>Ga0164242_10003814_pt1 | contig 17067 bp, 24 predicted proteins | sample OricomgcompostMG_FD_108783 | JGI IMG/M metagenome (GOLD analysis project Ga0164242, IMG submission 108783) | Miracle-Growth compost microbial communities from Emeryville, California, USA - Original compost - Miracle growth compost (MG) ...
ATTCCAACAAGATTTATTTGGATCATATTCCAAAAGCTACTATCATTTACTCCTCATACATATCATATATATCCATGAATATAAACTTAGTCTATTATATGTCTAGCATAGGTTGGATCACCAAAGCATATAAAGGACAGTTAGACATATAAACCTTACTTACCTCAAAAATCATATTATGAAAACTATAACTCCTTCAAACAAGGATATGCAACTGCTTGCCACCTATGCAGATGGTGCAAGTAGATACCTACATCATCTTATGCCTCTCCTTACAACAGGTATTGCACACAAAGGCTACCTGCAAAACTGGGAGGCCTTTCTGATTAGCCTTGTACCTGAGGCTACTCAGACAACAGAATCCTTTGAATTTGCCTCTGAGGTAAATGACTCTGATCCACTTGTTATTCAAATACAAGAGGAGTCAAAGGATCTTAGGGGTGAAGACTTCTGCAACTATCTTGTTGATTTCTATAGTCAGCAGAAGGCAGTTGAAAGAGCTGCAAAGTATGCCTCATCAAAAGGCCTTGTATCCTTAACAAAGGATGACTTCAGAGCAATATCAGTGGCAGTCATCACCCTTGTAATTATAAGACCTGAGCTCCTTGATTTCATAAAGACCATTGATCCTGATGAGCCTCTTGAAAACTGGGTGGCATATCTCTTAGTAGACTTCTTCAAGCATCTCACAAAAGCAGGGCTTGTACACTTCAGCTTTAAGGATAGCCTTAATCTTGAGGATCCTCTGATTCAAGAGTTTAAATCCTCAGTGACTTCAACAAGCATGCAGAGACTTCTTGATATAAAGAAGTTCTACTTTAACCATATTTCTGAATCTGTTTCTTAAATCCATAAAACTATGCAAAACTATAATGGGACTATAGTCACAAATGGAAGGCACTCACACTTTGTGCCTTCAAAATCAGGAAAGTATGCTCAGCTTCAGCAGAAGCAGCAAGAGCAGCTTGAAAAGTTAGCTCAAAACAAGAAATATAGGCAGCAGCATCCCTCTTCATGGGAGACTGATAGAGATTTATCTCTGCTGCTAAGAAAACATTAAAGAGTTTTCATGTTCACAGTTCTGTATGGCCCTTCAGTGAAGGAGGGCCACTTTTTAAACCTTAAACTTAGCACTATGTATAAGAAATACTACAAATGGCTATTCTTTTTACTGATACCTGCTCAGTACATGTGTGCACAAAAGGCTCCAGCTCTTATTGGATTTCTTGGAGCAGTACTATCAGTACTATGTATGGCTGGTATTTCAGCAATATACATAGTGAATAGAAAATAATAAACTTATGGAATGCTTACCATGATTCCGTTTAGTACCCAGAAGCTGCAACTGGTCAAATAGCAGCATTTTCTTTCACATTTAAAACTAGTATCATGTCTACATCAAACCAACTCACAGTGGACAATATTGTATTTATGATTGAAGGTCTATCTTATGTTGATGCTTCCACTCCAACCTCAATAAATTGTGGAGGCTGTGGAGTATTTGCAATGCTTCTGCATAAGAAGCTTGCTGAACTTAACATTCAGCATAAAATTCAGGCTGTATACTTCAAAACAAGAGAAGGAGAGCCTCCTTCTGATGAAGGTCTTGAGAACCTGACTGAATATATGCAGAATGGATCTGAGTCAAACCTTGTGAAAGCAGGAGAGGATCATATAGTTATTCAGATAGGAAATCTATACTTTGATTCAACTGGACTTGTAAACAGGCAAATGCTTTCAACTTATAAAATGATTGAACTTAGTCCTGAAGTACTGCAAGCTCTTATTGATAAGAGTCAGAACTGGAATCCTGAATTTGATAGAGATACTATTCCTACTATCAAAAAACTGCTTGATGAAGCATTCTCAAAGATGTCTACCTATGTCCCTGGGACATTTAAAATCCCTTCTTCTATCAGAGTAACAGCTAAAACTGCTGCTGTGAGGAAGGCAAGCATGTCTCCAATGAGAGCCCTTAGTGCACTATTCTCTTAACATACAAACTCACACACATGAAAAAGAAGAATCTTTTCAAGAGCCTTAATGTTCCTAAAATGATATGTGAAAATCTGCTTTCAGAGCATCACAATCAGTTTCATAGGATGTTTGTTGGAAGTATTATCATTGGATTTGGGGTTATGATGGCAAAGATTGAAATCCTGCCATTTATTCACTCCATCTGTGAAGCAGTTGGATACCTCATTCATGGCATTGGTAGTATTCCATTTATTGAGTCACTTTCAAACCTAGTACATGATGAATAGCAGTAAAATAAAGGAGTCAATCACTCTTAGGGGTATATGTGAGGCCATTCAGTCCATGCATACTCCCACATTTGACAACCTTAAAGAAATACTTGAGAAGTTTGGCTATACCATAGTCAAACTCCCTCAATAAGAACTTTATACTAAGTGTAGCCTTATCACCTACATACAAAGCTTAGTATACAAGTGGTGGAGATAATAGTCCTTGGACTATCCCTAGTTTCAGCACAGTTTTTAAACTGGCCACACTTACACTCAGTTAACCATCTGGTATGGGATAGTAAATACTCCCTTATAGTGAAAGAGGTGAAATGCCTCATTTTTAAATCATTAGAACTATTTATTATGACTGAAGAACTAAAGCAGCAAATACAAAAGGAGTATGAAAAGCTTCCATTCCCCCAGGATGAAGATGCTGGTGAAACCCTTGAAAAATTAGCAGAGAAGTACTCCATCACATATGATGAGCTAGTAAAGCTTATTGAGTGGTAGTCTAACAGTAAGGACAGCAACAGTAATCAATTAGATCTGGAGCAAATGTAGGTTTAAATCCTGCCCACTTATTTTTATAACCCCAGTGCAAATACTTAGAAATAAGTATGGGCTACTAAAGCTTGACTGTCATCTATACTAGGAGAGTTGCAGTTCAGTAATTAAAAGAACTACTTGTAGTTCAAAGGGGTTCAAATCCTTAGCTGGGGACCCTGCTAGCTACTCAGTTATGAGTGGTGAATAGTTGGCCACTCTATTCAAAAGTGGCATTTTTTAAACCTTAAATATTTTTCATATGAACTTCAATGAAATAGTACAGAAGCAGGCTGAAGCTTATGCTGAATCAGCAGGCTACTTGGATGAAGATGTCATCAGAGCCATAAAAGAAGCATATATAGCAGGAGCTGAAGAGGTTCTGTATAATATGATGGCTGAATCTGAGCCTGAGCTTGCATAAATCACTACTACCCCTAATACAGAGCTCAGTAATGAACTGTGGCAGGGGTAGATTTTAAACCTTTATATGAGACAGTATACAAAGGAAAATCCTGGGTGCTATCATAGTATGCTTGAATACCTCAGTGAGAAAACTGGTATTCCTGCAACATATCAGCTCTCTGTAAAGCCTGACAACTTCCACTCTGATGTATTCTATGTCCTTGGACTGACTACATATAGACTCAAGAAGCTGATGATAAAAGGAGGCATACCATATCTGTGTGACTATGATACAAATCAGCCACTATTTCCTCTGACAACAAAGTTTGATAGGAAATATGTGGTCAAAAATAGGAAGCCTGAGGATTTTAACTATCCCATTTGGAAATGTGGGACATACAAAGATTCACACACTGGAGGATCATACTCCAAAGTACCACTGTATAAGATTGATGATCAATACTTTGCAATGATGGAGTGTGCTCACTAAATATTTAAACATGAAATACATATTAGCACTACTAGTCTGTTGTATCACCTGCTTTTCTATAGCAGCATTTACAGAGTGGAATTTAAACCCTGGACAATGGAGTAGTGATACCAGGTCAATAACTGGTGTTGTGGCTGGGGCATTATGGATATTTGCTTCAGCTGCAATATTTGAGATGGAGGAACATCTTTAAAACATTTTAAAACATATTTTATGACACAAAGGGTTAGTAAAGCCATTGATGCATTCCTTGATGCACTCAATGAAAATAGACTTGATATTGCATCAACATGTGGATGTGCAGTTGGTACACTACTAAGAGAAGGTATGCTTGAGAAACATGCTGAGAAGTATACAATATGTCATGATGAACTCTACTTAAAAGAGTGTTCTCCTTCTCTACCTGTAAATAACTCCATATGGATTAAATGCTTCATAACAGCAACAAAGACTCCTATTTCAACACCAGAGGAAAATGAAGTCATTGTCAGAGATGGTGATGTGAAGAGTCAAACAAAATTTACTGGTGCTGAAGCAATGAAAATAAAAGCTCAAATACTTCCTCTTGTTGATTTCTCTGAAGAAGAGCTCATGCAAATTGAGTGGGCATTTGAAACTGCAAATGGTCCTGATACTTATATTTATACAAGAGAAGCAAGGATCAAAGCCCTTGAGGCAGCAGTAGCAGTTATGCTCACATTTGATGAGGATACAACCACTGATGTAAAGGAAGTATTTACATCAAAAGCAGAGCTTATTTCTGCATAAACATTTTTACACTCTACCTATTTTCCACCATGAGTACAGCCTGGGACTCGGTTTAGACATATTTAGCCTGACTTTGATGTTGAGTGTATGATAATAAAGTTTGTGTCATAAGGCTATTACAGGGGTGAGTACTACCAGAGTGCTATTTTAAAAACATTTCACAATGATAACAACTTGTGCCATCTCATTTACTGAGATTAAATCCAAAGTCCAGAGCAACTTTAAAGCTTTGGCAAAATCAAATACTCTATTCTATGTAGCTATTGATAGAGACACAATATGGGAACTATATCTTGGAGGATTTGATGAAACTGATAAGCAGGAACATAACTGTAACTGCTGTAAATCCTTCCTTAGACAGTATGCAGGTATTGTTGCAATAAAGGACAACAAGGTAGTATCCTTATGGGATAACCTGAAGAATCTGGGGCAGTATCAAGCCTCAGTTGATGCAATATCAGAGTATATCCACTCACTTCCAATCACTGATGTATTTGTATCAGATTCAAGTAGAGCTGGTACTGATAGTAATAGAGATAGAGTGAGAAATGTAGTGTGGAACCACTTCTACTTTGATGTACCCTCAACATATATCAAATCAAAATATGATATTGATACTTTCAGAGGGGATAAGAGGTCAAATAAGGAAGTGCTTAAGAACTCTATCCTTAAAATATCAAAAGCAGCTGTTGAAGAAGTACTTGATCTTATTAGTGAAGGGAGCCTGTATAGAGGTAATGAGTTCAAAGCCATTGTAACACAAATGGGTGAGCTTCTTAGAGAAACCTCTTCACTTACTCCAGATGAACTTGAGCTGTATTGCTGGACTAAATCAGTTGAAGCCCCTCAGCTATGCAGAATAAAGAACACTGTTATTGGTACTCTATTAGTAGCTATCAGTGAAGGTGAAGACCTTGAAACAGCTGTAAGGAAGTATGAAGCAATGGTTGCTCCAACAAACTATAAGAGGCCAACTGCTCTTGTTACTCCTGCAATGGTGGCAAAAGCAAAAGAGAAGCTGATTGAGCTTGGCTTGATGATGTCTCTTGAAAGGAGATTTGCAACTGAGGCTGATCTCAGTGCCTCAGATATCCTATTTGTTGATAAATCCTCAGTACTCACTGATGTGTTTGAGGATATGACAAAGGATGCTCTTGTAAATCCAAGATCCCTTTCTAAATCACCTGAAATTGGTATTGAAAAGTTCATATCTGATGTACTCCCAAAGTGTTCTTCAGTTGAAGTATTGCTTGAGCATAGACATAAGGGTAAACTTGTATCTCTACTCACTTCAGTGGATAAGGATGCAAAGTCCTTATTCAAATGGCCAAACAACTTCTCCTGGTCCTATACTGGTGGTATCACTGACTCAATAAAAGAGAGAGTGAAAGCTGCTGGTGGTAAAGTAGATGGTATCCTGAGAACCTCACTATCATGGTCAAATTATGATGATCTTGATATCCATGTCATTGAGCCAAATAAGAATGAGATATACTATGGAAGTAGAAGATCTCAATATTCAGGTGGTGAACTTGATGTTGATATGAATGCTGGTGGAGGTAGAACAAGAACTCCTGTTGAGAATATAGTATGGCAGGATGAGCGTAAAATGCTGAAGGGTAAGTACAAAGTCATTGTAAACAACTTTTCAAAGAGGGAGACAAAGGATCAAGGATTTACTGTTCAGCTTGAATACAAGGGGGAGCAGTTTGAATTCAGCAGTGCAAAGAATCCTGCAGATAGTGCAAATATTACAGCCTTTGAGTTTGAAATCACTCAGAGTGGGGATATTAAGTTCACAAAGGAAATTGATTCAACTGTTGCTTCAGAACCTATTTGGGGGCTTGGAACTAACAAGTTTCACAAAGTAAAGCAGTTTATGCTTTCTCCAAATCACTGGGGTACTGACATTGGAAACAAGCACTACTTCTTCTTCCTTGAGAACTGTATCTCTGATGAAGCACCAAGGCCATTCTTCAATGAGTTCCTTAAGCAGGAATTTGATGAGAATAGGAAAGTGTTTGAGATCATGGGATCAAGGCTTAAAATTCAGCCTTCTGATACTCAGGTATCTGGTATTGGCTTCTCTGAAACTCAGAGGAACTCTATGATTGTAAGAGTTAAAGGATACACTCACAGTAACAATATTTTTAAAATCAACTTTTAAGTACTATGGACTTATTTATAGCAGCATCAAAAAACAAATTCAGATTTCAGACTTCAAAAGGATTCCTTTCAACTGAGGATCTATGGGATCTCAGCCTTGAGTCTCTTGACCTCATTGCAAAGAATGTGAATAAGCAGATCAAAGCCTCTGAGGAAGAATCCTTTATAAAGGATAAGTCTTCAGCTGATAAGGAGCTAATAAACAAGCTTGAAGTGGTGAAATACATCATTAAATATAAGCTTGCAGCAAAAGAAGCTTCTGCAAAGAGAGCTGAAACTCTTGCAAAGAAAGCTGAGCTTGAAGGACTTATTGCTGGTAAGAAGGCTGAGTCTCTTAAGAGTAAATCTCTTGAGGAGCTTGAAGCAATGGCAGCACAGCTGGAAGCATAAACATTTTTCATAAGCAGTAGTTTTGGTTACAGCCCCTTATTCTTAGGGGGCTCCAAACTACTCTTAAAATCCTTGGACTAAACATTGATTCCTGTATAAATCAACACTATTTATAATAGAAAGGTAACCTCTTTATACTATCAATATTTGATTTACACAAAAGATCCTAGTAGTAATACTAGGTTGGTTGGACACAAGGGCATGTGTCATATTTTGCAGGGGAAAGTAAGGAGTAATCCTGAAGACTATGGGTGAAATACCCATGTGGATTGTAGGTTCAAAAGTAATCCCACACACTCCCTGGGAATCCTATACAACCATAATGTGTGCCAGGCTTGACCCTACTGATCATCAGAGGGCGCTAATATTTATATCCTGGAGTGTTCAGAACCTAGAGGTGACTCTCAATACGGGTGAACTGAACAAGATACCTGAGATTTAGGTAAAAGGGATGGCTTTCTAGAGGCCTGAACTACACTTATCTACTTCAATAAGATTGGTGGTATCACAGAAGGCCTGTCAGCCCTATGTTCAATGGGTTCAAATCCCTACTCCAGGTCTTTTTAAAATCAATTCAAATGCAAAATATCAACAATGTTCAGGATGAAATAGCTAAGGTATTTGGCTATGATTCAATGGAAGATGCAAGGAAGCATCTTCAATCTCATCAAATCAAACTCATTTATGAAGAGGCTGGATATAGGTTTGGAAGGAATGTTCAGGATGCCTGTGCTGAAATAGTCAGGGGCTATCCACATCTTGAAAAGCAGATAGCTCAGCTGAATCTTAACTCATGATATGGAAGAAAGTAATTATGACTTTATATGCAGGATATCAGGTTTTCAGAAGAAGTATTTTGATCATATCATAAATAGGGATCTTGAGAATATGTATATAAGGGGATATTTCACTAAACCTATTCAAGAGTCACTTTTCTATCTTGATACTTACCCTTGCCTACCTGCTACTCCTGTAAAATATAAAGGGAAACATATAGGATATGTTCCAACATTTAGTAAAAATTAAAATCAACTACTATGACAAAAAAGTTCACTCTTGAGGAGTTTAGAAACTACCTCAATTCCCAGGATAGTCTGGGGGATATTCACTACAACCTTAGTGAAGAAAATATAGCAGCAGCAAACAAATGTGAAGAGTGTGTACCTGATGAAGATCCACATTTCTCAGATGTACAGTATACTGAACAGCATACTGACATTGAACTTGGTTAACCATGACTATGCCAGATTCAGCAGAGTACTGGTGGGATATAAAAGGATACAATAGGAAGCCCTATAAGACTCCTTATATACATCTTACTGGTAGGCCCTGCAATAAGAAATATGGTACTGAGACTGATCACTGGCAGGTGGTTACATGTAGAAAATGCAGGAAAACTGCTGAGTACCTTAAACTTTCAAAATCAAAATCATGAAACTAAACTCAAATGCTGTTTTTGCAATCATTATTGTAGTAGTATTTGCTTTTTCTGCTATAGTTATTATAGTAGGAAGCAGAGAAGAAACAGTTAAACATCAACATTATCTTGACTTTCAGCTGGATAGCATGAAAATAGTCCATGATACATTAAATCCTTTCAAATATGAAAAAGAAACAAATCCTTGATAGGCTATGGACTACTATTGAGCAGCTTGTAAACCTTAGTCCAAGGAAATTTAAATATAGTGAGACAGTAGCAAAGGGAGATCTTAAGAAAGTATGTGGCACAGTATGCTGTGTTGCAGGATGGTATCCAAAATGGTTTCCTGAGTCAGGACTTGAGTATAGACTTAGAGAAATTTCTGTTGATCCATCACCTGGGGAAGTACCATATGTATATGTTTCAGGGAATCACCTGCCTATGAATCATACTCTCAAATACTATCATGGGCTAGCTCATAGTATCATCAACTTTCTATTTTATGGTGAATGTATATATATAAGACTATCAGAAAAAGGTGAAGCAGTTGCTGATGAAATCCTTAAATACTGGAGGAAAGATATATATATTCAAATTGAGGACTCTTGGTATGTACAAATGAAAAGAGGCCTCAATAGTAATCTTGCTCAAGTGATCATGGGCTTCAGGTTTATCCACTATATGATTGAAAATGACTATATAGAAAACTACAATATTTAGGTTGAGGGGAGAAACCCTAGGGTTGTGCCTCCCAGCCTGGGTTAGATGTAGTTCTCCTGCTATTGGGGCCTCAGCCAGGGTTATCCATTGTCCCTATTTTCATCCCCATAAGGAGTTCAAGGAGGGGTGGCTACTACCATAGTGTAGCACTTTTTTTACTCACTAAAAAACTTATTCAAAATGAAAAAACTATTATCAATTCTACTGGGGATGCTGTGTATTATTACAGTCCTCAGTAGTTGTACAAAAAACTACCTCAAAGCTGATAGGATTATCTATAAAGCTTGGGGACATGGTAACTATCTTACCATATATTCAAACAAATACCATCAGAATATTACTATAAATCTTGATGGAGAATATACATACTCAGAAGTCATCAGACCCGGTGACTCCCTTAGTGTAATGATGATGTCAAGCTACAGTGGACATAGTGGTATAAAAATATTAATGGGAGCTGCTGAGCTCTTTGATGGAACACCAGATATGACTGGAGTTCTAATGCTTGATAAAAAGTTCCATAAAGAGGACTTTAGACTCAAATAGTATAGTAGCATAGTTTTATAGTTAAATGCTCCTCACACACCAGTGGGGAGCAAATTTTAAAATCACATTTAAATATGTTGAAACCTTACTTTATTAGCCCAACAGGGCCTATATGGACTGAAACTTCTGATGGCAGAAGACTTGATTATGTGATGCTGTATCACACTATATTTGATCAAATGCCTGTATTTTCATCAATACAGTTTCCTGAGCATGGAGGGAAAGTAAATCATATTGCTCTATTTGAAAAGGTGAAGAGCAGTGGCTTTGAGTTTGAATATATACTCAGTGGGGCAACTGCACCAGCAAATAGGCATTTACCATACTTCAGGCTTATCTATACACCTCTTAGACTATTCATACATTGTGATACAAGAGGATACATCTTTGTATATACAGCACAAGACTATTTAAGGAGTGAAAGGTATACTGTTCAGGTGAAAACATTTATGGAGGATTTACTTGAAGATGTTATGGTTAAAAAAGAGGAGTCAACTCCTTATTTATCCATCTTACAGCTTGGAGGTATGGGAGAGTATGAGCTGTCTCAAAGAAGTCTCAATTCAATGCCTGATTTCTCAATAAAGGAGAACTATAATGATGACTTTGAAGAAATCCATGACATCATTGTAAAAGGACTCCTTAGGAAGGAAGGTAAGGGCATTGTACTACTTCATGGAGAGCCTGGCACTGGTAAAAGTACCTACTTAAAGTATCTCTGTCAGCATATTCAGGATAAAACTTTGATATTTATTCCTCCTGATGTTGCACAGAACCTTGGAACTCCTGCATTTATGGGATTCCTTGCCAATCAACAGGACTCTATCCTTATCATTGAAGATGCTGAGGAGCTTATTCAATCAAGGGATAGTGGTGTAAGATCAAGTGCTGTATCAAATATACTGAATATATCAGATGGACTTCTATCTGATATCATGAGGATATCTATCATTGCCACATGTAATGCTCAAATAGGGGATATTGATCCAGCTCTTCTAAGGAAGGGTAGACTTATTGCAAAATATGAGTTTGGAAAGCTCAGCCCTGATAAGTGTAATGCCATACTTGAGAAAAATGGCCATACATATAGAGCCACTCAACCCATGACTCTCACTGATGTATACAATCCTGAAGAAAAAGCCTTTCATAATACTGAAAGGAGGAGGATTGGATTTACTGTTTAAAAATAAAATATATGACTACAAATATTGAATTTCACTCTGTACTTCAGGGTATAAAGGATGTGAAAGCAAGGACTGAAGCCTTTCACAAGCTTTCAAATGAAGATAAAAGGAAGGAAATAGCTTGGGATGCATTACAGCTTGTACTCATTGATAGGCTTCTGCCATCACATGGAAACTATTGGACTGGAGATCTTTCTGATATTAAACTTGAATCATCAACTCCTGAAGATCTTCAAGCAAGATTAATCTGTGCTACTCAAAGTACTAACTCAAGATGTGTTGTATGTGCAAGAGGAGCTGTGATGGTATCAACAATAGTACTTGGAAATCATATTGATCCAGTAAGGGATTATTCTATTGCACATGGAGATCAGTATAATATACAAGGTTTTACTATGCAGGAAATGAAGGATATGGAGTCTGAGTATGAGGATGGTTGGTTTGATCACCCTTATGATACAAATACAAAGGAGAAGCTTGCAAACATACTCTGCAATGTCCTCACAAATGGATTCTTCAACACTGAAGATAAAACTGACTATTTAGTCTAACAATACTCCCTGGCGGGTTTTTGATTTTACTTTAACACTTTAATTTAAAAACAAATGTACACAGAAGTGGTTTTCTTAGTTACTGCCAGGGACTTTTTTTAATTAATTCACTCACTATGACAAAATATACAAAGAAGGATATCCTTGAAAAGAGGATATCCTTTAAACCAATGACTGAGGAGCAGTATAAGAAGCTGTGTGAACACTTTGGATTTGAACCTGAGTATTATGGAGTAAATTGCTATTTTAGATTCTATCCACAACGTGGTTTTGAAGAGAGAAATCCCCATTATGGTGTAACTAACTCCTACCTATTTGCTGGACAAGTTATTAGATCAACACATGAAATCTCTTTTGAAGAATTTGACTTTGAAGAGTTGAAACAGCTACCTGAATCCTTCTGTATAAAGAGGGATGCTGATAATCCTTTGTGGAGGAAGTTTGTGGACTCCTTAAATCCCTCCTTCAAAGGAAATAACAACTACTATGGAGTGAGACGTGGGTCAAAAAGTGCATGGACTCATGCTCCAGCTGATGCCACTGAACTCACACTTGAAGAGTGGGATGCTATAGTAAATCCTAAATTCAAAGTAGATGACTGGGTATATATCATAAGCACTGTATATGGTTGCCGGGCAGCCATGAATAAAGTAGGAAGGATAGTTCCTAAGCCTAAATCTACAGGAACATCTATTCATGGACTCTGTTATTCTGATCATCCTGACTACTATATTCAAATAAATGATGAAGTATGGGCTGTGAGTGGTGAATTTAGATATGCAGCTTCTGAAGAAATAGATGCTGCTTTTGTACTACCAAAGAAGTGGCATGTAAAAGTCACTGAGGTGAATCAGAAAATACTTTCACAGTGGTCAGGAATTGAGCAAAGTTTTCTTGAAGTAGGATATATCTGTGGTATGGTTGAAGAGTCAGGCTCTTATCTTACTCAGAAAAGGTATAGACCTGGCTACAATCCTGGGCATATTATTTCAGGAGAGGGAATAGGACATGCTTATGACTTTGGGAGTGAAATCACATTTAATCAATTTAAAAAATATGTACTAAAAGAAAATACAATGGAGAAGAAAATACTTGGATATAAATGGAAGGAAGGTTTCAAGGAGCAGTATGATAAAGCTGCTGCCAGTATTTGTGGATATACTGCATATAACCCTGGGTTAGGATCCGGTGGGCCAAAGTATCAATTTGAGGAGGGATCCTCCAATTCTAGAGCCTTATATAAGGCAGGAGTACTTGATCTATGGTTTGAGCCTGTATATGAAGAGGATAAGAAAGTATTTACTCTCAAATGTAGTAGTGGAACTTTTGAACTTCAAGTATCAAAGGAAGGCATCTACTATGCTCCTGATGATAAATGGTTAAGTCCTAGTGACCTATCAAGAGCAATTGCACCAGAAGACATTCAACTTTCAAGAGGATGTACTCCAGAGCTTAATGGTAATTACTACTGGATGAAACAGTATGTCAGCCATGTGGACTTAGGGTGTAAGACAAAAACTTCAGCTGAAGACATCAAAGCAGTAGTTGACTACTTCTATTCCTTACAGTAACTAGCCACTATGGCTATATTTTAAAATCAAATTTGACTATGGAAAAGAAATTTGAACTTGGACCACTTCAAAAGAAGTGGGTTCAATACTTAAGAGATCATCCTGAGCAGCAGACATCAAGTGTACTTGGTAGAAAGGGGGATGATGGTAAAATACACCTTTGTTGTCTTGGAGCAGGGCTACTCTGTGCAGGAAAAGGAGTCTGGAATAATAAGAACTCTCTACTTGATGGTGTAGGTGCTGATAGATGGCTTGATAGATCCTATGAAAAACTTGGTTTAAAAGATAATGAGGGTGGTTTTTATGATGAGAATGGAGTGAAATATAATGCTAATGACTTATCTGAGGAGTATGAGTCTCTTGCAGACATGAATGACAGCTTCCTTAACTGGTCTGAAATAGCTGACTTCATTGAAACAAATCCTGAAGTAGTATTCACAAAATCAGTTTAAATATGCCAACAAGGGAAAAAATTCTTGCCTCCTTAAATCAGCCTACATATAGTCAAGCAACTGTAAGGACTCTTATCACTCAGCTTACAACAGTTGGTGAGAGAGCTCCTTCAGTTCTAAGGAAAGGAGATGTATATAGTGCTCAGGTTGGAGCTAAATATAGGCCAGCAGTCATAGTAAGGGTACTACCATCAGTGGTATACAGTATTCCCCTTACTCATGAAGATGGTGAATTTAGCATACTTCCTGCTGACTCAAGGTTCTTTGGAGATGGATTCTTCTGCAATCAACTACTGAGCAGCACAGTTGAATATGCAAAGTCTCAGTTCCTTGGAGTGTTTGACAATATGAAGTCTGTAAATCAAGCTCTTAGGCTTATGAAGGAGCAAGTTAAAAAATTATAAATATGGTGGACATCAAAAAGAAGCTACTTCATCGGAGGGATCTGAGAGTAGCAAGGGAAACAAGGGAGAATGAATCAGCTCTTGCTGAAGTTAAGCATTTATTGCAGGCTGAAGAAGCTGGAGATACCTCAATGCTGAGATATTTTGGTACTTCTGAAACTCTCACCAATGTTAAAAATAAAGCCTTTCAACTGAAATCCTTTGAGCCAAATACTCAGGTGACCTATGCAGATGTGAGAACTGTATGTAAAAGATATGCACTGAAATGCTTACCTGCATCTCAGTATAAGAAGTCTTTACCACTTTCAGTACTGCATACCTTAAAGAAGTTTGAAGATGAACTTCCTGAGTATTTACAAGAAAGTTATAGCTCTTACCACAGTCAGAAAACTGGTAGGCTTGATAAAAAGAGGCTACTTGTTATAGCTCCAAAGAACCACTTCAAAGTGAATGGTACTTTCAAAATTCAGAGGGATCCAGTCCTACTGTATATCACTGAAGGTAGTATTGGAAGACATTATATAGATATTTTCCACCCTTTTTGGGAGAATGAAAGAGCTGATGTATATGTATCAAGGGATAACTCCTTTGAAATCATTGATAAATGGGGTAAGGACTTTACATTTCTGAGAAGAATAAAAGGCCTGATGCAGTATAGTTGGGCTTTCAACATAGCATTTTTCATTGTATGTATCTACTCAGCTTTTAAAGGAGCCTCTTTTATGGCAGATCATCTTGGAGATAGTCCTCTGCCAGTACTATTCTTAGGCCTATGTGCCATTGGATATATACTCTATGCAGGTTTCACATGGAAACATCAGGAGTCCTGGGAGATGGATGCTTAAATAAAATACTATGGAACTTAAAAATACAAAAATATGGATAGGAGAGGATGCTGATCTATCAAAGAAGGTCCAGGAAAAGCTGTTTGACCTTGGATATAAGTGGAATGGTGGAAGTACTTCTGTTAGTCTATACTCAGATATAAAAGCTATTTTTATAGATGAGGATAGATTCACTTTTACAAGGGATAGAGTATCTTTTACTAATAAGGACTCTAGAGAAATCACTATTCAGGAGCTTGAATCTAAACCTACTTATAAAGTAGGAGACATGGTACAGGAAGGTGAGATAGTATCTATTAGAAAAGAAACAGGGTCTTATATTGTATACAATCCTGATAGAGTGGGACATTCAGCTACAGGTGCTCAAACAGAGGGATTTGTATGTAAACCTGAATGGGAGCATTATCTTCTATACTATGGCTCACCTGAACTACATCCTATTGAACCTAAAAGATTTTGCAGGTTTAAAACTAAAGCAGAATTTGAGGAGGAATATGGTAGTAATTGGCAAGAGAAGATATCCCCCTGTTGGAATCAAATGGGAGAAATGGACTATCTCTTTGGACTTGAATGGGACTGGAAGAAGACTGGAAGTAATAGCTGTCATCCTGATAAAACATCAGGAGATCCACACTGGTCAGTTGGTGTGCAAATGCTCACTGATAAACCTCTGCCTACAGCTATCCAACCTACTTTTAAAACAAGTGCCTTTACACTTCATGACCTTGTATCCTATGGTCTTGATAAGAGTAAAGGATATATAGTAGCCTTTGGAGGTAAAGATAAGCTCCTTATATATGATCCTGATACAAAAGGGGGAGATGGTGTAGCTTATAGTACTGTTGATAAGGCAGGAGAAGCAATCACTATTCCTGCTGAATATAAGGGACATCTTGAATGGAGGAGCCTTTCAAATGTTGAACTACTTTATTCAGTAAAAGACTCTGACTGGTGGAAGCAGCTTGATGGCAAGTATATAAAAATACTGTATAGAGCAGCTGCTGGTTGGCTTAAGGAAGGAGTAATATATAAAGTAGGGAAATCTCAAAGCTATGGATCTATAATAGTGAATGGTTATGGATGGAGTTGTAGTAAGCAGCATTTTCTTATTGTTCCACCTCCAAGTCCACAGGTGGCCACTGAGAATTCACAGATAGTTACTGGAGCAGCTCCTGTTTCTGTTGACTGGGATGATGATAGATGGAGGGACTATCCAAAAGGAACTATTGCTGAGTTTCCAAATGGATTTCAGGTGAAAATACTTGAGGACTATCACTCAAATCCTTGGCTTGAAGCTTTAAACTGGAGGGAGTTCAATATTTCTGAAACATTTCACTCAGAATTAGCAGAAGGGGCATCTCATACACTTGCCTCTATGAAAATCATTGCTGGAAAGTGTAAGAAGAAGTCTGAGTTTACAGCTACTGTACTTGATCTAGGAGATCCAACATCTGAAGTCTTTTTTCCTATACAGTGGGACACTGATATGACTATCTTCAAACAAGAGGATAGAGTAGTATTTCCAAATGGACTTAAGTGTATTGTCACTGAGTCAGGAGATCCAAATCCTTGGATGGAAGTAGTAAACAGGGAAGACTTCCCCACACTGACTGATGACTTCTTATGTTTTAAAAGTAATTGGTACAAGGGGGTTATTGCTTGTGAAACTCTGATTCAAGAGTTTATTGAAGAACATAAGTCTGAAACTGTAAAGTTTGAGACTCCAAATGCTTCATATGTATGGCCTCATGAAATACCAACAAGGTTGGATGTTACATGGCACCATCTTGAAGAGGATATTAATCCTCATCCAGCACAGCCTTCAGTTGAATCTGAGCTGATAATGTTTGATGATGAAATCAACACTGTTCAGCCTATTGAGACTCCTCCACTCATTAAATGGGAGGACTAACAAAGTTTCTTATTTTTTAAATATTTAAAACAAAAAACAAATGTCTGTATTGAATGTGCAAATCTCCTCTTTTGATGAGTTAGTTGAAAAACTAGGTGATGACAAGAAAATGGCTGCTTCTAAAGCCAAAGCTCTGAAAATCAAAACTGAGAATAAGCTGAGTTCTCAAGTGAAAAATGCTCAAATTGCTCTCATTGAGGCTAATGAAAGGTTTGAGGCAAATGTATTGAATGATGGTGCTGATATTGTATCCTTAGTGAAGGGAATCCAGGATGCTCAGAAGACTTTTGATGTCTACAGTGAGATCTACAACAAGTTCTTCCCAAACGCATCTACTCCTTCTGCTTAAGAGTTCTATATATACTCTTATTTAGCTGGAGGAGTAAATCAAAGTCTAATCCCAAGTATACTACCCCTATTTCAGGACTTACTAATGAGTTCTACAAGAAATCAG
>Ga0164242_10003815_pt1 | contig 17066 bp, 11 predicted proteins | sample OricomgcompostMG_FD_108783 | JGI IMG/M metagenome (GOLD analysis project Ga0164242, IMG submission 108783) | Miracle-Growth compost microbial communities from Emeryville, California, USA - Original compost - Miracle growth compost (MG) ...
ACAATTTGGGCGTTTTTTATTAAATAGTCACTCATTTATATATAGTATAAAAATTTTGTATGAAAATTAGGTACGCACTTCTGCTGGGAACCTGTCTGGCTTTTACCGCGCTTAAAGTTAAGGCGCAAACCGATAACATTGAGCTTAGCGACAAACAAAATCTATTAATCAAGCGTCTGGACATTAAATTAAGAGGTGATTCCGTGATGCGCTTTACGACTGTGAAGCCTTTTGACCGCAAAAGAATCACGGAGAGAATGGAAAGGATTGATTCTCTCGATAAAATAGGCGCTCTGGGCGAAACCCTTACCGATATAGACAGATATAACCTAAGAAGCCTTTTAATGAATAACTCAGACTGGACACGTAACTATACGGACTCCTTTGGGGTAAAAAAACCTATTTTCAATACCTTTTTCAAAACACCGGCTCATTTATACGAAGTCGCCAAGCCTGAATACAGTATCATTGTGGATCCGCTACTGAATCTTCAGTTTGGTCATTCCAGCGACGGAACCAGCACTTATGTTAACCAAAGAGGAATCCGTGTACGTGGGCAGGTTGACCAAAGACTAGGTTATTACCTGTTCTTCTCTGAAAACCAGGAAAGAGATCCGCTGTATGTCCGCCAGTACACAGATGCTCATTATTCACTCCCCGGCAAAGGTTATTACAAGCATTATGGCAAAAACGGCTATGATTATTTTGATGTCCGTGGCGGCGTCACCTTTCATGCAGGTAAAAACATTGATTTTCAATTAGGATACGACCGTTTCTTTATTGGTGACGGCTACCGCAGTCTATTCTTAAGTGATAATTCCGCTCCGTTTTACTTCTTAAAATTTGGCGTACAGGCTGGCAATATAAAATATACTGCCGTCGGCGCGCAGACCATTGCCTCCTTTATTCCTAATTCCGACTCTACCCGTCCCAGAAACTATATGATGTTTCATTATCTGACCTGGCAGGCCACCGATTGGCTGAAAATAGGTCTTTATGAAAACACCATGTACAACTCCAAAATCAATGGCGGGCTGCAGGTCAGCTATCTGAATCCGGCCATCTTCAACCGTTCCATGTCACAGAATACCGGTAATAGTGCTAAATCCAGCATCGGCCTGGACTTCAAAGCCAATTTTGCCAAGTATTTTGAAGTATACGGACAGTGGCTGATCAATGAATTCCATATCGATAAGGCCTTTAAATTCGGAGATGGTAACTGGGTCAACAAATTCGGTTACCAGTTAGGAGCCAAATACGTAGATGCCTTTACCCTCAAAAACCTGGATTTACAGGTGGAAGGCAACCTGGTTCGTCCATTTACCTATATGGATAAATGGGCCCAGAACAACTTCCTCCACTATAATCAACCGCTGGCACACCCGCTAGGCGCCAATTTCAAGGAATTGATAGGTATTGCTAATTACCAGCCTATTCCCAGGTTGAACATCGAAATCATGGGGACACTTTATACAAAAGGTTTGGATACCGCGGCAGCCTATGTAACCTCTATTGATCAGCCCAATAACGGCGGTGACCTTTTCAGGAACTATAAAGACAACCGTTTGAGTGACAATGGTTATTCTACCGGAGGCGGGGTTAAATTAAATGGCCTGCTAGGATCACTTACCGCCTCTTATGAAATCCTGCAGAACTTGTATTTTGACGCAAATTTCACCTATCGCCGTCATGATATAGAAACCATTCCAAAAGATCACGTAAAAATGTTCATGTTTGGTCTGAGATGGAACATGTCCAGGAGAACTTTTAACTTTTAAAGCTAATTTTTTAAATATTTAAAGGTGCGCAGTTTTTCTGCGCGCCTTTTTCGTTTTAAATTTGTCCTCATGAAGACCTACCAGCATCTATTTTTTGATTTGGATCATACTATATGGGATTTTGAGGCCAATGCAAAGGATGCCCTCAAGGAAAGCTATTTGCATCATGAGCTGGCTCTTAGAGGCATTGAACCATTTGAAAGCTTTTATGAAAAGTATACCTATCACAATAAAAAGCTGTGGGACCGTTACACCAAAGGGCTGATTATACAAAGAGAGCTTAAATGGAAAAGGATGTTTCTTACATTGCTTGACTTTAAAATCGGCGATGAGCCGCTGGCCAGAAGCTTAAGTCAGGACTTTTTAGACCGGTTACCCATCCGCACTAAGGTCTTCCCCTATACCTTTGAAATTCTGGACTATCTTAAAAAGAAAAAGTACAATCTTCACCTGATAACCAATGGGTTTAACCGTATACAGGAGCAAAAACTGGTCAATGCCGGACTCCAGGACTATTTTGAAATCATGATTACTTCGGAGCAAAGTGGTTGCCTTAAACCCAATGCGGGCATTTTCGAATATGCAATGGATGTTACAGGGGCAACACCAAAAAACAGTATTATGATTGGCGATAACCTAATTGCTGACATACAGGGTGCGGCCAATTTTGGGATGGACAGTGTTTTCACCAACCACATTGAGGATGACACTAAACACCTGGCCACTTATGAAATCCGTCATTTAAAAGAATTGGAAGATATATTCTAAAATCTCCTCTTCAGTGTCCCTCAAAAAAACGGTGCCCCTGTCACAAAAGAAAAAACCACTGGTAAAATATCGCTTTTTAATCTGGATATTTTACTAGTGGTTTTTTAATGGGAGTATTAAAAGAAATCCTTTTAGATCTCCAACCGGAAGCGACTAGCGATGGGTAGCATTTAGTAATTGAATGCTATATATATAGGTTCCCGGCACCTGTATCCTTAAGGGGATGCGCAGGGAGTAATCATACAGACCGTCTTTAAACTCTCCTAAGTAATGACTATCTGTCTTTCCCTGATAAAACACACCGGATACATTAGAGCTCCAGGTAGAAGTACTATCCATATGCACATATTTAGTAGGTAAAATATAGTACATATTATATCCATTCCCTAAAGAACTAATCGGGAAGGGAGTTATCGGATATTTCAGGAACATGGCAGTGTCTAATGCCTGGTAAGTGTCGGGAGCATAATCCTGCAGATTCTGTAAATATGGAGGATTTGGATTTAATCCGGAATTAGGCCTTTTGGCGATCTCACCATTTTTAGGAGAAAAGGGCACTCCGTTTCTATCGGTTACTTTTACAATCATGACATTTCCCGTATCAGATACCTTGGTTACACTATACCTGACAAAAGGATTATAATTCCCGTTAAAAAATACACTGGTAACGCCATCCTTTGTGGAAGCGCCTGTTGGGGTATTCGCATTCAGCCTGGACAGACTAAACGATCCTACTCCGTCATCATCGACCGTCTGAACCGGTGAAGCTGTTATGATTTTAATGGTAATCGCCTTGGGGAGCTCAATGGTACCGGCAGAGTTGGTCACTTCCAGATCCAGCGTATATGATCCTAAGGGGACATATTGAGTGGCTTTATTAGTCGTAATCACGCCACTGGTTTCGTTCACAGTAAAGGGAGTAAGGCTGTCAGATGTAATTTTAGCTCTGACCAATGCATAAGTCGTATCCGTTTTAGAATCATAGGAAGCACTCCACACATCCACCAGGTACTTCTTAGAAAAAATCGCGTCTACATTCTCTCCTGTCGAATCATAGATGTGTGTCCAGCGCACTTTCAATGGCAAATTGGAACCATCGGCTACCAGTGAATTAGACGCAGCATATTGCCCTTGCGGAACTTCAAACAATTTAGTGGAATATTGCATGGTAGGACTTAAATACCCATCTGCGATCTTCGTACAACTGACCACCCACAGTATTGCAGCTATACTCATTAACCCTATATAAATTCTTTTATGCATAATATGAAAATTAACTATTAAGTATTATTGAATCAATCCCCGCTTTTTGTTTTTAATCTTCCACTTTGGTGCCATAGAAAAATAAGGTGGACCCGGGAGATAAAACATGCACCACTCCGTTTTGTGTATTCATAAAAGAAGTGGTGACCAGGGTATGAACACCGGTTTTTGCGGGAATATCGGCCGCTGTACTATCCTGATCATCTAACTGATAGGGCTTCCAGAGATGGGTATAATAAACCAGCCTGGGCGGAGTGGATACCAGGTCGGAATATCCCATATTTTCATCATAGGTATATTCATAGGATACAATGGCAGAATCACCGCTCAGCCCCGTTTTATAAAAAGATCCGGTGGAGCTCAATTTGGCATCAACATTTAATACACTGGGGATGATATACATTTTTAAAGAATCCGCAATCCCGTCTATATTCTTTTCCAGATGATATTTTAGGGAATCCAGGGTAAACTTGGCATACTGATCAACTGTTGCCTGAATATCAATGGTCCTTTCATTCAGATAATTATATACAGAAGCGTCACTAGGTGCAAAGAAGGTGGATTGAGCCTTATTGATTTCGTCTTTAAGACCAGCGGCATCAATCACCTGCACTAGCGTATCAAACTGGGACATTGAGCTTAATGCATCATAAGTACTTAATGAACTATACTTATTAACATCCTCTATCTTACCGCCTGTGATATATTTTTTCTGACATCCCAAAATGGAAAGGGACGCAGTTATCAGCAAAATGGCTATTTTATAATTTTTCATAGAATATTTCTTTGTAGTCAATTTTTAGAAATTAAACTTGTTATCTGCCTGCATTATTCTGCCAATAAGGATTCTGAACCAACTGATTATCATAAGGGAATAAGGTTTCCATATCAATTGGCCAGTAATAACCTTTATTGGTGGCACTTACCCTGGTGGATGGATACCCGATTTTCTGCAACCAGCCTTGGGTATAATTTGTTCTGATTAAATCATAGTACCACTCTCCTTCCCCAATAAATTCACGACCACGTTCCTTGATAATTTCATCTATCATATTATCCTTGGAGGTTATCGATGCATAATTATTAATTCCTGCTCTGTCTTCCGTCATTTTCAGATCAGCTGCAGCTCCGCTCAGATCCCCTTTATAGGCAAGCGCTTCAGCATCCAATAAATACATATCAGATAATCTTAACAGCACTAAATTATTATTGATATAAGGATATTCCTTGGTATCCGGAGACTGGAAAGCAAAATTGGTATATTTTAAAAGCATATACCCCGCAGGATCTCCGCCTGAGGCCTGTTGATAGGATAAAATACTTTTAGCTCTCAGATCTTTAGAAGTATCAAACAGTTCCTGATCAATCAATCCTTCCGCAGGAGCTATCCAGCAGCTGGATCTTTGTTCGCTGACAATGGAACCTTTCAAAAAGAGCCCGAACATATTAAAGTTGGCTTCAGCATAGTCACCACCACCTTTAAAATTAGGATCTTTATCATTGTAGGTCATGGAGATCTCAAATATACTTTCATTAGATTTCTGCCCCTGCCAGATATTGGTATAGGTGGCCATTGGCTCCAAAGAATATCCTCCTTCAGTGATGACCTTCTGGCAATAATAATGCGTACTGTCATAATCATGCTTCCAGGCAAAAATATGCGCCATCAGCGCCTCTGCACTCCCCTTATTCGGAGATAAGCTTTCAGAAGCATCACCTCCGGCATAATCCAGACTGGCCTCTGCAGTGTGCAGATCCTTTAAACAGCTGTCCAGCACATCCTTTTCAGGACTACGTGGCAATGCCTCAATATGTCCATAATCAGCGTCATTATATGTTCTGGCAACATAAACCGGATCTCCCCATACGCGGGTCATATAAAAATAAGTGTAAGCCCTGATAAATAAAGCTCTGGCTATATACTGACTCCGTACTTTTTCGCTGGAGAAAAGACTTGCATCCATCGATTGGACATTCTCAGAAATCAAATTAGCCAAGGCAATAACTTTATAAAATCTGGACCAGTCCAGTAAATTTCCCCAGTAAGGAACATAGGAAAAGTTCCACGGAATGGAGCCATCAGGCGTCAGGCCATATTGCAAAAAGGTGTCTCCGCTCGCATATCTGAACAAATTACTGACCAGATCGCCGTATACAAAAAAACATGGTTCATTCTGATCAACACCGCTTCCCGAAGATACCCTTAAGGAGGCCCTCAGCTGTGTCATCATTGCAGCCTCTGCCTGTGAAACAGCAGTCTGGGAGGTCCAGAATTCACTACCGTAGGTGGAACTTATGGGTGCATTATTGATCTGTTTATTACAGGATATATTCATGGATACCCCAATAACAATAAACAGATATAAGATAATTTTTTTAGAAGATGAATAATTTTTCATGATTTCTATTTTAATCATTGATAAAAGGGTATTAGAATTCTATATTAAGACCAACCGTGAATGTTTTTGCCTGCGGGTATAATCCACCGGTATAAATCCCCAACTGATCTACCGCCTCAGGATCAGGCATCGTGTTTTTCTTATTTTTCAGTATTAATACATTATACATCATTGCATAAGCATTAATATGATTCACTTTCAGGCGCTCCGTGAATTTCTGTGGTAACAGGTAATTCAGCACCACCTGTTTGATTTTAAAATAGCTCCCATCGACATTAAACATGTCAGAGAAAGGAAAAAACTGATAGAAATAAGCGTTATATGGGCTGATGGAGGGGAAAGAAGCTTTATAATTGGGATCTTCCGCTTTTGCAGGGGTCCAGTAATTCACTTCACTTAGATCAGGCAACCTGTTCTTTGCAAAGTTTTTAAGATTTCCACCCATTGCGTCCATCTGCTGTTGCCAGAAAGTATTCACCACAGTTCTTTTAAAGGTAAATACGCTGGCAATGGTCAAGGTAAAATTCTTATAGGTAAAATCGTTGGTGAATCCGCCGAAGAATTTAGGATTTGGATCTCCTGTCGGTACTCTATCACCGTATTGATCCCCATTGTCTTCTCCGGTCCACACATCCCCGTCTCCATTGGCGTCCCGCCATTTAGGATAGCCTACTTGTACAGGATAATACCCTTTAAAATAAGTAATAACATTACCTGTCAGTGGATTATATGGAATCTCATCCTGATGATTATATACACCCTGATAATCCATCTGATACATTTCATAAATAGGCTGACCTACTGCGTAGATTCTTGAAACGCCAGATGCGTAATCATCGATAACAAAGGTTCTGTTGTTGTTGGGCAATTTGGCGATCCGGTTTTTCTGGAAAGTCAGTACTAACTGGCTGTTCCACTGTAATTCACTGGAAGGCGCGAGGTTATGCGTATTGATAGTAATATCCACTCCTCTGTTATCCACCCATAAATCGCTGGCATTTATATTAATGGATTCAAATCCTGTATAAAAGGGCAAATTGAAGGTAAAGAACTGATTCTTATCCAATTTGTCATAAAAATCTGTATTAATCTGAACCCTGTTTTTAAACAAATACAAATCAAAGCCCAGGTCTTTTTGCTCGGATTTAGCCCAGGTCAAATCGCTTTTGGTAAGTCCATTGGTATAACTTGGCTGAATAGCCGTAGTACCATTATACGTCCCACTGATCTGATATTGATTATATGGCGCATAAAAATCACTGGCATTCTTACCGGCAATACCCCAGCTGAATCTGAATTTCAAAAAGTCAATCACACCTTTGGCTCCTTTCATGAAATTCTCATCAGATACAATCCACGCGGCACCCGCTGCGGGAAAATATCCCCATTTATTATTCTTTCCAAATCTGGAAGACGCGTCACCTCTGTAAGAACCGTATAACAGATATTTTCCGTTATAGTTATATTGCAGCTGGCTGACCAAAGACAATAATGCATCCTTATTATAATAAGAATAGCCAGACAGGTCAGATTGCGGAATCCCGGTAACAGTCTGAATATCATTAGTAGGCGTATTATATCCGGAAACTGAATTTCCGCTACTGATAATCGTATTATACTGTTGAGATAGGGTCAGATTAAACTGATGCTTATTCCCTTTTGCGGTTTTAAAATCTTTATCAAGATTAAGACTATTGGTAAACAGGTAGGTCGCATAGGTTCCTCTTGAAGATTCCGCATAAGATTGTTGTGTCGCGTCCGAACCGGTTTCAGCCGCTACCGCATCAATATTGGAAGGCATAAAATAATCTTTTGACTGAACATAGGAGTTAGCCCCTCCTTGTAATGTATAACGGATTCCTTTGGCTATATCATAATTTAAAGTCATGGATGCCGTATAATTGTCATTACCGTTTAAATTTCTGAGTTTAGTAGACTCTCCCAAATAACTGTTTTGATCAAATTCATTGATATAGTAGAATGAGGTAGGTTGGGAAGAACCGCTAAAGGGCGTATTGTCATCAGAATTCTGGTATTTTCTACCTGCCTGTCTCGCCTCCTTTACTAATCCAACTACTAACTGGCTATTAAGCTTAGGGCTGATTTTAAAATTAAAATTACCCCTGACTGAATAGCGCTGATACCCCGTATTGCGGATAATCCCCTCTGTATTATAATACCCCAGTGAGATTCTGTAATTTACATTTTCGGCAGCCTGACTCATTGTTGCATCCACATTGTATACATTGGAAGACGTATAGAACATTTTCTGCCAGTCCGTTGCATTATTAAATGAAGGATTGAGACTATCTGTTAATAACTGCGGCAGACTCTTCAGCTGATCATCCGTAGCATATTCTTTAAGAATGTCAATCTTAGCCGTCCTTTCTGCAGATCCCGTAAGTGTCGGAATCAATTGCGGCTTACTGTTTCTTCCGTAATAAGCATTCACCCCAAAGACCGGCGTTTTAGAAGTAGCCTTTCTGGTCGTGATATAAATGACCCCATTCGCGCCTCTTGAACCCCAGGCAGCAGTGGCAGCTGCATCCTTTTGAACAACAACAGATTCTATATCGTTTATATTCAGACCTGCCAGAAAGTTCGTTCCTGTAGCGCCCGCATTATTAGAAATATCTGCTGGATCGATTGGTATTCCATCAATTACATATAGTGGACCGCTCATAGCCTGCGCCTGCTGTACATTCGGATCATCTCCAATATCCGTTCTGACCGTAGAATTCCCTCTTACAACGACCGTTGGAGCCACACCCGGCTCCCCGCTGGAAACCTGAACATTCATGCCCGCAATTTTACCTTGCAGTAACTGGTCCACACTGGTCACTGGACGGTTATTAATATCTTTACCAACAATCCCGGAAACAGCAGAAACTGTATTTCTTATGGATTGTTGCTGCATACCGATGACGACGACATCGGACAAATCATTATCACTGCTTGATGTCATCATACATTGAATGGAATCCTGTCCGTTCAATTTTAAATTAAGGGTTACATAGCCCACATGACTTACAGATATTTCAGATTGCAGGCTGGAAACCTGTAGTCTAAAACGCCCGCTTAAATCTGATACCGTACCTCTTTTTCCAGCCTTAATCGTGGCTTCGGAAATAGGTACTCCTGCCGTATCAGTAACTTGTCCATTTATTACAACCGGACTTTGAGCGGCTAAAGTCATACACAAGCATGAAAAGAAACAAAGAAAGAGTGTCTTCATAAATCTTGGATGTTAGGAATTAATTGTCTAAATACCCAACAATATTATTATAAAAATTGATCAAACCTTAACGCAATCGTTTGAGTGATTTTTTATTTTAAAAATTTTCAAGGACCAAATCAACCGCTTTATTTGTCATACTAACAATTATAAATTGTGAGTTATTTTCACCGTTATATTATGTCTGAAAATATGCATGCCAGATTTCATATATATTAATATCAATTATACAATTAACGTCATTTTTGTTATTACCATTAACATAACAGAATTTAAATCCTGATGAACTACTTCTTTTTGATGATGAATTATATTTTAATACCGCCAATATTTGGCAGAGCAAATTTTATTTAAAGAAAACTTTAACGAGGAATCGTAATCATTGTTTAAACAAAAAATGATTTATTAAATTAATATATACAAGAATCCCGACCCTAAAAAACTTCCGAAAAAAGCAATAAAAGTTAATCCTGAAATTAAAAAATCATGATTTTTTTCAATTTTGTTTCCTGTTAGCATATTGTTATGCTGGCTATATTTTTCCGTCAAATTTCTAAATGGTTTTCACATTGAGCAATGGTGGCAAAGCGGACTTCTATAAATCCTTAACACCGATAGATTTGCTGCTATATAAACTGAGTGAATGTAAGCATCGGTAAACCAGGCTGACGCCTACCGAAATCGACTGGCAATTATAAATGCTTGTAATTGATTAATTATCAAGATAGATTTGAGAAAAACAGCATCCTGAGCGTGGGTAAGAAGAAAAATTGTAATGGCAAGATGATGATACTTTAATAAAATAATGCCTAGCTTTTAAGCGAAAAGTGCTTCGTTGCCGCTTTTCTGGCCGGCACCCAGGCAGCTAACAAGGCCACCAAAAAGACCGTAAGTCCTACTAACAGAAAGTCTAACACATGCATTTTTACAGGATAATAGTCAACGACAAAGGACCCTCCCTCCAATTTCAGCAGATGAAATTTTTGTTGAAGCAGACAGACAATGAAAGCGATAAACATACCCATCAGGCCGCCGAGTCCGGCTAAAAGAAACCCTTCTGTCAGAAATATGCGCTGAATTACCTTTTTACTTGCCCCCAGTGCTTTTAAAATAGCAATATCTTTTCTTTTTTCCAGCACCAGCATGGTCAGCGCTCCGACCATATTGAAAGCGGCAATAATTAATATGATTGATAAAATGATATAAATAATCCATTTTTCCATTTGCATAACGGTAAACAGACTCTGATTTTGTTCAAAACGGGTCTCCACCACATATTTATTACCTAATTGCCTCTGAATCTTCTTTTTAACGCTATATAAATCCGTTTCAGCTTTGATCGCAATGGCTACTTCTGTATAATAATCCTTGGGTAATTCCACCATATACCGCAGAAAATTCAGATTGGTAAAGGCATATTTATTATCAAAGCCTTCCTGAATGCGGAAAATACCCACCTCCTTAATTTCATAGGAGTTCATAGCAGATTGCAAATCCGTGCGAAGTGAGCTATTGCGATTGGGTAAATATACGACCAAAGGTACCGTAGAATTAGCGTCTGCGCCAATACTGCTGGCAATGCCCCCTCCCAATACCAACAGCGGGGCCCGTTCCACCCCAAGGCCATAATGGCCATTTTGTTCAATATGCCTGGACAGATGTACGACATGATCATAATTGCTATCAACACCTTTTAGAACAGCAATTGACTGGTATTCGCCATTGGTCAGCAGCGCCTTCTCTCCAATGACCAGACTCAGGTCTTTTATTTCATGAATCTGATGAAGTTTGGCAATCTGTCCGGAATCCAGGGTCATATACTTACCCGTTCTGGCCATGACCCTGAGATCAGGGTAAAAATCGCCATACATTGATTTTACCAGACTCTGAAATCCGTTAAATACACTCAGTACCATAATCAAAGCGGCCGCCCCTACTGCGATAGCAATCACACTAATCCAACTAATGATATTGATAGCATTGGTGGATTTTTTTGATTTAAAATATCGCCAGGCGAAAAGAAAATTCATGTGCTTGAAAAGGTTACTTGGGCTGTTTTAGCCTATCGCTTAAAAAAGCCGGTGTGCCTAAAATATTATTTTTAATCGTTATCTTTATCTGAATTCTGATTAATCTTGGCTAAAAGTTCTTCGATATGGAAAACATGATCCAGCGTATCATCCAAAAAGTAATGAATGACCGGGATACGTCTTAAGGTCTTACCCAGTGCCTGACTTAGCAATTTCTTGATTTCCCAGGCCTTTTGCTCAATACGCAATATAGCAGCCTGAGTATCAGCAACCTGGAAAAAACTTAAATAAATTCTTGCTTCCAATAAATCGGGCGTTACCTTAACATCTGCAATGGAAACCATTCCGCCATGGGTCATACTCAGGTCCAGATGCCTGAAAATGGCACTCATTTCTTCTTTGATGACACTGGCCACTTGTTTTTGCCTTTTTCCTTCTTGCATAATCTTTACACGTTTATTGGCTGTAAATTTAGTTACTTTTGCACTCTACCAGGGATAAACAATGAAGAAATTTAAAAGAATATTCAAGTATCTGAGTTATTATAAAGCAAAACTGGCCACCTATAGTATACTGACAATACTAGGAACCGTTTTCGGGGTATTTTCCCTGGGCATGCTGGCCCCTTTCATATCGTTGATTGTCTCTGACGGGGAAAACGGCACCAATGATTTGATTAAATCCAAAGCAGTAGGACAAAGTGTGTCCAATATCCTCAATGATATGATGGCAGACCATGGTAAGGTCTATACCCTTGGTGCCGTCTGTATCTTAATCATTATCCTTACTTTTTTAAAAAATATCTGCATTTACGGTTCCAATGTTATGAGCGCCCCTATCCGCAGCTCCATTGTGCGCCATTTGCGAAGTGATCTGTACCTGAAAACCCTGGTACTACCCATTGGCTTTTTTACGGAACAGAAAAAAGGAGATATAATCTCCAGAATGACCAATGACGTAGCGGAGGTGGATGCCTCGGTGGTCTCCACACTGGAGGGCCTGATAAAAGACCCTTTGACGATACTGGGTTATCTGATTGCCATGATTGTAATCAGTCCTTTACTATCTATCGGCCTTTTTATATTACTGCCCCTGACCGCCGTTTTGATTGGCCGGGTCAGCCGGTTACTAAAAAGGCAGTCAAAGGAAATGTCTGAACAGTTAAGCGTTGCCTTATCACTGATTGATGAAACCTTGTCCGGTATGCGCGTGGTTAAGGCATTTTTAGCGGAGAAATTACTGGGACAAAAATTTGAGACAGTAAACGACCGCATGTTTAATGTGCGTAATAAAATGGCCCGCAGAAGGGATCTGGCTTCCCCGATGACAGAAGTGTTGGGTGTTATCGTACTGGCGGCCATACTGTTTTGTGGCGGCTTGCTGGCCGTCAAATACAAGACCCTTTCCGGTGGCGATCTTTTAAGCTATATCGCCATGTTTGCCATTATTATAAACCCGGCCAAATCCCTTTCCACTGCCTTTTTCAATATGCAACGCGGCGGAGCCGCCCTGGACAGGATTGAGCAACTGCTTAATACGCCACTGGTTATTGAAGATAATGGTCGCCAGGAACTGGATTTTAAACACCAGATTGAATTTAAAAATGTCAGTTTTGGTTACGACGCAGAACACCTGATCCTTAAAAACATAAATCTCACTATTCCAAAGGGTAAAACGGTAGCCCTGGTCGGAAGCAGCGGTGCCGGCAAGAGTACACTAGCAGATTTAGTCCCCAGATTTCATGATGTTAGTCAGGGCGAGCTGCTTATTGACGGGGTAAATATTAAGGATTATTCACTGCAGTCCCTTAGAAGCCATATCAGTATTGTCACCCAGGAACCTATCTTGTTTAATGACAGCATAAAGGGCAATATAGCGCTTGGTAAAACCGACGCCAGTGATCAGGAGATTCAACAGGCCGCCAGAATAGCCAATGCCTACCAGTTTATTGAAAAAAAGGAAGAAGGATTTGATGCCAATATTGGCGACAGAGGCGGTAAACTCAGTGGTGGAGAAAAGCAAAGACTAACCATTGCCAGAGCCGTGGTCAAAAACCCACCGATACTAATTTTAGATGAAGCGACCTCTTCGCTGGATACCGAAAGTGAAAGACTGGTACAGGATGCCATCAATAAAATGATGAGCAACCGCACTTCCCTGGTCATCGCACACAGACTCAGCACTATCCGCAACGCAGATGAAATTATTGTCCTGCAGGGAGGTCAAATTGCAGAAAGAGGCAACCATGAAGATTTAATGGCCATTCCGGAAGGCATCTATCAGCGGTTAGTAAAAATACAGGCGGTTAAGTAAACAACAGAAGCTCAGTGCTCGACAAACTCACGTCCGATTCTGATTTATCTTTTCCAATGGATCTAGATATTGGAGAATGTAGTACATTTACTCCCATTGAAAATCAGCCGCCGGACAGCGCACTTAAATTGGCCACATATTTGTGTATAAAATTCACCAAATGAAGCCTTTAAACGGTTTTGGCGCATTAACTATCATATTAAGCAACAGATGAACGATATCCAACAATATTTTGAAAACAATACGGGCCGACTCATCCATAAGTGGCACCATTATTTTGATATTTATGACCGGCACTTCTCAAAATACCGGGATAAGGAAATCGTTATCCTGGAAATTGGTGTTTACCAGGGTGGCAGTCTGAAAATGTGGCAGAATTATTTTGGCCCGAAGGCTAAATTATATGCCATAGATATCGATCCCAACTGTAAACAGTTTGAAGACGATCAGACGAAAATATTTATTGGAAGTCAGTCAGACAGAGAATTCCTGAAAAAAACAATGGCTCAACTGCCACCCATTGATATTTTTATTGACGATGGCGGACATACCATGAAACAACAGATAGTCTCCTTTGAGGAGATATTCTCGCACATAAAATCAGATGGCGTTTACCTCTGTGAAGACCTCCACACTTCTTACTGGCCCATTTACGGAGGAGGTTATAAAAGGAAAAGCTCATTCATTGAATACAGCAAGAACTGGATAGATCAGATAAATGCCTATCACAGCCAAAGCCCGGGGCTTAAGGTCAGCGATTTTACCCGTTCGGTAAAGGGAATTCATTTTTATGATAGTATTGTTGTGCTGGAAAAGGCAGTAGTGCCTCCCCCTAAGGATTCAATGAACGGTAATGCCTCCATACCTACGCCCGTTGCTATCCGCCCCAAAAATTTCTTTGAGCGTAATTTTAACAGGGTCATGGGGATATTGAACCTGCCGTATTATATCGACTAGTTTTAAGCAAATACCTGATTGATCCGATCCGATAAAAAGACAAATGGTCACTACGAACTGTAGTGACCATTTGTCTTTTGTATTATTTGCATCCCAAAAGGACGCGTGATGTTCTGAGATGGATTAACGGTCAATGGCCGTTCTGTCTACCGGTAACTGTTCACTGGAAGAAGAATTAGTATCTAACAGATTATTAAAGCATTCCTGTAATATCTGGTCCTTCTTTTTCATAAACTGGTCTGTTTTACCGTCCGGCAAATGCAGGTCGTAAAACTGTCCGTCTGAAAGTGCCTTATCGAAATTAGGATTAATCTTATCAAAATCCTTCACATTGATATTCAAGACCTTGCAAATTGCTTCTTTCTTATAGATACCCTTGATTCTAACCACGTTGGTGTTTCCAACCAGCTCAATAACTTCATTTCCGTTTTCATTAGCGGCCAGCTCCTCTTTTAATTTCTTGGTTTCCTTGGCGCTCATTGTCGTTATTCCACCACTACCTTCGAAGAAGTAATGGGTGCTGATGAATTTCTTGACATGGTTGCGGGTTTCCTGTGGTAAATAATACTGTACCTTCCAGAAATCCTTACTACCACCGGCAGCCTTAATGGCCTTATTTACACCGCCTACACCGGCATTATATGCTGCAATTGTAAGCAGCCAGTCATTATACTTATCATGTAAGGAAGTCAGCAATTTTGCTGCAGCTTCCGTACTCCTGGTTAAATCAGTTCTGTAATCATGTCCATTTTTAACCAGGCCATATCTCACTGCTTCATCAGGCATCAGTTGCCAGTATCCTAAAGCACCGGAACGCATTCTAAGATGTGCATGTAAGCTGCTTTCGATAACTGCCAGATATTTTAACTGGGTAGGGAGATGATTTTCTTCCAGAATTCTGTCCATGGTCGCAAACATACCTTTGGCGGAAGACTTCATTCTGGTTAAATCCGTATATTCTCTACGTATATAACTATCTGCAAAATCTTCAACCTTGTTGTTTAAATCGACTTTAACATCGGATAAATCTATGGCAGCAGGTTTAACACCTTCTGTGGTAGGATCCAAGGTAACCGGTTTGGTCTTGGGCAGAAGGCTTACAAAACCTTTAGGGCCTTTTGCTTTTAATTTTGTGTCTTTACCCGGTGCAGGAAGCAAATCACCAGTATAACTATTGGTGAATGACATCATTGACAGTGCAAAGCCCCCCATCAGCACGAGGCCAATAAGATACTTAATACCTGTCAAGGTCAAAAAATTCTCCTTTATCCGGGAAACTAAACTCCGCTTCATTCATTTTTTTTTCGTTACAAAACCTCCCCTGGTTCAGCATTTGACTGAACTTCGGGCTTAACTTAGAAAAAATGCGTCTGCATTAATCCTGAACGGTATTACCTCATAATCAAGGTAAACCGGATGCAAAGAAGCTGTTTGATGAGGACTGTTCGTATATAATTCTTAATGTTTGCCTTCTGATTGCATCAATTGATCTGAAAGAGCTAGCAAAGATAACTCTTTTAATTGATCTGACATCACCTGTATACCAAAAGGTATGCCATCATTTGTGCGAAAAAGCGGCAACGAAATTCCCGGGATTCCCACTAAATTGGCAAAAACGGTATAAATATCAGCCAGATACATCTCGGTAGCATCTCCCTGCTTTTCCCCTAATTTAAACGCTACACAGGGGGCATTGGGAGAAATCAATGCGTCGTAATTGTTAAAAATTTCCTGAGATTTCTGAGACAGTAATCTTCTAATTTGCTGGGCTTTAGCAAAGTACGCATCAAAATAAAACGCACTAAGAACAAAAGTTCCTAACATAATTCTTTTTTTCACTTCCCGACCAAAGCCTTCACTCCGGTTCTTCTTATAAAACGCTGTTAAATCTTCGGTTTTTTCGGCTGTCTGGTGCCCGAATTTCACTCCGTCATAACGCGATAAGTTGGTAGAGGCTTCAGCCGTCGTCAGGACATAATAGGTAGGCACCACATAATCAAGCAGTTCAAAATCTATGGCGGTAACACTGTGTCCTGCTGCCGTTAAACGGTCGATTAAACCCGTAATGGCTGATTTAATTTCAGGGTCCAGGCTCGGATGCTCCAACGCCTGTCTGAAATAAGCCAGTTTATATTTTTTACCTGCGTTTCGCTCTTCAGACAGCAGGCTACTATAAGCTACTACCGGCTCCTGACTAACTGTACTATCCATGTCGTCTCTGCCGGCTATGACTTCCAGTATCAGTGCTGCATCAGGAATATTAATAGAGAAAATACCAATCTGGTCAAAAGTAGAGGCGTAGGCAATCAATCCATACCTGGAA
>Ga0164242_10003816_pt1 | contig 17064 bp, 13 predicted proteins | sample OricomgcompostMG_FD_108783 | JGI IMG/M metagenome (GOLD analysis project Ga0164242, IMG submission 108783) | Miracle-Growth compost microbial communities from Emeryville, California, USA - Original compost - Miracle growth compost (MG) ...
ACTTTCTCAAGGGATTCGTGGCCGAGCACCTTAAATTGCACCCTAACGGGTACTTGCCCGGGAATCTGCAGGTCAAAATCACCCGACTGATGACTATGGCTGCCCGTAGACTTTCCAACAATAGAAATAAAAACATTTTCAATGGGCCGGTGCTGCTCATCCAGGACTACACCTTTATAGCTTACCTGCGCACCTGTTTGTGCCCACAGGGCTCCTCCCATACCTGTTAAACCCGGCAGGGTTAATAGCATAAAAATAAAAATCACAGAGAGATTCACAGGTGTCGCAATTGCGCTTTTGAGGTTCTTTTGGATCACTGTAGCAGGATAATTTAGTTTCTATCTATTAAATATTAATACCCGATATGATTGATTCGTAATTAATAACGCTAAGAAGGCCTGCGTATTTTATTTTACCCAGGCCTTCTTCTTTTAAAATTGGGGAATCACCCGCCAGTATCGTAAATTATAAGGTAAATGACTTATAATTTAATATATAAGCTATTCACCTTATATCTTTTATATATTTCTCTTTCCTTCTATTATCAGGCATACTTTTTATAATCAAAGCCTCTGAGTTCCCTGGCCTTGGTAGAGATAACCCCCACCACACCCAGAGTCAGGCATCCGCCCACAATGATTGCCCGGATGGTACCCAGCCAGTGGGCCATAACCCCACTTTCAAAATCTCCCAGTTCATTAGAGGAGCTGATAAACATGGTATTCACGGCTGCCACCCGGCCCCGCATTTCATCTGGGGTAACCAGCTGCAGGATCGTCCCTCTGACCACCACACTAACCGCATCAAACATACCAGAAGCAATCAGGGCAACAGAAGCCAGATAGATATCTCTGGAAAAACCAAATACAATGATAGAGAGCCCAAATCCTGCGCAACACCAGAGCAGTTTTTTACCAGGATTGGTATTTAACGGCAAATAAGCCAATAAGACCAAGGTCAGAATGGAGCCAATCCCGGGAGCAGCCCTTAGAAAGCCATATTCTGTTTCTGTCATCCGGTGAATCTCGACAAAGGCTGGTAATAGGGCCACAGCTCCCCCGAAAAGTACAGTAAACATATCCAGCGCCTGTGCCCCTAATAAAGCAGGAGTCTTCATAATAAATTTTACCCCCAGAGACAGACTCTGCATGACCGGCTCTTTGACTTTTTTAAGAATGGGTTTAGCCTTGATAATACACACTGGGATTAACAGCAGGGCTTCCATCGCAAAGATTAAAAACATGGAACCCGTGACCCCGGGGATAGCTGTTACACTCCCTGAAGCCCGCACCATATCTATTGGATTGCCCGACATAATGCCCATGACAGCATTAATGGCACCAAAAGACAGCGGACCTACGACAGAGCCCACTTTAAAGGCCATAGAGCTCCAGCTGGTTGCGTTGGGATAATGCTCCCTGGGCGTCAGCTGTCCTAAAAGCGCAAAGGCAGAAGGGCTGATAAAGGCCCTTAGTATGCCTCCAAAGAAAATCAAGGCAAAAATAAGATTCAGTGTCCAGTCCAGACCCAGCTTATGTAAAGAGAAGCCGGTGGAGAGGAAAAAAAGACCGCCTCCCAAAAAAATGTAACCGATCAGACAGGTGAGCAGCATTTTCTTTTTCTCATGTAGATCCACGAAATGCCCGGAGAACATAGAAAATACAATGGCAGGAATCACTTCAGCCAGACCGATGAGTCCCATTTTAAGGTTACTGCCGGTTAAATGATACACCCAATAGTAAATGGCTGTGGACTGGAGGTTCAATGCAAAATAGATTCCAAAACGAAAGAGGAGAAAACAGATAAATTCCCGGTTTTTAAGTACCGGGTTTTTCGAGTAAAATCCGCCTGGGGACGTGTTATTTGCCATATAATTTGAATTACTATAAATATTTAGGGAAGACTGAGCCGGTGAATCCCTTCTGTATAATCCTTTTCTAATGCCTCCATAATCACCTGTAAATGCCGGGGGTCTTCCAAAAAGTTGGCATTAGAGGCATCCACCATCAGGGTAATGCCCTGTCTTTGCTGAATATAACTCAGATAGGACTGCTGTATGGACTGCAGATAATCATCTGGAATCTGCTGTTCATAACTGCGGTTCCTTTTATGAATATTGGACTGCAATTTGTCCACGGGTGCCTGCAGGTAAATCAAAATGTCCGGGAAAATAAGTTGCTGATGAATAATATCAAATAATCTTTTATATAACTGATACTCCTGTTCTGCCAAAGTTACTTTAGCAAAAAGCAGACATTTAATAAACAGATAATCAGAAACAGTGACCTGATGAAACATATCAGGTTCCAATAAGCTATTTAATTGTTTGAACCTTTCTGCCATGAAAAAGAGCTCCAATGGAAATCCATAGCGTTCCGGATCTGCGTAAAATTTAGGCAAAAATGGATTATCGGAGAATTCTTCCAATACCAGCCGAGCATCTAACTGTTTGGCTAACAGTGTCGACAAAGTCGTCTTGCCTGCTCCGATGTTTCCTTCTATGGTGATCAGTCTATAGTTCATGTAATCAGTCTGCAAAAGTAATTGTTATTCAGGAAACCAGCCATTATTGTTGCAAGGTGAACAACTAGTCGTTTCTTAAAAAAAGACAAAAATGTCTTTTTTTTGACGCCAAAAAGTACGCAGAGCCTATTAATTTGGTAATTTTGCAAAACAAAATCTAAAAGTACTATGGAAGCGGATCATCAACATCCAGCAGGAGAAGAAAAAGCGCCCAATTACTTCGTCAGTGCGCTTAAGTGTAAATGCCCAAGATGCCGTCAAGGGGATCTTTTCGAGACAAACAATACATATGCCCTAAAGAATAGTAAGTTCATGCGCATGAACGAAAAATGCGCGGTCTGTGGACAGCCTACCGAACTTGAAGTCGGGTTTTATTATGGAACGAGCTATGTAGCCTATGCATTAACCGTGGCATTCTCTGTGGCTACTTTTATTGCCTGGAAGGTGTTTTTCGGGATTTCTTTTGACATTAATGATAATAATATTTTCTGGTGGTTTGGCGTCAATGCCATCCTGCTGATTATTTTCCAACCTTATTTTATGCGTGTTTCCAGAAGTTTCTGGCTAAGCTTTTATGTAAAATATAATAAAAACTGGCGTACGGAAAAGGCGGAAGAATATGAAAGGCTGAATAAGGACTTTTCTAACGGTTGGTAAAAAAAGAGCTGTGCGCCTATCTTTATGCGGTCTTAAAACCTTTGAGTCGCAGTATGGGGCTGTTCTTTAAAAGCAGTATTCTAATTTTCCTGATATAGATTTAAAAATGGGATAAGACTAAACTGGCAGGCTGCCATTTAAATCTTATCCCATTTATTTTGCTTGATACAGCTTGTTATACACAAATCTATACCCAGCTATCCAGATGTGCATTTTTAAAATCGGCGATATATTTTTCGGGAATTTCACCTCTCAGCATGGAACCCTTAGGAACCAGTGGATAGATTTCTGCAAAGGAGCGCATTTCATTTAAAAAGACCCGTCTGTAAATGTGAGAGCGCGTCAACTGCTTATAGTGATCTATACCGCAGGCTCCAATCAGTTCTACAAAGGTCTTCAGCATGCTTTTATGGTAATTCGCTACCCGGTATTTTTTATCATTGACATCCAGGCCCACCACTAAGGCCGGATCTTGAGTGGCCACCCCGGTCGGACACTTATTGGTATTACAAAGCAAGGCCTGAATACAACCCAGCGCCATCATCATGGCGCGGGCAGAGTTGCAGGCATCCGCACCCAGCGCAATTGCTCTTACAATATGAAAACCAGACAGTACCTTACCGGATGCAATAAGCTTAATATGATGACGGATATCCAACCCGGTCAAGACATTGTCGACGAAAGCCAAGCCGTCCAGCAAAGGCACGCCCACATAATTGGAGAACTCCTGCGGCGCAGCGCCCGTCCCCCCTTCAGCTCCATCCACTGTAATAAAGTCGGGATAGATATCCAGTTCAATCATGGCCTTGCAAATAGCGATAAACTCGCTTTTCCGGCCAATACATAATTTAAACCCTACAGGTTTACCCCCGGATAAATCTCGGAGATCCTTTAAAAAAAGTACCATTTCCCGAGGGGTATCGAAGGCAGAATGGAAAGGAGGCGATGCAACCACCGTCCCCGGCTGGATATGACGAATTTTAGCAATCTCCGGGGTATTCTTCGAGGCAGGCAATATACCACCATGCCCTGGTTTGGCTCCTTGAGAGACCTTAAGTTCAATCATTTTGACACTCTCATAATTGGATTTCTCCTGGAAAAGCGCTCTGGAAAAGGTGCCGTCATCATTGCGACAGCCAAAATAACCCGTCCCAATTTGCCAGATTAAATCCCCGCCATGCTTTAAATGGAAGGGGCTGATGCCGCCCTCACCCGTGTTATGGGCAAAATTCCCGATTTTGGCACCCCCATTAAGTGCCTCAATAGCATTGGAGCTAAGGGATCCGTAACTCATGGCAGAGACATTGAATATACTGCCGTCATAAGGTTTTAAACAGTCTTTGTTGCCAAAAGTCACCCTTGGGCTAGTATCCAGCTTATTAAAATCCTTAGGATTGATTGAATGCATGATCCATTCATAACCCTCTGCATAGACATCCAATTGAGTCCCAAAAGGCATGGTATCCGTTTCCAGCTTGGCCCTTTGATAAATACTGGAACGGTCAATACGGTTTATAGGCTTGCCGTCCGTATCAGATTCAACAAAATACTGGTAGATTTTAGGTCGTATATCTTCCATCCAATACCTCAAACGCCCCACCAAGGGAAAGGTCCGCATGATGGAATGGCGCTTCTGCGCCATATCATAATATCCTTGCAGGGTAAGTAATACAAACAGGCCAAATAATATCCACCACCAGTGGCTGACAAATACTGAAAGCGCCAATGCAATAATCAATGCGATGGCTGAACCTATCACAAATATTCTACGCATGTTGATTTTGATAATTTTAAAGCGCTAAAGTACATCTTTTTATAGCGCAAGTAACCAAAAAACAAAAGATTGTTAGTTTTTAACCATGCATTAATAATCCTGCTTCAATCCACAACTGGTTATACACTGATTGTTGGTTAAAACTGGATACCCTGCCGGCCAATAATGCCAAAGGAATTATTGAATTTTCCAGGACTCATTGAGATTTTTATCAGAGATTCAGCTGGCCTGCACCCTGACGTAAGACCTCATAAGGTTCCTGCGTACAATCCACAACGGTAGAGGGGATTATACTGCCTATGCCGCTATCAATGACAATATCCACCAAATCCTTAAAGTTTTCATTGATCTGGTCTGGATCTGTATATTCTTCTACCATGTCTCCAGGCAGGGAAGTAGATAAAATCGGGTCTCCCAATTCCGACAAAAGCGTCTGACAAACGATATTATCCGGTACACGTAAACCAATCGTATTTTTTTTAGTCTGTAATATTTTAGGAACCTCCTTACTGGCAGGTAATATAAAGGTAAAAGGACCGGGAAGATGACTTTTAAGCATTCTATATAAAGGAGTGGAAATGGATTTAGTAAATTTACTTAAATCACTCAGGTCTTTACAGATAAAACTCATTTGGTTTTTATTGACTTTTGTCTGTTTGATTCTAGCCACTCTTTCCACTGCCTTATGCTGATAAATATCACATCCGAGACCATAAATTGTATCGGTTGGGTATATCACAACCCCGCCATCACGCAAACATTCTGTCACGATTTTGACATTTCTGGGGTTTGGATTATCAGGATGTAATTCTAAAAACATATCTAAAAATACATCATTTTTATAACTTTAGCTATCTTATATTTAATATTAGCCTTAATTTTGACCTTTAAACAGATACGCAATGCGGTTAAAAAACATAGACACCGTGGCCAGTATCAGCCCGGAAGATTTTAAAAAGAATTATTACAATACCCGGACACCTTTGGTGATAAAAGACCTCGCTAAATCCTGGCCCGCCTATCAAAAATGGAATTGGGATTATTTTAAACAGAAAGTCGGTCACAAGGAGGTCGGGATTTATAATAATGTAAAAAGTGATGCCTATACTCCCATAAATAAGGCAGATGATTATGTCAAATTCGGGGATTATATTGATATGATCCGTAAGGGACCAGCCGAGTGGCGTATTTTCTTATTCAATATTTTCAGTCATGCGCCTGAGCTGGCTGAAGACTTTACCTGGCCCACCCACCTGATGAAAGGCTTTGTCAAAAGAGCACCCATGCTCTTTACCGGTGGTCAGGGAGCCGTTACCCATATGCATTTTGATATAGACCTGAGCCATATTGTGCATACGCAGTTTATTGGCAGAAAAAGAGTGCTGCTCTTCCCCTATGAACAGCAACATTTACTCTACAGAAAGCCATTTGAGGTGTTAAGCCTGGCCGATTACTCTCATTACTACGACCCCGAAAACAGTAAAGTCGATTTAAGTAAATTTCCCGCCCTACAGTATGCGGAAGGATATGACCTGACACTTGAACATGGTGACACTTTATTTATGCCAGCCGGTTACTGGCATCACATGGAATATCTGGATAGTGGGTTCGCGATGAGTCTCAGGGCCTTAAATAACGAATTTACCGGTAAGCTAAAGGGGGTCTGGAACATTATAGGTATGCGTAATATCGATACCCTAATGAAGAAGATTCGTCCACATCAGTGGTATGACTGGAAAGAAAAACAAATTTTTGCCCTCTCTGAAAAAGAGATGCTGACCAAAGTAGGCTAGTCGTTTACAGGTTCCGCAATAAAGTCAAAATCATCAATGATGCAAGAACTGGCAAATCAGCCGGAAGTACTTTTTGGGCTAGCTTAAAACAGCACACAAATGGAGTAATGGCGCCTCTCCATTATTCCATTTGTGTGCTCAATCCTTTAAATATTGTCTTTATAAAGCCAGTTCAATCGCTGGATCCCAAAATAACTCCTTGAATTTGACAATTTGGTGCTCCACCACCTCTATTCCCTCTTTTTCCAATAATTGTTGCATTTTCTCCGGAGGTGAAAAATGAGCCCTGCCGCTTAAAAGCCCTACTCGATTGACGACCCTGTGTGCAGGGATATCTCTTTTGGCATGAGCGCCATTCATCGCCCAGCCTACCATCCGGGCAGAGGATCTGGCACCCAGATAAGCTGCGATAGCACCATATGACGTGACACGACCTTTGGGAATCTGGCGGGCAACATCCCAGACATTTTCAAAAAAATTATGTTGACTGTCCGCATTTTTAGCCACCGGTAACTGGATCTCGGCCTCCACCTTACGCTTCTTGCTCTTCATTGAGAATGTTTAACTACTCAGCATCCTCTTCAACATTGAACAAGGCCCTGAGTTCTTTATCTTTCTCTAAAGGTAAGTCTTTATCCAATTTAAAGCATAGATAATGCACTTTTTGAGACTTTGCAATGTCCAGCTGTTCATAATGTGTTTTAATGGAGAGCATTGCTGTGGCAGCTCCCTTACCATAGACATCATCTAAGTCTGTAATCAGGGTCAAACCATACAATTCAATCATCGTCTTTGTAAAAACATATAAGTCCGGGCTATCTGTTTTTAAGTGTATCTGCCCGTCTTTAACCAGAAATTGTTGATAAAGGCGTAAAAACCTGGGATGGGTCAACCTTTTTTTCATTTTTGAACCTCTTAACTGTGGATCAGGGAAGGTTATCCAGATATCTTTAATCTCTTCCGGTCCAAAATAGTTGGCCACCTGTTCAATCTGGGAGCGGATAAAAGCGACATTATTAAGGCCTTCTTCCAGCGCTGTTTTAGCGCCTTTCCAGATCCTGTTACCTTTAATGTCCATTCCTATAAAGTTCCCTGCCTCCAGTAAGCGGGCCAGCCCAACCGAATATTCCCCCCTGCCACAACCCAATTCCAGGGTAATGGGATGATTGTTTGCAAAATAGGCTTCCCAATTACCCGGCATATTCGGCGGATACTCAAATACATTAGCAAAAGATCTAATAGCCTCAAAACGCTCTAACTTATGTTTTCCCATGGCCGCAAAGGTAATTAAGCCCTCTAAAATCCCATTAAATTGTTTCGCCTTAATTTTGCAATATGGAACTAATAGACACACATACACATTTATACTCCGAGGAGTTCAAAGAAGATATTGAAGCGGTCATGCAAAGGGCTGACAGCGCCAGCATCAAAGCATTTTATTTACCTGCCATTGACAGCACGACCCATGCGGCCATGATGGCACTGGAAGAGACTTACCCTGACAGGTGTCATTCCATGATGGGCCTCCATCCCTGTAGTGTAAAGGAAGATTTTTATAAAGAGCTGGAAATCATAGAAAAATGGTTAGAAAAAAGAGATTTTGTGGCCATAGGAGAAATCGGTTTAGATTTTTATTGGGACAAAACTCATATAAAAGAACAATACGAGGCCTTTAAAATACAAATGCAATGGGCACTAGATAGACAACTTCCCATTTCTATCCATGCCAGAGATTCTCTAGATGAGTGTATTGAGACCGTAAAGCCTTATGCAGAAAAAGGACTTACCGGTATTTTTCACTGTTTTGGTGGATCCACCCGGCAAGCCAAGGCAATTATAGATCTTAATTTTTATTTAGGGATTGGTGGAGTATATACCTTTAAGAAAGCCAATATGCCTGAAGTGTTAAAAGATATCTCATTGAATCACATCGTATTAGAAACAGACGCCCCTTATCTGGCACCTGTTCCTTATCGGGGTAAGCGTAATGAGTCAGCCTATATTTTAAATATCGCCGAAGCCATTGCTGCATCCAAGGGTATGTCCCTCGAAACACTGGCAGAAATCACCACCGGCAACGCCCGAAAGATATTTAAAGCGAAATAATTAGAAATTAATTCAGAAGCCCTTATATTTGCACCCCAAAGCAAAAAGGAGACGTGTCCGAGTGGTTGAAGGAGCACGCCTGGAAAGTGTGTATACGGGAAACTGTATCGAGAGTTCGAATCTCTCCGTCTCCGCAGCATTAAAAGGCCCTTCAAAATGAAAGGCCTTTTTTTACACCCTAATTTAAAACTGCATCAAAATTTTAATAACAGGCCCCCACGCCTTCCAGATTAAACGTAGGGATTGCCTGTTAATTTTCCCCATGGAAAGCAACCGAATCATTCATGTCAAGTTTCCACTTCTTTTACATTAGCTTCTTTACACATATATTTATCCGAGCAAATAATTACTTTGGCAATACAAGCCAATCCGGGACGGGCTTTCGGCCATCCTGAAGAATCGGCAGTACAGCAGTATCTCTATCCAACACTACATAAATAGAGTCCCTGAATTCATTAACTCCCCACAAAATAATCCTCTCCTTACTTGGACGCTTATAATGCAATATCTGCGTCTGATCCCGTCTATAAATATTTTTATTTTGCAGATAAAGAACCTTTTTGATTGTATCAGCTTTATAATAGTACCATTTCCTATCACTACCTAAGCCTGAAAGCTCCCAGTTCGTGCGAATATCCCTTTTTGAATCAGGGTTATCAAATACAGGCAATAACGGTCTTCGCTTCGAAGCGCCCGAAAAACGTCTCGTATCCCCAAGTCCAATGCTCCAACTGCCAGTATAAGGTTCGCCAACTCTTGGATAACTTCCGGCAGCAAACATCTCGATCTGATCCGGACGACTAACCACCCTAAAACTTATAGAAGACCAATCTTCAAAAGTTGCATCTTGCCACCTAACCGAATCATAAGGAGAATAAGGTATAGTTTTACCGTTAATTTTAAATTCAGTCACATTATAATATCCTTTGGCCTCTTTTAATCCATTTGTATTAGGTATTTTGTAAAAGTCATTATGCGTAAAAGCATAGACCTCAGAAATAAAGAAAAGAATAACAAATACGAAATTACCCGCCCATTTAATGGACAATCTTCCAATTTTTTGCCACTTTTTATTAAATCTAGGATAATATCTAACCACTTGTATATCATGTTTCAGCACCAGTAACTTAAAAATCCGAGGTAAATCATACCACAGAATAAAAAGGGATAGAAAAGCAAGGCAGAAAGCTGGAACATGTTCACCAATATCATAAGCATGATTAGCCAAAGCCACGTTACCAATAACAGCCAGAGCCAGAGCAGCTCCCAGGGTCGTAGTTTTCCTAAAAAGCAATAAAACCCCAGGAATAAACTCGGCAAATCCTAAAAAAACTTCATAATGCGGAGCAATTCCCAGTTGTTCCCAATACAAACGCTTGGCAAAAAAGTCAATAAACGGCGTATGTAACAACCCAAGATTGGGGAAAGGCATTTGCATAATAAAAATCTTCTTATATCCCCATGCTATAACGCCATAAGCAACCCTATACCTCGCAAAAACACGTACCCAATAATACAATAAATTATATTCCTTTCTATCCTTATCAAAATATGACCAAATAGCAGCTCCAATTAAGGAAAGAATCAATACAAAGGCTACATTTACATAACTGGCTAGGCCAAAGAAGCCGCTTTCAGAATAAATATTAATGAATTGCGGATTGAAAAATGCGACAATTTCCGTCTGATGCCTATAATTAAAATGAGCATAATCTATATTCCAAAGCAACTTGTAAAATCCCGGATCCCACGGAATAGAATAAATAGAAAAGAAAATAAATGCTACTCTAAAAGCTCTCTTTTGAAATTCAGACCAGTTATTTAATACCAGGGATGAATTAGAAGGTGATACCGAATAAGGTACTCTCACTATATATTTAACCTTTTGGCTAAATTCTTTAATCGATGCCATAATAAAATAATTTAAAGTTTAAACATTACATTTTAACCGGAAACCTCCGGCCGACAAAAAATAAATATGGCTTATTAATCCTTTCCAATACGGCATTAATAGAATCATGCTTGGAATTGTTACCATATAGTCTCAAAGTATTTTCATCCAACCATTTAAAATGTAAAGTCAGGCTATCAGATCTATTATTAGGATTCTTATTATACAATTTAAGCACTCCCAAATCAGCATCTACCACATACGAATAATAATCCCTACTGCCTACACCCGAACTTTCATATATTCTATCTACATCACCAGACGCATAACCGACATTTCTTGTCTCATCAATGTGTTTTACCGCAGCAGAATGAATACTTAGGGTCGCCCATTTTTCAAAAACCACATCCTGCCACCGGTTGGGGTTTGTCCTGGAGTAAGCTAAAGTGTCCTTGTTAAGTATAAATGATTTGACATTATAAAAACCATATGCGTTTTTTAATCCAACTGAATTAGGTATTAAAAAAGGCGACTTTCTAAAATTAGCATAAGAACTAACTGCGAAAACAGTAATAATTGATATAAATAACAGTTTAGACAATTTTCTAGCCTTAAAGGCTATGCCTTTAAATACCGGAGAATATTTCTCCGCCTGCGTATAGTGCTCTCTAATTAATAATTTATATAGCCTAGGAACATCATTGCTCAATAACACAACAGATATTAAAAAAAGAAAAGTACTATATACCTGATTCCCCAAATCATATGCAAAATTCGCAGCCATTACATTCCCAATAAATCCAACCAAAATACCAGCACCAAAACCCACAGTATTCCTATTCAACAGCAATAACCCCGCGAATACTTCAACAGCGCCAAGAAAAGATTCATACCACGGAATAATCCCAATCGTATTATAATAAATTTTCCATGGTAAAAATTGCCCATATTCTGTGTGCAACGAACTTAAAGAAGGAAAAGGTATTTGCAAGGGAAACAATTTAATTAGGCCAAATGCAATCACCCCAATAGCCAATCTATAGCGCAATAAAACTCTAAACCAGTAATACAAATCAACATCTTTCTCAACAGGTAAAAATTTAATTTTTGACCATAACAGCCCCCCGACAATACTGACAATTAATATAAACAACCAACTCCAAAAATGAGGTAGTCCCCAATAGGGAGTATACGACGTTAAAGCCACAAGCTTAAAAAAGCCAGCCGCATTAATCCTAACTGAAAACAACTCTACATAAAAACGGTAATCGGTGGGAACGCTCATTAAAATGAAAAAAAGAATAGCCACTTTTAAAAGGATTACCTCCTTTACGTTCCATTTACCCGCATACCAATTAGGCGTAATAATATTTTCAGAAGACGAAAATCGATCACGTTTATGATCATCACTTTGATTAATTAAAGAATAGCGCTTCATATCAATAATTTTATAAATTCATAAAAATCATTTGGAATCAGATGATTCTCCAGTTGTACCATTATACCCAGGATTTTGGACTAGATTTGGATTAAGCGTAATTTCAGTGGACGGTATCGGAAAAACCAGTTTATAATTTGGAATATCTAAAATAGAAACGGCATTACCAGTTCTTGCCAAATCGAACCATCTAAAAGGTTCCAATGCAAACTCTACACGCCTTTCATCAAAAATAGCCTGGAGGATTTCAGATTTAGTTTTATAACTAACATCTTTAAGCCCTGCCCGTTCTCTCACAACATTTAAGTCCTTCAAGGCGCCACTGAGATCAACTCCCTGCTCTGTTCTTGCTTCAGCACGAATCAAATACTGCTCAGCTATTCTTAAAACATAAGTCGGGTCTGTTTTTTTTGTATATAGATTGCCATACCACGTGGTTATACCAGCCTGGACATTTTTGGCTACAAGTTCCGAACGTCCGCCGCCTATTGTTTGATCCGTCAACAAATTAACCAGGGTTTGACTTGGTGCATATCTATATGCCCCAGAATTGGCAGGAATTTGCATCTCAGCATATATAGTGATTGGATTTTGCTCACTAAATTCTAATTCAAAAATGGATTCTTCATTTTGTTGTCCAAACCAAGAATTATAAGGGGATAATAAAGTATAATCCTGATTATTTTCAATCAAGACAGTGGCATCTTTTTCCGCTTCCGCCCACTCTTTTTTATATAAATGAAGCCGTGCTCTCAATGCAACTACAGTATATTTGGTCGCTATCACACGATTAACAGTATAAGATAACAATTGAAAAGCTGAATCAAGGTCCGATTCAACCTGTGCCCAGGAATCTTCAATTGAACTCCTGGCAACCGTCGAGTTTCCTCCGGTGGCTGAAGTACTCGGAACCAAGACTAATGGCACACCACCCCAAGATCTAATTAAATCAAAATAGCTCAATGCTCTCAAAAAATACGCCTGTCCAATAATATTATTCCTTAATGAATCATCCAAACCAACATCCTCTACTAACGGTACCTTGGAAATAACATTATTGGCACTATTTATCGTACTATAAATTGCTGACCACACATTCTCAAAATAAGCATCGTCTGCTCTAAAATTTTGATTAACAATATTAGCGGCTCCTCCTGTTGTTTTATTAATCCAATCACCACCAGCCCAAAAACCCACCTCAACAAAACGCTCACCATAATACGAATTGTCAGCAAGTGCCCTATAGGTCCCTCTTAAGGCAGTTTGAGCTGAAGCCTTATCAAAAATCGTATTGGCGTCAGATACATAATCTTTAGGTTCAACTGAAAGGAATTTTTTGCAAGAAGAGAAAATTAGCAAACTAAATAAACCCAAAATATAAATTATATTTTTCATAACTATTCAATTAAAATGTGATTTTAAGGCCAAGTTGATAACTTCTGGGCATGGGAGGAATTGCATAATCATAACCCTGAATATTATTATTCCCCTTTTGATCATTGGTTTCTGGATCGGCCCCTGAATACTTGGTTAACAGAAGTAAATTATTGGCCGCAAATGTTAGACTTGCCGTTTGAAAATTAACTTTGGAGATAAGGGATTCTGGTAAATTATAATTTAAGGAAACCGATCTAAGCCTTAAAAATGATCCATCTTCCAAAAAGCGGCTATTTTGTTGTATTGAATAATTTTCCGCAGTTAATTTCGGCACATCAGTTATTTGTCCAGGTGTTGTCCACCTGTCCAACTGGGTAGCCAGAAGCACTCTGCCAGACGGACCCAACGTCCCCCCTGTCTCTCCTAACATACGATTATGATTCCAAATTTTATTACCAATCTCATAGGTAAAAAATACATTTAAATCGAATCCTTTGTAAGAAAATCCATTAGTTAAACCACCAAATAATTTTGGGGCTATATCAACTATTACACGATTATCTGTACTAGTGGACGTTGTATAAGCAGAACCAGTTGTTCCATCCGCATGTTGAAAAACGGCGGTTCCATCCTCTGGATCTACATATAATTGTTTATAGACCCAATATGAATAAACAGAATAACCCTGTTTATCAATAAGAAGGTTTCTCCCGTTATCAAAATTAGTAATAGGAGTAGCTAATTTCATGATTTTATTAAAATTCCTAGAAGCATTAAAACCTGTAGTCCACTTAAAAGAGTTATTATCTATATTGACCGTATTAATTGCGATTTCAAATCCTCTATTCCTAATCTCTCCATCGTTCGTATAATAGGTTGAAAATCCTGTAGTAGCAGCGGCTTGAGACTGAACCAATAAATTTGAAGTATACTTATTATAATAATTTATTTCAAAACTAACGCGATTATTCAGCAATCCTAAGTCCACTCCAATATTAGATTGAGCGGTCTTTTCCCAGGTTAGATTTGGGTTTGGTAATTGATAAGGTTTGGTACCTGGCTGTTCTGCTCCACCTGTATTATCCGCGTATCCAACTCCAGAAGTCCAAAGTCCTTGGGCCGCAAAATCTCCTATACCTCCTTGATTACCCGCAACCCCATAACTCAGTCTTAGCTTTAAATTTGAAATACTATTAGCATATTTCAGGAAATTTTCACCTTTTAAATCCCAGGCAGCCCCAATGGAGGGAAAATATCCCCATCTATGTCCCGTAGCAAATTTAGAAGATCCGTCAGCCCTTAATGTAGCTTCTAGATAATATTTCCCAGAATAATTATAATTTAATCTAGTAAAAAATGATGCAAGCGTATTCTTTGTCCAACTTTGTTCCGCAGTCTGAGACGCCGCTTGGGAAATTTGGGTATATGAGTCATTTGCGAAATTTGTCCCCGATGCAATAACTGTCTGAAGTGAGGACTGCTGCAAAGTATTACCTACCAGCACACCGAACTTATGTAAACCTATCTTGTTATCATAGTTGAGCGTTTGCTCATTCACAAAAGTGGTAGATTGTGAATGACTACTTTGCGCATACCCATTTATTGGCGGTGCCCCGATATTCGTCTCGGATCCCCAATATTGATCCAATTTAAAACTATTATAATCAGCGCCAAAGCTAGATTGGAATTTTAAATGATTTGAGATGTCAACCTTTAGTGCCACATTACCTATATAATGAAGACTTAACGATTTAATATTTACATGATTCGTTAAATAGGTAATATTGTCAAAATTAACCCATTTCAAGGGTTCTCCTGTCTGCGAAAATATGGGAAGATAAGTGGGAATATTTAAAGAAGACTCAATAAGTGTACCATTGGCTCCATCTCCAGCATTACCCTGGTCTCTGGGTGTTGCGGACAAAGTATTATAAATACTTATAGAAACCTTATCACTAATTTTTTGATCTACATTAAATTTTAAACTTGCTCTTGAAAAGGAAATTGGATTCCAGATAGCTGCCTCATAGTTATAACCTCCACCGAAATAATATTTGGTATCCTTTGACCCACCCCTTACCGAAAGGTTCAAATTAAACAAAGGGGCTCCTTGATGATCCAGGTATTGCATTCTATCAAAAGTGGGTTGATCCTCAGGATTACCCAATCCGGCTTCCCCATTAATAATTGAATCTACCGGCCTAAAAGGCAAAGGTTTCCCCATATTTGTATAATATTCATTAATTAGCATGGCATGCTCGGGTCCTGTAGTCGTTTTCCATTCACGGCTTTTTATTACCCAACTCTTTCCAAAATGCGCATTTAGTTCCACGGTAGGCCTTTGCTCATAAGTCCCTTTTTTAGTCGTTACTATAACAACGCCATTTGCACCTCTTGAACCATAAATAGCCACAGCTGATGCGTCTTTTAAGATCTCTATATTCTCAATATCTGAAGGATTTAGATCTGCTATCGGTGACGTTTTTCTGCCGGATGCAGTAATTGAAGTAGTCTGTTCCAGTGTACCGGAACTTACGAATACTCCATCAATTATATATAAAGGATCGTTACTGGCATATATTGAAGTCGTGCCACGAACCCTAATATATACATCTTGTCCGGGTATACCACTTCCTGCATTAACCTGAACACCCGCAGCTTTACCTTGTAATTGCTGATCAAAGCTACCTCCAGGTAGCGTTTTTGTTTCCGATGGATTAATGGTAGAAATTGAACCTACTAAATCACGCCTTGATTGCGTCCCATATCCGACGACCACAATATCGTTTAATTGATTGTCAGATTCTTTTAAATTAACGACCAAAGGAGATTGATGGGCAATAACCTCTACTGTATCGTACCCAACATAAGAAATGATTAAAGTATAGGGAAGTGTTTGACCTGTTTTAAAACTAAACCTACCCTTCTTATCAGAAATAACGCTATGCGTTATACCTTTAATTTGAATCGTTGCCCCTTCAATTGGTTGTTTAGTACGTTGATCTATAACTTGGCCATTTAATACAGAATTTATATGAGGTTGTGGCTCATTCTCAAGCTGAGCCATGCTTAAATAAGGAGAAAGAAGCAGGAACGTTAAAAATGTCCCTATCAGAAAATTTTTCATTAATTTTGTTTGTTAACATATAAAAAGGTTACAGTCTCGATTACTCGGGATTGTTTGTTTCGCGACAGCCTTAATTGTTTTCATGCCGGGACTGCGTCAACAGTTCCGGCAATTTTATAATTGCACTATTGCCCCAAAGGGCAGGTAATTCGCAATGCCATAAATAAAAATTTGTATTTAGGAAAATAGACACAGGCTCTTGGCCTGTTATGTTTAATTACATAATTCAACAACAAGCCACTTTTCCACCAGCTTGAATATTCAAAACGCTTAAATTGACAACACCAACCAACATCTTTTTATAATTTCTTGAATGCAAAAATAACAGAATTTATTAGTCTACCAATTTTATAGACTATTATTTTTTTATTTTTTTTA
>Ga0164242_10003817_pt1 | contig 17060 bp, 14 predicted proteins | sample OricomgcompostMG_FD_108783 | JGI IMG/M metagenome (GOLD analysis project Ga0164242, IMG submission 108783) | Miracle-Growth compost microbial communities from Emeryville, California, USA - Original compost - Miracle growth compost (MG) ...
CGTGACGACGCTTCCTATTAACCCACCACAGCACCCTACAACGACACCATGATGGGCGACCCACCGGTTCTGCAGCCCTCTGCGGCGCATCTCGCGCCCCGAGGCCGCCAGTTCAGTCCGACGTCCGACCCTCCCAGCCGACAGCGCCAGCCCGACGATCTACTCTCACGTTTGACCCCCCGGACGGCTGTTGATGTCTTCCGGAACCCGTCCGGCGCACTGAAGGTGTGCATGGACGCCTCGACGCAGTCCGAGCAATCTTTCGCGCTGCGGGCGGCTACGGCGTCCAAGAATATACAGGAATGGTTGGAGGAGCTGTCAGCATGGCCGTGGCCCGAGCAGGACAGCTCGGCCGGCTTCGAGCGGCCGCCCCCGAAGCGGAGGAAATTGTTTCACGACATTATGAAGCTGGCGACGGAGGAGGAGGAAGAGGAGGAGCTGGAGGGCCAGCTGTCGGATGGGAAGATCTACCTGGGGAGCCTCCTGGCTACTGAGGTCTCCCGGTACGAGTGTCGTATTGATGATATCAGTCGGGATATGGAGGATCTCGACGTCGAGGAGATCAAGACCCACGTTCTGCACAACCATATCATGCCCCTATCTCGCCCAGGAACGCCCATGTCCGATTCGAACCGCTCGGTAATGTCGTCCCTGGCAGCCTACGCTCACATGGACGACCTCACCGCGCTCATTACTGCAACTATCATACAGGCTCTACCTAATCTGTCGAGGTTGACGAGGCTCATGAATACCTGGAGTATCCGGCTGGCCGTCCTTCGCAAATCATCGAGCTTCCTCCCGGGCTTGGCCGAGGCCGAGGCCGCGCTGCGGTCCGGGTGGAACGCTATGGACCTTGGTGCAAAGAGCGATGCCGGAGAGGGGACGAGCGACTCTGCGCTGTCTAGAAGCGATTTCAACGTCATGAAACTGGTACTGGAACGAAAGGTCTCCAAGGCGGGCCAGCATCTCGATTACATGCTGGACACTCTCGAGGGGAGAGAGGACACGCTACCTGAGGCCTGGATCGATCGTATGGACGCCCTGGAGAGGGAGTATGGCGAGTGGGTTGCCGCCTGCGAGAGGAGAATAAGAGAGTCCGAGTGGGCTAAGATGGTGCGCGAAAACCGGGCCGCTAGAGCTGCTTCGCCTGGCGGAGAGGATGAAGTCCCAGCTCCGGCACGGGATCAGCTAGAGGATGTTGGTGGTTTGCTATCAGGCCACGGTATCCTAGCTGATACAGGTGCCAAGCTCCAAAACGACGATAGTGGTGCTGCTGCATCTGTTGCAACCACCAGCACTGAGGTTGTCATCAAAATTCATCCGGCTGAAGCAACCGAGGATACCGCAACCTATAGCCGTCAACCCGATCAGAATGACGCCGAGGTAGACGGAGAGGACACCCTAGCTACCACGGATCAAGTCGTCGATACCTCGCCTGCGTTGGACACAGCTACTGGGCAGCTGGTTATCGACGAGAACGCACTGGTTCTATCCAAGGAGGCCGAGGAGGCTGACCCGACGCTCGCTAATGCACGATTGTCTCCGACCGAGACCTCACCCGAGAGTTCCGATATCCAACTTCAGGGTTCAGAGTCGTGGGTGGTCACAGGCGGGTCGGACACGTCGACCGAACAAAGCGTCGCTGGCGAGAAGAACCTAACCCCTCCCGAAACTGACGAGGACTTTGACCCTCTGTTCGATATGCTACCGGATATAGTTGTTCCTGAACCCGAACTGCCAACCCTACCTAGGACAAGACGAGGTAGCGACGTTTCTAACACGTCGACCATAATTCACGGGCCGCAAAGCGGGTTTATGGACTTCCCTAGTGACCCCCCGGACCATGGCACTCCTGAATTTCCCCGGCTTCGGAATGTTGTTGCGGAGCCAGCTCTTAGTGACGGCATGAGCCCCCCTAGCTCACCACCGAACTTCCGGTCTAGCACCAGATCCCTTTCAGTCAGCTTTAACGATATCCCTACCGTCGTTGAAGTACCAAACGACGAGGAGACTCCACCAAGAACACCGATGATGGACTATTCCGCTTTCGACGACGAAGACCTGACGAGGGGGGTTGAGAGCCCGGCTAGTCCAACCAGCCCGAGCAAGATGAGCACGGCCAGTGCAGATGACCAGCTGCAGCAACAAATCAGCGACATTCTGCAGTCTATCCCCGCCAAGATCAAGCTCACCACCCGCCCTTCGGAAGTGAATCTCAACCCGCCTGACTTCATGATGCCATCGCGGTCAAAACCGAAGGCCGACCCGATACCTAGGGGTCACTCGAGCAGGTCCAACCTGTCGTCACGGGCGTCCTCACGCGCAGGTACTCCGTCGTTCACCCTGGCCCCGGCATATACCCGTAACCCGCGCCCTCGCATCCAGAGAGGCGGTAACCAAGACATCAAGCTCTACCACCTGTCAAGGTCCAATGGCGAAGCCCCGATCAAGCTATTTATTCGTTGCGTAGGCGAGAACGGCGAACGAGTCATGGTCCGCGTCGGAGGCGGATGGGCAGACCTCGGCGAGTACCTGAAGGAGTACGCCACCCACCACCGCCGCTCCGGAGGCGAGGGGAAGGTCGAGATCAGGGACCTGCCTCGAGTCGTCGCCGCAGCTGCCGCCAGCAGCCGAGCCGGGTCTAGTCCCCCCAGCCGACCCGCTTCCGCGATGGACGCGAGCTCCCCGATCACGCCGCTAAACGTGCGTAAGACGCGCAAGAGCATGGGAGAGGAGGGCGCGATCAAGTTGCCCAAGACACCGTTGCCCAAGACGCCGCTGGCTAACACGACGACCACGGCGGCGGCGGGGGCGCAGCAGGGGTCGAGCAATAACACGCCGTCGTCGGGGGCGTCGACGCGGTCGAGGTCGAGCTCGCGGCTAAGCTGGACGGAGGAGGATAGCTCGCTCGGCATGGCTGGGCCGAAGGGCAAGAATGTGGAGATGAGCGAGGAGAGCAAGGCCTGGGTCGAGAGCGTCAAGGAGAAGGTCCGCATCGCTAGTGGCGAGCGGAGAGTCTCGGATCAGGTCTCTGAGGGTAGATTTGGTGATATGGGGAAGGTGGGCGGTACGAAGAGGTTGTTTAGGAGGCAGGGTGGTTGAGGGGGGAGAGAGAGAGAGAGAGTCGGTGTACTACGTTAATGGGTCGGAAAACACGGGAGATCTTGAGGATAAACAGCTTCGGCTTGGGGAGACTTGGAGGAGGACGGTTTTATTCCTCGCATAAAAGGGGGGGATACATTCCATGGCCATGTATGGGGCCAGTCACAGTGCATGACACGAGGAGCATCATTTTCCTCTTTCCCTTATCTTGTTTTTGTTTTCTTCTCTCTTTTTCTTTTTCTCTCTCTACTCGGGAAAAAAAAGCTCGCATAGCTACTATTTCCCCTTCCGTTTTGCGGATTTTTGGCTTTTTAACGACGTCTTGGACGGTCTTTTCTTTTATCATCAAATACCCCTAGTTCTACTTCTGTTTCATAATCTACCTGTCTGTCTAGCGGGAGCAACCCGCGCTGAAAAATAACAAAGATTATACGAATCCTGGTTACCTATCGAGCGATGCAGTGGTTCCCGTAGGGTATATACTAGGCTATGTCCGGTGGTGAGTCAGACAAACACACGCGGCGACTCTAGGGGGCCGTCCTCGAGAATGCGCCAAATAAGATAGGTATTTAACTCGCCCCTTCGGCGTGGCCAAGCTCAGCGTACGGACTAGGTGTAATGCCCTACGAGAAGAAGGTGCACACCTAGCTGAGAGCCGAGCGTATGTGCCAGGCAAGGATCCCCAAGGCGTGCTATGGCCACATGGGTATACGGGGGATAACATCTCGACACAACTGCGGATCAAGGTAACTTCTAGGATGTACTAGGACAGAGATGGGTGATGTTTCTGCCATCTGACGTGGTGCCGCTGTAAGTGGTTCAGGGGAAATCCGCTCATGCATGGATGACTATCCGTCACCCCACTGCCGTAACCACAAAAACAGCAGCTCATGCTACCGATGATCGTTAACACTCATCTCTAGCATCTCTGCCAGGATATCCCACTTCGGGGCCGCATGCCCCCGAGTAGCCCGCGCCACACCCCGGAGCCCCCCGCTGATAAAACGGAGGTGTTTCTCGTAGTCGGCATGAATGCCGCGCAGAACCTCGAGGTACGGCTTGTCTGCTTCGGCCATGCTGCGATTGAGAATGTCGTCTACTCCGGAATCAGCGTCTTCTTTATCGTCGTCGTCGTCGGGTTTGACGTATACGCCTCGTTTAGAAGCGCGGTCCCGATTCGAGGCTGGTTTGAGCGGTGACGACATGACGGACAGTCTCGATATTTCTTGGAACTCTTCCGCCTCCTTGGCGGCCTCGGCCCTGTGTACGTCTTCGAGCTTTATGGCCAGATCAAGGACGTCCAGTATGCAGTCGCGGAGAGGATTTAGCTTCGCCCCCAGACATAATTCCTCGGTCACTCTATTTATGAAAGTCGAATGAACTCCGATCATGTCGTCCACATCGAGAGCGTTGCGCAAATCTTCGCGCATAGCGCTGATGCTCGGAGCCAGCACAATCGAGGTCAGGTATGTACCGATCGTCTCACAGAACCAGAGGAGCTTCGTCCGGATGAGCCAATAGAAGCGGTACGCCTCATCGGCATAGTCCACGACCGCGCCGGGTCGAGGAACCCAGTGCTTCCTCAGCACATATGCTCCTCGTCGAAGCTGTAGTAGGAACGTGAACACGCTCTGGTAGCCTGCGACGCCGGTTTCCGAGACGATCAGCTGCACGGGCCAGTCTAAACGGTAAGTCAGGCGGACGGCCGGGAGGCTGACCCGGACGGAGCTTCGGGATGCGATTCCACTATTAACGACACCGCGAGGGTCGAGTTTGGCCGAGAGACGGTAGGAATCCACGCAGGGTGAGAAGGCTTCCTGAGCGATCTCTGTCAAGGTGAAATGGTCCCTCCAGCTTGGGCTCAGGGTGTCCAAGTGCCGGAATAATGGAGTTGTGAATGTATCCACAGCGGCGCCGTCTGAGGCTAAGTAGATCTGCTGAAGAGAATCGAGAGCCGTGGAAAGCCCGCAGGATTCAAACAGTACTTCTCGCAAAGTCGCAGATGTCTTGTGGTGTTTACTCTGGATCCAGAGGTCGAAAGCGTGGTTGAACAGTTCTGGGAAAGGGGCGAACCCTATATCATCTGCACAGACGCTGGCAAAATCCAAGCTTGGTTCTTTCCCAATCCATTGCTCCTTTGCGGATTCATAGCGACCGAGATGCTTCAGGACGTTGATGCTCTTCCCGGTTGTGAAGATGCGTTTCACCGCAGTTTGGAGGAACCGAGGCGCATGGAGAACCCCAGCTTTGGTCTGCCGAAGTTTGAACTGGCCACGCCAGGTCTGGCTCAGAGGTACCTTTGTCGCGGATTGCGAGACGAAGAAGGTCCTGTCTCCCGGTATTAATACGCCATCTTCCATCCAGAGGCGGATCGGACGGAGGTAGACGTGGAAGCAATCGAAGAACATAGCACCCAGACGCATATAGGAAGCTTCGTTGCCTTCTGACTGGGCCGTCCCGGCAGCATCGAATAGGAGTTCTAGATAGCGGAAAGTATACGCATACTGCTCCTCCTCAACCTGTCGGACGATGTTGGACAGGGCGAATAGTGGTGCCAACGATGGTTTAAGCTCGGCCTGAACGCCGATCAAGCTGACAACCGCATCCTCGTTGAGCACGACAAATCTTGCTTGGATATCCGAGATTTGCCGGTCAAGGGATCGAAGGCTCTTCTGGATCGTGTCGCGGAATACCTGCAGCAGGGGCACTTGCTGCTCCTTGGTGGAAAACGCACGCAACAGCTGCAGGGAGCGGCCGCACTCGGAAAATGACGTTATCAACGCCTTGTAGGAGTCCCAAGAAACGTTGGAAAGCTGGTAGTTTGCGACCGGTTTACAACTAGAGTCGAAAAGAGAAGTCGGTAGGCCACTCAGCATGAAGAGAACTTCCCGAAGGAGTTGGTAGTCCGAGATAGCGGTTTTATGCTGTCTCCCGTTGGCATCCTTCGGGGGTGTGGTGTATCTCCATGCCTGGCTGCTCTCAACCTGCTCCAAGGTCGCCTCGCTTTCCGGTCTAGCAAGCAAGGCCTGGACAGTTTGCTGATATATCGCAGAGTTGGATAACGCGGTGCTGTCGGAGTCCGTAGACGCCTCCGACTCTACGTCTATATATTCGGCATCATCGGAACTATCGCCGTAGTCTATATCGCGCCAGAGAGCTCGGTCATCGTGCCACCCATCCTCCTTCGCAATTTCGGCCCATGTCAACTTGTCTTCAGCCTCATTGTCGGGCTGTGCGAGAAGATATAGGTCACTCAGTTTGGACTTCTGTGTCGGTTGATCCGAGAGCTCGAGGAGAAGATGAAGGATCTCGGGTGTCCATTTCGTGGAATGCGCCTCCAGCGCGACCATGCGTTCCCTCAAGGCATCGGCTAGACCCTCGCGATCCTGGACGCGAAGTCTCTCTTCTAATCCAGCAAGCTGGTTATCAACCTCAAACTGGTTTGTGCGTGGGTAGTTGTGATGACGGAGGCTGCGAAGTGAAGACTCGCGGTAGAGGTTAAACTTGTTGCGGTCGGACTGCGCATCGCGTCAGTAACATGCCCGTCTACTCACCATGGGAGAAACGGGGAATTGCACATTGGAAACAGATGTAATGACGGTCACAAGCTCATCTGTCAACTCTCCTAACCTAGCCAAAGAGGCCATATTGCGCTGCAAGTCGGCCGGGTTGAGGTTGCGGCATGGCAAGAAAGTTTTAAGTTGTCATGGAGGCTCTGTCCGCAATTGCGACGCGCCGGCACCAGTACCATTGACGCGGGCTCGCCAGCTGATAAGAAGGCTTGGCACCCGCCTTATCGGCTCCACCAAACTGCAGGAGGGATCAGCCCCTTTTTCGTCACCCCAACTTTTCCACTTGCGTCGCGTCTCGTCATGCCGGGATTTAGGCGTACCCGCAAATCTTGAATCCCAGCTTTTTGACAACCATCGGGAGGCAAAACCACCTCCATCATTGCTGACAGCTTTTCCCATTTCAACCCCATCACTTTTTAACGACGCCAATGGTCAACGCCCGGAGATAGGAAGGCGATTTCCCGATCCTACAGTTTATCCACCATGGCTATGGCGCGGCCGGTCAGAGTTCTTGGCCTTGCGGCCATCGTTATGTGGCTCCTTTTCCTCTACCAGATCTTCAAGCCCACCGCACCCATATCAAAACCCGGCGACTTGCCGAGCAACGAGAGAGACCCTAATCTAGATCGCAAGTCTCCCCCCTCCCCCCACCTGTGCAATTCAAGCGAGCCCGAGCTAACATTTGTCCTCCGGAACAGCTACCGGCGAACCCGAAGGCGTCCTCCATCGTGCGTCCGAAGAATATGCCCCTGGTATCGAGAACTCTGCGCGGATAAACGCCACCATCCTATCATTAGTGCGTAACGAGGAGCTTAATCAGATGCTACAATCTATGGGAGACCTCGAGCGAACATGGAACCACAAATTCAACTACCCGTGGACATTCTTCAACGATGTTCCCTTCACCGAGGAGTTTAAAAAGAAGACGAGTGCGGCTACAAAGGCGGAATGCAGATACGGTACGAATCACCACTTAAACTTGCAGGTAGGAATAGTCCCGCTGACATATCGGTAGAACTAATCCCCAAGGAGCATTGGGAGGTGCCGACCTGGATCAACGACGATCTCTTCCAAGAGTCTGTCAAGATACTGAAGGAGAACGAAATCCAGTACGCCGACAAGGTCTCGTACCACCAGATGTGCCGGTGGAACAGCGGCATGTTCTACAAGCACCCCGCCCTCGCCCACACGCAGTACTACTCGCGCGTCGAGCCCAAAGTACACTTCTTCTGCGACATCGACTACGACGTCTTCCGCTTCATGCAGGACACCAACAAGACGTACGGCTTCACCATCAACCTCTACGATGCGCCGAATTCCATCCCGACCCTGTGGCCCGAGACCATCAAGTTCCTAGCCGAGCACCCCGAGTACGCACACAAGAATAACGCCATGGATTGGCTGACCGACAAGGTCCGCCGCCCGGAGCACAACAGGAAGGCGAATGGCTACTCGACGTGCCATTTCTGGAGCAACTTCGAGATCGCCGATATGAACTTCTGGCGGAGTCGGCCGTACGAGGATTATTTCAACCACTTGGACCGCGCCGGCGGCTTCTTCTACGAGCGCTGGGGCGATGCGCCCGTTCACAGCATTGCCCTAGGGTTGTTTGAGGATTCGAGCAGGATTCACTGGTGCGTTATCCTCATGGCCTCGAGGAAGGTCGTCTGTCGAGGGGTCATTGCGAATGCTAACAGCGTCGTTTTTCTAGGTTCCGCGATATCGGTTATCAACACATTCCCTTCTTCAACTGCCCCAACTCGCCCAAGTGCAAGGGCTGCACGACCGGCCGCTTTACGGACGGTGAGGCCTGGCTCAATAAGGAGGACTGCAGACCAAACTGGTTCGAATTTGTCGGAATGGGCTGAGGACATTTACTCATACGAGTTGATGTTCACGCTACTGGGCTTTATTCGATGCGGCTTTCGATCTGTTATAATATTGCCCAGGTATATATATCTCCACCGGGCGGGCGGGCGGGCATGAGGATCGGGACCGACGGTGTCTGGCGCAGGTTGTGGCTTACAATCTCATGTTTTAATGCTGTAGACTAATGTGTGAGCGTGCTGTTGCATCAAAGTCGTATAGATAGCCAGTACAAACACTGGTTCAAGAATAACTATTGTGCCCATGCTTCGAAAACGATTGTGGACTGTGTAGAGCCTTGCTCGGCCGCCGAGGTCTAATAGACTCCCCTTGCTCCCTCTATGATCAATACAGGAGAGTGAGTGTAGAATTTGATAGCAATATCCTCGACATACCAATCCCACAGACCTATGTACGGGGCCTACGTGGTACCAAACACCGTGGCAACTCCAGACGTTCCCCCAACGCAGAACTGGTCCCCATATCCGTCCTCCCTCCACGCTATACAACTAATCACATTCTTGCGCTCCTTCTCCTTCCCGTCCCGCCCAACGACCTTTTTACGCCCGTCGCTCCCGCCGGGACCCCACGGAACGCGAACCGTGGCAACGAGTTTCCCCGAGAGCAAATCCCAAGCCCAGATCTTCCCCTCAGCAGCCCCGGCCCCGGCCCCGACCCCAGGCGCCGCAGCGGCGGCGGTGAGCTCGTCGCCCGCAACAACGAATTTCTCCTTCCCGCCCAGCACGGCCTGCACTCTAAGCTCCTCGTTCCGCCACCCGGGATCTGCGTACGTCTTCAGGCACGACCCCGTCTCCCGGTCCATGAGCCGCAGCTTGCTATCGAGGGCGCCCACGAGCGCGGTGCGCCCGTCGCGGGCGAGGCACAGGCTCGTCGCGCTGGCGGGCAACACGTCGGTCGTGAGCCTCCCCATGCGGACGTCGTACCCGCGCACCCGCCCGTCAACGCTCGCGGCTACGACCTCGGCCCCGCGCGCCGCCACGGCCGAGACGCTGTCGCCCGCGTCGCGCATGACCATGATGGGCCGGGCGGACCCGGAACCTTTAGCGTCCCACAGACACACGGTGGTGTCGAACCCGCCCGTGACGACGATCGAGTCCGCCTCACCGGCGAACGCGACGCTGTTGATCCGACTGCTGTGGCCCGAGGTGCGGTCGCCGCCGAAGCGGCGCAGGGTCTTGCCCGAGGCCACGTCCCACAGGAAGGCGGCGCGGTCGCCGCCGGCGCTGACGAAGCGCGCGTTGTCGCCGGCCACGGCGAGGGAGAGCACCTCGTAGCCGTGGGCGCTGAAGGTCTGGATTAGCCGGCCGGTGGGGATCGTGCCGGGGCCAGCATCTTGTTGTTGCTGCTGCTGCTGCTGCTGCTTGGTGATGTAGCTTGAGCTGGGGTGGACTGCCGTTGTCGGCGCCGGGTTGTAGAGCCGGACGGAGCGGTCGGCGCCACCGGTTAGGATGTAGGTCCCTGGAGAGGCGGAGTAGGCGACTGCGTGGATGGGGCCTGGAGAGTGGTCAGCGCGAGGTCGGGGTTGTTTAGAGAATAGGCCAGACAGGCCTCTCTACGTAAGAGTAAGAGATAAACATGACATCAAGGGCCAGGTAGAGGTAGGGCGAAGGCGACGATCATGTGATAAAGAACATGGGCAAGACGCGTGAGATGAAGGGTTGCGAGTTACCATTTGAGCCCAGCAGCTGGGCTACGGGCTTGTCCGGAAAAGCCATTTATTGCTGCAATTCTCCCTTTCCATCGTCTTCGCAGCCAACACCACTGTAGCACGTCGTTTTCCTCGCCAGGTTTGCCTCCTCGCTTGAGGGTGGGCTTCTCGCACAAGTCTTGGACGGCGATGTTCGTCTCTTCGTTATGTCATGAAAAGTGTCGGGTGTGAGAATTAATGCACCTCGTCCTGGCAGCTGTCGGGTCGGTCGTGGTGGAGCGGACTTCCCGATTGGGACCCAATGGCCAATCACAGAAGGGGCAACTTTTAATGCAACGTTATCCTTGATTCATAACTTTATGGAGATTTCCGAGGTCAAACTGGGCAGATTCACGTATCTGAGACTCAATATTGCAGGGCTTGCCATTAACAAAACACAGTAATCATTCGTCATCAACGCCATCATTGTGGAATGCAACAGGCGCAAACATTATAGGTAACAAATGACCAAGTTCCGGACGAGATGGCGCGAAAGTAGGAGTACCATATCTCACGCACCCCATCCCCTCTCTCTCCTAAGAATACATACAAGAAGGCCCCCCTCATGTTCCTCCCTATCGTATGTGTGAAAGCAATGTACAGGGTATTTTGTTATCATGAACAGGATAGCGGCCGTCTCGCGTTTCTCTCGCTTCTCCCATCTCCACCCTTTCCCTCGTGTGTGCGGAGCTGGCAGGTTCTCGCGTGCCTGCCCGTGATCGACTTGTTCATGAAAACTCTCGGTCCTCTTTTAAACTGGAAATGGAAATCAGATAACCCCATGCCAACGCCTATGATGATGCAAATCAATAGATCCTCCCCTCCCAAAATAACCAGGAAAACATTACGAAAAACAGAGAGAGAAAAAAAGTGGTGGGGAAAAAATTACAGGTTGCAGAAGAGAAAGAAAAGAACAAGGAAAGAACATATGCAAAATGAGACACAGCCTCCGCGATGTTGAGATACAACTCTAATCCGATCGTGGCAGCGAGGTGATGCTCCCGTACACACAATCCATCTCTTTTGGGAATCGTGCCTCCAGAGCCTCCGACATCTGCCAGCACATAGCCGCCGGCAATCCCTTATCAGGCTGTTCCTCGCGCCGGAACACGCGCACGCGCGGAACAACAGTAACAGCCGCGGTGTCGGCCGGCACCGCCGGGCCACGATCACGCAGGGCGGCGAGCCTGTCGAGGCGGTGGTCGAGGGCCATCTTGTGGACCTTTGCGTCCTCCCACGCGGTGGCGAGGATCTCGATGACGCTGCGCGCGAGGGCGAGCCCGTCGACGAGGCCCGGCAGGTCGGCGATGGCGCCCTCGGCGGAGAGCACGTCGGCAGCCTCCAGGATGGCGTAGCTGGAGAACGGGGGCGGCATCGTCGAGCGGCCGAGGCTGCCGTCCTTGGCGACGGCGCAGGCGACCTCGATGAGGCGCTGCGCGTGCTCTCGCGCCGTGCGCGCGTGCTGGTCGCGGGAGGGGGTCGTCGGGCGGGAGGAGGGCGGGTGGATGTGGCGGTGGAGTTTGATGATTGTGAGGTGGTAGATGAGGTGCATCAGGACGTACGAGCCCTTGTCCTCCTGGCCGATCATGTCGAGGCTCGTGATGGAGAACTGGAGGCGATGGGGCAAGGAGAGTTTCCAGTCCTCGAGGCGTGCGGTCATGTTGTCGTGGGCCTTGAGGGAGTCGACACCACTAGCGTACGCACCCCGGTGAGCCGCCCTATGGATGTTGGTCATGACATCCCCCCACAGAGCCACGATCTGGACCAAGTACGCCATCACGCCCACGCCGGTTTGTTGATGCTGGATCGACGAGAAATGCGGCTCGAATGCCGGAGTCATGACCTCCACTTGGTCCTCAAAGCTCCTGACGTCCGCCGGTAGGCGGATAAAGATGTCCTCAGTATGAATAATGGCGACTCGAGCGGGGAACAGGCCGTTCAGCCGTTCAAGGATAAGACACGACCAGAAAGTCCTCCTCCTGCACTCCGCGTAGCCCACGCGGTTCAAGTTGTAAGGGAACGAGGCCAGGTTAGCGTCCTGCGACTGGGCCAGTTCCAGGTTCAGCTGCAGGCATATCGCGGACGAGATAGCGGCGCTGGACATGTCGTTCGCGTCACTCGGGCGCGAGACGGACAGGTAGTAGAGCGAGAGGACGATCCTCGCCTGCACGAGCTGCAGGGACAGGGCCGCGTGCTCGGTGGCGTACCTGGCCACCTGCGAGTACTCGTGGGCGATATGCTTGAGCCCGCCGGAGAGGGCTACGCCGAGAGCTAGGATGCTATAGACCAGCATCAGGTCTTCTGGGGACTTTCTGTGAGCGGTCTGAACCCAGGACTTGAACACCTTCTCCGGTAGGAAGCGGAGGGCCGCGGCATCGGCGTGGACGAAGAATGAGGTGATGGTGTTGGTCACGGACTGAGGGTCGGAGACATACGGGTCAGTTTGCCAAGCTCGGCACAAGACCTCCTCGTGAATACGAGGAAGTTCGGGCTGCTGATGCTGATGCTGCTGTTGCTGCTGCTGATGGTGGTGGTGATGGTGGTGGTGGTGATGCCAAGACGAGTTCGGCTGCTGCTGATGTCGCGACGGGTCCAGGGTAGGAACGCCGCCGATCGGCGATCGCGGTCCTATCGTCGGCGTGAACCGCTCGTAGCCAAGCCTGATCCGCTTGTGGGGGATGCCGGAACGGTCAGGGCTTGCCGGTCGGAGAATCGTCCTGGGAGAGACCGAGTCGCTCGAGTTGCTGCTCGGCCGCTGGTGGTCGGGCGGCGGCCTGATCATCGGCCCAAGCCGCCGGGAATCGTCCGGCTCGGCGGGTGGTGTGGAGGGTGAAGTGTTGTGACCTCCGCGAGGGCTAGACGATGAGGGGGTTCCATGTTAGTGGCACTGTCAGGGACAGACGGCACAACCAGCCCGAAAGGGGGAAAAAGGGGGTCAGTCCGAAAACAAGATGGGTCAACAACGTACGCGTTCTTGAATTTGCAAACGCGACCAAACTTTTCGCACTGGACACATCGCGGGTAGTCGGGATCGCACTTGATCTTCTTCTCGCGGCAGGTAACGCAAGCGATCGCCAGCCTCTTCCTCGGCTTCCCGGCCTTGGTGACTCCCCAGTGGGCGTTCACGGCCTCACCGTCGATCACAGTCTTGCAGTGGCTCCCGTCGTCGTAGAAATAACATGTTCCTTCTCCGGGCACCTCGGCGGCTCGGACGAATCTCGGCAGGAAGTGAGTTCCCGTCCAGATCTTTGGGCCCAGCCCGTCCTTCGCGGGGATCCCTTCGGATGCAACGGTGCTTGCCGGTGTCGACGGCGGGTTCTGGCTGGTGCTCGCCGGCGTCCGCTGGTCTCGGTAGTTTGCGGCCGGGTCCTCCTCGCGTCTCTGGCCAGACAGCGGTGGCAACCTCTCGTGGGGAGGCTTGTTGTACGCGAGAGATTCGCGGCCGCCAAACGAGTACTCATTTCTGCCCGAGTCTTGGTAGTTGGACACCCTGCTCCCGCTGCTGAAGTCTGAGCTCGAGACGGGACGTTGGTAATCCGAGTCCCGAGCCCGGGGGGACAAAGGTCCCGGGAAGGGTCTGGAGAGTGGAGGGAAAGGGGCTCGGTCTTCGGCCAACCTGGGCTCGTGGGTGCTTCTCGGCGTCTGCGAGATGGAAGGAGGGGCAGAGGGGAAGTAAGATGACGAGTTGTACGGACGCTCCACGGTTGGTGTTGGGCCGTGGGAGCGGTCAAGGGGCGACAAGGAGTAGGATCCAGGTCGGTCCGAGAGTGGAGAGTGCAGGGGCCGGGCCTGCGGCGGTCCAAAGATGCTGCTCAGAGATGGGAGTTGCTGTCTGGGCACAGCCTGGGTGTCGTCGGGACTCTTCCCAGAAGACATCTCCGTCTTGGTGGGCGGATCATAGTTGGACATAGGGGGAGAGACGGGAACGACAGAGTTCCAGGGCCGATCCTCAAACTGGCGAGGGGCGTACACATGAATTCCTGGGCTCTCCAGCTCGGTCGGGCTATCCAAAAGGGCCAAAGGTTGTCGAGGTTCGAGGCAGGATGAAATCCCCATTGAGAACGATGTCGAGGGTGGTCGAACGGGTGTGTGTCATGTCCCAACGGTACAAAAAAAAAAAAGGTTTCCCGCGTCTTGATCACCAACGCTGGTCCGGACCAACAGAGATGTCGATGGAGACACGGAGGACCAGAACGAGTCAGTTTTGACGGGCACGAGCGGCTGGATAAAGGATCAGAGGCGGCGCAGTTTCCGGTAGCCTACAGCTCTACGCCAGCATGGTGCCGAGGCCGCAGTTACAACAGCAGGAAAGATGCGAGTTCCCAATTCCGGGTAATTGAGGGCGAAGAGAAGAGTGTGTCAGTTGGTTCGTGTCGGAAGCAACTAACAGGAAAAGGGCGGCTGTCCGGCGTGCGTTCCCCTCGTGTACCTGCGAAGGAAGTTGGGCGGAGGTCCAGGAGTTTGCTGACCGAGAGGGAGGGCAGCAGGAGGTCACGATTCGAGGCTGAGGTAGGAGGGAGGGAGGGGGGGACGAGATGGATAAGGATTGGATGATGCTGGTCTCGCAGTGCAGGGCAATGTGCCGAGGACGGGCAGATCACAAATCCTTATCCTGTGGACCGATTCCTAGGAATGGGTGCCGTGGAGGTGGAAGGGGGGACTGGAGTCAGTGGGACGAAGGGGAGGGCATCCGTGTGGTAATAACTTTATAAGTCGTCCCACCGTTGGAGCTGTAAGTGCGTGTGAATGCTTGATTGTGGTGGTAGCGTAATGAGTTATGTACCCAGCACTTACGCCAAGTGCCGTCCCAGCAGGGGAGCCTTGTGCGTGCTTTCCTGGGTGAAGACTTGAGTGGTTGACTACGACTACGCCCACTAGTAGAACTGGAACGTGCCTTTGATGGGGGAGTGGAGGGCTAGTCCGAACTTGGCTGGGGGCTTTCGGCACAGCGGCATGGACAGTTCACCTTCCCACGCGTTGGGGGGTAGAGCAGGGGGGAAAGGGGGGGTGGGAACGGGCAACGGGCAAGGGGGGAGGCTATGGGGTACGGGAGGACCTAGCAATGATGCCTTTTGGAGAAACGAACGTTCGTTCCTTTCATTCCCCGTAGCGCACAATCATGGACTGGCGGCATGGATCTGTAATCAACGCAACAACGGAGGGGGGAGGAGGCTTGGGGCAAGCTGGGGGGGTGGGCGTACATGGGTGGAAACAGGAGCGAGAACACCCGAACAAGAGGGGGGCGTGTGCAAAATAGGGAGGGAGGGGGTTATGATCTGGTGCCAGGATTACTTGGTGTCCCTATGCAAAGGATCTGGTGCAGTGTAGCGTTCATACGGAGCGGGTTCGCTACATAAAACATTAAACCATTTCTGCCACGGCCTAGCAGCAACGAGGGTTCGGGGATCATGGAGCGGCTTGAAGACTGTGAAAGTGTCTTACAAAGCCGCAGAGGCGTACGCTCACACGGCGAGAGGGAGGAGATTCTTCCGTCCTTGACCTTATCCGCGAGACTTCGGACATTCCGCAAGCCACGCCATACTAGGGGTCCCTCCTTGGGGAACTTTGAAGGAGCGGGAACAGCATCGATAGCGGCTATCATTGAGAAGCCAGGACGGACGGACCAAGTTTCCTGGATGGGGTGCCGCCACTGCCCACGATCTCGCTCCTTCTGCCCAAAGTCGGACGAAGCTTGGGCGATGGAAACGGATAGCGTCCTTTTTTTGCGGCTTTGTGGCTTGGCCGTTCGATGGAGGTGGAGATAACGAAGGTACCGTCGGGAGTGCGTCCCCTTACCCTTGCGACGGCGTGTGGTGTGTTGCTGGACGAGGAGGACAACTTTTTTTTCTTGACTTGGGGTTGCCTCACCATACGCATGTACCGAGGTACCCCAAATTAATAATGCGACGCCCTTGCCAGAGGCTTTGCTCGAGAGTACTAGGGTGGTACCTGAAGATTAGGCGACTTACATGCCCGGCCAGAGGTAACGGGGAAGGTCACTCGCGGTGTGGCAGGGTCCAGGGGTGGTTAGTGGTTATTAAGGAGCAAAGACTACCTGGCCAGATCTCCCGCTCCCTTTGCCAATATTAATAGTTTGTCGCTAACCTGCCTTGGGGGGTGAGGGAGGGGTGGGAAACCCTAGCTTTAAAGTACCCTACCCACGCTAGATCTCATCCAGATCATCGCCCGTCACACCAACGGGAATCCAAAGGGTGATAATGAGAGGGCGGCGGACCAGAGAAGAGAAGCCAGGCAGCCTACCTGGGCTGTTGGGGCACGCACGCACGCACGCACGCGCCCACGCACACCACTCACTCACACACACCTCACACACGACTCGTGCGGCATCCGGCCAAGCGAATTTGCCATAGTATACGGATACGATATTACAGGCAAATAGTTGCCAGCCGCAGGTGATGGCCGAGAGAGACTAGGAGAAAAGGTACTGAATCTCCGACGCCCCCGCGCGCTGACAACACCTCCCGCAGAGACGGCCAGACACTTGCCAGAGAGCCAAGCCCACGGCTCTTGCTCTGGGATGGATGGAGTCACTGTCCATTGGACTTTTGGGAAATTTAGGCGGGGCTCGGCACATTCGGCAGCATTGACGCGCGAACTTTGGAAGCTGCCGGTCTTAATTGCTATTTTATGAACCGGTATATCGTCTCTGCTGGTAGTGTCTGGTAATCGTCCAGAGGCCTTAACACAACGGCATACCGGGCTGTGAGGCGATCATAGTTTTTGCCTCTATTACTCCCGCTCTGATCAATTGTCCCAGATGTTCGAGGACCATGGAGGAGAGTAGGGGGGAG
>Ga0164242_10003819_pt1 | contig 17059 bp, 14 predicted proteins | sample OricomgcompostMG_FD_108783 | JGI IMG/M metagenome (GOLD analysis project Ga0164242, IMG submission 108783) | Miracle-Growth compost microbial communities from Emeryville, California, USA - Original compost - Miracle growth compost (MG) ...
CATCCACAGCCTCGGCCACATCTTCGGCCACGAGCTGACCCTTGGCTGGGTGGGCATCCCCTTCACCGTCATCGCCGTGATCGGCCTGCTCAATGCGTTCAACATGATGGACGGCATCGATGGACTGGCCGGCGGCCTTTCGCTGGTCACGATCGGCGCTATCCTGCTGTACGGCAATAGCGCCATCATCCAGGATCCCACCGCACTGATGCTGCTGGCTGGCGCCGCCCTGCTTCCCTATCTAGCCGCCAACCTGGGCATTGTCGGGCACAAGGTCTTCCTCGGCGATGCCGGCAGCATGGTGCTGGGCTACCTGTTCGCGTGGACCTTGATCGACTTTAGCCAGGTCACGCCAAACCATTTGTCTCCCATTGACGTGCTGTGGTGCGTCGCGTTGCCCGTGCTCGATACATTGGCCGTGATGTATCGCCGGCTACGACAGAGCAAGTCACCGTTCAAGCCGGATCGCGGGCACATCCATCACATCATCCTGGGGACCGGCTTAGGCCCCCGCCGCACACTCGTGTGCCTAGTTGCTTTGGCTGCCACCCTGGCTTTCTTCGGCTCGGTCATTCGCATGTTCGGCACCGAAACCAGCCTGCTCGCGTTTGGCGCGCTGATGGCCGTGTACGTGGTCACGGTTACGCGCATCTGGCTGCGGCAGGAAGCGCGCCGCCGTGGCCTGGTCGGGTCACCGGCTGCCAATGACGCCGATATCAGGCTTAATCCTAAGCCGGGCCTCGCCCAGAACGCCCTGCAAGGCAGCGCGCAGGCTGACTAAGAGACCGTTCAAAGGTCTCCCGTAGCTCGCACTGCTACATGCAACATGTTTCCGCGAGCAGCTTGCTTGATGAGCAACGTCCCACGCTTGGCATGCCGCGGTTCTGCCGATTCATGGCGCGGTACGGGCAGACGGCAAGAACAAACGACTGCGGATCGCCTCATCCAGATGTCGACCGCTTTGTCTGTAACGAAACTGCTATTTCATCCCATAACTTCCGGGCTCTTCGCCATGCGCGCTATCGCCATCCCCCTGGTTGCTCTAGCCATCTTCCTGATCGCTGCCGCCACGCCAGCTACCGCGCCGACATCTACCACCGTTCAACCAGCCGCGCCGGATTTCTCATGTAGCGGCAACGTGCACGCTCAAGCCATTGCATTATGGGAACACTCGTTGCGCGGTTACTTCGGCAGGCAGATCAGCAGCGGCTTGGACAAAAAGGGCAACGTCTATGTGCTGTACTACACGCAGGAAGAATTGCAGCCCTTCGTCGAGATGACCCGACGCTGCAAGGATCGCCAGCAAATCGCCGAACTGGTAGAGACGCTCAGCCCCGCCTTTGCCGCATTGCGACCGTTGCCCAATGCTCCCGGCACGCATGGATGGGTTTGCAGAGGCGGCGCCAACTGTACCCCAGCCAATCATTTGCTCGGCAACGAGGTACCTCTATGCAGCGCGCAGTTCCTTGGCCTGATTGGTGCTGTCGCCACCGATATCCTGGAGATCATACCTGCCAGCCAGCGGACTATCGCTGAGAAGGCCTTCGTGACCAACGCCGCCACAACTATGGCCACTCAATTGGACCATTGGCTTTCGCCCGCATACTTCAAACAGGTAACTGCTCGTGCAGGCATGACGCCAACCGATGCCAAGGATGGACAATCCAAATACTTCTTCGAGGACCGCGACCTCTGGTACATGACCTCGCTGTCCGACTTGGCCGAGCTGCATCAAGCCGGCGTCAAACCTGACACTGCTGGTGCACAGGCATTCAAGTCGCTGCAAGCCAAACGCACGCAAATCGGTGGCATGTTCAACCTGTTTCTCGCCAGGACCAAGTTGATAAATACACCGAACGGTTCTCGCGCGGAAATCGATCATGGTTACTGGCGCAATTATGCCGATTCGAAATATGCCGCTTATACAGCATCGACAAGTCCCGTGCTATGTCACAAGAACATGTTCGGAATCATGCAAAAAACCTACCGCATACAAAGCAAGGCAGACTACATCGACCCCAACCTTGGCTGGGACCTGAGCCATGCGCGCAGACTGGTGCCAGCGCTGGATACCTTCGTACGCAACCGATCCAACCTCGCGACTGTTTTCGGCTATACCAATTCGTCGTTTGACCCATCCAAACTGCAACGTGCCTTCGCCAACCAAATCGTTGACACGATCTGGAACAAGGACCGCCAATATCCGCTGTTCAGCAATTTTTGGGACGGAAGTAACGGCTGGTATCGAGCCGGCTACGAGAATGGAACAGGCGGCTGTCGCACGGGCGAGGCCCCGTACAGCCTCGCTTGGTCATTCCCCACGGGCAGCTACCCGCAATGGGGCGCGTTCAACGGCACCATTCAGGCACTGGGCAAACAGCTTTACACCCTGTTCAATTCCAAGGATCCGAAAGCGGTGGCGTTCGTGGCTAAGAACTACAAGCAACTCAAGAATCCAGGCAAGCCGATCGGAACGGCAAGCATCACCTACTACATCTGGACGTTGACATTCCTCTCCAGCATGGTTGGCACCTGACTGCTAGTAGCCGGCAATATCATCAGTGCATTCATTGAAGGTGATGGACATAAACGGTCGACACCTCTCCTTTATGCACCTGAGTATCCGCCACAGGGACGGCCCCCATCCGTTGATAGAATCGGTGTGCGGGGCCCAATCCTTTGCCAACGGTTATCTTGAATGCAGTCTCGCCATGTTCGCAAAAATACGCGGCCAATTTTCTGTACAAGATGTCTGCGCGATGCTGGCCACGGCACTCCGGGGTAACAGCAATACTAAGCAGCTCCGCGTTTGGCAGCTCATTACTGGCTTGATGGGCTCGGCCATAATTCAAAATTTCTAGGATTCGGCGCAAGCGCTGCAGGCTGAGCATCGAAGGAAACAAGGAAATGAACAGCTCGGGCCAGTAATGCAGCATTCTTTTATAAATTGGCCGCATACCGGCCGCGCCTGAAACGAAACCTACGACGCGCCCTTCAACTTCATCAACGAAGAAGGTGCTGTCTGCACACTCATCAATCGCGCGGTACATCAAGGCGATAAACCGAATGCCCAACGTGGACAAAAAGCCCTGATCGATATTGGCTACGTGAAGCGCAGCCACCTGCATATAAAGTTCGCGCCTGGAAGCAGTCATCACTTTCGGCACAACGCACCCGCCAATTCATTCGGCGGAACTGGCAAGGTGGGGAACGCTCGCCACATGGCCGGCGATTTTGGAAATAACACCACCCACACGGTAATAACAATGCTCAACAGATAAGTACGCAAGCCCTGATGAGCCACGTACCACTCCTCAAGCGCGCCTTTATAGGGCGCAATGACCTCATCATAAAATTTAGCCGCATCGGTGTGACCATGCATGAGGTCTTCCTCGTCACGGAAGACGATCGAGCCGACACCCGACAAGCCGGGGCGTACTTGCTGGATCGCCTGTTGTGCCGGGGGAGGAAACGCATCAAAGCAACGCTGCGTCTGTGGCCGCGGACCGACGATGCTCATGTCACCCTTGAGGATATTGAGTAACTGCGGCAACTCATTGATCTTGGTCTTGCGCAGGAAACGCCCCATCGGCAGGATGCGCGGATCGTTTTTGACGGTAACCGTGCCGGTACCCAAATTGGGGCTGTTCTTGAGCATGGTGGCAAATTTGTACAGGCCGAAGAGTTGGCCGCCGCGGCCTACACGCTGCTGTACATAAAACACCTCGCCTTCGCCCGTCAGCCGCAACACGATCGCGATCGGCACCAGCAGCGGCGAAAGCACCAGCAAGGCCACGCCTGAAAGGAGCATATCCAACAGTCGCTGCATGTCTTACATCCTGCTGTCGAGGTATTTACCGGTTTCCTTGTGTGCAAAGTTCGGGATCATATGATTGAACAGGTCCACGATCGGTGCCTTTTCCCATGTAGCTTCCGCACGAATCGCCTGAAGCGTACCCAGAAAATGATCGAGTCGCGCCTGATCATAGCTTGGCGGATTCTTGATTATCCCGATATTGGCGAAACGTTGCATGTCGAGCGTTTCGCCCTCCGTGAAAAACTCTTCGAAATCCTTTTCACCCGTGGTATCACTCGCGAAGAAGTAGCACGGCCATTGCTTCCTGGCGATCAGCTCCGGTGCACGCTCGCGGGCCTCTTCCTCGGTCGCACATTCATGCGCCTCAAAGCCCAGCGCAGCCAGATAACGCACCGCGATATCCGAGAAGCGAGTCAAGTCTAATGCTTCGCTGAGCTTGGGGAAGAAGATGTCGCGATTCTCACCAAAGATGCACGACATCAGGCACAACTCGCCTGATTCCTGTGGCGTAACGAAATAGCGGCGCACATCGTTGGGCGCAGATATCGGCTGGCGCTTCGCAAAGCGCTGGTTGAAACCGTGCAGCAGCGAGCCGTCCGAGAATGCAACGTTGGCGAAGCGCGCCGTGGAAATCGGCAATTGCTCGCTGGCCCGCATCAGGAACATCTCCATGATGCGTTTACTGGCTCCCATCATGTTGACCGGGTTGGCGGCCTTGTCCGTGGACACGCAGAAATACTTGCTTGCGCCAGCCGTCCTGGCTTGCTCAATCGTCTTGATGGTATTGAGCACGTTCACCTCGATCATCCGCATCAGAGTGAACGGGTCCTTCTCACTCCGCACATGCTTGAGTGCCGAGAGATTCAACACATAGTCATAACCATCGCCAGCGTGCATCAACGCATCGAACTCGCGGCTACCGCAGTCAACGGCAAAGGTGCGGAAATCGCCATCGATATAGCCGAGCGTGCTGCGGATATCGCGCACCAGCTCGACCATGTTGTTCTCGCTGATATCCACCACGTGCAGCACTTTCGGATGCCGCTTGAATATCTCCCGCGCCACCGCTTGGCCGATCGAGCCAGCGCCACCGATCACCAAGAACCGGCCCGCACCCACTCGCGCCGAAAGCTCGGTCTCGTGGGAACCCACATCCGTATCGAACAAAGGCTGCTTGCGGCCCACCAAAGAAATAATATCCATCCAACCTCCGTTACCGCTCACTTGCGGGGCCTTTTTTTGCGTGATCAGGGAGTACTGTCCATCGTGCCGGACACATTGTCCGGCACGCTTGATGGCAGATTCACTACGCGATCCTCCAGCCAGCGGGAATTTTCCAGCCCGTCATGCTGACAGTCCTTGTACATGTCCAGCCGGGTCATCAATCGCCAAATCGGACGCGTCATTACCCCTTGGGCATTGCTGTATTCCAGAAATGCATCGCGGTCCGCCAATGAGTCCAGTACGATTGCATTCAACCAATAATTGGCCGTTGTGCCCTTCCGGGCCCGCGCGATGGCAATGCCATTCGCATCGCAGAATTCACCATAACTCTGCGCCACCTCGGCCTTGATGGCGAGAAAGCGCGGCAGCGATTCCATTTGCGCGCAGCCCAGAGCCGCATTGAGGTTGGGCATGCGGTAATTGTATCCCACCATGTCATGCACGAACTCATAGGGGTGCGGTTGCTTGGCTGTCGTGGTCAGATGCTTGGCCTTCACAGCCAACTCTTCATCGTCAGTGATGATCATGCCACCGCCACCGGTGGTAATCACCTTGTTACCATTGAAGCTGAGCGTACCAAATTTGCCAAACGTGCCTGTGTGCCGTTTGCCAACATAGCTACCCAGCGATTCGGCAGCATCCTCGATAACCGCGATGCCGTACTCGTCGCACAAGGCGACTATCTCCTTGATGCGGCAGGGCAAGCCGAATGTGTGCATAGGGACGCAGGCGGTGATTCTTCGTCCGGTGTCACGGTTGTAAGCGCCATCCGCCCGACGCTCCACATGATCCGAAAGGAACGTTTGCAGCGCCTTCGCACTCATTCCCAAGGTGTCACGGTCCACATCGACGAATACCGGGTGTGCTCCGGCATAGCTAAGTGCATTACAGGTCGCAATAAAGGTAAGCGCCTGGCTTATGACCTCGTCACCACGCCGAACGCCGGCCATCATAAGCGCGATGTGCAAAGCTGCCGTGCCGTTCATTGTGGCTACTGCATGCTTTGCACCGGTAAACGAAGCAATATGTTCCTCAAATTCCGTAACCCGCTTGCCAACGGAAGAAACGAAGTTTGAATCTATGCAGTCTATAAGGTATTGCTTCTCGGCACCATCGAAGACGGGTCGATGAAGCGGCACGGGATCATCACCATAGATAGACCTCACAAAATCAACCAAAGAGCAGTTTTTTTTATTGTTGTTCATTGATACAAGCTCACATTTGTGCACAATCATTCAGTACATCGGCCAGATCTTTTGCTAGCACTCCGAAATCATTATGTATCTCGACATAATTCCGGCCTGCCCTGCCCATCCGGTCGCGCTCCTCGACTGACATCGCCATCAACTCCTTTACCGCTGCCGCCAAAGCGGCCGGATCTTCGGGAGGAACGGTGAGGCCAGCTCCGGCATCACGTACAGGATCGTTGATGGCCGCCGATGCCATGACAATAGGCCTACGACCCGCAAAATAGTCATACATCTTGTTCATGCTAATCCCATAACGATACAGATTTGGCCTATTCAGAACAGAGAGAATGAAGGCATCCGCCTGGGAAGCAAGATCGGGCACGCAAGACTTCGGAACCGGCGATTCAAAGCTAACATTATGGAGGTTAAGTCGCTCCGCAAAATGCTGAAGGCCCGCCTTAGCAGGGCCATCCCCGATCATGCGTAACTGCAATCGCCCAGCATCACCACTGTCCTGAAGCAATTTCATTGCTTTCAAGATATTTTCCAACCCGTTAGCCTGTCCATGCGAGCCAAGATACATCAATACAAATGGCTGATCCTGCTTCAGTGTTGGCGGACCCGGATCTGGGAAACCTGACAGCTCCACTCCATTAGGAATCCATACGACCTTGCTTCTGGATACACCAAATTGATGAATATAGTCAGCCACGTGCGGCAGCAACGTCACGATCCGATCAGCTTTTCGATACAACCACCGCTCCAAGGCCCGCATGCTACGTGCGGTTGGGCTATTGTTTCCGATTCGACCAAGGTCAATAAGAGTTTGTGGCCACAGGTCCCGGACCTCGAATACAAACGGCACTCGATGTCGCCGTGCCAGCAACGCGCCAGCCAGCGCGGCAAACGGATGCACACTGGAACCGATTACCGCGTCAGGCTTTTCCAAGCCACGCGTGCTAACTGGCAACAAGACTCGCCACGTATAGGCCAGCATATTAAGCATGCGACCTCTGCCGTTGCCCTTGTATTGAGGGGCTCGTATCCATAGAAATGGAATATCACCACTACCAAAAGTCTCGATCCGGTATTTTTCGCGTGTGCCCAAACGCTGGCGACCACCATTATGCTCGACGCTGGCAGCAAGAATGCTTGCGCACCAACCGTGCACGGGCAAATGCTCTGCTAAGTGGTAATGCCGCGTACCGCCCGCGCCGCCGGGTTCGAGCGCATAGTGGTTCAGTATCCACACATGCTTCATGCGTTGCGCGACTCTGCAGCTAAGCAGGCTACGATTCGCGCCGCCGCGTCGCCATTGCCATACGGCTTTATATCGGCACCTTTCTGACCGCGTGCTGACAGAATGGCGATGGCGATGGCTGGTGCGTCTTGGGGCGTAACCAGACGGTTCCAACCCGCTTGAACCAACTCCACCCACTCGGTTTCATCGCGCAGGGTGACACAGGGTACGCCGTGAAAGAACGCTTCCTTCTGCACACCGCCGGAATCGGTAGCTATTACCTGCGCAGCCTGCTCCAATCGGATCATGTCTAGGTAGCCCTGCGGTTCTATGAGTTGCACGGCTACGGACAACTGTGCCAACAAGCTCTGTCGCTCCAGCACACTCCGGGTACGTGGATGTACTGGCCAAACAACCGGCAATTCACCGGCCACTTGCACAAGCCCCTCCACAATCGCAAGCAGCCGTTCAGGCACATCGGTGTTCTCTGCGCGATGAATGGTGGCCAATACAAAAGGCTTGCCGACCAAACCCAATGTTTCAAGCACCCCTGCGCCGGCAGCAGCGGCGCGCTTACCATGATGCAGGGCAACGTCGTACATTACATCGCCGACATGGTGGACACGGGAAGCATCGATCCCTTCGCGCTGAAGATGCCTCACCGCCTCCGTTGTCGGAGCAAACAACCATGTCGACAGGCGATCGGAAACAATGCGATTTACCTCCTCTGGCATACGCATGTTAAAGGAACGCAGCCCGGCTTCAACATGCGCCACCGGTATATGAAGCTTGGCTGCTGCAAGCGCGCCAGCTAGCGTGGAGTTCGTATCGCCATAGACCAGCATCATATCTGGCTTCTCATCGAGCAGCACTCGTTCAACGTCCGCCAGCATGCGCCCAGTCATTTCGCCATGGGAACCGCCATGAATATCCAACTGATATCTAGGCTGGGCCATGCCAAGCTCTGCAAAGAACACATCCGACATGTTCGCATCGAAGTGCTGCCCCGTATGGATCACCACCTCCGTCATGTCATCAAAATTCAGGATGGCGTCTGAAACGACGCTGGCTTTGATGAATTGCGGTCGAGCTCCCAGCACGGTGAGAATTTTCAAGCCAATTCTCCATAAAAGTTAATCAACTTTTCAGCCTCCGCGGGCCAGTTATAGCAGGCCATCACGGCCCTCCGGCCGGCCTCTCCAAGCTTTCGGCTCCCAACCGGATCATCCAGAAGCATATTTATCCCCCGAGCGATGTCGGCCGGCTGCTCCGGATCCACACAAACCCCGGCACCGGAACCAACGATGAGTTTACGCCAGAGTGGGAAATCCGATGCAACAACAGGCAGCTCCGCCGACATATATTCAAACATCTTATTCGGCTGAGCATCGATGTGATTGGGTAAAGGTAAAAACGTCACTACTCCCGCGATGCAGTTTCCCATTACCGCTTTAAGCTCCTCGCGACCAACTTGGCCCCGAAATTCGACTTTGGACCATCCAGGCAAAGAGCTGATTTCGTCTTCAAGCTGTCGATCAGAAAACGAGCCGCAAAGGATTAAACGGACGTTCGGAACCAATGCAATCGCAGCTACCAGTTGCGATATACCACGAATTCTGGAAATACCACCGACATAGCAAATCGCACGAGGGAGGACATCCTTTCTCTCCACGGGCGCCAGCTCATCAATCAGAGGATAATTATTGATATCGATCGTTTTTTCATTCAAAGGACGGAAACGGGCAGCAATATGAGGAGTCGCGCACACCACCCCTGCAAGCCTCCTTGCAATAAAGTTTTCCAGCCTTTCAAAAACCCGTGAAATTGTCCGACGAAAAACCGGGCGTATCCAAGGCTTAGCCAGAATTTGTCGAGGAACATCCTCATGCGCGTCATATATGACTTTTTTTCCAGACCATGAGAATAAAAGACCCAAGGGAAGCAATTCCGGGTCATGCAGATGCACCACGTCCGGACTTAGCCGGCGAATATGTCGCAACATACGCAACGACTGTACCGCCGCCCTCGCCATTCGTGATTTAGGGGGGCGACCAATATCCTTGATAGCTACACCATTTGAAACCTCATCGCCCAGGCCGTCACCCACCACAAGCGAAACATGTTCAAATTTTCCAGAAAGCGAGACACACTCCTTCCGGAAAATTCTAACATCCGTGCGTGTGTGCACTGTAGTGATATGAGCGACACGCATTCTAAATCTCTCCTCCGTCCGGAAATTCTTCCACCCTAAATGGGCACAAATAAAAAGTTATAAGAGAAAAAATAAAGCCATACGAAATCATTGCTGTCCCGAATGCGCTATTTGATAATGCATACGCTTGCATAAAAAGCCCAGAAGCCGCTAAAACAATGGGTATTCCTTTAGTTACGATATTAGTGATCCATAAAACTGCCGCACCTGACATTCCAACCAGCAGTACGCCAAGAACGCCCATTGAAGCATATCCAGCTGCTAAGAATCCCGCGTTCGCGCTACCAGCAGTGCCGTAATAGTAGATACTTACAGCCTGAGGGGGTGCCAAAGAGCTTTGTCGCGTTCCATTTACGAAATAATCATAGAAATAAGAGGCATTCATTCCGGGGACGAGAAAGACTCTTCGGACCAACTGATGCGCTATAAAGTCAATAACAGGCAGGTTGGACAACAGCCACGTAATAGTAATTAGAGCAATTATCGAATACGTAACTTTTGCCCCAATCATACCCTTAATTTTTATAAATCGAGCATACCCAAGCACCAAAACAAAGCTCAACGCAATACTCTTGAACGCAGCAACAGAATATATATATGCCGAAAGAAAAACACCCAATCCGATAAGCCACCAACCATACCGAAGACGAAGCTTGTTGAAATAGATCCCGCTCAGCAACATAATAGGTGCCAACCAATATCCACTAAGAATAATTGCATAACCAGCCACAGAGCTACCCGATGCCGCAAGCTCATCTTTGAATTGAGCGCGCTGTCCATAGACGTCATTAATAGCGGAAAAGCTTAGCTTCATCCCGAAGTTAATATAGACGACACAGATGAACCCAACCCATGCCAAGACGAGAAACATAAAATAGCCTCGATAACCAAGATCGATGCGTTTAAGTTTCCTTATTGGTAAATAATGACCAACGCAAGTAATCGAAAAACCAACCCAAAGCAATATAATCCACTTGATCAGGTCATACGTATCTCGATGAAGAACATACTGAGGCAAGACTATAGCCGGGACATAGAAAGTATAAAAAATTAGCCATAGAATGCTAGATGAAACACGGGCGCTACGGATCGGAAGATAGACTACCGGAATAGTCGCCACGATGCTCGCCACGATTGACACAGCCAAATGCGATTGAACATAAGAAAATCCCTGCACCTCACTAAAATATGAGCTAATGGAACGATAAACCGCCCCAATGAGAAGGCTATAAAAAAAAGCAGATAAGGCAATCATCAACCGCATCGAATAAATGCGGCGCAGAAATTTATCTGAATTAAATGCAATTACTTGCGTTTGACCCATTTCAGTCAAGCCTCCTTTCGCCCTTCCAATAGCACGACCTTCTTCACCTTTCTGCAGCACAGCAAAAATGCCAAAAATAAAGGCAGCAATATGAGCAATAAATATTCAAGAATGAACTGCCACTGGGAATATCCCCAATGGCTATTTAAAATCCAAAAGAAGCCGGCATTCTCAACGCCAAACTCCCAACGATTTCGAATTCTCTTTATCCTTTCGTCACCGGTGATTTCAGATATTCTTTCCAATAAGGCAACATGCACTCTTTGATATTTAATATTAGTTGCGTTACCAATTGCGTCATATTCACTCCAATAGCCTCTATCATAGCTTTGTAAATTATCATCTATCGATTGATATAACTTAGCTGATTGAGGCTCTCGCACAGACGTATATTTTTCATAGACTTCAACTCCGTATGTGGCATAGATCATGCCATTTAATACGAAAGACATATCGGCGGGATTAGCGTTGGGATCGACGTACTCTTCTATCCATGGGTGACCATGGAATTGATTGAGACTCCCACCTTCAGCGATCGGCGTGAGAACTGATGAATAGAGCTCGCTAGCAGCCTGCAGATATCGAGCGTCACCGTACACATCATGAGCACGAAGTAGCAAGATTATTGCGTACCCGTCTGTAAGACCTGACCACCATGGAGCCTTCAAACCACCATTAGGATAATTGCGATATCGCCAATCAAAATCATATATTAGATGTGCTTGGCCATATGATTTCGATATGTGTGAAACCACCCAATCGGCGCAGTTTTTAAAATAGTTCTGCTTGTATACCTTCGGAGGCAAATTCCAATACGCTACGGATTTATCCTCGAACCATTCCGGACCAACCCGTTCACTTCGCTTCACCAAATTATTGGAATACATCAATCCGTAATGAACCACGTAGAAAGGTGAAATAAACTTTCGCCCGGTACTAGCCGAATAAGATATCGGCAATCCATTCGTATCGAAATTTCTTATGTCAGTGCTTCCAGCTGTCAGTGCCAGACGAATCCGCGCATCGAAGGCATCGATCTGATATGCGTATCTGTCAAAAATGACAGTCAGGATCACGCACCATATCGCGCAAACTATTACAACAGTAATTCTGGAATTCTTACTTATTAGATGCATTTGCACAGGTCCATTCAGCGCCCAAGTTGTATTCGCGCAAGCCATGCAACATTGCGTACGCTTTAGAGGTCATCAGGAGTTAACGAGCCCTTGCTCAAGCTTGGTGTGCTCCGATTTATCTCTCTGGATGTAAAAGAGCCAAAGCGCCACTGAGATGGTTGTTGACAGAATGGCTACCCAAGGCGCATTGGCAATAACCAACGAAAGCGCTACTGGTGACGCGATAATTACCGCACGAAAAATACCGCCAATTGCATCCGTAGCAGCACGTATAAGTTCTACTCCGGCTCGCCATTCAACACATACAGTAGCGCACATATAAAATACTGCACTAATCACACTATAGGCTATTACGGAATAAACGGCATATCCGTAAGCATGGCAAAGATATATTGCAAACATCCTCGTCAAAAAGGAAATTATCTGCAATATTAAGTTCATTTTTTGTGCTTCAACTGCTAGAAGCACAACCGATAAAGGGGAATAAGTGAATTGAAAAGCCACCCATAGAGCTGTCCAAGCCGCTACATTTCCCGCCCCTTCCCATTTGGGCCCGAAGATATGCCCAAATAATAAAGGCGCGAGCAGTGCGACAACAAGGAACGGCCCCAAGGATAAAGTGGTAATGAATCGTCGCAAGTTGCTTACCATGGGAGGCAACGTACCGTTATAGCGAGCGGCCACCACATCAGGCAGCATAGCTTGGATTAAGGCTTTTCCAACCAAGGTTATCGGGGCAGATAGCAAACGCACCGAAAGAATATATGCACCCGCGACCTCCGGACTGAAGTACTTTGCAAAAAGTATCGATGGGGCCTGCGCGCCAGCTGTATTTAATAGGGATGCTAGAGCATCATATTTGAAAAATCGCTGATACCGCTGAAAGGCCCAGCTCAGGCCTCGCAGGCTTATTGCTCCAATTTTTTTTTGCCGATAATCCCGAATTAATGATCCAGTAAGGCGTGTCAATCCGATGGCTTGGCCCGCGATTTGACCAGCAATAAGTCCAATGGACCCCAATTTAAAGAAGCCGAGAAGGACCTGGGTTCCTGCAGAACCTATACCTTGCTGAACTCGTGTCTTGGCTATGACGCCAAAGGAACGCTTTCGGACTGCCCACATCGAGCTCAACTGGTATAGGCCACCTAGAAACACTCCTATGGGTAGGAGCCAATACGTTTTCTCCATCACACCCTCACCGCTCTTACCCAGCAAACTTCGCACAGAGTCTATTGTCAGCGTGGCGGTCAGGATCGTAATCGCGATCAGACTCAGGATAGCCAGTCCGACGACTTGGTATGCCGCGCTGTCACGCTTAGGTAATGGGATAGCCATTTCAAATCGTAGGCATGCCATGACAGTAATTGGCCCCAATAAACCTACGAAAATTGCTAGTCCGCCGAATTCCGCAGGTGAATAGATCCGAGTCAATAGGGGAGCGGCCAACACTTGAATGATTTGTCCAAGCGCGGTTCCAGTGGCTAGCAAGCTTGCCGCACGAAGCATGCCCCCCCGCGGAACCCATCGCAATATGGCGCGTCTGCTATTCATCAATCGGTTGCAAATTGGTTTACCGCAGACGCAATGTATTCAACCACATCGCATTGCTCGCTTTCGCTAATGTAAGGCCCCATGGGAACACTCAGAACATGCCCGGAAGCATGATCACCTTTCGTCAATTTCACATTGGTATCAGCCACCGCTGGCTGCTTGTTCAGAGGTATCGGATAATGCACTGCCGTAGGAATACCTGCCGCTTGTAAATGCGCTTGGATATTGGTCCGATTTTGCACCTGAATTGTATATTGAGCCCACGCGCTAATATTATGTGCCTCCACAAATGGAGTGCTCGCAATTCCATATCTCAAAAATAATGCGGAGTAATTTGCCGCGGCCTGCTGACGCGCCTCCATTTCAGCGTCGAAAATTTCCAGCTTGGGCAACAGGATCGCAGCCTGTAGCGTGTCGAGCCGGCTGTTCACGCCCACCCGAACATGGTGATAGCGCCGATCCTGTCCATGCCTTGCGATCTGACGCATGACTAAGGCCAGCTCATCGTCATTGGTGAAGATGGCACCGCCGTCCCCATAGCAGCCCAATGGCTTGCTTGGGAAGAAGCTGGTGCAGGCGATGGTGGTGAGATTGCAGCTCTTGCGGCCCTTGTACGTGGCGCCGAAGCTCTGTGCCGCATCCTCGATCACCGGAATGCCATGTTTGGCGGCGATCGCGTTAATCGCGTCGTAGTCGGCACATTGCCCGTACAGCGAGACGGGAATGATGGCCTTCGTCCTGGGCGTGATGGCCGCTTCCAGCAGCGCGGGGTCTAGGTTGTAGGTGCGTGGATCGATGTCCACGTAGACCGGCTTGGCGCCGAGCAGGGCTACGGTCTCGGCTGTGGCGATATAAGTAAAGCCCGGTGTGATGACCTCATCGCCGGGACCAATGCCGAGCGCCATCTCGGCGAGCTGCAATGCGTCAGTACCGTTGGCACAGGTGATGCAGTATTTGGCTCCCACGTAGGCTGCCAGCTTTTCTTCGAGTTCCGCCACTTCGGGGCCAAGTATGTAGTGGCCATGCGCCAATACGCGCTGGATACCAGCGTCGATCTTGTCCTTAATGCGTGCTTGCTGCGCCTTGAGATCGCAAAACTCAATCATTTCGATGCATCCAGCTTGTGGAGTTGCGTGCCTTGGAGCACGTAACGCGATCCCGTGTGTTCGCACACGACTTCGCCCTTGCCCTGCAAAGGCAATTTGAGCTGTTCACCAAACTCACTCATCCAGCCAATCTGGCGTGCGGGCACCCCCACCATCAGGGCGTACGCCGGCACGTTCTTGTTGACCACCGCGCCGGCACCCACGAAGGCGAATTCACCGATGGTGATGCCGCAGACGATGGTGCAATTGGCACCGAGCGTGGCACCCTTCTTGACCAGGGTGTTGCGGTACTCGTCTTTGCGCTCAATCAGCGAGCGCGGATTGTAGACATTGGTGAACACCATGCTGGGGCCGCAGAACACGCCCTCTTCCAGCGTGACGTCGTCGTATACCGACACGTTGTTCTGGATCTTGCAGCGGTCGCCGATGACGACCTTGTTGCCGACGAACACGTTCTGGCCCAACGATACTCCCTTGCCGATGCGCGCCCCTCCGCACACATGGACGAAGTGCCAGACACGGGATCCTTCGCCAATTTGAGCGCCATCGTCCACGATGGCACTCGAGTGCTGAAAGTAATCCATGGCGTGCCTCAGCCCTGCGACTGCTTGAGGAACGGGTGGTAGTCGCCCTTGGCACCTACGGGCGTGGCGTTGCGAATGGTAGAAACCGCAGTAATCGCAGTGCGATTGTCCTCCAAGCCATAGCCACGCCCTGCCAGGATTTCTTCGTAGCTGCACGTATGCAGGTCGACAAAACCGCCGGAGAACTCGATTTCATCGCCATCGACAGTGATGGAGCGGTAGGTTCGCTGTCCAGCCAGCTTCTGCGCCGCGGGTACATCAGCGTAATCCACTGACAGGAACCAGCGTACGCGCGCATGCTCGTATTCCAGGTAGCCTGCGGCCTTTGTATCGGCCGAATGATGCACAATGTTGTCTTGCAGCTCACCGAAAATGAAGTGCAGCATGTCGAAAAAGTGCACGCCGATGTTGGTAGCGATACCACCAGACTTCTTCTCGTCGCCTTTCCACGATTGCAGATACCAATGCCCGCGCGAGGTGATGTAGGTCAGATCCACCTCGTGTTTCTTGTCGTTGCCTGCGGCTCGCACCTTTTCGCGCAACGCCACGATGGACGGATGAACGCGCAGTTGCAGAATGGTATTAATCTTGTGTCCGGTATCCTTCTCGATATCCAGCAGACCATCGATGTTCCAAGGATTCAGCACCAGCGGCTTTTCGCAGATCACGTCGCAGCCTGAGCGCAGGCCGAAGCGCATGTGCGAGTCGTGCAGATAATTCGGCGAACAGATCGAAATGTAATCAAGCTTGTCACCGTGATTGGCTCGGTGCAGTTTGTCCACGTGACGATCGAAGCGCTCAAACTCAGTGAAAAAGTCAGCATCTGGGAAATGGCTGTCAATAATGCCTACGGAGTCGTTGGGATCATATGCTGCCACCAACTTGTTGCCGGTATCCTTGATAGCCTTCATGTGCCGTGGAGCTATGTAACCCGCGGCCCCGATTAAACCGAAGTTCTTCATATTCCGTACTCCTTGAAGCAGATTATTTAGAGACGACCATCAACATCATGCTTGGGCAGAATGCCTTTGATGTCATAAAGCACGGCACGGCCATTAGCCAGCGCGCGGACGCTTTCACTACCGCCAGCTTTGAATTCGTCGTGCGCAACGGCAACCACCACCGCGTCATACGTTCCGGGCGCTGGAGCGTCGGAGAGAAGCTCCACTCCGTATTCCACCTTGGCCTCAGTGGCGTCTGCCCAAGGGTCATGGATATCGACGCAGGCGCCGTAGCTTTCCAGTTCCTTGACCAGATCGATCACTCGCGTATTACGCAGGTCCGGGCAGTTCTCCTTGAAGGTAAAGCCCAACACCAGCACGCGGCTGTCCTTGATCGCATGTCCCTTGGCGATCATCAGCTTCACCACTTCGCTGGCTACGTGCTGGCCCATGGCATCGTTAATGCGACGACAGGACAGCAGGATGTCCGGGTGGTAACCCACCGACTGGGCCTTCTGGATCAGATAGTACGGATCCACGCCGATACAGTGACCGCCCACCAGGCCGGGACGGAAAGGAAGAAAGTTCCACTTGGTGCCGGCTGCTTCCAGCACATCGGTGGTATCGATGCCCAGACGGTGGAAGATCAGCGCGAACTCGTTGATCAACGCGATATTGGCATCGCGCTGGGTGTTCTCGATAACTTTGGCGGCCTCGGCGACTTTGATGCTCGA
>Ga0164242_10003820_pt1 | contig 17058 bp, 15 predicted proteins | sample OricomgcompostMG_FD_108783 | JGI IMG/M metagenome (GOLD analysis project Ga0164242, IMG submission 108783) | Miracle-Growth compost microbial communities from Emeryville, California, USA - Original compost - Miracle growth compost (MG) ...
CCGGCACCCTCGACGATGGTCGTCTCGTCCTTGGTGACGATGACCTTGCGGGCACGGCCGAGCAGGTCGAGCGTGACGTTCTCCAGCTTCAGGCCGACCTCTTCGGTGATGACCTGACCACCGGTGAGGATCGCGATGTCCTGCAGCATGGCCTTGCGGCGGTCGCCGAAACCGGGAGCCTTGACAGCCACCGACTTGAAGATGCCGCGGATCTTGTTCAGCACCAGCGTGGCCAGTGCTTCGCCCTCGACGTCCTCGGCGATGATGACGAGCTCCTTGCCGTCCTGGATCACCTTGTCGACGACGGGCAGCAGGTCCTTGATGTTGCCGATCTTCTGGTTCGCGATGAGGATGTACGGGTCCTCGAACACGGCCTCCTGGCGGTCGGGGTCCGTGACGAAGTAGGGGTTGATGAAGCCCTTGTCGAAGCGCATGCCCTCGGTCAGCTCGAGCTCGGTGCCGAAGGTCTGCGACTCCTCGACGGTGACGACGCCCTCCTTGCCGACCTTGTCGATCGCCTCGGCGATGAGCTCGCCGATCGTCGGGTCAGCGGCCGAGATCGATGCGGTGGCAGCGATCTGCTCCTTGGACTCGACCTCCTTGGCGGCGCCGTGCAGCTCTTCGATGACGGCCGCGACGGCCTTCTCGATGCCCTTCTTCAGGCTGATGGGGTCGGCGCCGGCCGCGACGTTGCGCAGGCCCTCGCGCACGAGCGCCTGGGCGAGGACGGTGGCGGTGGTGGTGCCATCACCGGCGACGTCGTCGGTCTTCTTCGCGACCTCCTTGACGAGCTCCGCGCCGATCTTCTCGTACGGGTCGTCGAGCTCGATCTCCTTGGCGATCGACACGCCGTCGTTCGTGATGGTGGGGGCGCCCCACTTCTTCTCGAGCACGACGTTGCGACCGCGAGGGCCGAGGGTCACCTTGACGGCGTCGGCCAGCGTGTTCAGGCCACGCTCGAGACCGCGACGGGCCTCCTCGTCGAAAGCGATGATCTTTGCCATGTGTGTGTCGTCCCTCCCGGACGTTGGGTGACGGTCTATTAGCACTCGCTCAACGCGAGTGCTAATCCATTCTGGCACTCGCCCCTATCGAGTGCAAGCCGACCGGATCGGGCCCGGAACGTCTCAGGACGAGGGCGTGGGAGAAGGCGACGACGACGCGACCAGGTCGGTGCCCAGCACGACGGTGAGTTGCTTGCCCTTCGCGTCGGTCGCGGTCTGGTACTGATCGTCGAGCACGACCGACGTGGCGCCCACGACCTGGGCGAGGCCGGCGGCCGCCGCCTGATCGGCCGCATCGGAGTAATAGACAGTGGTGGTCGGGTAGGTCGATCCCGCCTCGCCGGGCGAGACGGCGTCGGAGGCCCAGCCGGCCTTCACGACGGCATCCTTCGCCCGGGTCGCCTGCCCCGCCTCGCCGGTCGCATTCAGGATGAGGACGTCGAACGACGTGTCGATGACCGGTGTGACGTTCGGCGTGGGGGCGGCGGTCGTCGGGCCCGCCTCGGGGCCGCCGAACCGGCCGGTGACCGCGAGGGTGCCGATGATGCCGGCGACGATGAAGACCGCTGCGGCGACCGCCGACCAGAGAACGATCAGCCCCGGCCGCAGCCGCGGGTTCTCGCCGCGGTGCACGCCGATCCGGTCCGCATCGGCCGACACGTCATCGAAACGGTCGCGCGGATACGTGGGCTTCGGCACTCCCCGATCGTACCCGTCGCGCCTCTCGTGGCCCGTCAGCGTGCGCCCAGCTTCGCCTCGCCCGAGACGAGGGCGAGCCGAGCCCGCGCGCGCTCGTCACGCACGCGCTGCAGGCGCTTGACGAGCATCGGATCGTGCGCGAGCGCCTCCTCCGTGTCGATCAGGCGCCCGAGCAGCTGGTAGTACCGCGCAGGGGCGAGGCCGAGCTGCGAGCGGATCGCCTCTTCCTTCTCGCCGCCGTGCCGGTGCCATCCCGCCTCGAAGTCGAGCAGGGCGCGATCGCGGTCATCAAGTGGCACGACTCCACGCTATCCGCGATCGGTGGAGGCGGCCGGATGCCACTCCCACCCGTCCGCGATCGGGACGACGATTCCGCCCAGAGGGTCCACGGCGGCGATCACCTCGCCGTCGAACGCGAGCGCGAACGTCCCGTTCGGCCAGGCCCGCGAGTCAGGGGCGGGATGCCACGACCCGGCCGTCGCGGCATGCAGGCCCGTGGCATCCATCGTCACCCAGTGGTCCGCACCGCGGGCGACGTCGATGATCCGCTCGCGACCCGCGCGAGGTACGTGGGCCAGCACGCCCGGGGTCGTCACGACCAACGTCGCCTCCTTCGGCGCACGCGCCATGAGGTCCCCGAGCACGTCGGCGGCATCACCGGCGACGAGAAGGGGCGGGTCGGCCGCGACGATGTCGAGAGCCGCGTTCACACGCTCGGCGCGCCCGGTCTCGCCCGGCCACACCATGCCGGTCAGCCACGCACGATCGGTCGGGTCGGCCGCGTCGCGCGGCTGCAGGTCGACACCCGCACGCCAGACGATCTCGGGCAGACGCAACGGCTGCCACGGCCCGCGCCACTCCGCTTCGAGCACGACCGTGCTCACGCCAGAGGCCGGGTCGACCGCGGCGGTGCCGCCCGGCGTGCGATACCGGTACGAGTAGCGGTCCGGGTACAGGCACAGCCCGGCGCTGGCCCCGACCTCGACGAGCGCGATCGGTCCTTCGATGCGCGCAAGTGCCGGCAGCAGCGCGGCGCACCGCAGCGGCTCATTCGTCTGGACGCCGCGCACGGACGCCTCGGCGACGACGGCGTCAGCATGCTCCGTCAGCCATGCGGCCCATTCATCCGCCGCGACGAGGCCGCACCCCAGCATCCGTGTCACGGCGAACACGAGCGCGGGCTGTCGCTGCAGCGGAACGAGCCGGGTGATGACCGCGGCCGCCCCGGCGTCGTCCGCCACGCGCGCCGCCCACTCGGCATACAGCGCCGAGCGATGCGGCGCCTCGTCCCGGGCGAAACGCGCGTAGCGTTCGCGCACGGCGGCGATGTCGGAGTCGGGCGGCACCCTTCCATTGTGGATGTTCAGGAACAGGATGCCGCGAAGTCGGGTTGAATGGGGGTGCAGGAGGTTTTCCATGACGTACACCGTGAACAAGACCGACGAGCAGTGGCGCGAGCAGCTCGATGACACGCAGTACGCAGTGCTGCGTGAGGCGGCGACCGAGCGCCCCTGGACCGGCGAACTGCTCGACGAGCACCGTGCCGGCCTCTACACCTGCGCCGCGTGCGGCGCCGAGCTGTTCCAGAGCGGCACGAAGTTCGACTCGCACTGCGGCTGGCCGAGCTTCTACGAGTCGGTGCGCCCCGACGCCGTGCAGCTGCTCGAAGACCGCACGCTGGGCATGGAGCGCACCGAGGTGCGCTGCGCGGCCTGCGGGTCACACCTGGGGCATGTGTTTCCCGACGGGTTCGGCACGCCCACCGGCGACCGCTACTGCATGAACTCGATCTCGCTGTCGTTCACGCCCGAAGAGGGCGCGTGAGCGCGATCGACGCAGTGCAGTCGCGCCGCTCGTGGTCGAAAGTGACCGACGTCGCGCCCTCGCACGACGAGCTCGCCGAACTCGTGACGGCGGCGGGGCGTGTGGCCGACCACTCGTCGCTGCGTCCGTGGCGGCTGATCGAGCTGCGCGACGGCGACCGCGAGGTGCTCGGACGCGCGATCGCCAAGGCGAACGGCGAGAAAGGCATGTCGTCCAAACCGCTGCGCGCACCGCTGCTGGTGGCGGTTGTGGTGAGCTACCGTCCAAGTGAGAAGGTGCCCCGGTGGGAGCAGGCGGCCACCGCCGCCGGCGTGGCGCACACGCTGAGCCTGCTGCTCGACGAGGCGGGATGGGGCGTCATCTGGCGCACGGGCCACTACACGCGCGATGAGGTCGTCTCCCAGGCGCACGGGCTGCGCGACAACGAGAAGCTGCTCGGGTGGCTGTACGTCGGCGGCAAGCCCGCCGGCAAAGACAAGCACCACCACAAGAAGCTGGACCCCGACCGCTTCCTCTCGCGCATGCCGCAGGCGCGCTGAGCACGCTTAGCACACCGGGGCCACACCGCGCAGATATCGCCGAACGGTGGCTACCCGCGAAGACAGGTGTGGTCGACATCGGTTTCGGTGCGATGACCGCATCTCGCAGGCATGAGGGCATGTGGCCTGACGATGCCGTAGCCGCATGCGCTCGCCGCCAGCGAGCAGGGCACGCTCGTCACATCACACGCTCGCCGCCAGAGCAACACGCCATGGTCATCCGAGGTGCACGCGCTACATGCACCGCTACGATCCATCTGTGGCAAAGCTCAGATATCCCGCGCTTCGCGAGCTGGATTTCGGCATGTTGGATGCAGCTGACGAAGCATCCGTACCAGATTCTAGTTTGCTAACAGAGGGCTATTACGATCATAAAGGCCTCGCTCGACGCATTGCTGCGGGCTCCGCGTGGCTGGTTATCGGGCCGAAGGGATCCGGAAAGTCTGCGGCATTCGAACATCTGCGTCTGACCTGGGCGAACTCCCCAGTTCATTTATTCTCGTTGTGGAGACTCGGCGGTTGGCCGGTCGGGGATGTTACCAAGATAAAGATGGGCATCTCAGACGGGGATGCTTCAGCACAAGGCGCATGGGAATTCTTTCTATTTCTTCGACTCTTTGACTCATTGACCCGCGATCAGGGCGCAGGGATGCCTGGCGAGGTACTCAGAATCCGACGAGACTTCGAGAAGCTTGGGCTTCTGGGGAACGCAGATTTGCGCACTCGCTTTGTGGACTGGTCAAGCACAACAGTGCGATTCTCAATACTCGGGTTTGGGGCGGAAGCTGGGACCGATACTACTTCTGCCACCCTCTATCATTTGACTTCCTACATTAGGGAAGCTTGCGCGCGAATATCGACGGCTTCGAAGCATCGATTGGCGCTAGACGGTCTGGACCAGTTCTTTGCGGAGTCCCATGCTGACTGGCGTTCATTGGCCGGTCTTGTCCATGCTGTACAAGCAGTCAATCAATTCTTCGCATCATGTCGGCTCGACACGGGTGTCGTATTGGCAATTCGCTCGGAGATTTTCTCATCGCTCCCAAGCACCGATTCTGCAAAACTTCTTGATCGTTCTGTGAGGCTCGACTGGACCGACTCGGGTATCGACAGTAAGAACCGTCTATGGGAGATGGTGAATCAGAAAGCGTTGGCTTCTATGCGAGCAGGCTTCGGAGCCACGCCTTTTAAGGATCTCCGGAGAGCCTATTTCACGGAGACAATGCAGGTTGGCCGATACCTGGAGATGCCTCAGTATTTCCTTTCTCACACTCGATTACTCCCCCGCGACCTCGTAGCACTAATGCGACAACTTCAAGACGTTCATCCCGGGTATGGAGTCGTGACGTCGAGTCAAGCCAGTGAAACAGTGCGACGATATGCTGAGAACTACTTTGTGGCAGAGATATTTAATAATCTTCATGGCACACTGCGAGACGGAGATGGGAACCGGGTTCTTGCGTTCAAAGAGACCCTGTCGTCTCTCCCGAAGCGGTATTTTACCGCCGAGGCAATAGGCATTGAGTTGCGAGGAGTTTTTGACCAGGAAGAACTCCGTCCCGCACTTCGTCGACTTTACGAGATTGGCGCCATTGGGGTCAGGCGTGGTTCCTCAGGTAGCACTCATACGGACTTCGTTTTCCGACGCACAGAAGGAGGTTCTTTCGCATTCAAATCTCAGTTTGCACTGCACTCCTCCTTGGTCGTTGCCTGGAACGTACCCTGGTGACCAGATCTGACTGTTGCGATGGAAGCCCAGGCCAGGACGCTCGATAGTGAGCGACGATAGAGCCACGAAAGTCAAGCACCACCACAAGAAGCTGGACCCCGACCGCTTCCTCTCGCGCATGCCGCAGGCGCGCTGAGCGCTGATCATTTCTCTGCGCCGGCGAGCATTCCCTTCACGAAGTACTTCTGAAGGAAGAGGTACGCGATCAGCATGGGGACAACGCCGATCAGCGCCGCCGCGACGGCCGCGTTCGCATTCGAGCCGTTCGCCCCGAAGAACGTGGCGATGGCCGGGGCCAGCGTCCGCATATCCATGCTCGTCATGATGTAAGAGCTCAGTGCGTACTCGTTCCACACATACACGCCTGTGAGGATCACGACCGTGACGGTGACCGGTTTCAGAAGGGGGAACACGATCCGTCGCAGGGTCTGCAGACGGTTTGCCCCGTCCACGCGCGCAGCCTCCTCCAGAGAGATCGGGACAGATCGCAGGAACTGCGTGTACAGGAAGATCGCGCGCGGCAGCTCCATGCAGGTCAGGGGCAGGATGAGGCCCGCATAGGTGTTCAGCAGCCCCATCGTGTTCAGCAGCGAGTAGAGCGGAACCAGAATGCTCAGCGGCGGGACCATCATCACTGCGAGAATGAGGAACTCGACGCCGCGGTTCACTGGCGTGCGGCGGCGGGCGAGCGGATACGCGGCGAGCGCGGCGAGCACGCAGACCAGCAGCGTCGAGACCACCGTGACCACCGCGCTGTTCAGCGTCGCGCGGAGGATTCCGCCACTCTCGATCGCCTCGGCAAAGTTCCTGCCGGTCGCCTCTCCGAAGGGAAACCACCAGACACTGGAGAGATCCGACTGCTCTTTGAACGCCGTGGTCACCGCGAGGTAGAACGGAATGAGCTGAAGAGCACAGCCCACGATGATGACCGTGGCGACGAGCGCCTTTGTCGACTTGCGCATGTCAGTTCTCCAACCGGGCGCGAGTGCGGTCGAACCACCAGTTCAGCAGTACAGTGCACACGACGATGATGAGGAAGAGCACGATGCCCTGCGCGGCCGCGTAGCCGGCAGATTGATTGCCGAAATACGTCCTGCCGATGAGCGTCGAAACGGAGTTGGTCGCGTACCCCGGCCCGCCGCCGGTGAGTACCTGGATGATGTCGTACAGCTTCAGGCCGCCGATGAGGTTGAGGACCACACTCGACGCGAATGCAGGCATCAGCTGAGGGACGGTGATCGAGCGGAACTGCCGCGCTCCGGAAGCTCCGTCCAATGACGCCGCTTCTTTTATCTCCTGTGGAATGCTCTGGAGGCCCGACAAGTAGATGATCATCGAGATCCCCATGAACTGCAGCGAGTTGATGATCACGATCACAGCGACGGCAACGTCGGCATTCGACAGCCACGACACCGGCGCACCCCCGAACATGGCGAGAAGGTCGTTGAGTGCGCCCTGGTGGTAGCGGAAGACGAGGTAGTACATCGTGCCCATCACCACGGGAGAGACGAGCACGGGCAGGTACATCACCGCTCGCGCCACTTCTCGTCCGCGCAGCTTCTGATCGAGGAGCACTGCGAACAGCAGGCCCAGGACCTGCTGGATGATCGTCGACCCGATTCCGAAGATGAACGTGTTGATCAACGCCGTGCGGAAGTTCGGATCCTCAAAGATCCTCGCGAAGTTCTCGAGACCCACGAAGGAGCGGGTCGGCGAGTACCCGTTCCAGTTCGTCAGAGCAATGCTCACGCCTTGGATCACCGGGTAGACGATGAAAACTACGAATAACGCGAGTGCGGGCAGGTACAGGACATTGACGGATGCTCCCTGCCACCGACGACGGCGACGCGAGCGCGGAACGGCCACCCCTGGTGACGTCGAGCTCATCTCTGTGACCTTCTTCCTCTGTGATGGGTCGACGCGCCACGAGGGCGCGCCGACCCTGAGTGCGTCGCGATCAGCCGGCCTGTCCGTAGAGGGTGTCGAACTGCAGCTTCATCTGCTTTGCGGCATCCGTCGGTGACGATTGCCCAGTGATGACCGAGTCGGTCGTGGCGATCATGGTGTCCCAGATTCCGTTGGGCAGGTACACCCGGTCGAAGAACGGCTTGGTGGGCAGGTCACCCGAGGCGACCCACGTGTCGTAGCTGCTCTGCAGCACGCCCAGGTCCACCTCCACCCCTGTCAGCCCGGAATAGGAGCCGACCGATGCCGCCACCTTGGCCGCATTCTCAGGCTCGGCGAGGAAGTCGACGAACTTCAGCGCGTCGTCCTTGTGAGCGCTCGACTTGGACACGCCGAACGAGCTGACGCCCTCGCCGCCCACGAAGTACTGCTCACCCTGCGCGTTCGGGATCGGGATGAAGCCGATGTTCGCTTCGGGGTTCAGCTTCATGGCCGTCGCCAGAATGGAGGATGCCGGGACGAGGGCGAATCCGGCCTGCCCTTGTGCGAGCTGCGAAGCCATGTCATCGAGCGAGGCCGAGGAGTAGTCCGGATTGAAGTAGCCCTTATCCACCCAGGTCTTCACATGGGACAGCACGTTCTGCGCCCATGCCGAGGTGTCGAAAGTGCCTTTGCTGAAAGAGGTCAGCTGCGCGTCGGTGAAGGCGTTCGACGAGATGTAGTCGGCGATGTTGCCCGCCGAGCTGCTCTTCCCCGAGGCAGTGAGCGGGGAGACGCCCGACGCCGCAACCTTGGCAAGTGCCGCGTCGAAGTCATCCCAGGTCTTCAGATTGTCCGGATCCACGCCGGCCTTCTTCAGGACGTCGAGGTTCACGTCGATCCCTGCGACCGTGTATTCGAGCGGAAGCGCGTAGATGTTTCCCTTGTCGTCGCGCATCGATGCATCGAGAGCAGGATTGACGTTCTTCGCCCATGGCTGATCATTGAGAGGCTCAAGGAACGAGGAGTAGCGCAGGACCGACCACCCATGTGTGGCGAACACGTCAGGCAGATTGTTCGATGCCATCTGCACCTTGAGATTGCTCTCGTAGTTGTCGGTGTCGTAGCTGAGTTCGACATCGATACCGGTCTTGTCGGTGAACGCTGTGATGAGCTCTTGCAGGACCGTGCGCTCGGCGCTGTCGGCGGTCATATAGACCGAGAAGGTCAGGGCGGATGAATCGGAGGAGCCGGAGGCGGCGCAGCCTGAGAGAACGAGGGCGGCGACACCGGCCAAGGCGCTTGCACGGATGATTCGGGTATTCATTTCTTCCTTACGTGGACGTCGTTGGCGGTAAGTAGCGGACGATGCGCGTGAAGTTCACGCGCGATCAGATCAAGGGACGGGCACCTCCTCCACCTCGATGAGCACGGCCTGCTCGGGGAACATCTGGGGGACGTGCACGCCTGCACCCGCGAGCACGGCTCCGGACAGTTCGACCGGGTCAGCCATCCACGGTGGTGCGAACACTCCCTTTGCGCCGCCGATGGGTGCGATGCTGACGCGATAGCGTCGAGCCCAATCGAGTCCGGGAAGGGGCGCTCGACCTGGTGTCGAGGTGTCGCCTCTGCGGAGCGACGCTATCTCATACAGGGCGCACGACCGGTCGCGCGCAACGACACCGCGAAGTCGCATCCCGTCGTCACCGAGGTCACGGCGATGGAGCCGTCCGTCGAACAGCAGTTGTCGGTGGCGCCGAAAGTACGCCACCCACTCTGCCAGGTCATCCAGCTGGGCATCATCGGCGACCGTCAGGTCCCATTCGATCCCGAAGCTGCCAAACAGGGCCGTGGACCCGCGAAAGTCGAGTGTGCTCACACGCCCCGTCGTACGCGACACCGGCGAGGCGACGTGGGAACCGAGGAGCTCGAGTGGCAGCAGCTGAGTACTCCACCTCATGATGTCCTGCCGCTCCAGGGGGTCGATGCAGTCCGATGGCCAGAAGCGCTGCGCGTGCTCGGCCATGCCGAGATCCATGCGACCTCCGCCGGAGGCGCAGCTCTCTATCTCGACGCAGGGATGTCTGCGGCGCAGATCATCCATCAACCGGTACGCCGCCAGGGTCTGCTCGCGGACAGCGGCTGCGCCGCCGCGCGCCGCGTCTCCCGCCGAGATGAGATCGCGATTGTGATCCCACTTGAGGTACGCGATGGCGTACTCCTCAAGGATCGCATCGAGTTGGGTGAGCACGTGATCGTATGCTGCCGGGATGGTCAGGTTCAGTACTTGCTGACGGCGCCACTCCACCGGCAGCCGGTCACCAGTGGCGAGGATCCACTCCGGGTGCGCGCGGGCGACGTCCGAACTCGGACTGATCATCTCCGGCTCGACCCAGAGGCCGAACTCCATGCCCAGTCCGCGGACATGATCGACCAGCGGATGCAGTCCCTCCGGCCATATGGAGTCGTCGACCACCCAGTCGCCCAGGCCCGCGTCGTCAGCGCGCCGCCCGGCAAACCATCCGTCATCGAGCACGAAGCGCTCAACACCGATTCGTGCAGCGCGGTCTGCGAGCTCGCGCAGCCGCAGGAGGTCGTGATCAAAGTACACGGCTTCCCATACGTTGAGTACAACGGGACGATCCGCGCCCGGGTGGCTGGGCCGCGCACGGAGCCATTCGTGAACGCTGTGCGCCGCGGAATCGAGCCCATCGCCGGTCGTAAAGTACACCCACGGCGCTCGATATTCCGCTCCCGGCGCGAGAGTCACTTCGCCCGGTAACAACAGCTCCCCTCCCCCGATGACCTGAACGCCGGAGTCGGTGCGCTCCGTCCACGAGCGATGATTGCCGGAGAAACCCACATGGACGCCGAACACGCGCCCCTGCTCGAAGTCGAACCCGTGCGGCCCGCACAGCAGGAACGGGGCTGCGTCGAATCCCGTACGACCGTGGCGACTCTCGTGAAGGTGGATGTTGTTCCCCAACTTCATGCGAGCGGGCACCCGCTCGCGAGTCCATCCGCCGGCGAAATCGAGAAGCTCGTCCACCGTGGGCGGGAGCGGAAGGGCAAAGGAGAGTTCCTCGAGTAGATAATCCCCGCTACCTGTGTTGACGACACGGCCACTGACCCGGATCAAGCCGCTGGACAAGACTTGCAGCGTGAGATCCAACTCGAGGCCGATGCGAGGGTCCTCGAGCCGGAACGCCAGTTCACCCTCCCCCAGCACAGCAGCACCGTCACCCACGGACAACTCCGCCGAGTCGGCGGTGACCTCTTTGAGAGCTGGACGCGGGGACCACGCTTCTCCGCTCTTACGATGTCCTGCCCACCCCGGGCGCCCCTTCCACCCGTCGGCTTCCAAGAGCACAAGTCGAGGGCGGATAGCGACGGCGGGAGTGTGTCGAGGATCAACGAACGGCCGCCCCATATCGGCAAGGGCGACGACATCAGCCGTCGAGAGCGGCCCGAGGTCCGCGCCCCAGTACGCGACGACAGGGATGCCGCCGTCTCTCCAGTCGAGGGCGATCGAGACACCGCCGGCTCGCAGGTGAGCACACCCGATCTGGGACTGCAGGATCACAACGACTCCGTCTCACGTTCGGGCCGCATCACTCCTCAAGGTTCTGCAGCACGACGGCGACCCGTCGCGAGGAAGAATCTACTCAAGTAGATTCGAGATTGCAACCCGATAATTCCCTCAATCCCGCAACTGACGAGGTTCGGGTATTACCCGAGTAGACTCTCGATGTTCGCCACTGTGGATCGATGAGGAGCCCTATGACCGGCACCAGCCGTCGTTCAACGCGTTCGGATGTCGCGCGCCTCGCGGGTGTGAGCACAGCCGTTGTGAGCTATGTCGTCAATGGAGGTCCGCGACCTGTCGCAGACTCCACGCGCGAACGCGTCCTGGAAGCGATTCGGATGCTTGACTATCATCCGAACGCGAGCGCGCGGGCACTCAAGAACGGATCGACGAAGCTTCTCGGTCTCGTCCTTTCGGAGATCATCAACCCGTTCCACTCGGAATGCATCGATGCGCTCGACCTCGCCGCAGCCAGACACGGCTACGCCCTCCTGCTCGCGAGCACCCACAATGACGACCAACGCGCAGACGTTCTGCGGTCCAGTCTGGTCGAACGCGGAGTCGAGGGACTCGTCTTCCTCTCCGTCTTTCCGGACGACACCGCGAACACCCCCCAAGAAGACACCGCCCTCAACCCGAGGGTGCCGCAGCTCATCCTCGACCGGTCAACAGCGGTGCAAGGGTTCGCGACCGTCGGCGCACAGACGGCTGAGGGCGCGCGCATGGCGACCGAGCACCTGATCTCTCACGGACATCGAAAGATCGCATACATCGAGGGCCCGCTGCGAGCAGTCGTGGGAGACGAGCGTCGAGCCGGGTGGCAGCGAGCAATGGCCGCTGCCGGAGCCGAAGCAATCGGCCCGGTCGTGACCGCCTGGAGCCGGGAGGGGGGCGCGGAAGCCGTGCGGATCCTCCTCGACTCGGACCGACCGCCCACCGCGATCTTCGCCGGCTCCGACCTCATGGCCGTCGGAGCTCTGCAGGCCCTTCACGAGCGCGGGCTGCAGGTGCCTGACGACCTCGCTCTCGTGTCCTTCGATGGAACAGCCGAGTCCGAGTACTCATGGCCTCCCCTGACGGCGGTTCGCCAGCCGTTCGCAGAGATGGCCGAGGCCGCGATCGCCGGAGTCGTCCAGCCGACACACGTGCCGAGCGCGCAGACTTTTCCCATGCAACTCGTTCTGCGTGCCTCCTGCGGCTGTCGCTGACGGACGGCGAATCGGGCCACTTCTCCGGCGCCTCGCGTCATCGCCGCCGCACGGCCGACAGGGAGTATTCAACTGCTGATCCGCACCATCCGGATCTCGTGCACGCCGTCGTCGACCTTGGACGTGCCGTCAGGTGCGAAGCCGTGCTTGCGGTAGAAGGCCTGGGCGCGCGGGTTCGGGTCGGCCACCCACAGCGCCGCCGACTCGTCCGGTGAGAGCACCATGTCGAGCAGACGAGCACCGGCGCCGGATCCGTAGTGCGCCGCGTACACGTAGATGATGTAGAGCTGTGCGGTCCACGCGGGGTCGGCATCGGCATCCATCGGCAGTCCCGACATCGCGATGCCCATGATCTCGCCGTCGAGCTCGGCGACGGCAGCGCAGTTGCGCGCATAGCGCGAATCGGTCAGTGCGGCGGTCCAGAACCGGGTGCGGGATGCCACGAACCCGGGGTCGTCGAGAACCTCGTCGCGCATGATCCCGCGGTAGGTCTCGCGCCAGGTCTCCACATGCACGCGCGCCATCCCCGCGACATCCCGCTCCTCGGCACGGCGGACGTGGACCTCAGAAGTCATCCCCCGACCCTAACGCCCGCACACGATGATGCGCCCCGCCCGAACCCGGACGGGGCGCATCATCGTCAGAAGGTCAGGCGAGAGCCTTGGCCTTCAGTGACTCATACTCGGCCTGCGTGATCGTGCCGGCGTCGAGCAGCGACTTGGCCTTCGCGATCTCGTCGGCAGCGCTCGTGCCCGCGACACCGCGAATGTAGTCGTCGGCCGCTTCCTGCGACTTCTTCACCTGGGCGGCGTTGCGCTCGGCCATGCCGGGCCCGCGGGCGATGAGGTAGACGAGCAGGGTCAGGAACGGCACGAAGATCAGGAAGATGATCCACAGCGCCTTCCACCAGCCGTTGAGCTTGCGGTCGCGGAAGAGGTCACCGATCACCGAGAACAGCGCCATCAGGTAGGCGAAGAAGATGAAGACGGTGAAGAACCACCAGATGAGGTCTCCGAAGGAGCCCCAGAAGCCGTGGTACTCCACGGTGTCGTCGAAGAAGCGCATGTCTGCCTTTCGCTGTGTCTACGCGCGGCGACGCGTGCGGCTCCACACTATCGGCCCCCCGGCGAATCTGAGCGGTGCACACGGTCGGGGATTCTCACCGACACGCCGCCGTGACACACAGAGACCGGCTGTTGCTATCCCACGTGGCCCGGTTGTAAAGCCGAACAGGGCCACCAGAACTCCCAGAGCGGCGAAGGTGCAGATGAGCATGGTCACGGGTCCAACGTTCGAAGAGGCGATGGAAGCGCTTCCGGTATCGAGACCATTGCAGTTTGAGGAGGTCCATCATGACGATCACATGCACGGTCAGGCCGCGACAGGTGACTTTCTATGCGTCGGGGAAGATGTCGCTCAGGATCATGTGAAAATCTGGGGCGTCAACGGGCGTGATTGGCATCAGCGCGCCATCTGTACCGATCTTCTGCCGCATGTCGTCTTGCGCAGCAAGTGCCGCCTCCTCAGCGGTCATCTGAAGCGGCGTGATCCGTTCGAGATTAACCCGCTCGATACCAAGCACGAGCATGATATCCGTTCCGAGAAATGAGCCCTTGCCTTCTTCCGGGGATCGAAGCCCCACGCAGATCACGGCTTGCAGCGTCGGGTTGCAGGCGAGGGCTCGCTGCGCCGCCCGGAACACAAGGCCGTAAATCAACTCATTCTGGAGGCGTATCTCCGTCTCGCGTCGGATCGGAACGACCTCGACACCTCGCTCAATATCCAATACCTCTGAATCGGGGACGACCCCAGTGGGAATCGGAACGAAAATGTAGGCTTCCCGCGGCCCCATGGCTCCAACGCTCACAACGTCGAAGTCGACAGTGGGCCGTCCCAGGACGGCACGCATATGATCCAAGGCTGCCTGCGGGTCGTCTTCCATGCCGGGGCGCCAACGCATTCTTGCGGCCCCCGATTGGGGCTTCGTCGGCACATTCCAGGCGGCCTGATGCACCGCGGACAGCGTCGCTGTGGCGTAGTCGACGTCCAAGGCTCGACTCATCGTCGCTCCGTCGTCCGCCGAGAGTCCCGCCCTGCGCGCCAGCCGACCAGCTGCGTCCGCGGCTCTCTTCGCCTCGCGATGCAATCTGGCCGCATCCTTACTCAGACGAACTCTGGCCGCCGCAGCCGACCGTACCGTCGTGCGCGCAGCGGCGAATTCCTGCAGCGCCGCATCGAGCGGAACTGTAGAGGGTACTGGGCGAGTCAGCTGATTTGTGCGCCCGCGTCCTACATTGCCGTTCGGACCGGCGACGTAGACACCAACTGGTCCAATCCCAGAGGAGAGCCCTACGCCTCCGCCGCCGAAGTGTAGCCGTGCGACTCGGGGCCCGACGCTGGTTCGCACGCCACGCTGAGAGACGCGAACACGCAGACCAGGAATACCTACGCTCAAGCCCATCCCCGCAGGATACTGCCGGCAGACCGCTCGGCGCGTAAGTCCTCGCAGACAAGCGGAATAGCATCCCTCGCGGGCAGCCCCTCGTTGAGTGGAAGGGCGGCGCTTGCGGCGGGGACCGAGAGGCGGCCCGCGGGTCGCCGGGCTTCCGTTCGCACCCCCTGCGATCAGAAAGCGCCGAGTGCCGCGATGAGATGCGGAGCATGATCATGCCACCTGCGATCAGCCGTTGCCCGCGTCAATCGTGAAGTCTCGGTTGATGCTGCCTGCGGGAACGCGCAGCGTGATCCGCGGCGGGCACTGGCCGTCCCATTCACAACCTCACGGGGAAGTACGCCTAGAGGGATGAGTGCCGGGCCGGTGATGGATGCCCGCCAGCGTTTCACAGTGATGAGCGAGACGAACAGACGCCTCGCAAGCTCTCCCTGGTCCCACATTTCGAATGGACCGATCGGGTTCGTAATGTCGCTCATGATGAGCACGTACAGGGTACCGAAGGTTCGCTCGGGATCCCGTACGATCCGGCGTGATACGCCCAGTCTGCCGCGCCCGGGAATTACGGCGCGAAAAGACCGTATCGACCCCAAATCCACACCACTACGCGTGGTCGTGTGTCGTGCGATGTGTTCTGATCGAGAATTGGACCGCCCCTGTTTGTCCGCGCGATTCCGCGGGTTTCGGGTGGTCAAGCATCTGCTCGTACTGTGCCGGCTACAGGACTTGAACCTGCAACCCCCGTATTACAAGTACGGTGCGCTACCAATTGCGCCAAGCCGGCGGAGCGTCCAGTCTAACCGGACCGACGTCACTTGCCCGTCGAGCTGGGGCTGGGCGTCGAGGTCGTGGTGGGCGTGGCCGTCGGCGTCGGCTCTGCCGAGTGGTAGTAGGCGTCGGAGGAGATCGTGAGCACGAACTGCGCGAACTCCTTCGGGTCGTCGAGGGCGCCCGCGTAGGGCTGGCCGTTCACGAGGATCATCGGCGTCCCGGTCAGGGCGACGCCCTTCGTGTCGGGGATGCCGACCAGTGCGCGCTCGGTCGCGTTCTTCACCCAGGTGACGTAGTTCTCACCCTCGATGCAGTCGCGCACTGTCTTCGGCTCGTCCGCACCCGAGGCGATCGCCAGGTCGGCGAGCTCGGCGTCGGTGTAGCCGTCCTCGCCCTGCTCGGGCTGCTTCGAGAGCAGCGCATTGTTGAACGCGAAGAACGAGTCGGGTGAATGCGTCGCCACACAGGCTGAAGCACTGGCCGCGCGCTGCGAGTACTTGGTGCCGTTCGACTTCGCCGACAGCATCGCCACCGGGTAATAGCTCAGGGTCGCAGCATCCTGATTCACCCAGCGGGTGAGCTGCTGGACGTTCGCCACCTGGAACTGCTTCGCACCCGGCGCGTAGTAGTCGACGTACACCCGGATGTCCACGACGCCCGTGCCCGTCTGAGCGGGGTCAGGCGTGGCCGCAGCCGAGCCCGCGCCCTTCGCCGAGTCGGTCGGGGTGGGGGTGGGCGTGGCATCCACGCTCTGCGCGCCCGCGTCGACCGCGACACCGCTGACGCTCGTGACCGCGAACCCGTCGTCGACGACGTTCGCGGGCGACAGGTCGGGGCGCGCTGCCTGCGAGGTGACCGCCATCGTGACCCCTGTGGCGACGACCGCGACGACGGCGACGGCGCCGATCGTCAGCGCGGTCGCGCGGATCGCCCGAGCGCGCTTCTGCCGCGCGTGCACCAACTGCGCCTTCTCGCGCACGGCGCTACGGCGGTCGTTCGGCTCGGGAACGTTCGATGACTCGTCGTTCGACATGTGACCTCTTGACAGACTGCTTCCCGCAGGAGCGGGACGCCGCGCGGGTGCCGCGGCCGGAATCGATGCTAACCAGACAGCCTGTGAAATCCCCAGAGAATGCGGGGTTCCGCCCTGTTCGGCACCTGTCCGCCTCCTGGGAGATCGCCGCGGCCGGAGCACCCTGGAACGTCTGCCATACTGAGGGAGCGCCCGATGAAGAGCGCACGGGCCTCCGGGTCCGTCATCCATTCACTACGGATCGTCCGGCACGTACCTGCCGGTGAAGGAGAAGAAGACATGGCGTCCGTCACGTTCGACAACGCAACCCGTCTGTACCCCGGAGGCAC
>Ga0164242_10003821_pt1 | contig 17058 bp, 10 predicted proteins | sample OricomgcompostMG_FD_108783 | JGI IMG/M metagenome (GOLD analysis project Ga0164242, IMG submission 108783) | Miracle-Growth compost microbial communities from Emeryville, California, USA - Original compost - Miracle growth compost (MG) ...
CTGGCACGCGGGCGTTTCCCTCGGCGGCGACCTGCGCAGCTTCGGCCAGACGGACGACGGCCCGCCCGTCGCCTATTCGGGTCGGGTTCCGCTGGCCCTCACCGTTCAAGGCGATTGGTTCTTCTGGCGCTACCTGGGCCTCTCGCTGCGCGGCGAGTACGCGAGCTACCAGCTGAGCGACTTCGCCGACCGCCCCGCCCAGCCGGCGCTCACCATCAGCACCTACGCGCTGCAGCTCGCCCCGGAGCTTCGGGTCCCCATCGGCAGGCGCTTCTCGGTGGGCCTCTTCGCCGGCTACCAGCTCGCCCACCTCGATGCGTTCCGATTCGATGGCGCGCAGCTCCTCGTGGATTCGGCGGTGCGGCACGCGCTGATGACCGGCGTGCGGCTCGGCTATCGCATGAAGTGGTTCGGCGTCTTCGCCAGCGCGGAGCTGCCGATCGCCTTGAAGGCCAGCGTGGCGGGCGCCGATGCGAGCAGCCGCGCCTGGTCGGCGGGTGGCGGCGTGCTGGTGCGGCTGGTCTCGCTCGGGCTGGCGCAGCTCGCCGCGAGCCTGAGCTACCGCTACGGCTCCGAGCACTTCGAGCAGCCGGGCACGCTCCTCGCGATGAACGAGACCTCGCACTCGCTTCGCCTGGGCCTCGAGCTCGAGCCGGAGCAACCCGAGCCGGCGGCGCCGCCGCCGGTCGTCATCGCGCCGCCGCCGCCGATCCAACCGCCGCCGCCGCCGCCACCGAAGCTCGGCTTCGTGGCCGGAATGGTGCTGCTCGGTCAGGAAGAGGGCGCCAAGCCGGTAGCCGGCGCCACGGTGACCGCGCGCGGTTCCTTCGGTGAGCGCACCGCCACCACCAACGAGGCGGGTGCGTTCCGGTTCGACGACCTTCCGCCCGGCGCGGCCTCGCTGCACGCGCAGAAGAGCGGCCTGAAGCCTGCCGACGGCGCGGCCATGGTGGTCGCCGGTGAGAACGCGCCGACCGAGCTCCGGCTGCTCCCCGAGGAAGACCAGCACGCCACGCTCAAGGGCCAGGTCCGCGACCGCGAGGGCAGGCCGGTCTCGGCGGTGCTCGGGCTCAGCCCCGATGGGCGTCGGGTGGTCACCGATGCCAGCGGCCGCTTCGAGCTTCGGCTCCAGCCCGGGGTTCAGTCGGTGGTCATTCGCGCCGCGCGCTATCTCACCCAGCGCAAGAAGGTGCAGCTCAAGGCGGGCGAGACGGTCATCTTCAACATCGAGCTCTTTGGCGCACGCTACCGACGATGACCAAGCCCCTCCTCCTCGCGCTCTGCGGCGCCGCGTGCCTGCTCGCCTGTGGTGAGAAGCCCGCGGAGGTTCTCCACCCGCCGAAGGCCCCAGCGGTGGTGCCGCGGCCCACGCTTGCGACCCTTACGGCGGTGCAGGGCGAGGTAGGTCGAATCCCCAAGGCCGGCGCGAAGGTCGCCGGCCGGGCCGGGGACGGACTCTCCGAAGGCGATGCGGTGGAGACCTCGGCCGGCGCTTCGGCGACGGTGCAGCTTCCCGGGCGCAGCGTGGAGCTCGGTGAGCTCGGCCGGATCGTCATCGGCTCGGGCAAGGACCGCGCGGTCAGCCTGGAGCTCGCCTCGGGGATCATCCTCTCGCGCACCGCGGCCTCGACCGATGGCAAGTCCTCGGTGGAGCTCCAGGTGCTCACGCCTTTTGGACTCACCCGCATCGGCAGCGACGACGGCTCGGCCAGCGAGGTCTCCCTGCACGCCAGCTCCAGCGGGGCCGAGCTCCAGGTCTTGCTGGGCACGGTTTCGGTGGTCGCGCGCACCTCCCAGGCCGTTCAGAGCCAGCGGGTGGGCGCTGGGGAGAAGCTCGAGCTCTCGCTGGGAACCATCACCTTCGTCCCCAAGCCCGCGCCTCCGCAGGTCGCGGTCTCGATCGAGGCCTCCGGGATCACCTTGCTCCGCGAGGCCGGTCACAGGCCCAGGCGGGTGGCGCACGGCGCGCAGAAGCTGCCGCCCGATTCGCAGGTGCAGGTGATGACCGGCGCGGTGGAGCTGCACCTCGGGCGCATCGACGCGCACCTCTCCAAGGCCGGTCGGGCGCGGCTCGGTCCGCCCGGCACCGCCGACTCACCCCAGACGCTCGAGCTGGAGCTGGGCAAGGCCGAGCTGAGCGCTGCCGCCGGTCCGGGTGCGCCGCTCGCGCTGCGGGTGGGCGAGGCGGTGCTCCACGCACCCGGCGAGGCGCAGTTCGCGCTCGAGGCCTCGCGCCGGCAGAAGAAGCTGGTGGTGCGCACCGGAACCCTGCAGGTCGAGCGCGGTGGCCAGAAGCTGGAGCTGCACGCGGGAGAGCAGGCCGATCTGGGCGCGCGCTCGCTCGCCGCAGCGCCGGCCCCGCAACCGGAGGTGGTGGTCGGCGGCGGGCACCGAACCCTCTACGGCATCTCGGCCATCGATCGCCTGGCCATCGCCTGGCCCGCGGAGGCCTGCACCGATTGCCGCGTCGAGGTGGCGAGCGAGCCAGGCTTCACCCAGTTGCTGGTGCACGGCCCGGTGTACCGGCCCCGGGTGGTCGTGCCCGCCCGACGCGGCGTCATGTACTGGCGGGTGTTCTCGGGGACCCGGCAAGTGGAAGCCGGGGTGGTGGTCTGCGCCGAGGAGCGGCTCGGTGGCGAGCACCTCTCCAACCCTCACAACGACGTGCGCGACAACGGCGTGAAGACCGTCGTGTACTTCCAGAGCAAGCTCCCCGAGCTCACCCTGACCTGGGCCAAGCTGGAGCGCGCCGCCACCTACCGGGTGCGCATCTTCCCGGCCGATCGGCTCACCCAGCCGGCGGTGGACCGCGAGGTCGCCGAGCCGAAGTTGCAGCTCGCCGCCGGTCAGCTCCCGGAAGGCAGCTTCTTCTGGAGCCAGACGCCGCTGGATGCCGCCCACCACGAGCTCTCCGGCGGCCGCATGAACCCGCTGGAGATCGCCTACGACAACTCCGTCCCGGTGCTGGCGATCCTCGCGCCGCGTCCCGGTCAGGTCGTGGGCCGCCGCACCCGCCTCTCGGCGATCGCGCCGCTGGGCAGCCGCGTGAGCCTCGGCGGCCAGGCCCTCCGGGTCGACATCAAAGGCCGCATCGCCCAGCAGATAAGCGTGCCCCGCTCGGGGCTGCTCATCTTCCGGGTCGAGCGCGCCGGCTCGGAGGAGCTCTACCTGCGACGCGTCCGGGTGCACTGACCTGCAGTCCGCATCGCGGGTTGCCGTCAATTCGGAATTCCCGGGCGCTGCACTAAGCTCCGCCGCAATGGGCTCGGGCGTGATGCTTCAGGCGTTTGGCAAGTACGTCCTGGTGCGAAAGCTGGCCGAAGGCGGAATGGCCGAGATCTTCCTGGCCAAGCAGGTCGGCCCGGAGGGCTTCGAGCGCAACGTCGTCATCAAGCGCATGCACCCGCAGCTCTCGAGCTCGCCCGAGTTCGTGCAGATGTTCCTCGACGAGGCGCGGCTGGCGGCGCGGCTCTCGCACCCCAACATCGTGGCGATCAACGACCTCGGCCACACCGACGGTCACCACTTCATCGCCATGGAGTACCTGAGCGGCGAGGACCTCTCGGCGGTGATCCGCCAGAGCCGGGTGGCCGGCACCGCCATCCCACTGCAGGTGGTGGTGCGCGCCTTCATCGATGCCTGCGAAGGCCTTCAGTGCGCCCACGACTCCCAGATCGATGGCCGGCCGCTGGGCATCGTCCACCGCGACATCAGCCCCTCCAACCTCTTCGTCACCTACGGCGGGGTGACCAAGGTGCTCGACTTCGGCATCGCCAAGGCAGCGAGCCACGCCGCCCAGACCGCCGCCGGCGTGGTCAAGGGCAAGTTCGTGTACATGTCGCCGGAGCAGGCCCAGAACGGCCTCGTCGACCGCCGCACCGACATCTGGGCCCTGGGCGCCTCGCTCTTCGAAGCGGTGACCCACTACCGGCTCTTCCAGCGCGACAACGAGCTCGCCATCGTGAAGGCGCTCTGCATCGAGCCGGTGCCGCGCGCCTCGGCGGTGCGGCCGGACCTTCCCGAAGCGCTGGATGCGATCATCGCCCGCGCGCTGGACCGCGACCTGGCGCAGCGCTACCCCACCTGCGCCGATCTCCGCGGCGATCTGGAGACCTTCGCCGCGAGCTTGCCGCCGCTGGTGGGCGGCGTCGGCGGCTATCTCTCCACGCTCTTCGGCCCCGAGCACATCCGCGAACGCTCCACGGTGCCCACCCTCGCCAGCCTCAGGCGCGACGCGGGCGGTGTGGCGCCGAGCGCGCCGGTGGGCCCGCTGGTCACCGAAATCGGGCAGCTCGACGGCCATCAGGCTGCAACGCAGCTGAGTCCCGTCGCGCCAGCTCGCCGTTTCTCGGGCATCGCGCGCGTGGCTGCGGTGATCGCCTTGGTCGGGCTGGGTGTGGTTGGCGGCCTGATTTTGCGGAGGGCAGGTGTCCCCGCCGCGCCGGTTGCGGTGGCCATCGATGCTGCGCCTCCGCCTGCGCCGACGATGCCCGCCGCGGCTCCCCCGTCCGCAACTGCCACGCCTCCACCGCTACCTCCGACGCCGGTCGCGCCGGTCGCGGTGGCACCGGCTGCGCCAGCCAGGCCCGCAGCCCAACCGCGCGTGGTCGGTTCGCTCAGCGCGCGCGAGGTGCAGCAGCGCATCGCCGCACGACACGCGAAGATCCTCGCCTGCTTTCAGGCCGGCCGGAGCAGCCTCACCCAGAAGGAAGGCAAGGTGCTCATCACCTTCACCGTGGCCGGCAGCGGTCGGGTCACCGCGGCGCGCCTCGACACGCCGGAGCTCGCGGGTACGCCGATCGGCAGCTGCATCGCCAAGCAGATCCGCGCCATCGAGTTTCCCCGCAGCCGCGACAAAGAGCTCACCATCTCCGTGCCGTTTCTCTACCGGGTGACGCAGTAGTTTCCGAACACGTATCATCCGCTCCATGCACACCGCGGCACGGGTTCGCTGGCTCGCCGCGGTGGTCGCGCTCCTGCCTCTTCAGGCGCAGGGGCTGGCAGCCGTCGGCGGCTATTCGTGGTCGAGCGCAGGCTCGATGGCCACGCCGCGCCAGGACGCTGCGGCGGTGCTCCTGGCCAACGGCGAGGCGCTGGTGGTCGGCGGTCGAACCACCGATGCCCTCGCGCTGAGCGGCGCCGAGATCTTCAACCCCGACACCAGCTCCTGGCGAAGCGCGCCGTCGATGAACCTGGCCCATGCCTCTCTGCTCGGGGTGCTTCTTCAGAGTGGCAAGGTGCTGGTCATCGCCACCGATAGCACGACCGACGTGGAGCTCTTCGATCCCAGCAGCTCCGGCGGCTGGACCGACGGCGGCGCGCTGCCGGAGTCCTTGAAGCTCGCGACCGCGAACGTGCTGGCCGACGGGCGGGTGCTGGTCAGCGGGGTCTCGCTCGGCAACCCGGTCGCGTTGCTGTACGCGCCCGCGTCCGGGACCTGGAGCCCGCTCGCCGCAGGCGGTTCGAGCTGGAGCAGCACCAGCTCGCTTTTGGCCGACGGGACGATCCTGGCGACCCGCGCCGACGGCGCGACCTCGATATTCGATCCCGGCAGCGGCAGCTGGCGCTCCGCCGGCCTGCTCAACCTGTCGCGCGAAGGCGCGACCGCGACGGTGATGCCCGATGGCGAGGTGCTGGTGGTCGGCGGCACCGCGCCCGACGGAGGCGCGTCTCAGCCGACGCCCGAGAGGTACGACCCGGCGGCGGGAACCTGGAGCTTGCTGGGCGCGGACATGCCGGTGCCGCTCGCCGCACACACCGCGAATCTGATGCCCTACGGCCAGCTGGTCGTCGCCGGCGGACGAACCGCGACCTCTTCGGTTCAGACCTTCGGGCCGGTGTCCACCGGAACCAACGGCCTGGCCGCGGCGACCTGGAGCCTCGCGCCGAACATGAACACCGCGCGTGCGGACTCCGCGAGTGTCCTGCTCGGGGATGGGCGCCTGCTCGTCGTCGGGGGCGCGCTGCCGGATGGCGGGCCGACCGCGACCGCGGAGCTGCTTCGCTTTGATGCCATCCAGAATCAGGGCGCGCCGGTTTCCTTCGGCGAACCGTTTGCCTCGGCCACCGGGAGCAACGCCTCGCCGGTGCTCACCGGACTGGTGGACGGCTCGGTGCTGGCGGTCGGCGGCGGCAGCCAGGGCCAGGACGCGTTCCTCATCTCCGGCGGCAGCCTCGCCTCCACCGGCGCGCTGAACCAGCCGGGCTTCTCGGGCACCGCGACCTTGTTGCGCAACGGCGAGGTGCTGGCGTTGACCAGTTCGAGCTCGGTGGCCGAGCTCTACGATCCGACCACGCATGCCTGGGTGAACACCGGCTCGCTCGCGACCGGGCCACGCGTGGGTCCCTCGGCGGCGCTGCTGCCCGACGGCACGGTGCTCATCGCCGGCGGCCTCATCGCCGGCGGCGCGGGCCCGACCACCTCGGCAGAGCTCTTCGACCTCACCTCCGGCAGCTTCTCGGCCACGGGATCGATGGGCAAGGCGCGGGTGGGCGCGCCGGCTGTGCTCCTGCCCAATGGCAAGGTGCTGGTGGGCTCCAGCACCGCCGCTCTCGGCTGGAGGGGCGCGAACGAGCTGTACGACCCGGCCTCGCGAACCTGGGCGTTTGGCGCGTCGAACCTCGATCCCCGCTCCGGTGACAGCCTCACCCTGCTGCCGAACGGAAAGCTGCTCGCCGCCGGCGGCACCTCGACCGTCTCCGGTGCGGTGCTCGCCAGCGCCGAGCTCTACGACCCGGCCGCAAACAGCTGGAGCGCGACCGGCTCGATGCTCACCGCACGCAAGGACCATGCGGCGGTGTTGCTGCGCGATGGCCGGGTGCTGGTCACTGGCGGGAGCGCGGCCGCCGGCACGAGCCTCGGTTCAGCGGAGGTCTACGATCCCACCACCGGCGCCTGGTCGGTCGAGCCGAGCCTTCAATCCGCTCGCGCGCTGCACAGCGGCCTGGCAATGGATGACGGCTCGGTCGTCTTCGCGGGCGGACTGGGGCCGACCGCGCTGGCGACCTTCGAGGTCTTCTCCGCGCCTTTTCAGCCGTACCGGACGCTCGAGCCGTTCTACGGCGCGCGCATTGCGCCGGGCCAGTCGTTCTACCAAGGCACCAACATGGTCGCCGCGAGCTGGGGAGAGGCCGCCTGTGGAACGGGCGCGTGCGCCGCGGCCAACTTCCCGCTCCTCACCTTCGAGCGGGTGGACAACCACGCGAGGTTTCACGGCGCCGCCCAGATCGACGACGGGAACCTTCCCCGGCTCTCCTATCTTTTCTATGCGCCGCTCACTTCGGGCATCTACCGCACCTGGGTGAGCATGGATGGCATCTCCAGCCCCGCGACCACCCTGGTGGTGACTCCCCACCCGACCCACGCCGCGTTCACCAACCCGCCGCGGAGCCTGGTGGCCGGCGGCTGCGCGGGGCCGCTCATCCTGCAGTCGCGGGGGAGCGCCGGCGAGGCCGAGCCCACCTTCTACGTCAACATTCCGGTGACCAGCTCGTACGCCACCGGCACCTTCTGGAGCGACGCGAGCTGCTCGGTCGCGCTGCCTTCCGCCACCGCGGTCATCACCGGAGCCGACTACACCACCAGCGGCTTCTACTATTCCGACACCCGCGCCGGGTCTGCCACGCTGAGCGGCGGCAACTTCGACCTGAGCCCGGCTTCCCAGCCCGTCACCATCTCGCCCGGCCCGGCAAGTCAGCTCGTCCTCAACCCGCCGGTGGCCTGGCCAGATGCGTGCGGGAGCGTCCAGGTAAGCCTCCAGGCGAAGGACGCTTACGGCAACGATGCGCCGGGCGCGGTGGGTGTCGCGCTCGCGCTGCCTGCGGATGGCGGCGCCTACTTCACCGCCACCAGCCTGGCCGGCGCGGGTGGCATCGGGACCTCGCAACTGAGCGGCAGCACCGACGCCAGTGGCAGCGCCTCCGCGACCGTGTTCGCGGCGGGCCCGGGATCCTTCACGCTCGCAGCCAGCAGCAGCTTCTCCGTGCCCGCCAACCTGGACATCACCTTCCTCGACTCGCCCGCCGACCCCTCGGCGACGACGCTCGCCTTTGACGCGCCGGGTCCGGCTTTTCTCGATCCCGACAGCGGCCCGGTGATGGTGCGGGTCACGCCCGCGAACGGCTGCGGCGGTCGGGCCAGTCCGGTCACGGGAGTCGGCCTGACCGCGACCGGCCCGCTCAGCGCCTCGACCCCGACGCTCGATGGCACGCGCAACGACGGCAGCTTTCTGGCGAGCGTCGCGCTCTCCGGGTGTCCGGATGGCGGCGCGGGCACCTTTGGGGTGACCGGTTCCATCGACGGGCAACCGATCCTCGACGATGGCGGGCAGCCGGTCGTGCTGCCCATCTCGGTGACCTGTCCGCAGCTCGATGCTGGCGCGCCCGACGCCGGAACGCCCGACGCCGGAGTTCCCGACGCAGGAACCTTCGATGCCGGCGCGCTGGCTTTCGACGCGAACCTCGCGGCCGATGCGACCGAGGCCCGACAGGGCTCGAGCGTGACCTTCACCGCGACCTTCGCCCCGCGTTCGGTGAGCTCCGTCGCCCAGGCCAGCATCTCCATCGTGGTCGATGGCTTCAGCCTCACCGGCGTCTCGCGCCGCGGCACTCCGCTCTCCGGCAACGGCTCGTATGCCCTCGGCTCGCTCGACGGCGCCGCGCCGGTGGTGGCGACCTTCACCGCCACGGCCGCTCGCCGCGCCGCCTCCGATCCTCCCTACCTCGCCACCGTGCAGCTCTTCGACGGCCAGGGCGCTCCGCTCTCGCCGCCCGCGAGCGCGAGCCTGGTTGCGGACCCCGCGTTCGCGCCCAGCGTGGGCTGCGGGTGCAGCGGGGCGAGCCCGCTCTCCAACCTGCTGGCCCTCTTCGGGGTCCTGGTGCTCGCGGCCCGGCGAAGGCTCCGCATCGGCTGATTGGCGCTGGTGCATCCCGGCCTTCTGCTCTAATGTTCAGGTGCTCGGGCCACGGGCTGGGACGAGGGCGTGTCAGAGGGGGCTGCTAGAACCCGGGTCATCGGTTCGCAACACTTGTTCAGGTTGGTTGTGGGAGCCGCTTCCAGCGGCGATACCTCGAAGAAAAAGGAGCGTGGCATGTCGGTGAATCCCGAGAAGGAGAAGGCGCTGGAGCTGGCGGTTTCCACGATCGAGAAGCAGTTCGGCAAGGGCTCGATCATGCGGCTGGGCAACGAGGCCGCGCTGGGCAAGGACGTACAGGCCATCTCCACCGGCTCGCTGTCTTTGGACATCGCCCTGGGCGTGGGCGGGGTGCCGCGCGGTCGCGTGGTGGAGATCTACGGGCCGGAGAGCTCGGGCAAGACCACCCTCTGCCTGCACATCGTGGCCGAGGCGCAGAAGCGCGGCGGGGTGTGCGGCTACATCGATGCCGAGCACGCGCTCGACGTGGGCTACGCCCGCAAGCTGGGCGTGCGCACCGATGACCTGCTCATCAGCCAGCCGGACACCGGCGAGCAGGGCCTGGAGATCGCCGAGATGCTGGTGCGCTCCGGCGCCATCGACGTCATCGTCATCGACTCGGTGGCCGCGCTGGTGCCCAAGGCCGAGCTCGAGGGCGAGATGGGCGATGCCACCATGGGCGTGCAGGCGCGGCTGATGAGCCAGGCGCTGCGCAAGCTCACCGGCACCATCTCCAAGAGCCAGACCTGCATGATCTTCATCAACCAGATCCGCATGAAGATAGGCGTGATGTTCGGCAACCCCGAGACCACCACCGGCGGCAACGCGCTCAAGTTCTACGCCAGCCAGCGCATGGACATCCGCCGGGTGGGTGCCATCAAGAACGGCGACGACGTGGTGGGCAACCGCACCCGCGTGAAGGTGGTGAAGAACAAGGTGGCGCCTCCCTTCAAGGAGGTGGAGTTCGACATCATGTACGGCGAGGGCATCTCCCGGCAGGGCGACGTGCTCGACCTGGCGGTGAACGAGAACATCGTGGAGAAGAGCGGGGCCTGGTTCAGCTTCAAGGGCGAGCGGGTGGGGCAGGGCCGCGAGGCGGCCAAGGAGCACCTGCGCCAGCACCCCGAGCTGACCCGGGAGATCGAGTCGCTGGTCTACGAGAAGTACGGGATCAAGCAGGGGCCCAAGCTCGAGGCGGTGCCGCCGGTGGAGGACGAGGTCGAGGAGAAGGCCAAGCGCAAGACCGCCAAGTAGGCGCCGCTTCCCAGCGGCGAAAGGGTTTGAGCCCGGGGGGGCTGGGTGGCATCGACGGAGCACGAAGCACTGGTGATGCTGTTCCGGAACCGGCCGCTGCTGGCTCCGGAGCTGATCCGCCAGGCGCTTGGGGTCGGCCTGCCGGCCTTCACCGAGGCGCGGATCGAGTCGGCGGAGCTGGCCGAGGTGGTGCCCACCTCCTACCGGGCCGACCTGGTGGTGCTCTTGCTGGAGAGCCGGCCGGTCTGCGCCATTGTGGTCGAGGTGCAGCTCCGGCGTGACGAGGCCAAGCGGCTGACCTGGCCCTTGTATCTGGCGAGTCTGCGGGCGCGGCTGGATTGCCCGACCTCCTTGCTGGTGGTGACCCCGAGCGCGGCGGTTGCGCGCTGGAGCGGCCGGCCCATCGAGCTTGGGCATCCCGGGTTCGTGTTGACGCCACTGGTGGTGGGGCCGTCGGCGGTACCGGTGGTGACCGATGCCAGGCAGGCGCGCGAGGCCCCGGAGCTGGCGGTGCTCTCGGCGATGGCCCATGGCAAGAAACCTGTGGGCCTGAGCATCGCGCAGGTGGCAATTCACGCGGCCGAGGCAGCCGGCCTTGATGAAGAGGCGGTCGGCCTTTACGCTGATTTGGTGCTGACGCACCTCGCCGCTGCGGCGAGATCGGCAATGGAGTCGTTGATGCAGAGCGGATACCAGTACCAGAGCGCGTTCGCGAAGCGGTACTTCGGTGCCGGCCGGCAGGAAGGCCGGCAAGAAGGCCGAGAGGAGGGCCTGCAGGAAGGCCTGACCGCTTCGCTGCTCCGGGTGCTTGAAACCCGCGGCATCAAGCTCGGCGCGAAGGCGCGCTCGCTCATCGAAGGCAGCCGCGACCCCAAGCAGCTCGAGCTCTGGCTGACCCGGGCGGTATCGGCGGAGTCGGCGGACGCGCTCTTCGATCCTCCGAAGCGGCGCCGCACCCCATCGAAGAGCAAGCCCCGGCGGCGCTGACCGGGTCTTGCCGCAAGCTTTCAACGCGGCGCTCGACTCGGCCGAGGTGACCTTCCATCCTTGAGCGGATGGAACGGCCCCTCGAAGCAGGCACGCAGTTCACCACCGATCTCACCGCCCGGCTCGACCGGTTGCCCTGGAGCGCGTGGCACTGGCGGGTGGTCATCGCCCTGGGCATCACCTGGATCCTCGACGGCCTCGAGGTCACGGTGGTGAGCGCGGTGGCCAGCGTGCTCGCCGAGCCGGGCACGCTCGCGCTCACCGAGAAGGAGATCGGCCTCGCCGGCAGCGCCTACCTCGCCGGGGCCATCGGCGGCGCGCTCTTCTTCGGACGCCTCACCGACCGGCTCGGACGCAAGAAGCTCTTCCTGGTCACGCTCGGCATCTACCTGGCGAGCGCGCTGCTCACCGCGCTGTCGTGGAACTTCCTCTCCTTCGCCATCTTCCGGGCGATGACCGGCGCGGCCATCGGCGGGGAGTACGCGGCCATCAACTCGGCCATCGACGAGCTCTTGCCGGCGCGGGTGCGCGGCCGCTGCGATCTGGCGATCAACGGCAGCTATTGGGGCGGCACCATCCTCGGCGCGCTCGCTTCGCTGGTGCTGCTCGATCCCCACCTCATGCCGCACACCCTGGGCTGGCGGCTCTGCTTCGGGCTGGGGGTGCTTCTGGGCGGCGCGATCTTGCTGGTGCGTCGGCACGTGCCCGAGAGCCCGCGCTGGCTGCTGCTCCACGGACACCTCGCCGAGGCCGAGCGGGTGGTCGGAGAGATTGAAGCGGAGGTCTCGCGGACCGCGGGCCCGCTCCCGCCGCCCGGGCCGCCGGCGCGGCTCAAGGTCCACGGCACGGTGACCTTCAAGCACATCGCCCAGGTCTTGCTCGAGCACCACCGTGCGCGAACCGTGCTCGGGCTGGTGCTGATGATCGCCCAGGCGTTTGCCTACAACGCCATCTTCTTCACCTACGCGCTCGTGCTCAGCCGCTTCTACGGCGTGCCCTCCGGACGCGCCGGCCTCTACCTGCTGCCGTTCGCGGTGGGGAACCTGCTCGGGCCGCTGGTGCTCGGGCACCTCTTCGACTCCATCGGCCGGCGCCGGATGATCTCTGCCACCTACGCCATCTCCGGCTTTCTGCTGGTCCTGACCGGCGTGCTCTTCCTGGAGGGCTCGCTGAACGCGGTCACCCAGACGCTGATGTGGAGCGCGGTGTTCTTCGTGGCCTCGGCGGCGGCGAGCTCGGCCTACCTCACCGTGAGCGAGCTCTTCCCGGTCGAGCTGCGGGGCATGGCCATCGCGCTGTTCTACGCGGTGGGCACCGCCGCGGGGGGGCTGGCGGCCCCGGCGCTCTTCGGCGCGCTCATCCAGAGCGGCAGCCGAACCCAGGTCTTCATTGGCTACCTGGTGGGCGCGGGCCTGATGGCGGCGGCCGCGGGTGTGGCCGCGAAGATCGCGGTCGACGCCGAGGGTAAGTCGCTCGAGGCGCTGGCGGCGGCGCCCTTGACCCGAACCGCCGGTGAATCTCCAATCGAGCGGTGAGCGCGTTTCCCCACGAGTTGCTGGCCAGGGCGCGTCCGCGCGACGCCTCCGAGCAGGTGCGACCGCGCTGGCAGGAGAACGCGCGGTCGCTGGGCGCGCTGGGCGGCGCGGTGGGCCTGGCGCTGCTCGCGGGCTTTGCGCCCATCCATTCTGCATTCGAGCTGCCGGTGCGGTTGGGGCTGGGCGGGATGGCGGTGGTGCTCTTGCAGGTGATCGCCCGGCAGGCGCGGCGGGTGGGAACCTGGCCCCCGGAGATTGAAGAGGGCATCGGGCTGCTGCGCGCAGGGGACCTCGGCGCGGCGAACGCGAGGCTCGAGGTGGTGCTCGCCGATGCGCGCATCCACCCTGCCTTCCGCGCGGTGGCCCTCGCCTGGCGCGCCCTCATCGCGCTCCGCCACGGCGACCCGGCGCGGGCGCAGGACCTGTGGGCGGAGGTGGCGCGGAGCGGCCACTGGAGAGAGTCGGGGCTGCGCTTCGCGTTCTGCGGTGTCCCGGGACTGCTCGCGCTGGCCGCAGCGGTGGAGGGCGACCTGCCGCGGGCGCAGCGCTTCCTGGAGTCGAGCCCGCGGATTGGCGGCGAGCTCGGGCTGGGCAGTCGGCTGCTCGCCTCGACGTACCTGGCGGCGCGGTCCGGCGATCCCCAGGCGGCGCGGGAGATGGCGCGCGAGCACTGGGCCAGCGCCGAGGCCACGCTCGCGCCGGGCGAGCTCCGGGCGCTGCGGGTGCTGGCGGCGTTCGCGCAGACCGATGTCCAAAGCGCGGTGGCGCGGAGCTGGCGCGAGGGCGCGCGGCCGGGTTGGCCCGGCGAGCTGGACTACCTCGCGCGCACCTGGCCGGAGCTGGGCGGGTACCTGGCCCAGCACGGGTTCGGGAGCGGCGATGGGTGAGCTCGAGGCGCTGCTGCGCGCGATCGGGCGTCCGCAGGTGGGCCACCATCGGGTGCGGCGCTTCGGACCGATTCGTCAGGCGCTGCGGCGCACGGTCCCCTACCTCTTGATGTTCGCGGCGACCTACCTGGCCTTCTCGCTGGCCTCGGTGCGCGAGCCGGGGCGCATGCTTCGAATCGTCGACGCGGCGCTGAGCACCCGCGGACTGGTGCTGCTCTTCGCGGCGATCTTTGCGGTCGTCTTCTGGCGCAGGCGGGCGCTGCGACGCCTCACCGTGGCCAACAACGAGGGCGCGATTCTCTGTGCGGGTGGGCGGCGGGACGAGGCGGTGGCGCTGTTCGAATCGCTCGCGCGGCGCGGCCGTCGGCACCTGCCCTACCACGCGCTGTTCGTGGGCAACCTCGGGGTGGCGAAGGTCATCCGGGGCGAGCTGGCGGAGGGCAAGGCGCTTTTGGGTGAGGCGCTGCGGAGCCGGTGGCTCACGCGGGCGAATCCGAGCGCGGCGGGCGGTGCCTTCGCGGCGTGGCTATCGCGGACCTACGCGCTGGAGAACGACCTGCGGGTGGCGCGGAGTTGGCGCGAGGTGGCGAGCGCGCTTCTTCCGCCGCGCCGACGCGGGGCGCTGCTCATCGCCGACGCGACCATCCTGCTCCGGGCAGGGCACGCCGGGGCCGCGGCAGATGCCATCTCTGCGGGCTGGATGGGGGCGGAAGGTGAGCTTCCGGGGCACGAGCGTCGGGCGTTGCGGGCGCTGCATGCGTTCGCGCTGGCCCAGGCTGGGCGCGATGCGGAGACGGCAAGTGCGCTCGCGGGGCTCTGGCCGCCGATACCCAACCAGCTCGACTACCTGGGTGCGAGCTGGCCGGAGCTGCGAGGGTTTCTGGCGGCGTGGAAGTTGGCGCAGGCGGCCTGACGCGTCCCGGAATCTCTCGAGATCAAACGCCCCCTTCCCCGCGAAGACGGGGAAGGGGGTTGGGGGAAGGGGGGAACGCCTCACGCTCCCGACAGCAGCTTCCGAATCCGCTCCAGCCCTCGCGGCGCGCGGGTGCGCTCGAGGTCGAGCAGCGGCCCGACGAGCACGCGGCGCAACAGAGCCTGGCTGGCGGCGCGGATTGGGGGCTGCAGCGCGCGGGCTTGCGCGGCCACCTCGGGAAAGACCTGGGCGACGAGCTCCATCGCGGTCCAGAGCGCGCGTTCGAGCCGGAGCACCTTGGCCCGCGCGAGCACGAGCTGGCCATCCGGCGGATGGGAGTACGGCCCGCCGAGGTCCGGCGCGCCGCGCACCAGCTCGCGCAGGTCGAGGGTGTGGATGAGCGGGGTATCAAAGCCCGCGCGCGCCTGAAGCAGCACCGCGCAGAGCAGCGCGTCCTCGAGCGAGGGACGGTGCGCGTTCTGTCCGAAGGCGCGGGAGGGAAGGGCGCGCGACCACAGGCCGTCATCGGCTGCGCCGAAGAGCTTCGTGTGCAGCACGATGCGGGTGCGGTCATCGGTGGAGACCGCATCGCCGCCGAGCCCGTCGCGCTCGCGCGAGGGCGCGTACCCGGCCTCGGCGAAGCCGCGCTGCACCTCGGTGAGATCGTCGGGATGCACCAGCAACCGGAGCTCGGCGGTGGGGCGGAAGGCGATGTGGGGATAGAGCGCGTCGGCGAAGGCGGCGGCGTCGAGGAGCAGGACCTGGCGGTCGGGACACTCGGCGAGGGCCTTCTTGAGGTTCACGAACTTGAAGACGTTGTCCGCGAGCGCGCCCTGGTAGTGGCTGAGGAGGACGTCGCGGACCACCTGGGGCGCGCCGGAGCCGGCGAGGCGGTACTCGAGGTTGTAGGCCACGAGTGGGGCGAGCTGGTGCATCGGCGCGAGCTGGGTGAGGGCCTGCCAGGCCTCGGCCGAGGCGGCGATGGGCTTGGGTGCGAAGGCGGTGAGGTGAAGCAGGAGGGCTTCGGGGGAAACCATGGGCACACGAGCCGGGTAGGAGGGGCTTCCCAGCCCCGACGAGGATCTCGAATCAACCGAGGCTGGCAATGTACCCGAGCGTGCCCGCGGTGATCGCGGCGCCGGCGAACCAGACGAAGGCGGTGAGTCGCCGGCGGAGGCGACGGCGTTTGCGGCGCTCGTGCCGGCTCACGGGAGGAGCGAGCTGCCGCTCGGGTGGCACCTCGGGGCGCTTGGCGGCGGCAGAGGGGAGCCGGAGGGTGCGCGTGCCGCAGGCGGGGCAGCGCAGCGGAACCAGCGGGGTGAGCTTGCGGGCGAGCTTGTGGAGGGCGGTGCGCGGGCGGCTGCGGTGGAGCTCGAACGCGCCGCAGCGGCGACAGTGGCCGACGGTGTAGCGATACCGGGGCTGGGTGGCGGCGGCGGACATCGGGGACATCGTATCGCCGCTTGGAAGCGGCTCCCACACCACCTCGGGCCGCACCGGGTCGGTCGGGGCTGGGAATCCCCTCCTACCCTGCATGGGATTGCTGCAGCATTCCCTGCACCATTCGCAGGTGATATTCGGCCGGCCTTATTTCAACCGGCGGCGGCTCGAGAATGAAGAAGGCGCTCATCACCGGCATCACCGGCCAGGACGGCAGCTACCTGGCCGAATTGCTCCTCTCCAAGGGCTACGAGGTCTACGGCATCATCCGCCGCTCCTCGACCTTCAACACCGATCGCATCGAGCACCTCTACGTCGATCCGCACGACCCGGCGGCGCGACTGCGGCTCATCTACGGCGATCTCTCCGACGGCTCCGCGCTCAACAAGATCCTCCGCGAGATCCGTCCCGACGAGATCTACAACCTGGGCGCGCAGAGCCACGTGCGCGTGTCCTTCGACGTGCCCGAGTACACCGCCGACGTCGACGCGCTCGGCGCGGTGCGGCTGCTCGAGGCGATTCGCGACGTGGGGCTGATGAAGACGCGCTTCTACCAGGCGAGCTCCTCGGAGCTCTACGGCAAGGTGGTGGAGACGCCGCAGACCGAGAAGACGCCGTTCTACCCGCGCTCGCCGTACGCCTGCGCCAAGGCCTACGCCTACTGGATCACCGTGAACTACCGCGAGAGCTACGGGCTCTACGCGTGCAACGGCATCCTCTTCAACCACGAGAGCCCGCGGCGGGGCGAGACCTTCGTCACCCGCAAGATCACCCGCGGGCTGGCGCGGATTCACCACGGCCTGGAGAAGAAGCTCTACCTCGGCAACCTCGAGGCCAAGCGCGACTGGGGCTTCGCCGGCGATTACGTCGAGGCGATGTGGTTGATGCTTCAGCAGGAGCAGGCCGACGACTTCGTCATCGCCACCGGTGAGACCCACTCGGTGCGCGAGTTCCTGGATGCGTCGTTCGGGCTGGTGGGGCTCGACTGGCGCAAGCACGTGGAGATCGATCCGCGGTACTTCCGGCCGGCCGAGGTGGACCTCTTGCTCGGGAACGCGGCGAAGGCGAAGGAGAAGCTGGGTTGGAAGCCGAAGGTGGGCTTTGCCGAGCTGGTGAAGATGATGGTCGAC
>Ga0164242_10003822_pt1 | contig 17054 bp, 15 predicted proteins | sample OricomgcompostMG_FD_108783 | JGI IMG/M metagenome (GOLD analysis project Ga0164242, IMG submission 108783) | Miracle-Growth compost microbial communities from Emeryville, California, USA - Original compost - Miracle growth compost (MG) ...
CCAGGACGCGATCGTTCCGTCCCGTGCCGGCTCCTGCAGCTCGGCGAGGAAGTCGGCGTAGGAGGTCGTGGTGCGGTGCTTGACGTTCTCCTGCCACTCGGCCGGGATCTGGCGCACCAGATCACGGACGGAGAGCACGAGGTGGACCTCGGTCCCGGCGCCGTGTCCGAGTGAGGTGAGAGCACGCTGAGCCTGGGCGGGCGTGGCGCGGGCCAGGATCTCGTGGCTGATGATCGCCGTACCGTCGAAGGCCCGGACCTCGGCCGCGAGCCGGTCCCAGGCCCCGACCGCCTGCTCCTCGAGGCCGCCCCACGGCAGCCGCATCAGGTCGAGCGCGGCCAGGAAGTGCGCGTCGAACCGATCGGCGGGATAGAGGATCCCGTGCTCCTCCAGCAGCGAGCGGTTGAGGAAGCAGACGTCCTGGAGATAGGTGGTGCCGGTCTTGGGGGTGCCGACGTGCAGCAGGACGCGCTTGGCCACGTCAGGCTCCTTCCATCCCGGCGGACCGGTGCAGCCGGGAGCCGGGGTCGTTCTCGAGCAGAGTGCGGAGGCCGAGCGCGAGCACGGCCGGCTCGGACGGCGACGCACGGCGCGATCGCGCTCCGATATGGGACTCGCCCAGGACCAGGCCGGGATCGCCGAGCACAGCGTAGTCACCGCTGGTCAGCTCTTCGTGCACCCGCCGGGCACGCTGCTCGACCCAGTCCCGGAAGCGGGCCGGCACCACGACGGGCGTCCCGGCGACGCCGGCGAGCCGAGGAACCAGGCCGTGCAGCATCAGCTCCTCGCGATGACCGGGCCCGGCGAAGAGACCGACCACGGGGGAGACCCGACGAGCCAGGTCCAGCGCGTCCGCGGCCAGCACCGGAGGCTGGGGTAGGGGAAAGTCGATGCCGAGGATCTGCGGCAGCAGCGCAGGGTCGGTGACGATCCGGACGTTCTCAGCACCCACCCGACCGGCCCACCAGCGCGCCTGCCGGGCCAAGTCGGCCCGAGCCGGCAGCCGGTCGGAGCGGCGCAGCTTGCGCAGCCACTCCACCCAAGGCGCGGCCCCGTCCACCAGCGCACGCCGGGTCCAGGCGTCGACGAGCATCCCGCCCAGGTCGCGGCCCACGAGGTAGGTCACCGCCCGCCCACCCCCGGGCGGAAGTCCGCGTCGGGTCAGCTCGGCACGCATCGGTACGGCGAGCCAGGGGTCGCCGTGCAGCCGGTAGCGGACCCGCCGGAAGCGGGGCCGGCGTGGCTGCGGCCTCGGCGGTACCCCGGCGTTGACCACGTCCTCGGCGAGCAGGCCGGTCACCACCCGGAGCAGCTCCGTGGGGGAGAGCTCGGTGGGATCGACCGGCGGCGTACCGAACCGTGTGCCGGCACCGCCTGCCTCGCTGTCGCCCACCAAACCGAGGTCGCCGCGACCGCGTCCGACCAGGTCCGCACGCAGCACCCGGTCGACCAGGGCAGGAGACGGGTGACCGGTCTGGTTGAGCCGACGCAGCACCTCCAGCTGCTGCGCTCCGGGCAGCCGGTCGCCGAGTCGGTCGAAAGGGCTGCCCGAGTTGGTCGACGTGGCATAGGCGGACCAGGGTGTGGTGCCCCCGGCCCGCAGGTGGGCGAGCCAGGACGAGGACGCTCTCAACGCGGACTCACCTCGGACTCATCGCGGCTCGTCACTTCTGGACGAGCCGCTGCCGGGCACGCTTCACCTTGGCACCGAAAGTCGTCGCCGGGTCCTCGCGCCGGGCGGCTTCCTCGGTCATCGCGGCAAGGGCGTCCAGCGCGGCCCGAAGTTGCTTGCGCGGCCCCACCTTGTCGGGGTCGTGCCAGATCGCCTCGGGGTCCGGTGCCGGCGGCAGCAGGTCCGCGAGGTCGCCGACGACGGCGATCCGGCTCTGCTCGGCCCACTCGATCCAGCGCTCGGTCTGCTCCATCATCCAAGGGTGCAGCGTCGGCGGCACCCGGACGCGGTCGCTCTCGCGGTGGACCAGCACCGACTCGGCGAGCATCACCCGGATGAGCCCGTCATAGGTGCCACCCGGCCGCTGCGAGCGCTCCAGCAGCCGGTTGAGGCGGCGGATCACCTGGGTCTCGGCGATGCCGAGGGAGCGGTTGGAGCGCTTGCCCTCCTGCGGGCCCCAGGTGGGATCGATGCCGCAGGCCAGGGCGAAGCGGCGCCACAGCTCGTCACGCGGTACGTCGGAGCCGGCGGGCGGCACCGTGATCAGGTGGATCTGCTCCGGCGGCAGGTCGGCGCCCCAGGTGGTGAGCACGCCAGGAAAGTGGAAGGTTCGGTAGAACCAGGTCTTCTCGGTCTGGGTGCGTCGGAGGAACCCGTCGAACGTCCAGCGCTGGCCCTGCTTGATGCCCTCCTGCCAGGCCGCGGGCAGCTGGCGGGCGAGGTCGCGGGCGGTGTAGACGATGTGGAGCTCGGTGGAGTTGCCGACGTCGAGGTCGCGCCAGAGCTTGGCGACGTGCTTCGGCTTGGCTCCGGCCAGGATCTCGTGGCTGAAGATCACCGTGCCGCTGCTGCGCCGGATCCGCCGCGCCATGTGGTCCCAGGCGCCGTCCGACTTCGCGATCGGGCCCCGCCAGTCGGTGCGTCCCAGCAGGTCCAGCGCCGCCCGGAAGTGGAAGAGGTTCGGCGTGAACAGTGGCCGGCTGATGTAGTGGACGTCGTGCTCCGCCAGGGTGCTGATGTTGGCGGTCAGTCGGTTCTGGAGGTACGTCGTGCCCGTCTTCGGAGCACCCACGTGGACGTAGACCCGGCGCCTCATGGGGGTCAGTCTGTCAGGCGCCCCAGCACGGCCTGTCAGCCAGCCGGTCGGTCGCGGTCAGGAGGCCTGCCCGGAGACGAGCGGCGGCCGGGCGGGGTCGGGCTCGCGCGCCACCGGCTCCCAGCCCGGCGGCATGAAGAGGTAGCCCAGCTTGGTGCGCCACGACCGGGCGTTGCGGACGTCGCGGAACAGCTTGACGTAGTCGCCGTACTCGAGCTTGATCACGTTGTAGGTGTCGACCTTCTTGGTGAGGCCGTACTTCGGGCGGAACAGCTCGGGCTGGAAGCTGCCGAACATCCGGTCCCAGATGATCAGGATCCCGCCGTAGTTGCGGTCCAGGTAGATCGGGTCGGAACCGTGGTGGACCCGGTGGTGACTGGGCGTGTTGAAGACGAACTCGATCGGGCGCGGCAGCCGGTCGACCATCTCGGTGTGGACGAAGAACTGGAAGATCAGGTTGAGACCCAGACCGACGTACATCAGGCCGGGCGACATGCCGAGCAGCGGGATCGGCAGCAGGAAGATCACGTCGAACCAGGGGTTCCACTTCTGTCGCAGCGCGGTGCCGAAGTTCATGTACTCGCTGGAGTGGTGGGCCTGGTGCGCGGCCCATCCGACCCGCGCGCGATGCACGAAGCGGTGCTGCCAGTAGTAGGAGAAGTCGACCGCCAGCACGATCACCAGGAACGCCCACCAGGTGTTGGGCAGGTGCCACAGCGCGACGTGCTGGTAGATCAGCACGAACAGCCAGAAGAAGGCGAGCTTGAACAGCGTCGTGGTGACCAGCGAGCCGAGGCCCATCAGGATCGACGTGCGGGCGTCCTTGAACATGTAGCCCGTCACGTTGTCGTCATGGTCGAGCCACTTCAGCGCGGCCAGCTCGAGCACGACGGTGAGCAGAAAGAACGGTACGGCGAAGCCGACGGGGTTCTTGGTCGGGTCGAAGAAGTCGTGCACGGCACCTCCTGGTGATATGACCTACGGGTAAGTTACCTCATGGTCAGATGCTGACGCCAGTACGGCTAGGGTTTCCCCCATGCGACTCAACGCCGGCACCAAGGGTGTCCCGCGCGCGGACCGCGAGGAGCAGATCCTGGACAGCGCGACCCGCCTCTTCGGGACGCTCGGCTATGCCGCGACCTCGGTGGCGGCGGTCGCGGAGCGTGTCGGCATCTCCAAGCCGATGGTCTACAGCTACTTCGGGTCGAAGGACGGCCTGTACGCCGCCTGCGTTCGGCGTACCGGCGAGCTGATCGCGGTCGAGATGGAGCGCATCGGCCACTCCGGCGTCGTCGGTCTCGAGCGCGGCCTGCTCAGCCTCGCCGCCATCTTCGAGCTGCTCGAGCCGCAGCCGTGGGCGTGGCGGCTCCACGCCGACCCGACGGCGCCCACCACGGGCGAGGCGGCGGAGATCCTGGCGGCGTACAACGACCGGATGACCGCCCTCGGGCATGAAGGTGTCGGCGAGCTGATGGCCCTTGCCGGCCTCACCGACGAGCTCGACGTGTCGGCGATGCTGGCGGTCTGGTCGAGCATCTTCGACGCGCTGGTGACCTGGTGGGTCGACCACCCGGATCAGACCGCTGCGGCGATGACCGAGCGCTGCGTGCGGCTCTTCGCCGGTGTCACCGGCACCGATCTCAGCGCGGTGCTGACCAGAGCCTGACCGGGGCGGTGCGGCACACTCAGGGGCGTGAGTATCGGCGTGAGCATCGGGCGTGACATCCAGGGGCGCATCTACCGATCGGGGCTGTTCGGCCACCGTCCTCCGGTACCGACCTCCGACGACCGGCTCGAGGAGGCCGCCCGGCGACGGATGAGCCCCGAGGCCTGGTCCTACGTCGCCGGTGGCGCCGGCCTCCAGGCGACCGTACGGGCCAACCGGGAGGCGCTCGACCGGGTCCGGCTGGTGCCGCGCCACCTGATCGATGTCGAGGACCGCGACCTTTCGGTCGAGCTGCTCGGCCGCACGCTTCCATCACCGCTGCTGCTCGCACCGATCGGTGTGCTCGAGATGGCTCACCCCGATGCCGAGTACGCCGTCGCCGCGGCCGCCCGCGACCTCGACATCCCGATGGTGATCTCCTCGCAGGGCAGCATCCCGATGGAGGAGACCGCCCGCACGCTGGGCCGCACACCGCGGCTCTTCCAGCTCTACTGGAGCCGCGACGAGGACGTGGTGGCGTCCTTCGTCGAACGGGCCGAGTCGATCGGCGCCGACGCGATCGTCGTCACCCTCGACACCCACGTCCTCGGCTGGCGCACCCGCGACCTGGACCTCGGCTACCTGCCGTTCGCCCGGGCGGAGGGGATCGCGCAGTACACCTCGGACCCGGCCTTCCGGCGGCTGGTCGAGCGTCGCGCCACGAGGGGTGCCGGTGCGAGTGCCGGTGCGACCGGCGAGACGCCGCGTCCCGCACTGCGCGAGCTGCCAGCGGCGCTGAAGGCGCTGCGGTCGATGCGCCGGCACTGGCCCGAGCGGGTCGGTCTCGGCGACCGCCGTCCGCGGGCGGCGGTGGAGACGTTCCTGGACGTCTTCTCGCGGTCCGATCTGACCTGGGCGGACCTGGCCCGGTTACGGAACATGACCCGGCTGCCGATCTTCGTCAAGGGGATCCAGCACCGCGACGACGCACGACTCGCGCTCGAGCACGGTGTCGACGGGATCGTGGTCAGCAACCATGGTGGCCGCCAGGTGGACGGCGCCATCGGCTCGCTCGATGCGCTGCCCGGCGTGGTCGCGGAGGTCGCCGCCCACGGTCGCGACGTACCTGTGCTCTTCGACAGCGGCATCCGGGGTGGCAGCGACGTGGTCAAGGCCCTCGCTCTTGGCGCGCGGGCCGTGCTGGTCGGTCGGCCCTGGGTCTACGGCCTGGCCCTGGCCGGTGAGACGGGCGTCCGGGCCGTCCTCGAACACCTCCTGGCCGAGCTCGACCTGACCCTGGGGCTGGTCGGCGTACGGACGCCGGGCGAGCTCGGACCGGACGTGCTGGCATGACCCGGGAGCAGAGCGCGCCCAAGGGCGGCAAGCGGCGGGCGACGCGCGGCCACGCGCACGGCAACCACGGCGCCCGTGCCGGAGATGGGCACGGACACGGGCACGGACACGGGCCGGCGCCGGAGCTCGCGGTCTCGCCGGCCGCCCGGTGGACGTTGCTCGGCACGCTCGCGGTGATAGCGGTCGCGGTGATCGTCGGGATCATCGGGCTCTGGCCCGACCGGGGGACGGTGCGGGAACTCGCGCACAGCATGGACTTCGCTGCTCCGGGCGTGACCTTCCCGCACGGCACCGTGGAGAAGGTGCAGCCGGTGTGCAAGGAGGCCGGCGCGCAGAGCCAGACGTGCGGCAACCTCGTCGTCCGCGTCGACGGCCATGCCTCCGGCACCGTCAACGTCCCCGTCCCGGCCGAGGTGACCCACTCCGGTCTGAGCCGGGGGAGCCGGGTCCAGTTGCAGGCCACGCCGGCGAACGGCGGCACGCACGCGTCGTACTCCTATTTCTCCACCGACCGCTCCGGCGGACTCTGGCTGCTGGTCGGGCTCTTCGTGATCGTCGTGGTCGCGGTCGCCCGGCTACGCGGGCTGTTCGCGCTCGTCGGGCTGGCGTTCGGCGGGCTGGTCATCGGCGGTTGGCTGATCCCCGGTCTGCTGAGCGGGCACTCGCCACCGCTGGTGGCGCTGGTCGCGGCGGCCGGGATCATGTACGTCGTCCTCTACCTCACCCACGGCGCCTCGCTCCGGACCTCCGCCGCGCTGGCCGGCACGCTCGGCGGCCTGGGGGTGACGGCGCTGCTCGGCTTCCTGACCGTCCGGATGACCCACCTGACCGGTGTCGCCGACGAGGGCGCCAGCATGCTCACCTCGACCGTCGGCCACCTCGACTTCCAGGGGCTGATGACCTGCACCGTCATCATCGCCGGCCTCGGCGTGCTCAACGACGTCACCATCACCCAGGCCGGCGCGGTCTGGGAGCTGCGGGCCGCCTCGCCGACGATGTCCCGTTGGCGGCTGTGGGCCGGCGCGATGCGGATCGGCCGCGACCACATCGCGTCGACGATCTACACCATCGTCTTCGCCTACGCCGGAACCGCGCTGACCACGCTGCTGGTCATCGACCTGTACAACCGGCCGCTGCTCGAGCTGGTCGGCACGGAGCAGATCGCCGAGGAGATCGTGCGGTCCCTGGTGAGTGCGATCGGACTGGTGCTCGCCGTACCCCTGACGACGGTGGTCGCGACCCTCACGGTGCCGGCGCCGGTCGACCCGCTGCTGTGATGCGGGCCCCGTACCAAGTGGTGGGCGACACGCGGTAGTGGCCACCACTTCGTCCGGGGCCCCACGAGCCCCTCACCAAACGGTGGGCGACGCGCCGCAACTCACACCGTTTCGTCCGGGGCGCGCAGCCCACGGCGCCCGGGTGCGAACAGCGCGGCCACGAACCCGAGTGCGACCGCTCCTGCACCGGTGAGCAGCGCCGGGCCGATCGCACCGGTGTAGCCGTTGGGCGCGATGTGGCCGCCGTTGCCGAGGAAGACGGCGGTCAGCAGCGCGATGCCGAGCGCCACCCCGAACTCCCGCACCGTCGAGTTGGCCGACGACGCGATCGCGAAGTCACCGGGCGGGAGCCCGTCGAGAACCGCTGTGGAGACCGACGGGAAGACCAGGCCCATGCCGACGCCGGCCATGATGAGCGGCGGCACGAAGGCGGAGTACGCCGATCCGTTCTCGGTGATCACGGCGAACCACACGAGTGCGCCGGCCTGCAGTGCGAGTCCGACCAGCATCAGCGGCCGGACACCGATCCGCGCCGCGAGTGCGCCGGCGAGAGGGGCGATCACCATCGGGGCGGCCGTCCACGGCAGTGTGCGGACGCCGGCGCCGAGCGGGGTGTAGCCCTGGACGACCTGCAGGTACTGCGAGAGCAGGAACACCGCCCCGAACATCCCGACGGTGAAGCCCAGCGAGACCAGGTTGGCGACCGAGAAGGATCCCGAACGGTAGAGCCGCAGCGGCAGTACCGCGTCGGTGCGGCGCCGGGCCCACGCGACGTATGTCGGCAGGAGCAGGCCCGCGACGATCAGCGGGACCAGCACGCGCGCCGACGACCAACCGTCGTCGTTGCCGTGCACGATGCCCCAGATGCCGCCGAAGACGGCGCCGCCCAGCAGCAGGGTGCCCACCGGGTCGAGTCGCTGCCACATGCCGCGCGACTCGGTCACGGCGGCGATCACCAGCGGCAGGGCGACGATCGCGACCGGCACGTTGAGCCAGAAGATGGCCTGCCAGCTGATGCCCTGGACGACGGCGCCGCCGACCACCGGACCCAGGGCGACACCGAGACCAGAGACCCCGCCCCAGATGCCGATCGCGGCAGGGCGCAGCCGGTCCGGGACGTTCGCGGCGAGCAAGGTGAGGGAGAGCGGCATGATCGCGGCGGCGCCGAAGCCCTGGAGGGCCCGTGCGGTGATCAGGGCGCTGGAGGAGTCGGAGAGCGCCGACCCGATCGACGCGAGGGTGAAGACCACGATGCCGATGACCATCATCCGGCGTCGGCCGACCCGGTCGCCGAGGGTCGCGGCCGGGAGCATGAAGGTGGCGAACGCGAGCGTGTAGGCGTTCATGAACCACGACAGATCGCTCACGCTCGCGTGGAGGTCGGCCTGGATGACCGGCAGCGCGCTGGTCATGACGAGGTTGTCGAGCGTTGCCATGAACATCGGCAGGCTGACGGCGGCGATGGCGAGCCACAACGGCACACGACGTACGGCGCCGGCGCGCGCCGCCGCGCCGGCGGCTTCACCCTGCTGGGCTTCGGTGAGGGTGCTCATCGCTCCTCCTGGGCTTAGTTGGCATTGAATGATTACTTCCGCCTTCGACGGTAAGTAATCGACTGATAACCTGTCAAGCGTGAACGCCCGCATGCCTGCCGAAGAACGCCGCGCGTTGATCCTCAAAGCCGCCACCCGGGCGTTCGCCGCGGGCGGCTACGCCGGGACGAGCACCGACGTCATCGCCAAGGAGGCAGGCGTGAGCCAGCCGTACGTGGTGCGGATGTTCGGCACCAAGCTCGACCTCTTCCTGGAGGTCTACGGCAACGCCTGCGAGCGCATCGTGGCTGCGTTCCGCGCGGTCCTGGAGGAAGGCCCGTTCGACCCCACGAGCGAGGCGGACAAGGACCGGATGGCCGAGGCCTACACCGGCCTGCTCGAGGACAGCGACTTCCTGCACGTGCTGATGCACGGGTTCTCCGCCAGCGCCGTCCCGGAGATCGGGAGCGCCTCCCGCGATGGGATGGGTCGGATCTTCGCGACCCTGCGCGACACCGGCTGGAGCCGGGAAGAGGTCCGCGACTTCATCGCCTACGGCATGCTGCTCAACGTGCTGCTCTCCATCGGCGCCTTCGACGGCTCGCTCGCCGGTCCGAACGACCAGTTCGACCGCCGGCTCGGCCCCCTGGCCGACCTGGTGCGAGCGTGCGCCCCGGACCTGCCGGACGCCCAGTGAACGAGCCCTATGTCGTCGTCATCGGCGGCGCGAACATGGACCTGCACGCACAGGCGCGCACCGAGCTCCTACCCGGGACCAGCAACCCCGGCACCTCCCAGCTCTCGCCGGGCGGTGTCGGACGCAACGTCGCCGAGGTGATCGCCCGGCTCGGTACGGCGTGCCACCTGGTCTCGGTCGTCGGTGACGACCCCCTCGGCGTCGAGCTGCTCGCGCACACCGAGGAGGCCGGCGTCGACGTGACCCAGGTGCGGCAGCGGCAGGGCGTCCTGACCGGGACGTACGCCGCGATCCTCGACCCGGCCGGCGAGCTGATGGTGGCGGTGGCGGACATGGCCGCGACGGACCTCATCACTCCGCTCGTCGTGGAGGCGGCCGCCAGCCTGATCCGCGGTGCCAGCGTCCTGGTCCTGGACGGCAACCTGCTTCAGGCGACCATCGAACACGCGCTGGCGATCGCCGTCGAGGCGGGTATCCGGGTGGTGCTCGACCCGGTCAGCGTGCCGAAGTCGGTGCGGCTGCGGCCCGTGCTGGGCCCGGGCATCGACCTGATCACCCCCAACCGGGCGGAGCTCGCCGCCTTCACCGGACTGCCCACCCGCACCGAGGCAGAGATCGAGGCCGCGATCGAGCACGTGCGCGCCCTCGGCGTACTGGCCGTGTGGGTGGGGATGGGCCGCGAGGGTTCTCTGCTCATCGGTCCCAGTGGGCGCCACCGGCTCCCGGCCGTGGTGGTCGAGCCGGTCGACGTCACCGGCGCGGGCGACGCGATGGTGGGGGCGTTCTGTCATGCCTCGCTGCGTGGAGAGAGCCGGCCCGACGCGGCCCGCTACGGTCAGGCCGCGGCGGCGCTCACCGTCACCTCGCGCTCGACGGTGCGGACCGATCTCTCCGACGAGTTGATCCGGAGCATCTTGTGACCGGTGCGGTGGACATCTCGGCCGAGGTTCGGGCGGCGCTCGCCTCCGGGCAGGCAGTGGTAGCGCTGGAGTCGACGATCATCAGCCACGGCATGCCGTACCCGCAGAACGTCGCCATGGCCCGCGAGGTCGAGGGCATCGTCCGGGCCGGTGGCGCGGTGCCAGCGACCATCGCCGTCCTGGACGGTGTGCCCAAGGTCGGCCTGTCCACCGACGAGCTCGAGCTGCTCGGTTCCTCGCCGGAGGTGGTCAAGGTGAGCGTGCGCGATCTCCCGTACGTCGCGGCTCGCGGCCTGCACGGCGCCACCACGGTGGCGGCCACCATGCGACTGGCGGCGATGGCGGGCATCCGGGTCTTCGTCACCGGCGGCATCGGTGGTGTCCACCGCGGCGCGGCCACCTCCTTCGACATCTCCGCCGACCTGACCGAGCTGGGCCGGACGCCGGTCGCGGTCGTCTCGGCCGGCGTGAAGTCGATCCTCGACATCGGGCTCACCCTCGAGACGCTGGAGACCCTCGGGGTGCCGGTGCTGGTGAACGGCGCCGACGAGTTCCCGTCCTTCTACTCCCGCTCGTCCGGCTTCCCCGCTCCGATGCGGGTCGACGGACCCGCCGAGATCGCCGCGGTGCTGGGTGCCACCTGGGCGCTCGGACTGCCGAACGGCGTGGTCGTCGCCAACCCCATCCCGGCCGCGGACGAGATCCCGGCGCAGGAGATCGGCGGGATCATCGAGCGAGCGCTGTCCGATGCCACGCGGCAGGGTGTGACCGGCAAGGACATCACTCCCTATCTGCTCGGCCGGATCGTGGAGATCACCGGTGGCGCCTCGCTGACCGCCAACATCGCGCTGGTGAAGAGCAACGCGGTCCTGGGCGCCGAGATCGCGGCGGCGCTCTGCATCATGTAACGCGGTGTTACAGCCCCTTCTGCGGTGCTGCAACACCGCAGAACATGGTGTAACACCGCGTTACATGCGACGTCAGCCGCGGTGGGGGTTCGACGTACCGGAGATCTCCATCAGACCCAGCGAAGCCTCGTCGGCGACCATGTCGATGTCGGTGATCAGTCCGTCGGTGACGGTGAAGAGGAACGCCACCTTGACCTCGCGGTGATGGATCCACGCCGCGCTCGCCCAGCCGTCGACGGTGACAGCCATGGCCCCTCGGGCCCCGTTGAAGCGGTCCGCGACCGCGTCCCGGCCGGTGCGGACGTCGGCGCCCATCGCCGCGCCGACGGCATCGGCGTGGATGACGGCGTCGGGGGCGAGCAGCGACAGCAGCCGCGGCAGGTCACCGCCACGGGCGGCGGCCAGGAACGCGTCCACGACCTCGCGATGCTGAGCGCGCTCGACCTCCAGATCCGCCCCACGCAGCCGCCGTCGGGCCCGCGACGCGAGCTGTCGGACCGCGGCGTCCGAGCGACCCAGTGTCGCGGCCACCTGATCGAACGGCACCCCGAACAGGTCATGGAGCACGAAGGCGACCCGCTCGATGGGCGAGAGCGTGTGGAGTACGACGAGCATCGCCGCGTCGACCTGATCGGCCAGCACCGCGTCCGCCTCGGGACCCGCTGCAAGGTCAGCCTCCTGGGGCAGCCCCGCGACCAGCCCGGACAGGTCGTCGGTCGGTGTCGCGTGCCGGCGGCTGCGGAGCTGGTCCAGGCACAGCCGGGTGGTGACGGTCGTCAGCCAGGCGGCGAGGTTGTCGGGCTCGCCGTCGGCGGCGGCCAGCCGGAGCCAGGCCTCCTGTACGGCGTCGTCGGCGCCTGCGGGGGAGCCCAGGATCCGCCCTGCGATCGCCAACAGGCGCGGTCGCTCCTCCTCGAACCGGCTCGCCAGATCGCCCTCGTTCACTCCGCTATCGTCGCGCATACCCTTCCGACGGATGGGCGGCCTGCGATGTGACATGCCGGAGCGATGTCACATGCCGACGGGTCCGGTCGTCGTACAGGCATGAACACGATCGCCACCCTCGTCCAGAACGTCTCCGACCTCGACGCCGCCACCACGCTGTGGCGCGCGCTGCTCGGCACGGAGCCCCACACCACCACGCCGTACTACGTCGGCTTCGCGGTGCCGATCGGGGAGGGAGCCGGCCTCGAGATCGGGCTGGCCCCGGCTGGCCCCGACGGCCCGACCGCGCCGGTGCCCTTCGCCGCTGTCGACGACATCGAGGCAGCCCTCGCCGCTCTGACCGCTGCCGGCGCGAGGCCCAAGCAGGCCCCGACCGAGGTCGGTGGCGGTACGACGATCGCCACCGTCACCGACCAGGACGGCGCGACGCTGGGGCTCATCCACCGGGCGGGCTGACCGGCGCGCCCGAGTCGTCCGCTACGCCGGGGCCGCCGCCCGCAGCTTCTCCAGCAGTGGGCCGGCGGCCTCGGCCAGGAACCGCTCCTGCCCCTCGTCGCCGACCTGCACCATCCCGATGTCGGTGAACCCTGCCTCCCAGAAGGCGCGCACCGACTCGACGATCCGGTCGAGATCGGGACCGCAGGGGATCGAGCTCGCGACATCCTCCGGTCGGACGAACTGGCTGGCCGCCGAGAAGCCGGCGGTCGTCGGCAGGTCGGCGTTGACGTTCCAGCCGCCGCCGAACCAGCGGAACTCGCGGTGCGCCCGCTCGACCGCCGCCTCCTCCGAGGGGTCCCAGCAGATCGGGATCTGGCCGATCGCCCGCGCGCCGGAGCCGATCCGAGCCACGTCGGGCTGTCCGTTCCACGCCGTCACCAGCTCCTCCTCGGGGGCGACCGCGATGAGGTCGTCGGCGTACTCCGCGAAGGTCTCGACCGCCCGCTCGCCCGCACACGCGACGGCGATCCGGACCGCCTTCTCGGGCAGGTCCCACAGCCGTGCGGAGTCCACGTCGAAGTGCTCGCCCCGATAGGTGACCAGGTCACCGGCGAAGAGCGCGCGGATGATCTCGACCGCCTCCACCAGCATCTCCTGGCGTGTCTCCAGCCCGGGCCAGCCGTGGCCGACCGTGTGCTCGTTGAGATTCTCGCCGCTGCCGAGGCCCAGAGTGAAGCGGCCCTCGCTGAGCAGACCCAGCGTCGCCGCCTTCTGCGCCACCACAGCCGGGTGGTAGCGGATCGTCGGGCAGGTCACATAGGTCATCAGCTCGACGCGCGAGGTCGCCTGGGCGGTGGCAGCCAGCACCGCCCACGCGTACGGCGCATGCCCCTGCTCGGTCAGCCACGGCGAGTAGTGGTCGCTGCTCTGCAGGAAGTCGAAGCCGACCTCCTCGGCGCGCTGGGCGTAGCCGACGAGCTCGCGCGGCCCGCTCTGCTCGGTCATCAGGGTGTAGCCGAAGTTCGTCATGACGTCCCGTACCCGTCGCAGGGTGCCGCGCTAACGTGCCGGGTACCGTCGAGAGCATGAGTCCCGCAGAGCTGCTGAAGGACGCCTTCGGGCGCATCGTCGAGGGTGGGACGGCCGTCGTTGACGGTCTCACCGATGACCAGCTGACCCACCGGGTCGCACCGGAGGCGAACACCATCGCCTGGCTGGTCTGGCACCTCACTCGCGTGCAGGATTCCCACATCGCGGAGGTCGCCGGGCACGAGCAGATCTGGACGGCCGAGGGGTACGCCGAACGCTTCGGCCTGCCGTTCGACGCCGATGCCACCGGATATGGCCAGAGTCCGGACGAGGTCGGACAGGTCAAGGTGAGCGGCGACCTGCTCGCCGCCTATCTCCAGGCGACCCACAAGGCCACCGCCCGGTGGCTCGCCCTGGTCACCGCCAACCAGCTGGAGAAGGTGATCGACGAGCGCTGGGACCCGCCGGTGACCCTCGGCGTACGTCTCGTGTCGGTGCTCGAGGACGACGCCCAGCACCTCGGTCAGGCCAACTACATCCGCGGCATCATCGAGCGGGATCAGCCCGGCGCCTGACGATCCTCAAGCGGTCGCGTGATCCGGGTGCCGCATCACCCGGTAGCGGACGAAGGTCGGCACGAGCACCGCGCACAGCGCGATGCCGGCGATCACCAGCACGCCACCGCCGGCGGTGGTGGCGGCGGTGCCGATGCCGACCGCTACCGCGCCGTGGAGCACGTCCGCGATGCGCGGTCCGCCGGCGACGACGACGGTGAAGACGCCCTGGAGGCGGCCACGGACGTTGTCGTCGGCCGCCGACTGCAGGATCGAGGAACGGATCGCCGCCGAGGCCACATCACCGGCACCGGCGATCATCTGGGCGATGATGCCCAGGACGAGCATCAGCGTTCGCGCGTGCGGGGCGAGCCAGATCGTCACGCCGAAGCCGACGATGCCGGCGCCCCAGACGGTGATGCACCACATCACGACGTACCCCTGCCGCTCGACGTGGGAGAGCCAGCCGGACAGGATGCCGCCGACCACCGAGCCGGCCGGGATCGCGGCGAAGAGCAGCGCGAAGGCGATGCCGCCGTCCACCGGGCCGCCGAAGGCCTGGTGCGCGATCTGCGGGTAGAGCGCCCGCGGCATGCCGAAGATCATCGCGATCAGGTCGACCACGAAGCTCATCAACAGCACCGGCTGGGTGCGCAGGTAGAGGAAGCCGTCGAGCACCGAGCGTAGGCCCGGCGTCTTCTCGCTGACCCGCACGACCGGCATCTTCGGCAGGAAGATCACCGCGTAGATGGTGGCGAAGAGCGAGACGGTGTCCAGGAAGTAGAGCCAGGAGTAGCCGGTGAACGGGATCAGCATGCCGCCCACCAGCGGACCGGCGATCGCGCCCGCCTGGGACACGGTCATGTTCAGTGAGTTGGCAGCGGGGAGCAGGTGCAAGGGCAGGAGGTTGGGCAGGATCGCGGAGCGCACCGGCTGGTTGATCGCGAAGAACGCCTGCTGCACCGAGAACAGGACCAGCAGCAGCCACACGTTCGTGTTGCCGGCCGCTGCCTGCAGCCAGAACAGAGCCGAGCAGACGACCAGCCCCAGCGTGCTGACCAACATCATCAGCCGTCGGTCGAAGTGGTCGGCGAGGGCTCCGCCGTACAGTCCGAAGATCACCAACGGGACCAGGCCGAAGAGGCCGGCGAGCCCGACGTACGCCGAGGATCCGGTGTCGGCGTAGATCTGGGCGGGAACCGCCACCACGGTCAGCTGGGCGCCGATCATCGTGATGATGTTGGTGACCCAGAGCCGGCGGAAGTGGGGGCTCTCGCGCAGCGGGCGCGTGTCGGCCACGATGCTGCGCAGGCTCAAAGAGGGCACAGTTAGCAAAGGTAATGGTCTCTCCGATTGTTCCCGGAATTCGCATGCGGCTGGCTGTGACAGCGGTGGCATGATCACGACATGCGCGTGGTCGTCGCCGACCCCGTGACTCCGCCGCGGTAACACGCTGTTACATCGGGTAGACGGTCGACGCATCGACCGTCTACCCGGACGGACGACGTGTTACCCCCACACCCAGCACCTCGCCCCATGGCACAGTGACCCCATGACCGAGCCGCTCAACCTGCCCGATGCCGCGTCTGCTGAGTCCTGGATCAACGAGCGCACCCGGACCGCGCTCGCCCGAGCCCGGGAGCTCGCCGCCGGGCTCAAGGCGAGCGCCCCCACCGATGCGCTCGCGACCCTGCGCATCTGGGACGACGTCAGCCTCGCTCTGCACGGCACCGGTGGGCTGGCCAGCCTGATCGCGAACGTCCACCCGGACGAGGCCGTCCGCACCGCCGCCGAGGCTGCCGAGATCGCAGCCCAGAAGCTCGGCACCGAGCTGGCCCAGGATGCTGATCTCTACGCCGTGTTCGCCGGCCTCCCCACCGACGGCCTCGACCAGCTCGCCGAGCGCTTCCACAACAAGATCCTGCTTGACTTCCGCCGTGCCGGCGTGGACCGCGACGACGCCACGCGGTCGCGGTTGAAGGAGATCAACGAGCGGCTGCTCGAGCTGGACCAGGAGTTCTCCCGTATCGCCCGCGACGACGTGCGCAGCGTCAAGGTGGCCACTGACCGGCTCGGCGGCCTGCCGGCGGACTTCATCGCCTCGCACGAGCCCGACGCGGACGGCCAGGTCACCATCACCACCGACTATCCCGACTCGCTGCCGGTCTTCGACTACGCCGACGACGCGGCACTCCGGCTCGAGCTGCGCCAGGCCTACCTCAACCGTGGGTATCCCACCGCCGAGCCGGTGCTGCACGAGATGCTCGACCTGCGCCACGAGTACGCGACCACGCTCGGCTACGCCGACTGGGCGTCCTACGACGCCGAGGTGAAGATGATCGGCTCGGGCGAGGCGATCCCGCAGTTCATCGACAAGATCGCCGACGCCGCCCGCGAGCCCGGCCAGCGTGATCTCGCCATCCTGCTCGAGCGCTACCGCCGCGACGTACCGGACGCGGAGCGGGTCGCCCTCGCCGACGCCAGCTACTACCGCAATCTTGTCTTCGCCGAGCGGTTCGACCTCGACACCCAGCTGGTGCGCACCTACTTCGACTTCACCAAGGTCCGCGCCGGCCTGCTCGATGTCACCGGGCGACTCTTCGGGGTGCGCTACGAACAGGTGGACGCCGTGACCTGGCACGAGGACGTGACGTCCTACGACGTGATCCGGCTCGAGGACGAGGAGCGACTCGGCCGCATCCACCTCGACCTGCACCCGCGCGAGGGCAAGTACAAGCACGCTGCCCAGTTCGATCTGGCGCCGGGTGTCGCCGGCAAGTCGCTCGCCGAGGGCGTGCTGGTCTGCAACTTCAGCCGCAACCTCATGGAACACGACCACGTCGTCACGCTGTTTCACGAGTTCGGCCACCTCGTCCACCACGTGCTCGGCGGCCAGGGGGAGTGGACCCGCTTCGCGGGCGTCGCCACCGAGTGGGACTTCGTCGAGGCGCCCTCGCAGATGCTCGAGGAGTGGGCCTGGGACCCGGC
>Ga0164242_10003823_pt1 | contig 17043 bp, 11 predicted proteins | sample OricomgcompostMG_FD_108783 | JGI IMG/M metagenome (GOLD analysis project Ga0164242, IMG submission 108783) | Miracle-Growth compost microbial communities from Emeryville, California, USA - Original compost - Miracle growth compost (MG) ...
ACGCGATTGATCATCGAAAAGTACTTTTCATCGGGCAGCGTATAGATCGACCATTTCACGGTGTATTGCGTCCCCGGCGCCATGGCAAACATGGGATCGCGCATCCCGCTGGTTTTTGATGTTGTATCAAAATAGAAAACCGCTTGATTGCGATACACATCATCGTTGGCAATCATTGTCAACGATGAATTTTTTAACGGGAAAAACAGCGTGGGATTTTCACGGCTAAGAACATCGATAATCCCCTGCCCGCGCTGCCCGCCGATACGGCAATAATTAATGCCCGGATGATCGGCCAGATTTAAATAATTGGAAAAAATAATACCAACATCTTTAGTGCTTCTATTTTTAAAGGTATCCTGAACCGATATTCGTCCGTCGATTTGCGTTATCTCACGAACGATACTGTAAAACGCGCCAGCCGCTGTGATGCGCCAATGATGTTCGTCAATTTTTTCGACCTTTGGTTTCCAGTTTGCGTCGTTAGGTGAACCGCCAAATTTGTATTCTTCACCGCCCGGAATGGAAAAGGTCGATTCAACATTCAACGGTTTAGCGCCGATATTTAATTCTATTCCGCCGTTCTGCGAGATAGTTAATTTGGGCATAGTAGCAACTTCAGGTCGAGGCATTGAATTGGTTTCGCCATTAACAACATCCGCCGCAATCCATTCCACGGACGCAAAAAGGGGAATATTTTTCCTGTCCTTATCCGCGTAAACAGGATACAAATTGCTCAGCTCCACTTCGTTCAAGCCATTCTTTTTAACCAAATCGCTGACGTCTAATAAATAGGTATATGGCTCTGCAACATTTGGCCCGTAGCGTTTAAAACTGGTTGTAAAATCCGGAGCAAAAATCGTCATCCAAATTCCATCACCTTGATTCCAAAAAACCTGCTGGCCGTTTTCGCGTGTAAACGACAGCGGTTTATTTACCAGGCGGGACGCATAACGATTCATCGCAGCATCCACCGGCTGGCCGTTCATTTTCAGCGATAAGTAAGTTCCATAACCGCCTAATTGTGGAGCATCGCGGCGAACGGTAATTTTAAGTAAACGTGAACCGGCATCTTCAAGTTTCGGCAAATCCACTTTCCAACTTTGCCCCGGATCAATGCGATGCTCCGCGCCAACAACCTGACTTTCGAGGATTTTAAGCGCTTGCGAATTTTCAGTTACAGCAGGCGCAGAAGTTGTTGACGCAAATTGCACACCGTCAAAATACACATCCCGCGGCTTTGCGGAATCGTATGCGTTGCCATTTCTATAAATCAAACGAAAGCGAATTTGGTGTACCGCCGCCGGATTAAATTCATCGGCATACGCGCCTTTCCATCCAGCAGCTTTGAATCCACCCTTGGCCGCGACGGGCAATTGAATATGATTCCAACCTGCTTGCAATTTTATATCCCTATTAATTTGATGCGCCTGAACGCCGTCACTCATCAGCGCCAATTGCATGTAGGAGAAATTTGTGACATCGCTTAGCTTAATATCAAAATTAAAGTTACCGCCCGCAAAAGACGTTATGTCAATATAATGATCCTTAGGAAAAATGATCGCTGGCCCCAATGCACCGCCTGTTTTATTATTGATGCCGGAATATTTGATGGAAACATTTCCGGCTTTCTTATCGTTAGAATCTGTGCTGATCGAAGCCTGCGAACCCTCGTAATTTCCCCAGCCAAACTCGCCTTTTACAGAAGTACTTTCCGTCCACTTTTCACCTGCGGGAAAAGTACTTTCAACAGCAAAAGACCATCGCACACTTATCGCCAATGCGGCAAACAACAGTATTAATTTTTTCATCGTTAATAAATTCCTCTAAAAAGTACTTTTAATGATCGCTGAAAGGATTCCAAGCGCTGGCCGCGTTGTGCACCGTGCGCACAGTGGAGCCATCAGAAAGAGTAAATCCGCAATCGGTACATTTCTTCGCCTGGCTTAAAACTTCGCTGGATTTCAACCATTTTACATGACCGTCGGCAAACGCCACATTCAAGCCATGAAAATGCCGGCCGCTCATATAATCGCTTAACCGTGCTTCATAAGCGGGTGACGTCGATGTTGTATAGGTTAACGCTCCTGGCAAGTCTCCGATTCCCGGCAAATAATACGATGTGGCGGGCGTGCCGTTGACGGGACTGATTCCCGCCATATATCCCACCGGCGCCATCACGTAATTCCCCGCATCCATTATCATGTAAGTGGAAGATGGCGATTGCACAGCGGCCATATTCACGACGGCGCTGCTATGTGCTACTTGCGGTGGGAACAACATTATATTCGCGCCGTATTGATCGGTATTGGCGATAGGTTTTCCCAGGCTCGAAGTAATCGTGCCGGTCACGGTATACGCAGCGGACGGACAAAACAGAATCTGATGGCTGTGATGATACGGATAAATAATTTGCGGCCAGAACCACAGCGTATAATTGACCCACCAATAACCGTCAGGCGGCGGCGATTGCGTCGTGCTGATGTAAGCCGGCGGATACGTTTCATCGTAATCCTGCACATACATCATCACGGCCAGCCCCATCTGCTTGAGATTGCTCATGCAACTGGCACGCCGCGCATTCTCACGTGCTCGCGCAAACACCGGAAACAGGATCGACGCAAGAATTGAAATAATAGCAATAACAACTAATAATTCTATCAGGGTGAATGCTGAGTAGCGCGGTTTCGTACGTATCTTCATGAGAATTACCTCCATCAAAAGTACTTTTTATTATACCCTTGTTTCGATATGACGTAACTCCGATTTTGTTCAAAGCATTCCGATTTCAGACATTTTTATGTTTCCGGCGAAATTCCATCGGGGTCATTCCAAAATGTTGTTGAAAAAGTCCATAAAGCTGGCTGCTTTTTAATCCCACAAAAACACAGATATTCTGAATAGAGCAAGCGTCATTGAGCAGCCAATGTTTGGCCTCTTCCAATCTGCGCTCGGTGAGATACGCGCGAAAAGTCTGGCCGGTTTCCTGGCGAAATTGAGTCACGAAATTTGTTCGCGCCATAAAAACAGCTTGCGCCACAATATCAATTGTGAGCGGATGATTTAAATTTTTATCAATATATTGCCGCGCCATTTCAATGGAAGAAGCCGACACCGAAGCGGATTTCGGCAGATTATTGATACCACGATTATGGAATCGGTTCGCCTTAATTTCTCGCAGAAAAAGTAACAGAAATACCTGCAAAGAAGCGAAACACGCCTTTTTATAATATGGAGATTTATCCGCTATTTCCTGCGTAAAGAGATGAAAAAGCTGCGCCACTTGTGGGTCTTCCACAATATAATAATGGCCGCTATTGACGTGTTTTTCTCCCTCCGAATAACAAACGGAAAGCGCCACAAAATTTCTATTGGCTGTGGAATGAAACCACCATACTTCACATTTTTTACCTGCGCGCGGTTCTTCCAGATGCGGATGCCGTCCTGCAGGCTGCGGCACACCTGCGCTCAATAATAAAAAATGTCCCTGCGGACATTGCGCCACGTAATCGCCCAGTTGGAATTCGGTCTGCCCGTCACGCACATAAATTAACACGGGAGAACGAATGCTTTCCAAGTCATCCGCCGGCCATGATTCGATAATTCTGCTACTATTGGCAGCGCTACGGTGCTTGATTGATTTTTTCTCCACAAGTTTCTTCTTCCAGGCACGCACTTGTTCCGGTAATGGCTGGCTACGAAATTCTTTGAGAGTTTTGGCGCTGACAGCCAAATGATTCATGCCATGACGTTCCCAGGCCGGGATCATCTGACGCTCCAGGCAAAGAATCACTTCCTCGTCAAAATCACCGGCTTTGGAAAAAGTACTTTTAGGCATGATACAAGATTACCATCTGATTAGCCGAAACGGCAAAAGTACTTTTCATCAATTCAACAATTTAAGCACAAAATCCTTCCTTTTCAAATATCTCTAATCAGCTATAATGGCATGTATGAATTCTTCCGAACTTTTGTGTTACTATAACCCGGCACTAATTCCCGCCGATGATCGGCTCATCGAAACTGACCTTTGCGTTTACGGCGGCAATGCCGCTGGATGCACGACTGCAATTCAGGCACGCAAAATGGGAGTGAATGTGATCGTCCTTGAATCCGGCGGACACGTCGGCGGCTTGACGGCAGGCGGACTTTCGCGCACCGATCATGGACGCAAATATGTGATCGGCGGTTTGTCGCGTGAATTTTACCGGCGCTGCGGCGCGCATTATGGCGTGGACGAAGAATGGTATTTTGAACCGAAAGTTGCGGAGAAAGTACTTTTAGACTGGCTTGATGAAGTGGGCGTAGAAGTACTTTTCCGACGTTTCCTGTCCAAAATCAAGAAAGAAAATAACCGCATCACAGAAATCGAACTGGAAGGCGGCTTAAAAGTGCGCGCAAAGTACTTTGTGGATTGTTCGCACGAAGGCGATTTGATGGCGCAAGCGGGCATTTCTTATCATGTCGGCCGCGAGGACAACAGCGTTTACGGCGAAACATTGAACGGCGCGCACGTGCGTGAATATCATCAATTCGATATTCCGGTTTCGCCATATGTGATTGAGAACGATCCCAACAGCGGATTATTGCCGGGCATCGAGACTAGCGAATACGTGCAAGGAAAAGGCGATAGCCGCGTGCAAGCCTACAATTTCCGGCTGTGCTTATCCAAAGATCCCAATAACCAAATTCCCTTTGAAAAGCCCGAAGGCTACAATCCTCTGGAATACGAAGCACTGTCGCGTTACATCAAAAATGGCAACGGCTGGGAAAACTTCATGCGCAAGTATGATGACATCCGCGGCGACAAATGCGATATGAATAATTACGGCGCGTTGTCGAGCGATTTTATCGGACGCAATTTCGATTATCCCAACGGCGATTACGCCACGCGCGAACGGATTTTCCAGGAACATGTCACTTTCCAAAAAGGTTTGATGTGGTTCCGCTCCAACGATCCGAGCGTTCCCGACAATCTGAAAGAAGGCTGGAGCAAATACGCATTGCCCGCAGATGAATTTCTCGATTGCGGCGGCTGGCCGCATCAGCTTTACATTCGCGAATCGCGCCGCATGATTTCGGATTATATCGTGACCGAAGCAGATTGCCGAGGTGATCGCGCTTGTGACGATGCGGTGGGAATGGGAAGTTACACGCTCGATTCCCACAATTGCCGCAGGTTTGTGGATTATGTCAACGGCGAGGCACAAGTGCGCAACGAAGGTGATGTGCAAGTGGGAACGCCACCCTATAAAATCTCCCGCCGCTCCATTATGCCGCGTAAATCGGAATGCGAAAACTTGCTGGTAGTTTATTGCGCTGCGGCTTCGCATATCGCGTATGGTTCATTGCGCATGGAACCGGTCTTTATGTTGCTGGGCCAAAGCGCCGCGACTATTGCTGCATTAGCCATTCAAAATTCCAACGCGGTGCAGGATGTTCCTTATTCGGAAATCCAGCCGTTACTACTCAAAGATGGACAGGTGTTGGAAGTGCCGGAAGAAAATCGGGAGAAATAATTTTTGAGAATATTTGTCTCAAAAGATAGAAAGACGGGATTGCAAAAGTACTTTTGCAATCCCGTCTTTTTTTGTATCACCAAGACAACTTACGTTTGTATATCTATCTAACTTACGGCTCGCAAATCGCAAATTTTGTTATGCAGCTTCTGTGAGGCTTTGTTCGCTGCATCCAAAAATTCCGGACGCGACGCATGCTTATCCTGTCGCCAAAACACTTCCAATTGAACGGGTTTACGATAAGGACTTTTTGCTATTCCCTGCACGACTGCTTCCCAGTCCACCACTCCTTCAGATTGAAAAGGAAGCCAATGTTTATCTTGCACACCATCATTATCATTCAAATGCAAAATCGTCAGACGATCCATGCAATTTTCCAGCAACCAGGTTAAATTGCCCGATATGCTGGCGTGGCCCGGATCAAATGTAAAACCGATATAGGATGAATCGAATTTTTCAAAGCAAGCAGAAAGAGTTCTTCTGTCATTTTCCTTTTTATAATGATTCTCTAACGCGATAATAATACCAAGATTTCGAACATCATCCTCTAAACGCTGAAGACCATCGATATAACGCGCCAGCACCGCATCATCGAATTCCCGTTCAGGCACATGACAAACCATGGCATCTCCACTCAGAATATGCGTGATCTCCAGGCGACGGCGGAACATATCAAAAGCTAATTGCCGCTCTTGCGCGTCTTCCGCCGCAATACTTAATTGCATCCCGTGGACGTCAAGCACCTGAAGATTGGAGGCAGCTAAATTTCTCTGAAGACGCTCCAATTCATCACCGGTAAGCGGATCGGCGGATTGCCATTTGTGACTAAAGTGAATGTGCGTAAAGCCATGCTCGCTCAATTGTTGGAGGCTATCGAACGGATCCATTCCTATCAGTGCTTTGTCGGAGATAGATAGTTTTACGGCTGTTTTATCTTGCATTGGAATTCTCTTTTTGTGCGATAATGAAATATACACAAACGGTTCTATTCGGTCAATTAGCAGGCAAGACTTCCAGTAAGCGTGCCCGCTGTCCGTTAAGCGGAATCGATACCGTTTGAGATCCCGCATCTAAAGGGACGCCTATCGTTTCACCGGAAAATAAATCGCGCAGCGTTGATTTTTTGGGGATATCAAGATGCAACTTAATACTTCCATCACTTTTGCTAAAATAATCTGATGCCAACAAAACCATCTTTGAATCCAACTTCATTCCGCTGATTCTCCCAGGGCCATCGACAATGGCAGATTGCCCAACAAGATCACCATCCACAATAATATCTTCTACCGGCGCAATGGCGCGGATGACTTTATTATAAGCAATTAAATCCTCTGAATCCCAGGCGCGCTCCGACCAAAACCAAATGCCACGAGAACCATTGGTGTAGCATTCCAGAATAGCCCATTCGAGATTTTCTCCTGGAAAGGTGCCCGCGTCTCCCGGCGTCATTATCGGCATGACGTCGCTATGCTTCATGTGCTGACGAGCGTTGCGGGCTTTGTCACCTATAAATGTAATATCCGCCGGCTGTAAACTGCTGTATGTCGATCCCTGGCTTTGGGTAATTATGTTGGGATAGAGTTTGTCGAAGTTGAAAAATCCGCCATCATAAATATGCTCCGGGCTGACATTATAAATGCCAGTGTCGAAAGAATTTTTCCCCGCTGCTTTCAATAGCTCTTTAGTTCTATCAACAATATCCGCGCTGATTTCTTTTGCTTTTTCCTGTTTCCAATCCTCCCAGGACAATCCTGAAGTATTGTGATCAGCCTGGCATCGCAGGCAATTTTCAAATCCCGTGTAATTTGCCCATAATTCCAAATCTTCCGTACTGAAGTCGGGCTTGATCACCGCCATTAGATGCGCGAACCGGTCGATTTCCTGCTGATAATATTTGCCGCGATACGAAGGACATAGTTTGGTTCCGTAAGTGCCATTCGCAAAAACATCGAAAACTTCCGCGCCTTCTCCACCCGTTTTACGATCTTTCAGGTGATCGCGAAGCATGGGCCTAAGCGGGCCATACATTGCGGAGGAAATGAAAAAGCCTTGCTTTCTGGCGGCCTCAATTGCTGTGAGTGTGTTCTTCGGAACCTCTGTTTTATCAGACGGCGCCATCACGCTGTAGGTGTTGACTCCTATCGTTTTTAATGCTCGCAATTCTTCCGGCCAGTTATCTGTGGGGCTGTTCCAATAACCCAATGATGCCATGATTTTCTTCAAGCGCGGTGCTTCTGGAACATTAACCGCCCGGATGGGAACAGAGAGTTCCGGGCTTTGCCAATTTTGATCCGTAAAGCGATATCGCAATTCTCCCTGTTGCCCATCTTTCCAGGATGTCGCTTGCAAATATAATCGTCCCTTAAATCTGGCTGCCACCTTCTGACTACTGGAGAATGAATAACGTCGCCAACCGTCGGGTAATGCTTTTGGCTTAATTGATTCCGCGCTCTGGCTCGCAATCACACCACTCTTTAATTCCACTCCCGGTGGCACATCGATATCCACAGCTAAATCTGCTTTCTCTCTATCTGCCGGGACATTAAACCCGACAGGAACCGGCAACGGAATATTATTTGCCAATTCCAGGTATGGTTTGTGAAAATAAAATTCGGGATGTTTGACGGAGAATCCCGTCGCTTTAACAGCTAAATTGGGGACGTTTGTTGGAGCCGTGGATGGCGAACCGAAAACATATAATTCATCGCTATATGTTCTCGCAGTGCTGTAAAAGCGCAATCCGACCCAACGTCCTCTTGCTTTTAAATCCTTAAAACGCAAGCAGTCTATCCAGGTAGAATCTCGTTCTTGACTAATCCCAAACTTTTTAAAGTCGTTGGCGTTCCATTGAGAGAATTCAGCCACTTTCGTATATCGCTCGCCATCATCGCTAACGAACGCTTCCACCCAACCAGGAAACATGCGTCCCGCATTGGTTGTATAACCGGGACTGCCATTTTGCAATCGGATCGCTATTTCATTAATATCGCAAACCTTTCCAAGGTCAACAGCCAGATTAACTCTGCCTGCATAAGACCAACTTGCGGCAATTGGGTCTTGCGATAGGTCATGATCGGCACACGTTGATATTTTGCCATCGGTCAAACCGGAATTCGCTGCTTTGGTTCCCGATGGCGCAGGGGAGAAAAGTACTTCTTTGCCCAATGCTAAATCGGTTCTGTCCTTCATAGGCGGTAGCGGCGCTGCGCTCGTTATTGTTGCCGGTAACAAAATTCCGAAAGAGCTGGCAATTAATACAGAAAATACAAGAATGCGGTTTACCATAGTATTGCCGCGACGCAATGGAGACATATTTTTATGGTTCATAAGAATCTATAAATCAATTATATAAGGTAACGATTAAAAGTCCTTTGGCTCAAGTTCAATATTTGTGCAAACGTCGTATTCTTGCATTTGTCATACTGAGCGAAGTCGAAGTGTGGCAAATGCTATCATCGCTAAAAGTACTTTTGATAAAGGCTTCGACTGCGCTCAGCATGACAATGCGCACAAATGCGGAACATGAGCCAAGTACTTTTCTATTGCCTGAATATTAGGAAGGATATCTGGCGGAAGTGGCATCAGCGCTTTGGATGCTGAATGTCGGAAATCCTCGATCGGTTCCGGTGCAGGCGTTGTAGACATTCTGACTTTCGTATCCATTGGAAGCACTATTACCTTTTTCCCATTTGACATGCCCATCGGCGAAAGCGAAATTAGCGCCGTCAAGATGCTTCAAGGAATCGCGGAACTGAGCTTTGCCGGTTCCGGTACAGGGGTTTACACTCATTTTGGCGCCCCCCGAAGAATCATATTTACTTGTAGCAGTATTTCTCGAGGTTCCTTTGAAACCATTGGTAGCAGTGATATTGATAGGATCGGTATACCCTAATCCGTCGCCTAACAAAATAGTCATGCTCGGCGCGTCAAATGCCGCTTGAGATACATCGGTTGCCTGGTAATTAATCCAATAGTCCGAATAACTGGGGCTTTTCACTTGGTTTTCATAACTGAGGGCGCCGCTCGGCGGACCAACACTGTCACTGGGACATTGAAAAATTTGCGTACTCTTCAAATACGGTTGCAACGCATCAGCCCAACCAAAGGGATTGGAAACCGAGATATTGGCATCTGCACCCTTCACTACCGGCATACGTTCATCGTAATCCTGCCCATACATCATTACGCCCAACGCAATCTGTTTGAGGTTGCTCTGGCAACTTGCCCGCCGTGCGTTTTCTCTCGCCCGCGCAAAAACGGGAAATAGAATAGAGGCGAGAATTGCAATAATAGCAATTACAACCAATAATTCAATTAACGTAAAGGCTTTTAATTTTTGCGTGTTTAACATTTTATGTCCTCCACAAATATTTTTGCGTCCTCTAAAAGTACTTTTATTTACCGCTAAATACTTTTCAAGCGCGATATTTATATTATACCCCGAGTCGTCCAATTATAAACAGCGATATTTACCAACGAATTGTGATATTTACCGAATTGTCTTAGGCGGATATTTTTGACGATATTCCATCGGCGTGCATCCCATCCGCGAGCGAAAAAGAGAATGGAAGTGCGAAAGGGAGCGAAAGCCAAGAGTTTTTGTAATCGCGGTAAAAGTGCGATTCGTTTCACGCAGCGCAAGGCATGCCCGCTCTATGCGATATTGAGTCAATAGTTCCACAAACGTCGTGTTCATCTCTCCCCGCAGGCGATCCGCCAATTGCGAACGGGACATAAATAAATCAACCGCCACTTCTTCCAATCGCAATTCTTTATGACAATTCGCCGCCATGTACTGGCGTATTTCTTCTGAAAAACTCTCGGTTCTGGATGGCGCTGGAACACCTTTACCCGGCCCGGGAGGAATATAGTTTCCGGCCTCTATTTCACGCGCAATGATCGCAAACAGTGCCGCGGTGAAACTACGAACCACCACATCGAGATGCGAGGTATTTTCCACTGCCTCTTTTACCGCAAAATGCAGCGTTTGCGCTGCGGATAAGCTGTAGATAAAGTAACTGTTCTCCGGCAAAGAGAAATGCCGATCGTTCTTGCTATACGAGTACCAAAATTGCACACCATTTTTGTACGCATATGCATGAAGCAAAACACAATATCCGTCTTTCTGATGCCCTTTCGTCAGGAATGGTGCTAATTCCTGATGCGGCACTCCTGGCAGAATGAGAAAAAACGTTCCCGGCGGGCAACGCGCGCAATAATCCACCAACAGATAATCAGCGATTCCTTCGATAATATAAGCCATTTTGGGACATGCAAGTTCTTGTAAGTTGTCCTTAGGCCGCCTTGCAATGTAAAGACGTTGATTATCATAGGAGCGTTTGCTTTTCATGATCTCCCGTTTCCCCGATAACTTCCGGCGGGTAATCATCACATCTTCCGGCACCTTGAGTTCGTGCGCTTTTGCCTGAGCGACAAAAAATCGGCTACGCTCCTTCGATTCAACGCGCGGAATAACGTCAGTGCGCAACAACCGGATCAACTTGTCGTTGGAAAGGACGCTCATAAAAGTACTTCAGCTCATTGTTTAGCATAAAAGAACCGCGCACATCAGCAAAGGGAGGATTTAATTCATCACGAATCCCAGTTGCTGATGCGCGCGGTTCTCTATACAAGAAACATTAACCCGATAAAGCCGATTCCAATAATCCCGGAACTTTAGCTAACGCCTCATCGATTTTGGAAATATCCTTACCGCCAGCCTGCGCGAAATCGGGACGGCCGCCACCGCCACCGCCGGTGATTTTGGCTAATTCACGCACGATATTTCCTGCGTGCGCGCCAGCTTTCAACGCGGACGGAGAAACTTTGACCGCCCAAAGTACTTTTCCATTGACCTCGCCCGCTAACGCCACAACGCCGTCTAATTTCTGCGCCAGACGGTCGGCCAGTTCGCGCAGTGCAGTGGCATCCAAACCTTGCGGCGCGCGGGATGAAAGTACTTTTATACCTTTCACTTCCGCCGCTTCAGATAACAATTGTTCCGCGGTGTCGCCCGCCATTTGATGTTGCAATTGTTGGATTTGCTTTTCCAACTCGCGAACGCGATGGCGTAATTTTTCCGCGGTTACAGTTAAATTATTGGTCGTTCCGCCCAGCGCGTGCGCCGCGCCGCGCAATTGTTGCGCCTGTTGCTGATCGTATTCCCACGCCGCCTTTCCGGTCAGCGCTTCCACACGCCGGATGTTCGCGCCGACGCCACCTTCGCTCACGATGCGCAACGCACCGGCTTGCGAGGTATTTCCCAAATGCGTGCCGCCGCATAATTCATAGCTGAAATCGCCCATGCGAACAGTGCGCACAACGTCGCCATATTTCTCGCCGAAGAGCGCCATTACGCCTTCTGATTTTGCTTCCGTTAACGATTTTTCTACGATGTCAACCGGCAACGATTGCAATATCTCTTCATTGATAGTTTCTTCCACCTGGCGCAATTGCGCTTCGTCGATGGCATCGAAATGCATGAAGTCGAATCGCAACCGATCCGCTTCCACCAACGAGCCGCGCTGTTCCACGTGTTTTCCCAAATGCTGGCGCAATGACGCCTGCAACAAATGCGTGGCGGAATGCGCGCGAGCAATCGCCTGACGCCGCGCCGCGTCAACGGCAGCATGAACGGTTTGGCCTTCGCTCAATTTTCCTTCCGTCACTTTCACGGTGTGCACCCAGGTTTTGCCCTGTTTCTGCACATCCAAAACTTGCACGCGCAATCCATCCGCCGTCAAATCGCCGGTATCGCCAACCTGTCCGCCGCTTTGCGCGTAGAACGGCGTGCAATCCAAAACAACTTGCAGAGTGCCGTCGTCATTGGCGCGAATCGCTTGCACCGTCGCTTCGCATGTCAATTGGTCATAACCCACAAAAGTACTTACGAGCTGGCCGAATTCGCGCTTTTCGTATTGCCCTACTCCGCTACCGCTGATTTTGGAATGTTGTTCGGCAGCCTGCTGATATTCTTCCTGATTGATTTCGACGGATTTTTCCGCGGCCAATTCCTGCGTCAGCTCGATGGGAAAACCATATGTTTCATAAAGATGGAACGCTTCCGCGCCGGAAAGTACTTTTTGATTTTTCTTTTGCAGATCATCCAGCAAATCTTCCAGTCGCGTCATGCCGCCTTCGATAGTGCTTTCAAAACGCTCTTCCTCGCGGCGGATTAGATCGGTAATAATTTCCTGGCGCTCCGGCAATTCGGAATATGTTTCGCCATAGAGTTGCACAATCGTGGGAACCAGGCGATGCAAAAATGGTTTCGCGTAACCGAGCTGACGTCCCTGCAAAAAGGCGCGGCGGATCAGGCGGCGCAACATATAATCGCGTCCGGTGTTTCCGGGCGTAATTCCATCACCCGCCAAAAACGCCGCCGCGCGAACGTGATCTGCAATGACGCGCGTCGGCGTCGTGGATGGATCGGCAGGATCGAGCAACGGCGTTGTAGTATCAAACGAAATTTCACTTTTGCTGCATTGGCCAATCGCATTAATCAATGGAGCAAAGAGATCACAGTGATGGATGGTGTCCACACCCTGCAACACGGCGGCGGTGCGTTCCAGTCCCATTCCGGTGTCGATGCCGGGTGCGGGCAGCGGAATTAAATCACCGTTTTCCTGCTGGTTGAATTGCTGAAAAACCAGATTCCACAATTCGCCATAACGGTCGCCATCGCCGCCGGGCCGATCTAATTCAGGATCACCGGTGTCATATTGCGGCCCACGATCATAAAAAATTTCCGAGTCCGGCCCGCACGGCCCGCTGTTTCCCACCGGGCCCCACCAGTTGTCTTTTTTATCAAAGCGGAAAATGCGATCATCGATGAGACCGATGTCTTTCTTCCAGAAATTATAGGCTTCGTCGTCCTCGTGATAAACGCTCACCCACAGCAGCGCGGGATCGATGGAAAGTACTTTTGTAAGAAATTCCCAGCCCCAGATAATCGCTTCGCGCTTGAAATAATCGCCGAACGAAAAATTGCCCAGCATCTCAAAAAACGACGCGTGCCGCCAGGTGACGCCGACTTGATCGAAATCATCGGTTCGGCAACATTTTTGGCACGATGCCAAACGAGTCGCCGGAGGAGTTTCCTCGCCTTTGAAATAAGGCACCAACGGCTGCATTCCTGCCGACGTCAACAGTGTGGTGGGATCAGTCGGCACCAGGCTGGAGCTTGGCACGATTAGCGAATCTTTGTCCTGGAAAAACTTTAAATATTGGTCGCGTAAATTGTTACCGGTCATTTTGATTATCTTTATCTATAAAAATTGCGATTACAGTTTAGCGAAATTAGGAAAGAGTTGCTGTCGCACTTAAAAGTACTTTTCTCCGCCTATTTTTTCCACTGATAACGAATACTGGAACCGTTGGGGTCAATGGTGGCGTCATCGCTAAAAGTGATGCTAATAACTGGCCGCGCGCCTTGCGGCAGCTGGACATCACGATTATCGATCAGTAGCCGCATAGTTCCAGGGCCATTGTTAAGATGAACATCCACGGAAGCCAAAAAATGCAGTGGATCTTGCGGATCCGTTATTTGCACGCGCGCAAATAACGGTGTGCTGGGAAGCAAATTGAGTTCTATAGCTACGGCGTCAAGTTCGCTATCTTGCGGCTGAGCCGGGCCAACAATATGAAAAGTATGCATTGCGGGAATAGAGATTCGCCCGCTCGCAGATCCCTCTTGTGTTATGAAAGTTTGCTGATCACTGCTGTAAAACGCCTGGCGAATATGCAGCAACGCATCTAACGACTGATCCGCGCTAGTAGAAGGACGTAAGGATAATTTTTGCCACGAGTTATCAAAGTCATACGGATAGCGAATTTGTCTGAATAATTGAATGTCATACGCGGCACTCAATTTAAAAGTATCCTGACCTACAGGCCCCAAGGTTTGCAAACTCAAATGCCGCGCGCTAACCGGCGCTTGCATCACGAAACTTTGGAATGCAATATCCTGCATTTTGGAATCTACCAGTTGCTTTTTATCTTCGTCATTCGTTAAAACAAGATGGCCAATTCCCAATAATTGCAATATATCAAAAGGCTCATTTTCTGAAATAGTAATTGGCAATGTTTGATTAAAAGTACTTTTATCAGTAGGCCAAGAGGAGGAGCGATCGCCATCAAATAATTCCCGTCCAGACATTTGCGTGCTATCCACACTTACTTGCCGCAGGGCCAATCCACCACCAAGCCCCACTTTTAATTGTGGCATTTTTGCTGCATTATCTTTATCCCATTGATTGAAATTAAGACGCTGATTCAACATCACTTTGACATCTAGCGCTGAATTACCAGCAGCATTTCCGTGAATTAACTTTTGCAAATTGGGATCATCCAACCAACGATCATAAATGCGAAATTCATCGAACGACTGCGCGAAAGCTGTTGATGGCGCGCGATTCGGGATGATCGTAGCACCCAACCCAATAGAACCAATGACACTATTAGCAAACCACGACTTATTTAATTGAAAAGCGATTTCGCCATCAACCAATAATGCTGCACCGTATGTTTGGTCCCAACAAAGTATCAGCTGATGCCATTCACCAGGAAGCACCAAAATAGGTTTGGATGTTAATGTTTGGCCGCCTAAATTTTCGGCGCTGAGATATAAACGAAATTTGCCAGCCACATAACTCAACTGGATGTAACGGTCTTTATCCGCTTGTGACTGCGGAGTAAGATTGAGTATCATCACGCTTTTTCCCTCAGGATCAGCGTCCAAACGCCAATACAAACTGGCTGTTCCTGCCTGGCTATATGCATTGCCTGGCCCATCAAAAACCAGTTGTGATTGCCTAGCCACAACACTTGCGGCATTGCCACTTTTCCCAGAATCAATTTTCACGTTTTCATCGTAAAGCATTTTGGAATTGCCATTCGCGGTCACCGGGGCGGAACTATTCTGGAACGGCGCATATAGCAAGAGGCCGTTTGAGTCAGCCGCCCGGGAATCGGTTGTAAAAGCAACAATGATAATAACAATAGATAAAACAATTCTGATGAGAGAGTAGTTGCGCATTTGATAAATTGAAAATAGTGAGATGTAAAAGTACTTTTATAGTAAATGGATTATTTGGAAGGCTGAAACGAATTAAGGTATTTTAGGGCATAACCTTCTCTTGCCTGATCGGGAAGCATCACTGTCGACACAAGAAAATTTCGATCCTGGACAAACAACATTCGCGCAGTAATAACGAACGCTGAATTGCCTGTACCTTTATATTGAAATTCAATACATGGCAAATTATTCCATGGAGCCGCCTTCTTATAAATTAGCCTGTCACCCAGATTTTTATAACCTGATTCCCACATGTTTTCCATTAATTGATTCACATCCATTTTCGCAATGGAACCTGCCGGATAATCACTGTATGAGATTAAATAAGCCGCGGTATGTCCTTCCTGTCGTGCTTTTAATGCGAAATTATGAGTTGTCATTTGCCCCAAATCGGTTTCCTGCGTTGAGGTTGATTCGGTGGGAACTCCCGGCATCAAAAGAGAAAATTTTCCAGATTCATTTGTGTAAATTTTCCACGAAGAAGTGTCGATTGTTGATGACTGTTGCGACTGATCGCCCTGTGCAGTGCATCCACTCAGCACACAAACAATGATCGCACACAAAATGAAGGAGAATTTTTTCATAGTAAAATTATGTCGTATCATGAGCACTCTTACAACATGCATTTTTAAGTTTGGGCTTCACAAAAGTACTTTTACACGCAAAAAATCGTCAGCCGTTTTGGCCCGTGCGCGCCGAGCACCAGAATTCGTTCGATATCTCCCGTGCGGCTGGGGCCGGTGATGAGCGAGATCGTAGTGGGAAAAGTACTTTTATATTTAGAATGCAATAACTGATAAGCCGCTGTTAAATCCGGCAGAAGTTGCTCACGGCGCGCAATCACCACGTGATGCGGCGGCAGAACTGATAACGCTCGCCCGCCGGCACTTTGTGTCGTCACGAGAACCGTTCCTGTTTGCGCGATTAATGCGTCGCATTCGGTGATACCCACATCGCAACTTTCCAAGTCGTCGATTTCGTAACCATCGTTCGTATTAATAGTTGGAATATCAATTGCGGAAAGTACTTTTTCCGTAAAAGTACTTTTATGCGATGCGATTTTTTGCCAGTTGCATTCTGTTTTCAACGCTGCTAATTTTTGGATTAAATCCTCTTCGTTTTCACAAAGGATAAATTCCGCTTTGAGCGCTTCGGCGTTGGATGCGAAAAGTGTGGCCTGCTCTTCCCAGCTTTCACCAACCGGCGGCAACCATTCGCGGAAACCCGAATCGCTATTGATAACCGGCAATTGATTTTCCGCTTTTGGATGATTTAATTTTGGCGCTGGAGTTTTGAGTGCTTTGCGGATTCGGCCTAAAATTTGTTTGCGGTCACCGTGGTTATTTGTCATCGGGAACTCCAATAATCTTTGAATGAGCGCGGCGCGACATTGGGAAACTCGCGCGTCTTTGTCCACGGATAAAGCGGATCGATTTTGCTGCCTTTCAC
>Ga0164242_10003824_pt1 | contig 17042 bp, 16 predicted proteins | sample OricomgcompostMG_FD_108783 | JGI IMG/M metagenome (GOLD analysis project Ga0164242, IMG submission 108783) | Miracle-Growth compost microbial communities from Emeryville, California, USA - Original compost - Miracle growth compost (MG) ...
CGGTGTAGATCCCCGAACCCTCCTGCGCTCTGTGCAGAAGGGAAATAGGTGGACGACTTTTACGCCGCCCGCGGACGGACTATCCCGCCGCCTCCGTGGCCGACTTTCTCACCGCCGATCTCATGAATGGCTGCAACTATTGCCTGACGGTGCACAGCTTCACCGCCGAGCATATGGCCAAGCTGTCGCCCGACGAGATCATCCTCGCCCGGCAGGGACACGCCAATGATCCGAAGCGCGATGCGGCGGTCCAGTTCGCGCGCAAGGTCATCGAGACGCGCGGTCACGTCAGCGATGCCGACGTGGAGGCCGTCCGTGCCGCGGGCTTCACCGACGCGAATGTCATGGAGATCATCGCGCTGGTGGCGATGTATTCGCTGACCAACTTCTTCAACAACGTCTTCGATCCCGAGAAGGACTTTCCGGCCGTCACGCCGGCCGGCTCGATCTGACCCGGCCGAGCGCCGAGGAGAAGGGGCACCGTCCCCCTGTAACGCGAGGCCCGGACACGCCGAGAAGCACATTCGAGGCGCGTTCGGGCATTCGTATCAGACGCGCGGCGAGGGACTGTAAATCATGAGAATCCCGGAACAATGAGAGGCATCCCGTGAACATCCTGCATGTCGATTGCAGCCCGCGCGCCGAATCGCACAGTCGCCGATTGTCGGCGGCGATCGTCGAGCGGATCCTCGATGTCGCACCCGGTGCGCAGATCATCCGCCGGGATCTTGGCGCGGCTCCCCTGCCTCATGCCACACCCGATTATGCGACGACGCTGTCCTCTCCGGCCACGCTGGCCGCCCCGATCGCGGGCTCGCTCGACCTCTCCGAAGCGCTGATTGAGGAAGTCGAAGCAGCAGATGCGATCGTGATCGGCACGCCGATGCACAATCTCACCGTGCCATCGGTGCTCAAGGCGTGGATCGACCAGATCCTCCGCGCCGGCCGCACTTTCACCTCGACCCCGACGGGGAAGATCGGCATGATCGCCGACCGTCCGGTGTTCATCGGCATTGCCTCCGGCGCGAGATTCAGCGGCGATCGCGCCAACCAGCCTGACTTTCTCATACCCTATCTGTCAGCCGTGCTGGGCAGCATGGGGTTCAAGCGCCTGCAATTCTTCTCCGTTCAGGCCACGGCCTTTCTGTTCGGAGAACAAGCGGCTCGCGCGAGGGAAGAGGCGCTCGCCACGATCGATCTGACCGGCGTGGCCGAAGCGCCGTGTCTGATAGCTGTAGAAGGAGTATAGACCATGAAGGCAGTCGTCATCGGCGGCACCGGCCTTATCGGCGCGAAGATCGTCGATCACCTCAGTCGCAGCGGCCATCAGGTAGTCGCTGCGTCGCCCCGGCACGGCGTCAACACCGTCACCGGGGAAGGACTGGCGGAAGCCCTTGCCGGCGCGTCGATCGTGATCGACGTTTCCAATTCGCCTTCGAACGACGCCGCGACGGCGCTGACATTCTTCGAAACGTCGGGCCGAAACCTCCTCGCCGCGGAGGCTGCCGCGAACGTGCGACACCATGTCGCCTTGTCCATCGTCGGCGCCGACCGGGTTCCCGACCAGGGCTATTTTCGCGCCAAGATTGCGCAGGAGGCGCTGATCGAAGCGTCCGGCGTCCCTTACACGATCGTCCGCTCGACCCAGTTTCTCGAATTCCTCGCCGGTATCGCCGATGCGAATACAATCGATGGTACGGTCAGGTTGCCGCCGGCTCTGCTTCAGCCGATCGCGGCTGATGACGTAGCCGCCATCGTCAGCGCCATAGCCATTGCCGACCCGCAGAACGCGATCGTCGAGATTGCCGGCCCGGAGCGAGGGTCATTCGCTGTTATGGTTGGCCGGTATTTGAAGACGATCGACGATCCGCGCGCGGTCGTGGAAGACCAGGAAGCGCGCTATTTCGGCGGACGGCTCGAGAATGATTCGCTCGTGCCGCAGGGCGAGGCGCGTCTGGGCGGGCTCGATCCTGATGCATGGGCGCATCGCTCGGCGAAAAGCATCTGAACGGCCCGATTTCGGCGTGCGGACCTGCCGCCGGCTGGTCGAACGCACTTTCGCCTGACTCAACTGAAATCACGCGGATCGCCAGGGACCTCGAGCGCACCATCCGATCCGCCACGGCATTCCCCCATGCCGCTGCCCCGGCTCCCATCCGCCGGTCAGGCCCTTGTGCATGAGATTCGAGACGGGCTCTCAGGCGGGCTTTCGCACCGCGGTCCCCTGATTGTTGTCGATGATGTATCGCCAGAACCCATCGGCGCCGCGGCGCGCGATATCGCATGCCGTGCCGCCGAGATGCACGTCCTGACCGTCGGCATCCTTGCCTTCGATCGACCAGTCCAGGACGATCTGGGCGATATCGCCGGCAACGAAGACGTGACGCACATTGGTCTTCAGCGCCAGTCCGAGCTTGATATCGCGCCCGATGATGGCGGCGATTTCGGCGCGATCTGCAACGACCCGGCCCTCGTTCGTCACGAACACGGCTTCCGGCGCGTACATGGCCATCTGGTTGTTGACGTCGCCGGAGTCGAACCGCTTGACCAGCGAGGGGATGATGTCTTCGGGGTCGGTAGGAAGGGGAAAGGCGTCGGACATTGCCGGTCTCCGGTTCGTGTTGCTTGATCTGCGTTGCGGGGCGACGATTCACACGGATCGGGCCAGGCGTTCGTTACAGGTAAGCGGCGAGGATCGCTTCGTGCATCGACCGGGAAACCGTCGGATAGGGGAAAGGCGCGTCGAACAGATCGGCGGCGGTCGCCTCGGCCTGGCGCGCGATGACGAAGCCCTGGATCAACTCGGTGACCTCCGGCCCGACGAGGTGCGCGCCGAGCAGTTCGCCGCTCTCGTCGTCCCACACCGTCTTTGCGAAGCCATCGGGGTCGCCCAGCGTGATCGCCCGGCCATTGCCGGAAAGCGGCGCCGTTCCTGTGCGAACCCGGAAGCCCAGTTCGCGCGCCCTGGCCTCGCTCAGGCCGACGCTTGCCACCTGGGGGCGCGAATAGGTGCATCCGGGTATCCGGCTGCGATCGAGGGCATGGGGCTTCAGGCCGGCGATGGCCTCGGCCGTAATGACGCCCTCGTGGCTCGCTTTATGGGCAAGCCAGGGCGGCCCGACGATATCGCCGATCGCCCAGAGCCCTTCAACATTGGTTCGGCCATGGTCGTCGACGATCACATGGCCGCGCTCCGTCGCCACGCCCAGCGTCTCGAGACCGATATTCCCGGTATTGGGCACGATGCCGACCGCGACGATGACATGGCTGAAGATGCGGGGCTCCAGCGCACCGTCCGGGCCCGAAAGGGTGGCGACGACGCCGCGACCGGGTTCGACCTCGAGCGCGGTGGTCCGATGCCCGGTGAGGATCGTCATGCCCTGCCGGATGAAGTCGGCGGTGACGAAGCGCGAGACCTCTTCGTCCTCGACCGGTAGGATGCGGTCGAGCATCTCGACGATCGTCACCCTGGCGCCCAGATCGGCGAAGAAGCTCGCGAACTCGCAGCCGATCGCACCCGAGCCGATGACCAGCAGATCGGTCGGCATTTCCGGCGGCGTCAGTGCGTGCGGATAGGTCCATATGCGGTTCCCGTCCGATGGCGCGAACGGAAGCTCGCGGGCGCGGGCACCGGTCGCGAGGATGATGTCCCTGGCCTCATATTCGGTCGTGGCATCACTCTTGACGACCGAGATGCGCCCCTTGCCCAGCAGCTTCGCGGACCCTTCGATCACCGCGACCTTGTTCTTACGCATCAGCGACTGGACACCGGCGGAAAGCTGCTGCGCGACCCTGCGGCTGCGTTCGACCATCGCGGGCAGGTCGAAGCGCAGGTTCTCGACCGTGATCCCGTAGGATTCGGCGGCTTTCCCGAGGTGGTAGATTTCCGACGATCGCAACAGTGCCTTGGTCGGGATACAGCCCCAATTGAGGCAGATGCCGCCCGGCCGGGCGCGTTCGACCATACCGACGCGCATGCCCAGTTGAGCGGCCCGGATGGCCGCGACATAGCCGCCCGGCCCCGAACCGATGACGAGGAGATCATAGTTTTCAGCCATGACCCTGTACTCGCGGTCCGGCGCAGACGGTTACAGCGCGATGGGTGGCCGGGGCCGATTCTTCAGGCCGGTTTGCGAGGGTTGGAGAACCACCCGGCGATTCCCGCGATCACCGCGATGCCGCCCGCGGCAAGCGCGGCGGCATGGAAAGCCTCGATCGACACGCCGCTTCCCCCGCCGGTCAATACCAGCCCGAGCAGCGAGACCGCGACCATCCCGCCGATCCGCGCGGTGGCGCTGTTGACGCCCGAAGCCGCGCCGGCGTGGTGCCGGTCGACAGCGGCGATCACCGCCGTCGTCAGCGGCGCGACCGCCATCGTCATGCCGATCCCGACCAGCGCCATCGCCGGCAGGACATGGGTGATGAAATCGATCTGCCGGCCGGGAATCGTCCACATCAGGGCGAAGCCGAGCCCGGCGACGACCGGCCCGGCGGCCAGCATCCAGCGCGGGCCGATCCGCTCCGAAAGACCGCCCACGAAGCGGGAGCCCGCGCCCATGATCACCGGGAGGGGCAGCAGCGCCGCACCGGCCGATGAGGCGAGCCAGCCCGTCGAGATCAGCAGATAGGGGAGCAGCAGCAGGACTCCCGACAATGCGGCATAGAGCAGAAAGGTGAGCACGGTGAGCGCGCTGAAACAGGCCGTGCCGAACAGCGCCAGCGGCACCATCGCCCGGTCGCCCTGTCGCCTTTCCCACCAGAGGAACATCACCGTCGCGATCAGCCCGCCCGGGATATAGGCCAACCCATGCTTCCCGCCCGAGGTGGCGAGCGTGAGCCCCCAGATCAGCAGGCCCAGTCCGATAGTCGCCAGCGCGCCGCCGATCCAGTCGGGCGCCGGCGCTTCCGGGTCGCGGCCACCCTTGATACCGGTCACGGCCAACGCCGACGCCACAGCGGCAGGCGGCACGACCAGCGCGAACACCCACCGCCAGCCGAAGGCGTCGACCAGCCAGCCGCCGAGGATCGGGCCGCCCGCCACGGCGATCGCGCTGGCCGCTGCCCATGTGCCGATCGCCCTCGCCCGCTCCTCACCCTCGAAATCGGCGCCCAGGATCGCCAGGCTGGCCGGCGACAGCAATGCCGCGCCGATGCCCTGCCCTACCCGCGCGGTGATCAGCCAGCCGAGCGTCGGCGAGATCGCGCAGCCGATCGACGCCAGCGTAAAAAGCGCCAGCCCGATCAGGAAGATGCGCTTGCGCCCCGCAGCGTCCGCCAGCGCGCCGCCGATCAGGACCAGCGCCGACAAGGGCAGCATGAACGCGTTGACGGTCCACTGGACGCCGGCCGCATCGGCGCCGAGTCCCCTGGCGATGGCAGGAAGCGCCACGTTGATCACCGTCATGTCGATCATCGCGACGCTGGAACCGAGCACCGTCGCCCACAGCGCCAGCGCCTTTTTCGTGCGCACGGCATCGATCGCGTCGGATGACTTCTCGCCCGTAGCGCCGGCCCCTGCCATCAGATCACCTCTCCTGCCGGCGGCCTCACTTCGGCGCGCCTTCGAGCGTCTGCCGTCGGCAGCAGCCGGTTACCCGCCCGAGACAACCGAAGGGTTACACCGCCGACCATCGACATGCACGCGGATCGGCGGACACCCGCCCCGACACGCCAGGGCCGCCTGTAACCCCAGACGCCCGGATGCCGTGATAGTTCGTCGGCCCGGCCAATCGATCGCCGCGCCCGCATTGAACCGACGAACCTGGGGCGGCGCGACGAAGCGCCCGAAGAGGGGTGACTATGCTTCGTATTCTGGCCGCGATTGCGGTGTCGTCGATCATCGTCAGCGCCTGTTCCCGGCAAGCACCGCCCGCGCCACCTCCGCCGGTGGTTTCGGTCGCCACGCCCCTGTTGAGGAACGTCGTCGACTGGGACGAATATATCGGGCATTTCGAGGCGCCGCAGTCGGTCGAGCTTCGCGCGCGCGTCACCGGGCAGATCACGCAGATCCTGTTCCGCGACGGCCAGGCCGTTCGGCAAGGCCAGCCGCTCTTCATCATCGATCCGCGGCCCTACAAGGCCGCGCTCGATCAGGCGCGGGCGGCGGTGGAAAGCGCCGGCGCGACGCGCCGGAATGCGCTTTCGATCGCAGCGCGATCGGCGATCCTCGAAAAGACCCACGCGGTCAGCAGGGAAGAGCTGGAAACCGATCAGGCGCAGGTCCGCACCGCCACCGCCGCCCTCCATGCGGCGCAGGCGGCCCTGGAAACCGCCCGGCTAAACGACGACTGGACCGTTGTCCGCGCGCCCATTTCCGGGCGCGTTTCGAGCCGCCGCGTCTCGATCGGCGACCAGGTGCAGGCAGGGACCACCCTGCTCACGACGGTCGTGTCGCTCGACCCGATCTGGTTCGTGTTCGACGGCGCGGAGAGCTTCTACCTCAAATATCTCCGGCAGGCGCGGCAAGGGCAGCGGCAGTCCTCGAGAGACTTCGAAAACCCCATCGATATCAGGCTCTCCGACGAGACCAGCTACTCGCATCGCGGCAGGATGGTGTTCGTCGACAACGCCATCGACACCGATTCAGGGACGATCCAGGCCCATGCCGTCGTCGCCAACCACGATCATTTCCTGACCCCCGGCATGTTCGGCCGGGCGCGTCTTCTCGGGTCCGGCACCTATCGCGCCATGCTCGTTCCCGATGAGGCGATCGTCTCCTCGCAGTCGATGAAGGAGGTCCTCGTGCTTGCGCGTGACGGCACCGTCACGAAACGCAATGTCGAACTGGGGCCGGAGGTGCTGGGGCTGCGCGCGGTGAAGGACGGCCTCGCCCCCACCGATCTCGTCATCCTCGATCACATCACCCAGCTCAGGCCGGGGATGAAGGTCACGCCGCACCGCACGACGATCAAGCCACGCAATGCCGATGCCGGCCCATCCATGCCGCCGGTGGACGCGCCCGAGCCGTCCGCCGCGACCGCCTCCGACGCGGGCTGAGGAGCGAGCGATGCGCTTCCCGCACTTCTTCATCGAGCGGCCGATCTTCGCGGCGGTGCTGGCGATCCTGATCACCGTCGTCGGCCTCGTCGCCTACCCGTCGCTGCCGGTCGGCCTGTACCCGGAGGTCGCGCCGCCAACCGTCGTCGTCACCGCGAAGTTTCCCGGCGCGACCGCGGAGAGGATGGCGTCGACCGTCGCCGTTCCCCTCGAACAGCAGATCAACGGCGTCGAGCACATGCTCTACATGTCAACCTCTTCGGTCGGCGAAGGCTCGGTGACGATCACCATCACCTTCGCGCTCGGCACCGATGTCAACCAGGCACAGGTGCTCGTTCAGAACCGGGTCGACGAGGCGCTGCCGCGCTTGCCCGACGAGACGCGGCAGATCGGCGTCACCGTCCGCAAGGTCTCGGCCGAAGACCTTGTCGGCTTCGCCTTCTACTCGCCCGACAACTCGCTCGATACCGACTTCATCTCGAACTATGTGACCCTGCAGATCAACGATCGCATCAAGCGGCTTCCCGGCGTCGGCGATACGGTGCGCTTCGGCGGGCGCGACTATGCGATGCGGATCTGGATCGACCCCGATCAGGCAGCGGCGCGGAACCTGACGGTCGACGAGATCATCGCGGCTATTCGCGCCCAGAACACCCAGGTCGCGGCCGGCATCATCGGCCAGCCGCCGTTCGGCGCAGCGGCCAACGCCTATCAGCTCGGTGTGGACACCGAGGGGCGCCTCACCACCCCGGAGGAATTCGGCAACATCGTCCTCAAGCGGCGCGCCGACGGCGGGCTGACGCGACTGCGCGATGTCGCACGGGTCGAACTCGGCGCACAGGACTATTCGACCAACGCCTTCCTGAACGACCGCAACGCGATCGGCCTGGTCCTGAGACAACAACCCGGCACCAACGCACTCGAGACCGAAGCGCGCGCCAAGGCGCTCGTCGCCGAACTCTCCAGGGACTTCCCGCCGGGGATGGCCTACTCGGTCGCCGACCATCCGCTCGATTTCGTGTCGGACTCGATCCGCGACGTGAAGCACACGCTGTTCATCGCGCTGCTGCTCGTCTCGTCGATCGTCCTGCTCTTCCTGCAGAGCTGGCGAGCCGCAATCGTGCCGCTGATCGCCATCCCGATCTCGCTTACGGGAAGTTTCGCCACGATGGCCGCATTCGGCTTCTCGCTGAACAGCCTGTCGCTGTTCGGCATGGTGCTGGCGATCGGCATCGTCGTGGACGACGCGATCGTCGTCGTGGAGAATATCGAGCGGCTGATCGTCGAGGAAAATCTCTCGCCGAAGGAAGCCGCCCACAAGACGATGACCGAGGTGTCGGGCGCACTTGTGGCCATCGCCCTCGTGCTGTGCGGCGTGTTCCTGCCGACCGCCTTCATCCCCGGCCTGTCGGGCGAGTTCTACAAGCAGTTCGCGCTGACGATCGTTTCGGCGACCGTGGTCTCGGCCTTCATCTCGTTGACCCTGTCGCCGGCGCTGGCCGCGCTGCTCCTCAAACCTGCCGATCAAAGGTCGGACCCCAGACCGGGCATCCTCGGCCTGCCGGGCCGCTTCGCTCGATGGTTCAATCACCTGTTCGACCGCCTGTCGATTCATTACGGGCGCCTCACCGGCAAGCTCGTCCGGCGCCTCGTGATCCTGGCGGTTATCTACGTCGTCCTCATTTTCACGACAGGTTGGCGCTTCCATGTCACGCCGCAGGGATTCATTCCGTCGCAGGATCAGGGCATGCTGCTCAACGCGCTCCAGCTGCCGCCCGGGGCGTCGCTCGAGCGGACGACGCAGATCGCGAAGCAGGTCCAGGCCGCAGCGGCATCCGTCCCCGAGATCGATCACTCGTTGACCTTTGCCGGATTCGACGGTGCGACCTTCACCAACGCTTCGAACGCGGCGCTCATTCCGGTCTTCCTGACGCCGAAATCCAAACGCAAGGCGACGATCGACGAGGTCGCGGACAAGCTTCGCAAGGCTTTTTCGAAAATCACCGGCGCCAACGTCATCGTGATCGCGCCACCGCCGGTCCGAAGTATCGGCACCACCGGCGGGTTCAAGATGGAAGTCGAGGATCGCACCGGCCTGGGCTATGCGGCTCTCGAAAAGGCGGCGCAGGATGTCATCGCCGAAGCGAACAGGAACCCGGCGCTGCAACGGGTCTTCACCACCTACAACACCGAAACCCCCCGTCTCGACGTCTCGATAGATCGCGAGAAAGCGGAGCAGCTCGGCGTGCCCGTGGATCGCATATTCTCGACGCTCGGCACCTATCTCGGCTCGACCTATATCAACGATTTCAGCTATCTCGGCCGCACCTGGGAGGTGATCGCCCAGGCCGACACCTCGTACCGGCAATCGGCCGCCGACATCCTGCAACTGCGCGCACGCTCGGAAAGCGGCAAGATGGTCCCATTGGGCGCCGTCGCCGAGGTCCACAAGCAATCCGGCCCGTATCGCGTCGTGCGCTACAATCTGTTCCCGTCCGCGGAGATACGGGGCGACGTCGCGCCGGGCTATTCGTCGGGCCAGGCGCTGCAGGCGATGGAGCAGATCGCGGCGCGCGTCCTACCGAAGGGCATGGGCATCGAGTGGACCGAGCTTTCCTACCAGCAGAAGCAGGCGGGCAATACCGGCATCTACGCCTTCGGGCTGGCCGTGCTGTTCGTCTTCCTGCTGCTCGCCGCTCAATATGAGAGCGTCGTGCTGCCGCTGGCGGTGATCCTCATCGTGCCGATGTGCCTGCTCGCCGCCATCCTCGGCATCAACCTGCTGGGGATGGACAACAACATCCTGACCCAGATCGGCCTCGTGGTGCTGATCGGGCTGGCGGCCAAGAACGCCGTCCTGATCGTCGAGTTCGCACGGCAGGGTGAAGCCCAGGGCCTGACCCACCGCGAAGCCGCGATCCGCGCAGCCCACCAGCGGCTTCGTCCGATCCTGATGACGTCGATCGCGTTCATCCTCGGCGTGCTGCCGCTGGTCACCGCGCAAGGCGCCGGATCGGAGATGCGCAAGGCGCTCGGCGTCGCGGTGTTCTTCGGGATGCTGGGCGTGACCTTCTTCGGGCTGATCTTCACGCCGAGCTTCTACGTCATCAATCGCCTCATGGCGGACTGGGTCGGCGGACGGGTGAAGCGCCTGCGCGCTCAGTTTGGCGGCGATGGCGCCGCAACACAAGCCGTGGTGACAGGAGACAAGGCATGACGCCCGTACGGAAGCTGGCCGCGCCGCTGCTCCTCGCCAGCGCCCTGGGGCTGGCGGCTTGCGCGGTCGGGCCGAATTATCGCCCTCGGGAAATCTCCAGGATCGCGAAGGGGCCTTTCAGGGAAGCGGGCGTGACCGGCGTCAACCCCGCGGCGCCGGCGTCGTCCGACTGGTGGAAACTCTATGCGGACCCCACGCTGTCGCGACTGATCGAGGACGCCTTCCGATACAACACCGACATCCGCGTGGCTGCGGCAAATCTCAGGCGAGCCCGCGCGCAGCTCTCCGAGGCCAGAGCCGGCCGCTTGCCGACAACCGATCTCTCGGCATCCTACTCCCGGCAGCGCACAGGAGCGGACCAGATCGAACCGGCGGTGGGCGGCGCCGCCGCCGCACCCGAGCGTGACCATTATGACTCCAGCTTCTACCAGGCCGGGTTCGACGCCAGCTACGAACTCGACCTGTTCGGGCGCGTTTCGCGGTCGATCGAAGCGGCACGCGGAGACGCCCAGGCAACGCAGGCCGCGCTCGACGGGGTCAGGATTTCCATCGCGGCGCAGGTCGCGCAAAGCTATGCCGATGCCTGCGGCGAGGCGATGCAGGCCGATGTCGCGCGCGAAACCGCCACGATCGAGGGCGAGACCCGCGATCTGACCCAACGCCTGCTCGATGCCGGCCGGGGTACGCAGCGCGACGTCGATCAGGCCAATGTCCTCGTCGAACAAGCCAATGCCCAGGTACCGGGCTTCGAGGGAGAACGCCGCGCGCAGCTCTATGCACTGGCGACGCTCACCGGCAGGCCGCCGGCGGAAATCGACGCCGCAGCTTCCGAGTGCCGCGTCGTGCCGAAAGTGAAGACGCCGATCCCCATCGGCGACGGCGCGGCCCTGTTGGCGCGGCGGCCGGATGTGCGCGCGGCCGAACGCAAGCTCGCGGCGGATACCGCCCGGATCGGCATCGCGACCGCCTCGCTTTTCCCGTCCATCACGCTGCTCGGATCGGTGTCGCTGGGCGCGCCGAAGATCGACAATATCGGCAAGTCGTCGTCGTTCGGCTATTCGCTCGGGCCGCTGATCTCCTGGACGTTCCCCAATTTCGCCGCGGCCCGCGCGAAAATCCGGCAGGCGCGTGCTGGCTCGGACGCGTCGCTGGCCGAGTTCCAGGGCACGATCCTGACGGCGCTGCGCGAGACCGAACAGGCGCTCGCGCGCTATGCCGCCGCACTCGAACAAAATGCCGCGCTCACTCGTGCGGCGGCTTCGGCGCAGCACGCGGCAGAACAAACGAAGCAGCGCTTCGATTCCGGCCGCGATGACTTCCTCGACCTCCTCGTCGCCGAGCAAAACCGGGCAGCAGCACAGCAAGCGCTGGCGCAATCGGACACCAACGTCGCCGACTTGCAGGTGTCGTTGTTCAAGGCGCTCGGCGGCGGCTGGGAAAGCGCCCCGGCCCCACTCGATACTCCACCGGCGGCGCCGGGCGAGAACCAGGGGCATAGGGCGGCGACCGGATAACACGGCCAACGGCGCCGGAAGGGGGCGATCTCCGGCACCGTTCGCATCTTCGTGCCGGGGTTAGCGGCCCCGTGATTAATCGACGGCGGACCCGCCGCCCCATGCGCCTGGTGCTATTTCTCTTCCTCGAACGTCACCGCGACGTCGCCGTTCGCGCTGAGGCGCACCTTGTCTCCCTCCACCTCGGCGACGAGGCCACGCGAAATGAAGTGATGATGGCCCTTGTGCGAGCCCTCGCCGCTGTCGGTCTTCACCAGCTTGAGGCGGTCGCCGTCGATGCGATCGACGGTGCCGACATGGACGCCATCGGCGCCGATGACTTCCATATGCTCCTTGACGGCTTCAAATCCGGCCATGTGCTTCCCCTTCCCTGGGACGGTGTTGAACTGAGCAACCGCCGGCAAAACCCGCGATCGATGCAGCGTCACTCGCCCCGGGCGGGAGGCCGGTTACAGCGGGATTCAGGCGACGATAGGCTCGATCGCCTGCATGAGCGCGTTCACGTCGAGTTGGAACCCGTCGAGGACGACGCGCCCCTCGGGCGACACAACTACGAACCACGGCGTGCCGCCGGCGCGATAGGCGTCCATCAGCGCCGGCGCCTCGGCCTCGCCCTCGGCGACGGCGTGCCCGTAAGGGATCGGCAGGCCATAGCGTTTGTGGTTTTTTGCCACGCAATCGAAGGTGTTGAGATCGGGCGCGGTAAACACCGTCTGGATCGCCGCGAAGCCGACATTCCGGTCGCCCAGCGCATCGACGAGCCTGACGAGCGCGGGAAAGCCATGCTCATGGCTGCCGCCGCAATCATCCTGAAAGAAGAACAGCACCCTGACGCCATCGCCAAGGTCAGCCAGCGACAAGGGCGCACATTCCTCGCCGTCGCAGCCGATCCACCGGACGCGATCGAGCGGAGGCGCCGGCCGACCGGCAATCCCCGACCACATATTCTGCTCCGAGAAAAATGCCGCCGGCGATGAGGCCGGCGGCAGGCGGCGCCTAGGCGGCGGCTTCCGCGCGATGCGGCAGCACCCAGTTGGCGCGCGGGAAGTGGCAGGTATAGCCGTTCGGGATACGCTCCAGATAATCCTGATGCTCCGGCTCGGCTTCCCAAAAGGGACCGACCGGCTCCACTTCGGTCACCACCTTGCCGGGCCACAGGCCCGAAGCCTCGACATCGTCGATCGTATCCTCCGCCACGGCCTTCTGCGCGTCGCTGGTGAAATAGATCGCCGAGCGATAGCTCATGCCGATATCGTTGCCCTGCCGATTACGCGTCGTCGGATCGTGAATCTGGAAGAAGAATTCCAGCAGATTCCGGTAGCTCGTCTGGGCCGGATCGAAAGTGATCTCGATGGCCTCGGCATGGGTGCCGTGGTTGCGATAGGTCGCGTTGGGCACGTCGCCGCCGGTATAGCCGACCCGGGTCGAGACGATTCCGGGGAGCTTGCGGATCAGATCCTGCATGCCCCAGAAACATCCGCCGGCGAGCACTGCGCGTTCGGTCGTCATGCTACGTTCTCCACCTGATCGAGATAGGCGCCATAACCCTGCGCCTCCATCTCGGCGCGCGGCACGAACCGCAGCGACGCCGAGTTGATGCAATAGCGAAGCCCGCCGCGGTCGCGAGGCCCATCGGGGAATACGTGGCCGAGATGACTGTCGCCGTGCTTCGAACGCACCTCGGTCCGGATCATGCCGTGCGAGGTATCGTTGAGCTCGTTCACGTGCGCCGGCTCGATCGGCTTGGTGAAGCTCGGCCAGCCGCAGCCCGATTCGAATTTGTCGGACGAGGCGAACAAGGGTTCGCCCGAAACGATATCGACATAGATGCCCGGCTCCTTGTTGTGGAGGAGGGCGCCGGTGCCGGGACGCTCGGTCCCGCTCTGCTGGGTGATGCGATATTCTTCGGGCGACAGCTTCGCGATCGCCGCTTCGCTTTTCTCGTAAACAGCCATGATCTCCTCCTTCACATTCTTCGAGGCGCACACGCCTTCCGGCGACGCAATCGCACCGCCGGGGCGGTCGTCGTCGCGCTCATCACGGTCGCTACTGCACTCGGCAGGGTCATCCGGGCGGTTACAGCCTCGGGGTGGGCCGCACGTGTCGGAACCCGGCCTGTCTGTAGAAAGTGCCGGACGAAGCCGGCTCAAAACATGAGATAGGGAGCGCCGGTGGCCAAAACCACCCCTCCCGCTGTAACCGCCGGGCGCGCCATGCGAGTATCGGGTATTGCCAGGCGACCCGCGAGACTCCGATGATGCGCGACACGATGCGGCGACAGTTCCAGGCGAAGCCGGGCATCGTCGCCGCGCTCGATCAGAGCGGCGGATCGACGCCGGACGCGCTCAGGCGCTACGGCGTTCCCGAGGCGGCGCTGGTCGACGAGCCGCATATGTTCGATCTCATCCATGCGATGCGACGGCGCATCATCACCGCGCCCGCCTTCACCGGCGACAAGGTGATGGGCGCGATCCTGTTCAGGAACACGCTCGAACGCGAGATCGAGGGGCTGAACACGGCGCGATTCCTCTGGCGCCAACGCGGCATCGTCCCCTTCCTGAAAGTCGATCAGGGACTCTTGCCCGAACAGGCCGGCGTGCGGCTGATGAAGCCGATCGCCGGCCTCGATGAAACCCTTGCCTGGGCTGCGTCGCTCGACGTGTTCGGCACCAAGGCTCGTTCGGTCATCCGATTGCCCGAGCGTGACGGCATAGAGGCGATCGTCGATCAGCAACTCGATTGCGCACGCCGCATTGCCGCGCATGGGCTGGCGCCGATCCTCGAGCCCGAAGTGTTGATCGACAGCCCGGCCAAGCACGAAGCGGAACAGTTGCTGCGCGACGTGCTGCTGGCGAAGCTGGAAGAAGCGACCGGCGAATACCCGCTGATCTTCAAGCTGACACTGCCCGAGGAACCCGATCTGTATCGCGACCTCGTCGATCATCCGAGGGTCATGCGCGTGCTGGCGCTTTCGGGCGGCTATGATCGGCCGGTAGCGGTCGCCCGACTGGCGCGGAACGCCGGCATGATCGCCAGCTTCTCCCGCGCCCTCATCGGGGACCTTCGGATCAGCATGATCGATGAGGCCTTTTCCACCAAGCTGGAGGAAACCATCGACGCGCTGTATGACGCCTCCACGATCAAAGCCACGCTCGCCTGACCGGCGAAGGGTCAGGCCGGCCTGACCGGCAGCGCCAACCCGTTCATGCAATAGCGCAGGCTGGTCGGTTGCGATTCGTCGTCGAACACGTGACCCAGATGGTTCGCGCAGCGCGGGTTATGGTAACCGAAATGACCGAGCGGACGAATGCCAGGGCAGAACCGGAAAAAAGGAGTCGTCCCATGTACCGCAAACTGGCCCTCGCGGCCGCGCTGCTCGGCGCCGGTGTGCTGGCTCTCACGCAACTGCCGGCGATGGCCGTCGCAGCAATGGTCAAGACGCCCGCTCCCTCCCTCACCGTGTCGACCAAGGCGCACCGCGAGACCGCAATCTTCGCCGGCGGCTGCTTCTGGGGCGTGCAGGGCGTCTACAGCCATGTGAAGGGCGTCGTCAGCGCGACCTCCGGCTATACCGGCGGCTCGGCGGCGAGCGCGCATTACGAGACCGTCTCCACCGGCACGACCGGGCATGCGGAATCGGTGAAGGTGGTCTTCGATCCCACGATTGTCAGCTATGCCGATCTGCTGCGCATCTATTTCTCGGTGGTCGCCGACCCGACCGAGGTGAACCGCCAGGGCCCCGATACAGGGCCGCAATACCGTTCGGCGCTGTTCCCGCAGAACGCAACCCAGGCGAAGGTCGCGCGCGCCTATATCCGGCAGCTTCAGACGGCCCACGTTTTTTCGCGCCCGATCGCGACGCGGATCGAGGCCGCGAAGCCCTTCTATCCGGCGGAGAGCTATCATCAGAACTTCTACGCCCGGCACCCGGCCTATCCCTATATCGTGATCAACGACCGCCCCAAGGTGGAGGGATTGAAGACGCTGTTCCCGGCCGATTATCGCGGCTGAGATTTTCCGGAGGTATATCGGGCGATGACGGGTGGAAATCCGCCCCTCATTGCCCATCTGCATCGAGCATTCGCGCTCCACACCAACCACGGGAAACGCCCTCATGGAATATCGTCAGCTCGGCCGCTCGGGCCTCAAGGTGCCCGCGCTCTCCTTCGGCACCGGCACGTTCGGCGGCAGCAATGAATTCTTCGAACGCTGGGGGCAGACCGATGTCGACGAAGCGACCCGACTGATCGACATCTGTCTCGATCACGGCGTCAATTTCTTCGATACCGCCGACATCTATTCGCAGGGCGCGTCGGAGGAGATCCTCGGCGCCGCCCTGAAGGGCAAGCGCGATCGCGCGCTGATCGCCACCAAGGCGACCTTTCCCAAGGGCGACGGCCCCAACGACATGGGCTCGTCGCGTTATCATCTGATCCGCGCCTGCGAGGCGAGCCTGAAGCGGCTCGGCACCGACCATATCGACGTCTATTTCATGCACGGTTTCGACGCGCTGACCCCGGTGGAGGAGACGCTGCGCGCGCTCGACGACCTCGTGACCAGCGGCAAGATCGGCTATATCGGCGCTTCCAACTTTTCCGGCTGGCACCTGATGAAGTCGCTCGCCACCTCCGAGAAATACGGCCTCTCCCGCTACGTTGCCTATCAGGGCTATTATTCGCTGGTCGGGCGCGATTACGAGCATGAGCTGATGCCGCTTGGGATCGACCAGGGCGTCGGGCTGATGGTGTGGAGCCCGCTCGGCTGGGGCCGCCTTACCGGCAAGATCAGGCGTGGCCAGCCCGATGGATCTGGCCGCATCGCCTCGGGCGGATCGGTGGGCGGACCGCCGGTCGATACCGAATTCCTCTACGATGTGGTCGATGTGCTGGAAGGGATCGCCGGCGAGACCGGCAAGACCATTCCGCAGGTCGCGCTCAACTGGCTGCTGTCGCGCCCGACGGTGGCGAACGTGGTGATCGGTGCGCGCAACGAGGAACAGCTCAAGGGCAATCTCGGCGCAATCGGCTGGAACCTGAGCGACGAGCAGATCGAATGGCTCGACACGGTCAGCCATCGCGAGCCGGCCTATCCTTACTGGCACCAGAAAGGGTTCGACCAGCGCAATCCCAAGCCGACCCGATGGTGATCAGCGTCTACGGCTGATCACCCTCGCGGGCTATGGCTCCATTCCTCGGGAAAATCGGTCATCACGGTATCGATGCCGGGATTTGCCGTTGCTCGATTGCAACCACCCCAGCCGCCGGAAGCGCCAGTAGAGCAGGCCGCAGATCGCCGTCATCACGCCCAGCACCACA
>Ga0164242_10003825_pt1 | contig 17040 bp, 25 predicted proteins | sample OricomgcompostMG_FD_108783 | JGI IMG/M metagenome (GOLD analysis project Ga0164242, IMG submission 108783) | Miracle-Growth compost microbial communities from Emeryville, California, USA - Original compost - Miracle growth compost (MG) ...
CGTATGCGTTCGACCGCACGGTGATCGAGGCGGACGGCCCGCGCGTTGAGACAGTCCACGACTATGGTGCAGCTGTCCTGGGCGTTCGCGGCAAGACCTGCGACGCGGTGACCGTTGACGAGCATGTCGCCGTCCTGACGACCGCGGCCCAGCGCGTCGATTCCGCCGTGAGCAAGACGTGTAACGTGCCCAGCGACATCAAGTGGGACGCCTTCTGCGGCGTGTACATCGACGCTTGGAAGGGCGGCGCCAAGGGTTGTACCACGTTCCGCTTGGGCGGCAAGCGCGCCGGTATCCTGGTGGCCAAAAAGGAGGAACCCGCGAGCCAGTGTCGCATCGACCCCGTCACCGGAAGGCACGAGTGTGAGTGAGCTGACCTACGCCAAAGTCAATGGCCCGCCCGACGATTGGGACGACATCATCGTGCGTGACCTTGCCTCCGGGGAGGTCCTGGAGGCGGTGATTGAGGTCAACACCGCCGAGGGTTGGGCCGTCTGCTATGAGCTGCCGCCCGGGTTCAACTGCGCCGGGGACCTCCGGACCCGGCGCATCACGGGGACCTTCGCGCTGGAGCGGTTGTCAAAATAGTTTAGAAAAACCGCTTTACTTTTTCGGCAAGTGGGTATATGATCGCTCCACTGATCAACAAAGGGTTGGTCATACACCCACCAGAAAAGGAGACACGTCATGTCGAAGTCGATCACTTACAAGGGCCAGACCTACACCCAGAAGTCGCTGTATGACTTGCGAGGCCCGGAAATCGTCGCGCTGTACAACCAGATGGCCGACAAGCCCACCAAGCGTTTCAGCTCCATGAAGAACGGCGTGGATCGTACTTGGGCGCTGCTGGAGGCCAAGGGCAAGCCGGCGGAAGCCGCGGCCCCCGTCGCCTCCAAGCCCGCTCCCGCTCCGGCCCCGGCCGCTGCGAAGGCGAAGGCGACCAAGCCCGCCACGACCCCGGCCAGCAAGGCCCCGCACTACATCGCCGCTGGTGTTGCCCCCGAAGGCCGCCCCGGTGTCAACCACGCCATCCATGCGATTGCCGCGAAGTCCGGCCCCACGGAGCGCGAGGAGCTGGTGACCAAGATTTTGGCCGACTACACCCCGCCGCGTTCGGGGGCCTATGACCGCAACTACGTCATGGCCTACATCGCCCACGGTCTGGTCAAAGGCTACCTGAAGGAGGTGCCGGCGGCATGACCTCCATGAACATCCCGGAGGCCACCCGGCCTCCGGGCGCACCACCCACTCCGGGAGAATGAGATATGAAGATTGCTGTGCTCCACTGGGCGACCAGCTCGGTGGGAGGGATCAACACCACCCTCCAAACCCTTCGCGAGGTCGCACTGGCCCGCGGCGATACCTTCCACATCCTCGCCTCCGATCCGCAGCGCACCAAGAAGCCGGGCCTGCTCCCGGCGCGCAAGCGTGTCCGTGGCGGCGATACCTTCATCACCATCGACGGTTACGCGCCGCACCACCCGTCCAACTACCAGGCCAGCGCGCGCTTCCTCGCGGACTATGACCTGGTCATGACCAGTTACATCTGTCCTCACCCCACGAAAGCCTATGGCGATGAGCCGTTGTTCCTCCCGCTCCTCCAGAAGCTCCACGACAACGGCCAGCGGCTGGTGGGCTATGTCCACGACGCCTACTGGGAGACATACAAGGCGTTCGGCGAGCTGACGCTGCCGCTGATGGAAAAGACCATGGTGGCCCAGAAAGCCTACGGCGAGCCGCTGGTGGCGGCCGGCTATCCGGTCAGCCCGGCCTATCTGCCGTTCCATCCGCTGGTGCCCGATCCGGTCGGGATCGAGCGCGACCCAAAATTGGTGGCCTGGATTCCCCAGTGGAAGAACATCAAGGGCATCGCGAAGTTCTGGGCCGGCGTCCCGGAAGCGGCCCGCTTGGGCCTGACCGTGGACATGTACGGCAACGGCATCGAATACTACAAGATGCGCCTCACCCCCGAGTGGAAGGAACGCGTGGGCACGGACCACTTCGCGCCGGCCTACTCCGGCACCGGCGCGGCGACCTTCCACGGCTGTGTCGATCTGGGCCGCATCGCGGAGGTCCTGACGGCCGCGTCCTTCATGCCGGACTTCCAGGGCCATTCGGCGAAGTGGAAAGCCTACCTCAACGGCTCCTACAACCACACTATCATTGAGGCACTGTACTATGGCGCGGTGCCGGTGGTCCACGCCAACATGCTCAAGTCCACGATCCCGGCGGAGTTCCTGCTGCCGCTGGAGGACCCGACCCAGTGGGCGGAGGCCGTCGCCCGGTACGATCTGCGGGAGTTCAACCGCACGCGCGCCCGGGAGTTCGTCCAAGATCAGCACAGCGCGGGGAGGTTGTATGAACGCATCATCGCCGATCATCGTAGTTGAGCCCCACGCTGATGACGCCTTCCTCTCCCTGGGCGGTCACATCGAGGAATGGCGCAAGGCCAAACGGGATGTCTTGATCGTCACCGTGTTCAGCGGAACGCGGAAGCGGGCCGCCGACGCTGCCGCCTACGCGGCGGCGGCCGGCGCGCGCTGGGAAGGGTGGGGCTACGTCGAGGGGGAACCGCTCCCGGGCACTCTGCCACCGCTCCCGGGCACCTCGCAGGTGATCCTGCCCCTTGCCCTCACGCATCCGGAGCATCGGACCGTCCGGGAGGCGCTGGAGCGGCCGGGCGTCTGGTATTATCTGGACCAGCCCTACGCCATCACCCAAAAGAACGGCCCCCTGATCACCGACCTCCTCCGCGGGAAGTCCGTGGTCAGCTACCGCAAGCCCGGCGTGCGGAAGTATCGCCATTGTCCGTTGTTCAAGGACCAAGCGAAGTTCTACCACTACAACCCGCCGGAGAAGCTGGTCCAAACCTGTGAGCTGATCGTGGAGAACCCCGAATGATCAAGACCCTCGCCGACTTCGCGGCGGCTCGCCACCGCATCTACCTCCGCCGGGCGTCCGGCGAACCCGGCCCGTGGACGGATGACCCGATACTCCGGGACAATCGGTTCTGTAATGTGTTCCGCGAATTGGACACCGTAACCATCTGGATTCGCAAGAACATCCGGGAGCGGTGGGCCGACCACCCGCACCTCTGGTTCATGCTCTGTATCGCCCGGTACATCAACTGGCCGCCGACCCTCGCCAGGCTCATCGAGTTGGCCGACAAGGAGGGCATTGCCTGCTGGCCGTCGCATCCCGACTTCACGTGCGGGGAGAAGTCGATCACCGGCCAGCGGTTCGCCTCCGATCTGACCTGGGCGTTGACCCAGATCGCAAAGGAAGGCAAGGTGTACACCGGGGCCTATATGATCCGGGCGGAGTCCAACCGCAACGTCCATTGGTACAGCTGGTCCAAGCACAAGTACATCGCGGAGATTGTCCTGGGCCGTCTGTGGGAGGATCGGGAGGCCTGGGCGGAAGCCTTGGAGCCGGATGTGTCTGGTCAGGCGCTTCAGCCCTCCCTTCAGGCCATTTGGGATCGGTTCCAGGAGCCGCGCTACATCGGATGGGGGCCGTTCATGGCCTATGAGGTGGTGACCGACCTTCGCCACACGCGCTACCTCCGCGGCGCGCCGGACATCCAGACCTGGGCCAACGCCGGACCCGGCGCGATCCGCGGGCTGAATCGCCTCCACGGCCGCGAGCTGAAGGCACACCCCAAGCCGGAGCAGACCAACGCCGAAATGATGGAGTTGATGAAGGGGCTGAACGCCGTCGCCGACCGGGAGGTGTTCGGCGATGTGGTGTTTGAAATGCGGGACGTGGAGCACCTGCTTTGCGAGCTGGACAAATACCTTCGCGTCAAGACTGGCGAGGGCCGCATGCGCAATCATTACGATTGGCGCAAGGCGACTCCGCTGCCTGAATAGTAAACAAACCTTTTCCGGGGTAGGCTATCCCCGACGACCAGAAACGGAGAATGATATGTCCACACGCTTGACGATGGAAATGCGCGACGCGATCCAACAGAAGTTGATCACCCGCGCGTTCGACGCCCGCGAGAAGGCCCAGGCTGCCGAGAAGGCGGCGCTGGCCGATGCGGTATACAACGACATCTACCCGGCGAAGGTCCAGGCGATCATGGAAGGCCTGCCCAAGGACTTCTTCCCCTACGACAATGACCTGAAGGTGTCGTTCCATGGCGAGGTGGTCAACCTGCGCTGGGGGCGGGAGGCGCGCCGCGTCGCGCACGGTCATCAGTACAGTGTCGCGACGATCTACCCCAAGGACCACAAGCTCACCAAACGCTACGATGCGTGGAAAAAGGCGGAGCGCGAGCTGACCGCGGAGAAGGACAAGGCCAAGAGTCGCGCACGCGCGCTCCTCAAGTCCGTCACCACGATCAAGCGTCTGATCGCCGTCTGGCCGGAGGTCAAGCCGTTCGTGGAGGTGTACGAGAATCAGCCCGGCCGGGGCGGCCTCCCGGCGATCCCGATGGGCGAGTTGAACAAGTCGCTGAACCTGGAGGCCGTCAAGTGAAGGTCATCCATGCCCGCAACGTCCAGCAAGCCCTCCCGCTCGCCCTGGATGCCCTCCGCCTGACCGGCGTCCGCCGCGACTCGCGGAACGGGCCGGTGATCGTGTTCCCGGAGCCGGTGACGACGGTGTACGCGAAGCCGGAGGAGCGCGTCATGTTCTGGGCCCAGCGCGACGCCAACCCGTTCTTTCACTTCGCTGAATCGCTGTGGATGCTCGCCGGCCGGAATGACGTGGAGTATGTCGCCCGGTTCGTGGGGCGCATGCGCTCCTTCAGCGATGACGGCGTCACGTTCCACGGAGCCTACGGCCACCGCTGGCGCCGCCACTTCGCCGACGATCAGCTGCCCAAGATCATCGACGCCCTCCGCGCCGATCCGGATTGCCGCCGTCAGGTCCTGACGATGTGGGACCCCCGGACTGACCTGGGCCGGAAGGGCAAGGACCTCCCGTGTAACCTCCAGTGCGTGTTCCAGATCGCCGTGGACGGACGGTTGGACATGATGGTCACCAACCGCTCCAACGACCTGGTCTGGGGAGCCTACGGGGCCAACGCCGTCCACTTCAGCATGCTCCATGAGTATATCGCCCGGTCCATCGGCGTCGAGGTGGGCGTGTACCGCCAGGTCAGCGCGAACCTCCACGCCTACGTCAATGTGCTGGAGGGCGTTCAGGAGCTGGCGGACGCCGTGCCGGACTTCTACCAGGCCGGGGCGTTGGGCCCAAAGTCCTGGGCCTCCGGCGACCCCTACACGGCCAGCCAGGTCAAGCCCTTCCCGCTATGGACCGGCGACGCTGCCGCGGAATGGAATGCGGAGCTGGACATGTTCATGGAGGAGCCGAACGCCCTGGGCTTCCGCCAGCCGTTCTTTCGCCGCGTGGCGGTGCCCATGTATCGCGCATTTTCGGCATGGAAGGCCGGCGGCCCGGGGCGCTACGCCGCGGCCCGGGAGGCGTTGGGCGAGTGCCGCGCCTCCGATTGGTCGCTGGCCGCGAACGAATGGCTGACGCGCCGCGAGAAGCGCCACGCGAAGGCCGCCGACGACGGGGTGACGTATGAATGAGCTGCCCACCCTGGTCCGTGTCGCGGCGACACGGGAAGGCGGAGCGGTGAGGCGTTGCCACATCGTCCCGCACCACGGGCTCTACAACGTCGCCCAGCACAGCTACGGCGCGGTGTCGTTGCTGTTGATCCTCCATCCCGATCCGCCGCTGGCGCTCATCAAGGCCGTCCAGTGGCACGATGTCGCGGAGCGTTGGCTGGGCGATATGCCCGCCCCGGCCAAGATGGTCAATGCCGAACTCGCCGCGGAGTATGAGCTGACGGAGGCGCGTATCTTGTCCCGTCTGGGCCTCCTGCCGAATCTGACGGCCGGCGAGAAAGCCTGGCTGCGCGCCGTCGATGTCCTGGACCTCTGGATGTGGAGCCGGGAGGAGGAGCGGATGGGCAACGGGAACGTCACCCGCATGCGCGTCGCCTGTGAGCAGATTCTCGCCGGCCTAGACCTCCCGGAGGAGGCCGCGGCCTTCTACGCGGCGGAGAAGGCACGCGAGCCGGAACGGCTGAGCGATTTCTGGCCGGAGGTTGACCCGGTTGGACCTGAATAAGCTCAAGGAGGATTGGGAGCGGGAGCCGACCCTGCGCCACGCCGCCTTCGATACCGTGGAGGAGCTGGCGGAGCAGTTGGTCAAGACACACAAGTTTCTCACGGGGCCCAAGAGCGGTTTGGTGGGCTACCTTTACCAGCAACAACTTGCGCGGATGCGTCGCGCAAAGGGGATCGGAAGTGATCGACAAATTGACGGCGAACGACAGGCAGGTGGGCGGGACCCACTATCAGGCCGGCGGTAACTGCCAGCACTGGGATTGGGTATCCATCAACGGCATAGGATACCTGGAGGGTTGCGCGTCAAAGTACGTCGCGCGCTGGCGCAAGAAGGGCGGCAAGCAGGACCTCCTGAAGGCCCTCCACTACGTGGAGAAGCTCATGGAGTTGTATGAGCGCGGCATCCTCCCGAACCATCCGCCCGGCCTCCGCGGTTGGATCATCCGCAAGCTGGGCCGCCAGCTGACCGTCCATCGGATTCCCGCCGCCCGCTTTGCGGAGGCAAACAAGCTGGAACAGCTGGAGCAACGTGCCGTGACGATCCTGGGTGGGTGGGATCGTCTGTCGCACCTCCAGGAAGTCCGCGAGATCATCAAGACCCTCCACCGGGGGGCTTGATTGTGCAACCGCCGTTGTTCATGACCGCAAGGTCAGATTGGCGCGCGCCCGATCTGGCCAGCCTCCCTTCCTGGGCCGGAGCCAAGCGCATCGCCGTCGATTGCGAGACCAAGGACCCATTGCTGAAGGAGCTGGGGCCGGGAGCCCGGAACCCGGACGCCTACATCACCGGCATCAGCTTCGCCATTGAGGACGGCCCAGGAGCCTATCTGCCCATCCGTCACGCAGGCGGAGACAACCTCCCCGTGGAGCAGGTGCTGCGGTACATCCGCGACAACGCGGCGGCGTTCGACGGGACATTGGTGGGGGCCAATCTGCCCTATGATCTGGACTTCCTCGCCTCCGATGGCATCGCCTTCCCCAAGGTGGAGTGGTTCCGCGACATTCAAATTGCCGATCCTCTGATCAATGAGCTCCACAACTCCTACTCCATGCAAGCCATCGCGGAGCGTTGGGGCTTCCAGGGGAAGGATGAGGCGCTGTTGCGAGCAGCCGCCGCCGACTATGGCATTGACCCCAAGAAGGACATGTGGCAGCTCCCCGGACGGTTCGTGGGAGCCTACGGCGAGGAGGACACGCGCTTGCCGCTCGCGATCCTCCGCCGCCAGGAGCGCGAGATTGATGAGCAGGACCTCTGGCGCGTGTATGATCTGGAGTCGCGGTTGCTTCCGATCCTGACGAAACTCCGCCGCCGGGGCGTCCGGATCAACCTGCCCCATCTAGACCACGTTGAGCGCTGGGCGCTTGCCCGCGAAGGCGAGGCCCTGGAGGAAGTACGGGCGGCGACCGGGAAGCGCATAGCGGTGGGCGACGTGTGGAAGCCGGAGGCGATTGCGCCGGCGCTGGAGTCCATCGGCGTCCGGCTTCCCCGCGGGAAGGGGACCAAGCGCAATCCCGCTGGGCCGCCGCTCATCGACAAGTTCCTGTTGGGCCGTATTGATCACCCCGTCGCCCGGGCCTTGGAGCAGGCCCGGAAGGTCAGCAAGCTGGGCCAGTTCGGCGCGAGCGTCCGGGCGCATTTGGTCGGGGAACGCATCCATTGTACCTTCAACCAACTCCGCCGGCAAAAGAATGAGGACGATGACGCGAGCGGGACGGCCGGAGCCGCCTACGGCCGGTTGAGCTGTGAGCATCCGAACCTCCAGCAGCAGCCGGCGCGCGATGAGTTTGCGTCGATGTGGCGGGCCATCTACCTCCCGGAGGAGGGCCAGCTTTGGGCGGCCAACGACTACAGCCAGCAGGAGCCGCGGATGGCAGTCCATTACGCCTGCCTGTCCAAGGACCTGATCGGCGTCTGGGCGTGGCAAGCGGCCATCGCCGCCCGCGACAAGTACCGGACCGACCCGCATACGGACAACCACCAGATGATGGCGGACATGGCCGGAATCAAGCGCAAGGCGGCCAAGGAAATCTACCTGGGCCTGAGCTACGGGATGGGCGGCGCAAAGATGTGCCGCAAGTTGGGCCTCCCGACGATGATGGCGGTACGCGGACCCCGCGGCCGGCTGTATGACGTGAAGTCGCCGGAGGGCGAGCGGCTGTCTGCGGAGGGCGCGCGCCGGTTTGAGGCGGCCGGGCCGGAAGGCCAGCAGCTCCTGGACACCTTCGACAACAAGGTGCCGTTTGTGAAGCGGCTCGCGAAGGCGTGCGAGGCACGCGCAAAGGCCGTAGGCTACATCACCACGCTGTCGGGCCGCCGCTGCCGTTTCCCGCAGGATGACCAGGGGAACTTCGACTGGACGCACAAGGCCCTGAACCGGTTGATCCAGGGAGCCTCCGCCGACCAGACAAAGGAGGCCATGGTCCAAATGGACGCGGCCGGCTTCGATATGATCATCCAAGTCCACGATGAAGTGGCGCTGTCCGTTCCGGACGCGGCGACGGCGGAGGCGGCGGCCCAAGTCATGCGGACGTGCGTCCAGCTGGAACTACCGTCCAAGGTGGATGTCGAAATCGGCCCCAGCTGGGGCCACTCCATGGGGTACACGGGATGAATTGCTACCAATGTGACGCTGAAGTTGCCTATTTGTTCGATGACGGACGGTGCGCGAAGTGTACCCGCTTGACGCCGGAGGAGGTGTTGGGCAACGTCCAGGAGGATCGCCAAGCCAAATGGGACCGGCGCTACATGGAGCTGGCCCGCCTTGTTGCCACCTGGTCCAAGGACCCCAGCACCAAGGTCGGGGCGGTTCTGGTCAAGCCCAACAACACCGTGGGAGCCACCGGCTTCAACGGCTTCGCGTCCGGAGCCGACGATAGCCCGGAACTCTACGCCGACCGGGCGTACAAGTACCAACACATCATTCATGCGGAGGTCAACGCCATCAACTTCGGCGGAACGGCCAAAGGGGCAACGGTCTATACTTCTTTCCCCGCCTGTCCGGCTTGCGTGCGTCATGCGATCCGGTCGGGCGTCGCCCGGATCGTCCAGCCTACGCTGCCGACGGCGGGACGGTCCGTGGAGTGGATCGAGGAATGGAAGCGCAACGGACTGACGGCGTATCGTGACGCCCGCGAGAACGGGCTGCTGCTGGAGACGTTGGAGGATGTCTGAAGCAGCGATGTGGGACGCGCTCCGGCCGTTGTTGAAGGGACTGGACCCGGTGCGTGTGGAGAATCCTGTTGGGCCCGGTACGCCCGACGTCAACTACACGGGGGGATGGATTGAACTCAAGTACGCGGACCGCTGGCCGCCCCAGGGCGGGCCGCTCCGCGTGGACCACTTCACCAAGGGCCAGCGGGCCTGGATCGTCCGCCGCCGGAAAGCCGGCGGCCGGGCCTGGGTGCTGCTGAAGGTAGGTGAGGCGGAGTGGTTGTTGTTTGAAGGCATCACCGCGGCTTTGTACCTTGGCGATTCGACCCGGGAACGTTTGTATGAAATTGCGGCGGCGCGCTGGACGCGCCGACCGGAGAAACAGGAGATTTGTTCATGTCTAAAGTGATCCAACCCACCCGCGGTGAAAGTTTGTACATCTGGCGGAAGCGCCGGCAGTACAGTCAGCCCCAAGCCGCGGAGGAGTACGGCGTGCACATCGACGTGTACCGCGATTGGGAACGGGATGTGCGCACGAAGGATCAACCCCGCCGTCAGTTGGGACAACTGAAACTCTCAGAACTCTGCGTGCTGATGCGCCGTCGCGCCGGCCTGACGCAGCGTGAGCTGGCTGGCCAAATGGACATCACCCGCCTCTGGGTGGTCCAGATGGAAGCCGGCGACGCGCCCGCGGATCGCCTCCGCGAGTTCTGGGGGGTCTAGGGCATGAAGCACGACACCAAAGCCTCCATTGCGTTCCTCCAACGGTGGGCTCCGGAAGGTCCTTGGGTTCTGACCGCGATCATCCCGGACGGCAAGACAGAGACAGCCACGTTCAACGCCACGGAATACGCGAAGGCAGCGGAGTGGATCGAGCGGAGTCAGGGCCTCAAAAACATCTATTTCCACGTCAACCCGACCCGTCGCGCGTTGGACAACAAAGCCTCCAAGGAAGACATCGCGCGCCTGGCCTGGCTCCATATTGACATCGACCCCCGGGCCGGTGAGGACTTCGGGGAGGAGCGCGAGCGCGCGCTGAAGATGCTCCGCGAGTTCGACCCGCGGCCCACAGCCATCGTGGACAGCGGCGGCGGCTTCCAAGGCTTCTGGCGACTGGAGCCGGATGAGCGGCTGGAGATCAACGGCAGCGTCGCGAAGGCCCAGGAGCTGGAGGCGTACAACATCCAGCTGGAGAAGTTGTTCCAGGCCGACCACTGCCACAACGTGGACCGCATCATGCGCCTCCCGGGCACGATCAACGTGCCCAACGCAAAGAAGCTGAAGAAGGGGCGGAAGCCGGCCCTGGCGAAGTTGGTGGAGTGGCACGACGGTCAGTACACCATCGATCAATTCACGCCGGCCGTCCGCGTCCAGACCCGTGAGCCGGGGCTCGCCGGAGGTCAGCCCAGGGTGAAGATCACGGGCAACGTCCCGGACATCGGGACCGCGGAGCTGGGCGATTGGGCGACGGAGAACGGTAAGACGATCAGCGACCACACCATGGCGTTGATCGCCACCGGCCAGGACCCAGTAGACCCGACCAAGTACCAGTCGAGGTCTGAGGTGCTGTTCCGGGTCTGCTGCGATCTGGTCCGGGCGGAAGTCCCTGACGAAATGATCTTTGCGGTGATCACCGGCTCCAATGAGATCGCCGCGAGCTGCCGGGACAAGCCGAACTGGGAAAGCTACGCCCTGCGGCAGATCGAGCGGGCCAAGGAGGAGGCGATTGACCCGTGGTTGCGCCGACTCAACGAGAAGCACGCCGTCATCGCAGACATCGGCGGGAAGTGCCGCATCATCAGCGAGGTCATGGACCCCGCGCTCAAGCGGACAAAGATCAGCAAGCAGTCATTTGAGGACTTCCGGAACCGCTACCGCCATATCAAGGTCCAGGTGGGTATCAATGAACAAGGCAAGCCGATCCTGAAGGCGGCCGGAACGTTCTGGGTGGACCATCCGCAACGCCGTCAGTATGAAACCATCGTGTTCGCCCCTGGGCAGGACATGGATGACGCCTACAACCTCTGGCGCGGGTTCACATGCGACTCCCTCCCGGGCGTCAAGCACCAATCCTTTCTCAACCATATCCGCGACAATATCTGCTCCGGGAACCTGGAGCACTACAACTACCTGATCGGGTGGATGGCGCGAGCCGTCCAGCACCCAGACGGCCCGGGCGAAGTTGCGGTGGTCTTGCGCGGCAAACGGGGCACGGGCAAGTCCTTCTTTGCGAAGGTCCTGGGCCAATTGTTCGGCCGCCACTTCCTCCAGGTCAGCGACTCCAAGCACTTGGTGGGTTCGTTCAACGCCCACCTCCGGGATACCGTGCTGCTGTTCGGTGATGAGGCGTTCTTTGCCGGCGACCGGAAGCACGAGTCAGTGCTCAAGACGCTCATCACGGAGGAGCACTTGGTGATCGAGGGCAAGGGCGTCGATGCGGAGGCCGCGCCGAACTTTGTCCATTTGGTCCTGGCCTCCAACGAGGATTGGGTGGTGCCCGCGGGCCTGGATGAGCGCCGGTTCTTTGTGATCGAAATGGGCGACGGACACAAACAAGACCACGCCTACTTCCGCGCGATCCGGAACGATCTGGACGCCGGCGGTCTAGAGAACTTGCTCAACTACCTGATCACCTATGACCTCACCCCGTATGAAGTCCGGCAGGTGCCCCAGACTTCCGCGCTCCAGGAGCAGAAGATCATGTCCATGGCGCCGGAGGCCCAGTGGCTGTTTGAGAAGCTCAATGACGGCCGGCTGCTCCGCCGCGACAGCGATTGGCGCGTGTCGGTCATGAAGGATGCGCTGTACCAGGATTATGTCGATGACCTGAAAGACCAGGGCCGGAACTTCCGCCACTCGCGGACGGCGTTTGGCAAGTTCCTGTCCCGCGCGTTCCCGGAAGGCTACCCGATCTGTAAGCAGGAGGTGGCCGAGATTCCGTGGACCAACGAACATGGGTTTGAGGTGTCGATCAAGAAGCGCGTGTACATGTACTACTTCCCGACGCTCGCGGAGGTCCGCGCGCATTGGGATCGGAACTTTGGGGGGCCGTTCCTCTGGCAGACGCCGGAGCTGGCACAGGAGGAGCTGACGGACGCGGACGGGAAGCCGCCATTCTGATGACGCCCCTAGAATCGACATGCCGCGAACTGCGTGAGTCCGGTATCCCTTACACCGTGGATGACTCGGGCAAGCGCCACACCAAGGTCCGGTTCACCGTCCGCGGCCGAACATGGATGGTGGTCGTGTCGCGGAGCGCCAGCGACCATCGGGCCGCGCTCAATGCGAGACTGACCGTGAGGCGGGAGATTCGACGGGCCATTGGGATCGAAAAATAACAGTTTACTTTTCTGACATTGGTGAGTATACTCTTTTGACACGTACACAGAAATGGAGCCGAACATGAACACCAACCGCCTTGCCGCCCTCGCCCTTTCGATGGGCTTGACCGTCCACCAGACCACCTTCCTGCCGGCGACGATCCGCCAGGCCGCGGGCAAATTGGGCCTGGACCCGGAACGGTTCCTGACCGACCACGTCGAGCCCTGCCGTGAAATGCGGCTGTACCTCCGTGACGTGATCGTCCGGGCGGAGGCGACCTTGGCCCAACAGGAGGCAGCTGCGTGAACGAGCGCATCGACATCTATGTGAAGGAAGGCCGGCGTTGGGTGTATGTGGAAGGAACCCGCATGTACAAGACCCTCGCCGCCGCGCAGCGCGCCTACGGTCCCGGCTATCAGGCGCGCTGGAGCGAACGTGGCGAACTATGACCCCTCCATCCTCCCCGACCGCTTCCGCATCGGACAGGAGCTGACCCAACATGAACTCCGCGAAGCCTTCAAAGCTATCTTCCAACGGCCGCTCCCGCGCAACGCGCGCCCAGGCGACACGGCGCGACACCTCGCCGCGTCGTGCCCCCTTCGGTTTGAATTTGAGGTCAATCGACTTCGGGGCTTTGCTTGGGAGCATTCCCCGTAGCGTTTGGGGCTTCCTCGCGTTCGCCTTGGTGGTCTGGCTCGCCGTCGCGGCCTTCGAGTCCGCGCTGGACCGCCCCACCGTGTACAAGAGTTACCTGACCCACAAATGCGTCCGCGTCGAGAATGCGGACGGCTCGCCCGGCGATTGCCGGAACCTCCCGGACAACTACCATAATGTCTGGGTGTACTGACGCAGAAATGGAGACCACAGCATGATCGTTTTCCGCAACCACGGCACCATCGACCCGGCCAGCATCACGACGTTTGGCGTGTCGTCCAAAGAGAATGCCGGAGCCATCGGCTTCTTTGGCACTGGCCTGAAGTACGCCATCGCCATCCTCCTCCGCGAAGGGTGCTCCATCAGCATCCAGACCGGCGGCGAGGTCCTGACCTTTGGCACGGAGCGCGCGAGAATCCGCGTTGACGAGTTCACGTTCATCACCATGAACGGCGAGCGCCTGGGCTTTACCACCGAGCTGGGCAAGACATGGGAGCTGTGGGCCGCCTTCCGCGAGCTGTACTGCAACTGCGTCGATGAGCACGGCGAGGTATCGGAGCTGGACCCGGGCGACCCGGAGCCGGCGGCGGGCGTCGATGAGACGATCATCACGGTCAAGGGCGAGGCGTTCCGTGACGTCTGGGCCAGGCGTTCGGAAATCTTCCTGGACACCAAGCCGCTGTATCGCCACGAGGCCGTCCACATCCACCCGGGGCCGTCTGAGTTCGTGTTCTACCGCGGCATCAAGGCATACCGGCCCAGCCAGCCGACCCGCTACACCTACAACATCCAGCGGAAGATTGACTTGACCGAGGATCGCACCGTCAAGTACGCTTTTGAGGTGGACAATGCGATCAACCGGGGCGTGCTGGAATGTGACCAGGAATCGCTGATCCATAATATCCTCACCGCTCCCCAAGGGACGTTTGAGGCCCAGCATACGTGGGCCGGCGTGGTGCCCAGCGAGACAGTGCTTGGGCTGGTCCGCCGGCTATCCCGCGACTTTAACCCGATGCTGAACCGGACGGCGCTGGAGACTTGCCGCCCGTGGTTGTTGGGCGAACTCCACAACGCAAAGCCGATGGAGTTGAGCCCGCTGGAGCAGGCGCGCTTGGCCAAGGCCATTGCCTTCTGCGAAACGGTGGGATTCAATGTCGCGGAGTATCCGATTGTCGTGACCGAGTTCCTTGGCGAAGGCGTGCTTGGCCAGTCTCACGAGTCCCGCATCTTCATCAGCAAGCGGACGTTCATGATGGGCACCAAGATGCTCGCCGGAACGTTGATTGAGGAGTTCCTACACCTCCGCCACCGGCTGTATGATGAATCCCGGGGCATGCAAAACTTTCTCATGGACGCCATTGTCTCGCTGGGCGAGCAGATCACGGGGGAACCGCTATGAAGAAACGCATAATCAAACTCACCGGCGACGCCCTGAAGGAGGCGCAGGCCCTTCACGCGGAGGTGCGTGCCATCCACGGCCGGGCCGACGCCCTCCGGGAGGAGTTCGACACCAGGATGGCCGAGCTGGAGGCGGAGAAGTCCACGGTGATCCGGAATCGCTGGGGCCGGATCATGGACGGTGCGGGTTTGGTCGGTGAGGACCCGAACGCTTGGGGCTTGGATGCCCAATACAGCGAGCCGTTCGGGTTGATGTTCCTCAATTGCGAGGGCGAGGACTCCGCGGAGCCCTTCGGCCGGAGCGTCCACTGATGCGCCGCGTCCTGCTCGCCGTCGCGCTGTGCCTCCTGGGCACCTCTGCCAGCGCAGGGGAGCCGCAGGCGTTCGACGCCCACGCGACTATCCAGGCGGCCGGAGTCGGGGTGTACGCCCCACGGACGGTGCCCGCCCCTTCCTTTGGGTCCGCGCTTCCGCCGGCCCTCAACGACCACCATCGGAGCCCGTATGCGTATCCAGGATCAACAAACCGCCATCAGCCAGTGGGGCCGCGAAACCTTCCCCGACACTCCAACCGTTCGCATCGCCACGCGCATGAACGTGGAAATGGCGGAGCTGCTGGAGGCCATACAAACCGGGGACGCCCGGGAAGCGGGCCTGGAGTGCGCTGACGTTTTCATCATGTTGGTCCAAGTCGCAGACGGCTTGGGCCAGGACCTCGCCGCGTTGGTGGCGGAGAAGATGGAGATCAACCGCAAGCGGGCCTGGTCCCGGACGGCCTCCGGCCGCGTCCAACACGTGGAAGCTCCAACCTTCCGCGAGCCCGGGTCAGGTTTGGTGATGCGTGAGGATTGGTTCTACATCCTCAGCGATTCGGGCAGCACCTACCACGCGGACGGCTTCCCGACCCGGGAGGCGGCGCGCGAATGGTTCAATGGCCCCGCGGGACAGGCCTATGGTGTCCCGGAGCTGTCGGAGCCGACCTACAACGGCGAGGCGGTAGGATTCGACGGGGTGGACGCGGCGAACCTGTATGCGGCGGCGGACCTCAAACGGTATTGGATTGACGAGGGCGAAACGGTATGAGCACAACGATCAACGGCGTGACGGTGCGGTTGGAGCGGAACCCGGAGGATTGGCGCCGCTACCAAATCACCATCCAAGTTGCCTCCCGGACGCGCGCCGGCCTCAAGGCCAGCCGCTCCATCGACCCGGGCAAGGCGTTGAACGCCAAAAAGCTCATGGAAGGTGTCGCCGCCGCCGCCGCGGTCAACGCGGAATACTTGGGCCAGAAGTACAACGACATCGTGGACCCGTCCACGGCGATCCGCGACGCCCTCAAGGCGTTCGGCGAGGAGTGCCGCTTGATGGGCGAACTCGCGAAGGGGTTGCCGGCGAAGCTGAAACGGCTCCGCGGCCGGATGGAATTGACGGCCCAGGAGGCGGAGCTGGTGAAGCGGATGATCTGGTTGACCGACCGCGGCGAACGCCTGACGTGGGAGGAGGCTGAATGGGTCAACCAGAAGATCGGCACGCTCCATGGAGCGCAACTGTGAGCGGCTACCGCGAGGTCATGGCCAAGCGCGTGGGATCCATCAACGCCCAACAGCGTCTGGAGAAGGCTGCCCAGCAGATCAAGACCTGGCTTGGGCCGAACGCCCGGGGCGCTGAGGTGGATCGGTTCTTGGCGAGCCCCTATGGCGGGAAGGTAGCGGAGGCGGAGCTGAACGGCTCCTCCCTCGCCGATCAGCTGGAGTATCGCAGTGCACGCTTCATGCGACACTATCGGGAGGTACAACGCAATGTTTGATGTACATGACGTGGAAGGCTATCTGGCGCACCTCCGGGGCAAAGGGTTCGGCGAGTCGCTGGGAATGGATGCGGCCCGGCCGTCGCCGCCGGAAGTCCGGACCTGGACGGGCCGCACGATCCAGCTGGCCCTCCTCCGGTCCGGAAACGATGTCTGGTTGGAATCGCGGAGCGTCCACCCCGTGTACGGTGTGACTCCGATGAACGCCTGTCGTGATCCGGCGGGCTTTCGCAACTTCATCTTGGAGACGGCCCGGGAGGATTCGCGATGATCACTTGGGACAACCTCCTACCCTCCACGCGCCAGAAGCTCATCGAGAAGCGGTACAACGCGCTGGACAAAATGGACGTGTCCTTGCTGGTCATCTACCTGACCGACCGGGGGCTGGCGGCTCCCTTCTACCCGCTGCTCACCACGCCCATCACCCTTTGGCCGCCGGAGGAGTTCATTGCGTTCCTGACCGCGGTAGGCAAGCGCGTCCAGATGGACGTGGATGAGACAATGGCCCGACTACATGCCGACGTTGAGCGCTTGCTCCCGGACGGCGCGACTTCCTCCCGCGGTTCATGGGAGGCCCTGAATGAGGTGCTGGGGTTCGACCTCCAGCGCCGTTGACCGACCAA
>Ga0164242_10003826_pt1 | contig 17039 bp, 12 predicted proteins | sample OricomgcompostMG_FD_108783 | JGI IMG/M metagenome (GOLD analysis project Ga0164242, IMG submission 108783) | Miracle-Growth compost microbial communities from Emeryville, California, USA - Original compost - Miracle growth compost (MG) ...
CGCCGAAGCCGGCACCGCGGCCCGCAGCGGCCAGTGAGACCCCGCGCGAGCGCCAGGAGCGGCTGCTGCGCGAGGCCGAGGAGCAGCGCCTGGCGCTTGCCGAGGAAGCGCGCCGCCGCGAAGAGCGCGAGCGCGCGGAGGCGGCCGAGGCCGAGCGCCGTCGTGCCGAGGAGAAGCGCGAGGCCGAACAACAGGCCGAGGCTGCCCCTGAGCCTGAGCCAGAGCCCGAGCCGCAGCCGGCGACCGAGATCGTCGAGACCGGCGAAGCGGCACCAGTCGCGCCGCAGCCGCGCACGGTATCGCTTGATGACAGCCTGCCCGCGCCACGTAGGTTCACCCCGGTGCAGCGTCCCGAGCGTCCGCAGCCGCGGCGGCAGGCGGAAGCCGCGCCCGCGCCAGCGCCTGCCAGCCCTCCCAAGCGCATCGGCGAGGCGCCTGCACGCCCGTCGCGCAACGATCGTAACGAGCGCCCCGATCGCAAGGGCGCGGTCGACGATCGCCGCCGCTCGGGCAAGCTTACCGTCAACCGCGCACTGGGCGACGACGAGGGAGCACGCGCTCGCAGCCTCGCGGCGCTGAAGCGCGCGCGGGAGAAGGAACGCCGCGCACATCATAGCGGCGGGCCACGCGAGCCGCAGGCCAAGCAGGTGCGCGACGTGGTGGTGCCCGAGACGATCACGGTGCAGGAACTCGCCAACCGCATGGCCGAGAAAGGCGCCGACCTCGTGAAGGCGCTGTTCAAGATGGGCATGATGGTCACCGTCAACCAGACGATCGACCAGGACACGGCCGAGCTGTTGGTCACTGACTTCGGCCACAATATCAAGCGCGTGTCCGAATCTGACATCGATTTGTCGCTCGACACTGCCGAGGATCCGGAGAAGGCTCTGCGCCCGCGCCCGCCGGTCGTCACGATCATGGGTCATGTCGATCACGGCAAGACCAGCTTGCTCGATGCGTTGCGGGGTACGGACGTCGTAAAGGGCGAGGCCGGCGGTATCACCCAGCACATCGGCGCCTATCAGGTGACGCTTAAGGACAAGTCGAAGATTACTTTCCTCGACACGCCCGGCCACGAAGCGTTCACCGAGATGCGCGCGCGCGGCGCCAACGTCACCGATATCGTGGTGCTGGTGGTGGCGGCGAACGACGGGCTGATGCCGCAGACGATCGAAGCCATCAATCACACCAAGGCGGCCGGCGTGCCGATGATCGTTGCGATCAACAAGGTGGATCTCGAATCGGCCAATCCGCAACGCGTGCGCGAGCGCCTGCTCGAGCATGAGGTGATCGTCGAGGAAATGGGCGGCGACGTCCAGGACGTCGAGGTCTCCGCTCTCAAAAAGACCGGGCTCGACGCTCTAATCGAGAAAATCCAGCTTCAGGCCGAGCTGCTCGAACTCAAGGCCAATCCGGACCGCGATGGCGAAGGCACGGTGATCGAGGCCAAGCTCGACAAGGGGCGCGGCCCGGTAGCGACGATCCTCGTCAACCGCGGCACGCTGCGCGTCGGCGATGTGTTCGTCGTCGGGCCCGAGAGTGGCAAGGTCCGCGCGCTAATCGACGACAAGGGCCGCCAGGTGAAGGAAGCCGGTCCGTCGGTGCCTGTCGAGGTGCTTGGCATCTCGGGCGTGCCCTCGGCGGGCGACCCCTTGCAGGTCGTCGAAAACGAGGCGCGGGCCCGTGAGGTCGCCGAATATCGTCGCGGCGTGCTCCTGCAGAAACGCACGACGCAGGCGCCGGCGAGCCTGGAGACGATGTTCTCGGCGCTCAAGGACAAGCAGGCGATCGAATATCCGCTGGTCGTCAAGGCCGATACGCAAGGCTCGGTCGAGGCGATCGTTGGATCGCTCAACAAGCTTTCCACCGACGACATCAAGGTACGGATCCTGCACTCCGGGGTCGGCGGCATCACCGAAAGCGATGTGACGCTGGCGGGCGCCAGCGGCGCGCCGATTATCGGTTTCAACGTTCGCGCCAACGCCAAGGCGCGCGAGATTGCTGAACGGCAGCAGGTCGCGCTCAAATATTATGACGTGATCTATGACCTGATCGACGAGATCCGCGCCGGCATGGCGGGCGAACTTGGTCCCGAGGCGTTCGAGACGGTGGTGGGCCGCGCCGAAATCCGCGAGGTCTTCTCGGCAGGCAAGCACGGCAAGGCAGCGGGCCTGCTCGTCACCGAGGGCGTCATCCGCAAGGCGCTCAAGGCGCGCATCACCCGGGAGGATGTCATCATCTATACCGGGGAAATCGCGAGCTTGCGGCGCTTCAAGGACGACGTCGCGGAAGTTCGCGCGGGCCTGGAGTGCGGCGTGACGTTCACCCAGAACTTCACCGACATCAAGCCGGGCGACTTCCTCGAAACTTTCGAAGTCGAGATGCGCGAACGGACGCTTTGATAACAATCGTCATGCCAGCAGCAGCCGAGGGCTAACCAAGGTCGCTGCTGGCATCTCGTGCCGCGGGGCGTCTTCACAAGCACTCACGCGGCCTGGGACCTCAGCTTTCGCTGGGGTGACGCAGCCTTGGAGGCCGCGTCATGCGAAACGACACCCCTGAAACCCAATCGATTCGCACGCTACGAGTCGGCGAACACGTGCGACATGTCTTGTCGGAAATCCTGCAACGAGGCGACGTGCATGACGAGGTTTTGGCAAGCCATCTCGTCAGCGTCACCGAGGTGCGGATGTCGCCCGACCTGCGCCACGCGACGGTGTTCGTGAAGCCGTTGCTGGGCAAGGACGAGGAAGCAGTGCTTAAGGCCCTCCGCACCAATACCGCCTTCCTCCAGCGCGAGGTCGCGCGGCGGGTGAAAATGAAATACGCTGCCCGTCTCAAGTTCCTGGCCGACGAGAGCTTCGACGAGGGGAGCTATATCGACGCGTTGCTGCGCGATCCCAAGGTCGCTCGTGATTTGGACGACGGCGAACCGGACGCCTAGTTGAACAAACCGTCACGACTCGGTCCGCGATCCTCGGTACCGCAAGTGGAGCTCCCGCCCGGCGGTTGGACCTGAGCAAGTCCGGCAGAGGCTACTTCATCAATACCAGTTCTTCCGCCATCGTCGGGTGCAGCGCCACGGTTTGATCGAAATCGGATTTTGTAAGGCCCGCCTTCACCGCCACCGCCGCCGCCTGGAGGATTTCCGGCGCGTCCGGGCCGATCATGTGCAGGCCGACGACACGGTGGGTCTCTGAGTCGCAAATCATCTTGTAGAGCGCGCGCTCGTTGCGGCCGGCTAGCACGTTCTTCATCGCTCGAAAATCGGACTGATAGACCTTGACCGAGCCGAGCTTCTGCCGCGCCTTGGCTTCCGTCAGGCCGACCGCGGCGATCGGCGGGTGGCTGAAGACCGCCGAGGGAATATTCTCGTAATCAACACGGGTGGGCTTGCCGCCGAACACGGTGTCGGCGAACGCCTGGCCTTCGCGGATCGCGACCGGTGTCAGCTGGATGCGATTGGTGACATCGCCCACCGCATAGATGCTTTCGCAGGTCGAGCGATTGTCGTCGTCGACCTTTATCGCGCCCTTTTCGTCCCACTCGACACCCGCGGCTTCCAATCCCAGGCCGCCGGTATTTGGCACACGGCCAGTGGCGAACATCACGCAGTCGACGGTGATCGGATCGTGGTTGGTCATTTCCACGGCCAGGCAGCCGTCCTCGCCCTTGGTGATACCGCGAAAATCGGCGTTCAGGCGGAAGTCGATGCCCTTGCGGATCGAAATGTCGAGCAACCGGTCCCGCAGCGCCTGGTCGTAGCCGCGCAGGATCGTGTCGGTCCGGTTGATCAGCGTCACCTTGACGCCGAATTCGTTGAAGATCCCGGCGAATTCATTGGCAATATAGCCGGCGCCTGCGATCAGGATACGCTTGGGCAGCGCGTCGAGGTGGAACGCCTCGTTAGAGGTTATGCCGTGTTCGTGGCCAGGGCAGTTTGGAACGTGAGGTGTGGCGCCGGAGGCGATCAGGATCGTCCTAGCTGTCACCTCACGCCCGCTCGTCAGTTTGATGTCATGCGGGCCAGTCAGAACTGCCCGATCAAGAATCACTTCGACGCCATGGTTCTGAAGCGTGCCGGTATAGGCCCGGTTGAGCCGGTCCACTTCAGACAGCACGTTGTCCCGAAGCGTACGCCAATCGAATTGGCATCCCTCGACTTTCCAGCCAAAACGGCCGGCATCCTGGATGTCTTCGGCGAAATGTGCACCGTAGACGAGCAGCTTCTTGGGGACGCAGCCGCGTATCACGCAGGTTCCCCCGACGCGGTATTCCTCGGCGATCGCGACCTTCGCTCCGTGCGCCGCCGAGACGCGCGCCGCCCGCACTCCGCCCGATCCGGCGCCGATAACGAAGAGGTCGTAGTCATATTGGGGCATTCGGGCCTCCGCTACAAAACTGCCGTGCGCCGCGAATCTGCCGAAGGACGATTTGAAAAATCAGTCTTCGGCAGATTCAGCCGGACGGCAAAACGTGTCAGCCGAAGGCGCGCTTGATGAGGTCATCGGTCGACGGATCGAACTGCTGCCCCCCCTTGTCTGCCGCCTTGGCCATTTCCTTGCCGAGCTCGACACCGAACTGGTCGAACGGGTTGATGTCGAGCAGCACCGCGTTAACGAACACGCGGTGCTCGTAAAACGCGATCAGCGCGCCCAACCCATGCGGGTCGAGAGTGTCGAGCAGAATCGAGGATGACGGCCGATTTCCCGGATAGGAGCGCGCCGGGTCTTCGACATTGGCGCGGCCCTTCATCAGCGCAGCACCTTGGGCGAACATGTTCATGAGAAGCTGGCGGTGATGATCTTCTGACAGAGTGTCGCCTGGCTCGGTCACGCCGATGAACTCGACTGGCACGAGGTGAGCGCCCTGGTGGAGCAGCTGAAAAACGGCGTGCTGCGCGTCGGTGCCAACACCGCCCCAGGTAATCGCCGCGGTCGGACGACCGACCGGTTCGCCCTCGACCGTCACTCCCTTGCCGTTCGATTCCATCTCGAGCTGCTGAAGGTATGACGGCAGCAGTCGCAGGCGCTCGTCATAGGCGAACGGCGCGCGGGTCTCCGCACGCTTGTTTTGAGTGTAGAACAAGTCCGCAAAAGCGGCCAGCGCAGGTGCGTTCTCGTGCAGCGCGGAAAGACGGAAATGTCGATCCATCTCGGCGGCGCCGTCGAGCAGTTCCTGGAATGCATCCCAGCCTAGCGCCAACGCGGCGGGAAAGCCGATCGACGACCACAGCGAATAGCGCCCGCCGACGCTCTCCGAAAAGGGCAGCACGCGCGTTTCGTCGACGCCCCAGGCGATCGCCTTGTCGGGTTCGGCGGTGAGTGCAACCACCTTGCCGTAAGGATCTTCAACGCCCGCCTCGGTCATCCATTGCAGCGCACTCGCGGCGTTGAGCATCGTCTCGGTGGTGGTGAAGGTCTTTGAGGCGATCACCAGCAGCGTCGCCTTGGGATCGAAACGCTTGAACGCGTCTTCCATTGCAACGCCGTCGACATTGGAGACGATCGCGACGTCGTAGCGGCTATCCTCGCGGCCAAGCGCGTCAACCAGCAAGTGTGGACCGAGCGCCGATCCGCCGATTCCAGTGTGCAGCACATGGCGGATCTCGCCCAGTGCGCCACTCTCGATCGCATCGATCAACGCGCGCATGCGGGCGTGGAGAGCGGCGGCCTTGGCGACCGATTCCTCGGCGCCTTCGCCTCGTTCCGCCGTATGCTCTGCCGCCCGGTTCTCGGTAACGTTGACGTGGCGACCGGCGAACATCGCTTCGCGCTTGCCGGCAAGATCCTGGGTCTTGGCCAGTGCCTCGAACGCCGTGATGCCCTCGCGCGTCAGGTGGGTTTTCGACCAGTCGAAATGGATGCCGGCGACATCGAGGCTGAGCCGGGCGACCCGCTCGTTGTCCTCGGCAAACAGCTGCTCCAGATGCGGCGGGTCGAGCGCATCGATCGCGCTCCAGTCGGCTTTCGGCATGGCGGGAACTCCTCAGGCTCGAGACGGGACGGCCTGCACGTAGGACATGCCCCCGCGCGGGACAACGCCCCGATACTACAAAGCGGCCGCTTGACGCCGTCGGGCGGTGGCCGCAAAGCCCGTAACATGGCCAGATCCGATACCGCCCGCCTTCGCGGCAAGCCCGTTCGCCAGCGTTCGGAGTTGGCTGACACGTTGATCTTCCTGGTCAAGCTGGTGATCTTCGTCGCGGTATTCAGGAGCTTCCTGTTCGCGCCTTATTCGATTCCCTCGCAATCGATGCTGCCGCGGCTCTACATCGGCGACTATCTGTTCGTGTCGAAATGGAATTACGGCTATTCGAAAAACTCGCTGCCGTGGAGCATGCCGCTGATACCCGGTCGCATTTTCCCGCACACGCCCAAACGCGGCGACGTCGTGGTGTTCAAAAGCCCGGCGCCTGCGCATGAGGACATCATCAAGCGGGTGATTGGCCTGCCCGGTGACACGATCGAGATGCGCCACGGCCAGATCATCTTGAACGGCAAGCCGGTGCCGCAGCAGCGCATCGCCGATTTCGTCATCCCGCTCTCGCCCAATTACAACACCGAAATCCCGCCGGGCGAAGACCAGCCCAACTGTCCGGCGCCGTTCATCACCCGCACCGCCGACGGCGCGCCGGCCTGCCGCTACCATCAGTTCCGCGAGACGCTGCCCGACGGCAAGAGCTATGCCGTGCTCGATCGCGGCAATATCCCCGGTGCCGATGACACCGAGGTCTATCACGTTCCCGAGGGATCGGTGTTTATGATGGGCGACAATCGTGATGACTCGGGCGACAGCCGCTTCCCGGTCGAGGAAGGTGGGCTCGGCTATGTGCCGATGGCCAATCTCGAAGGGCGGGCGCTCATCACCTTCTGGTCGACCGACGGTTCGGCAGCGTGGCTGAAGCCCTGGACCTGGTTCACCGCGGCGCGCTGGAACCGGATCGGACACGGCTTTTGAGCGAGGACCTCGCAGAATGGCTGACAACAACCTTCGGCACGCTGCCGCATAACCTGGCGCGGTTCGAGCGCGCGCTTACCCACGGCAGTCAAGGCCAGGACAATTACGAACGTCTCGAATTCCTTGGCGATCGCGTGCTTGGGCTGACAATGGCCGAATGGCTGTTCGAGCAATTCCCCGGCGATCCGGAAGGCGCGCTGTCGAAGCGGCTCAACGCGCTCGTGACCGGCGCGGTGTGCGCAGATGTGGCGCGCCACATCGGCGTGCGTCCCCACTTGCGGCTCGGCAAGCAGGCGCGTGACGACGGCGCCGCGGATAGTGACAATGTGCTTGGGGACGTGCTGGAAGCACTGATCGGCGCGCTGTATCTTGAGACCGGTCTCGAGCCGGCACGGGAGTTTGTCCGCCATGCCTGGGGGGAGCGGATTGCAAGGCACTCGCCGGCACCGCAACATCCCAAGTCTGCGCTCCAGGAATGGGCCGCCGCCCATAACCGCAAACCCCCGGCCTATGAAGTGATCGATCGTTCGGGCCCGCACCACGCGCCGCGTTTCACTGTCCGCGTTAGCCTCGGCAAACTCGCCGAAGCGACCGCGACCGGAACGAGCAAGCAAGAGGCGGAAACCGAAGCGGCACGGGCGCTGCTGGAGCGGTTGAAGTGAGCCAGTCCTGCGGCCTCGTCGCCGTGGTCGGTGCCCCCAATGCGGGCAAGTCGACCTTGGTCAATGCGCTGGTCGGGCAGAAGGTGGCGATCGTCAGCCCGAAGGCCCAGACGACGCGCACGCGGCTGATGGGCGTGGCACTTGCGGGAGAGGCGCAGATCCTGCTGGTCGACACGCCCGGCATATTCGAACCCAGGCGGCGGCTCGATCGGGCGATGGTCGCGGCGGCTTGGGGGGGCGCGGAAGGCGCCGACCTCATCGCGCTGGTGGTCGATGGCAAGGGCGGTATCGGCGAGAAAGTGACGCGGATCGCCGATGCCTTGGTGTCCCGGCCCGAACCCAAGTACCTGATTCTCAACAAGGTCGACATCGCAGAAAAGGCCAAGCTGCTCACCCATGCGCAGCGCCTCAACACGGTTGTACCGTTTGCCGAAACCTTCTTCGTCTCGGCGGCGACCGGCGACGGGGTGGCCGAGCTGAAGAATGCGCTGGCCGCAGCGATGCCCAAAGGACCGTGGCACTTTCCCGAGGATCAGGTGTCGGATGCCACCGAGCGAATGCTCGCTGCCGAGGTTACGCGCGAGCAACTCTATCTCCAGCTCCACGCCGAGTTGCCCTATGCCAGCGCGGTTGAGACCGAGGCGTTCAAAGAGCGCCCCGACGGTTCGGCGGAAATCCACCAGCAGATTCTCGTCGCGCGTCCCACACAACGCGCAATCGTGCTGGGAAAGGGCGGCAGCCGCATTCGCGAGATCGGCGCCAAGGCGCGGGCGGAATTGGCAGCGCTGCTCGACAGGCCAGTGCACCTTTATCTCCACGTCAAGGTGAAGGAAGGCTGGGACGAAGACCGGTCGGTCTATCGCGATATCGGGTTGGACTGGGTAGAGTAGCTCCGAACGGCGACCCTGGTGAAAGGCTTTCTTGGGCGAGGTCGAAAGCTATGCCCGACCATGCCGCCGGCGCTCGTTTCGATCACCCGCGGCCCAGCTCTCGCACCGACCTGACGCGATTTACAGCCCGATTGCCTTCATCAACGGCTCGATCCAGTGGTCGGTGTCCCGAAACTTGAAGCTGCTGGTATAGCCCCACACGCAGCCGTCGATGCCGGCACGGCCAAAGGCATCGTGCACCGCCTTGTAATAAGCGGCGCGCTGATTGGTCGGGATGGTTTTGTCATAGGCGCCATATTCGCCGAGGAACAACGGCCGGTGGGTCCGCGCCATGTACGCGCGTGCCTTGGCAACATTTGAATCGAGCTGGGCCAGATCGCCGGTACTACCGAAGGTGGCGCCGAGCGGGGGGATGGGATGAACCCATGAGGCGCCCTGGTGAGTGAAGGTCATCGGCAAATAATAATGGAAAGTGGTGACGAGATTGGGATCGTCGGGCAGCTCGAGCGTGGCAAGCGAATCGATCCCGCTCCAGCCCTCGCCGCCGATCACTACCTTGCGTGTCGGATTGGTTGCGCGGATCGCGGTCAGCGAGGGACCGAGCGTTGCCATCAGATTGCCGTTGGTCAGCTTGTCGTGCGGTTCGTTGGCTATTTCGAACCAGACGTTTGCCGGGGCATTCTTGAAGCGCGCGGCGATTTGGCGCCACATCGCCGCGAGCCGCGGTGATTCGTCAGCGGGGTCGGTGAACAGCCTGTCGTCGTTGTGGAGATCGATAATCAGGCCGAGATGTGCCCTTTCGGCAAGGCCGACGACGTGCGCGACGCGATCAAGGAACGATGGAGTGATCGTGTAGGGCGCTGTGGCCGCGGCGTGGGCGCCGAATGCTACCGGGAGTCTTACCGTCTTGAATCCGGCCCGGGCGATGATTGCGAAATCGCCGTCCGCGATTGTGCGGCCCCATGCACCTTCCTTCGGCGATTCCATCATGTTTGCCATATTGACGCACTCGCCGATCTGCGCCGGTGCCTGGCTCGCCGGGATTGCGTCGGGCGCCGCGTGCGCGCTCGCCGCCAACGCCAGCGCCGCGGCCACTACGACCATCGTCGCTTTGACCATCGATCCTCTCCCCTGACTATTTGTCTGCGAAATCCTAGGCTGATATGCGCAAGCTGGCCAGCATCTTTATCGCGGGGCTTGCACGCGCTTCGCGCGGCGTCGAAAAGCGGGGTGGGAGGAGCGATGCCGGGAATGAAGCCGACCAGGGTCGTCGTGCTCGGCGGGGGCACTGCCGGGTGGATGACCGCGGCGGCACTGGCGCGGCTGCTACCGCGCGTCGCAAAAGTCCATGTACTCGAATCGGCAGAAATCGGCATCGTGGGGGTCGGTGAGGCGACGCTGCCGCACCTGCGCGCGTTTATCGCCACGCTTGGCATAGACGAAGTCGAGTTCATGGCCGTGACGCATGCGACCTACAAGCTTGGAATCGAATTTTGTGACTGGGGGCGGATCGGCGACCGCTATTTCCACCCGTTCGGCACGTTCGGCAATCCGCTGAACGGCGTCGGCTTCCACCATTACTGGCTGCGCCGCCATGCCGAGGACCGTAAGGACAGCTTCGACGATTATTGCATGGCGAGCTGTCTCGCCCGCGCCAACCGCTTTGCTTTGCCGCCCGGCGACGGCGATGATGTGACGACGCGCTACGGTTATGCCTACCAGTTTGATGCAACGCGCTTCGGGCCGTACCTGCGCGAGCGCGCAATAGCAGACGGCGTCATGCGCACCGAGGGCCGCGTCGTCCAGGTCGAGCGTGATCTCGAAAGCGGCGATGTTACCACGCTGCTGCTGGAGGACGGCCGCCGCATTGCCGGTGACCTCTTCGTTGACTGTTCAGGCTTCCAAAGCCTGCTGCTCGGCAAAGCGCTCGGCGAACAATGGCAGGACTGGAGCCATTGGCTGCCGTGCGACCGAGCCGTGGCAATCCCTTGCACTTCGCCGCCAGGGCCCGTCGCACCCTACACGCGCGTCGCGGCGATGCCGTTCGGCTGGCGCTGGCGCATCCCACTGAACCACCGCGTCGGCAACGGTTACGTCTATTCCTCCGCGCACCTCTCGGACGATGATGCGGCGGCGGCGCTGCTCGACGCGATTGAAGGCGCGCCGCTTGCGCAACCGCGCGTGCTACGCTTCCGCGCCGGTCGTCGCGCGCGGAGCTGGGTCAACAATGTCGTCGCGATCGGCCTCGCCTCCGGTTTTTTGGAACCGCTCGAGTCGACCAGCATCCATCTGACCCAGGTGGCGATCACCGATCTCATCGAGCTGTTCCCGCACGGCGGCATTCTCGGCCCGGAACGCGATGCCTTCAACCGCTCGGTAGACTGGGAGTATGACCGCGTTCGCGACTTCCTTGTCCTGCATTATCATGCAACAACGCGCACCGACTCGCCCTTTTGGGATCAGGTCCGCACCATGCGGGTTCCCGACACTCTCGCAGCGAAAATTGCGCTGTTTCTCGAGGCCGCCGAGGTCGAAAGCTACACCAAGGGCCTGTTCCTAGCGCCGAGCTGGCTCGCGGTCTATTTCGGCCAGGGCATCGTCCCGCGGCAGTGGGACCAGCGTGCCGACCAACCCGAGGGGGCCGCCCTCGACCGGGCACTCGACGGGGTGCGCCGAGCGATTGCCGAAGCTGTCGCCGCCGCGCCCGACCATGCCGAGATGCTGGCGAGCCGATGAGCGAGCCTTTGACCCGTATCGCCGTATTCGGCGGCGGCATCGTCAGCCTGTCGGCGGCGACCGCGCTCGCCCGCGCGCTTCCGCAGGTCAAGATCGAGCTGGTCGCCACGCCAGTCGATCCGGCGGCGCTGGCCGACCGGTCACCTGGTGCCTTGCCTGCATTGGGCCTGTTCAACGAGACGATCGGCTTTCCTGAAAGCGATATGCTGCGTCGAACCGGCGCGATGCACCGCCTGGCGACGCGCTTCGAGGGCTGGTCGGCAGATGGCACGGCCTGGCTATTTGGCTACGGCACGCCGGGGCCGCCCGATGCCACTGGTTTCGTCCACCACTGGACAGCCGCACGGGACGACGGCGATGCGAGGCCGCTTGCCGAATATCACCAAGGCGCGATGCTGGCGGCAGCCGGGCAATTCGTGCCCGATGTTGATTATGCGCTGACGATTGACCCTGCGGGTTACCATGCCGGGCTCACCGCGCTGGCGCTGCATCGCGGCGTGGCGGTGACGCAAGGTAGCGTCGCCGCTATCGACCGGCATAATGGCGGCATCGCCGCCGTCACGCTGGCCGACGGCCGGCGCATCGCCGCGGACCTGTTCATCGACGCCACCGGCCCGACTGCGCGGCTGATGGCTGCGCTCGATCCAGCCTTTGAGGATTGGAGCAGCCTTTTGCCCGCCGATCGCCTGCTACTCGGCGAGGCCCCGCCGGCACCCGTGCTGTACGATACCGTGACGGCGCTCGAGCAAGGCTGGTGCTGGCGCATACCCGGCCGCGCGCGGACTCTCTTGGTGCTGACCTATTCCAACGCGACGTCGGATGATCAAGCAGCGTCACTGTTCACCGCTACGACTGGTCACGCGCCGGGGGAGCGGGTCGCTTTCCGTCCCGGTCGCCGACGAAGCTGGATCGGCAATGTCGTTGCGGTCGGCGACGCGGCGGTCGTTGTCGACCCGCTTCATGCCACCAACCTCCAACTCGCGCATGGTGCCATCTTGCGACTGCTCAATTTGCTGCCCGATCGCCGCTTTGCTCCGGCGCTGTGTGACGAGTTCAACCGCCGCACCTTGTGCGAGACAGGCCGGGTCCGTGATTTTCTTGCCGTGCATTACCGACATTCGCCCAATGCCAGCCCCTTCTGGCGGCGCGCTGCACAGGCATCGCCGCCCAATTCACTTGCCGAGACGCTGGCGCTGCTCGGAGCGCGCGCGCGGCTGCCGCATTTCGAGGAGGAAACGTTTCAGCCCGTTGAATGGCAAATGGCGGCAATTGGCCTTGGCCTGTTACCCGCCCAGATCGATGCGATGGCGTTGGCAATGCCAAGACAAGTGCGCCTTGCGCTCTTGCATTCGGTGCGCCAACGAATCGCCGCGACGCTCCGATCGGCACCCTCTTATCAGGATGCTTTGGCCCGGCTTCTTGGGAGATAGCTTGCCCGCGGAGGCGCCCTGCCATAGCGGGTCGGGTAATGAACGATCCCACTACCATCCGCCGGCTTTACGGCCGCCGTCAGGGCCACAAGCTGCGCGCCGGCCAGGCCGCGCTGGTCGAGGAGCTATTGCCCGAAGTCGCGGTGCCCGAAGCCGGACAGCTCGATGCGCGCGTGCTATTCGGCGATGATAGACCGCTCGAATTCGAGATTGGCTTTGGCGCCGGTGAACACCTCGCCGCGCAGGCTGAGGCGCATTCCGAACGCGGTTACATCGGCTGCGAGCCATTCCTCAACGGGGTGGTAGGCGCGCTTGGCCATATCCGCGAGCGCGGGCTTCGCAATGTCCGCCTGCACATGGGCGACGCGCTATCGGTGCTCGAGCGGCTGCCGGACGCCGGTCTGACCCGTGTCTATCTGCTGCATCCCGATCCCTGGCCGAAGACGCGTCATGCCAAGCGCCGCATGGTCAATCCCGGCCCACTCGACCTGATCGCCGCCAAACTCGTCCCCGGCGGTGAGTTCCGCCTCGGTACCGACGATCCGACCTATTGCCGCTGGGCGATGATGGTAATGAACGTTCGCCGTGATTTCGAGTGGCTGGCGCGCGAGCCACGCGATTTTCTCGAACGCCCCGCCGACTGGCCCGAAACGCGCTACGAGCGCAAGGCGCGGCGGCAGGGGCATGAGGTCTGGTATATGAGATATCGGCGGACGGATACAAAATAGACCAAAAACCTCATGATCCTTTCGCAATAGAGCACGTCATGCGGCTGATGGAGGCCTGCATCGCGCAGGAGATTCGCAGGCGCTTCCCGCTGGGAGATGCGCGTCTCGGCGGGCGCTCACGAGCCCGTCGGCGGAGAGGATTTTGGCATCGGCGCAGCGATGCCAACATAATCAAGTTTTGGCGCCGCCCGATCACGTGCCGCTTACCACAAAAAGGGTAAGGCGTGACACGAATGGGAACATAGCATCGTTGACATGGATCGGCCGCACTGGCCCTTCCCATGCCGGTTACCGTCGCAAGACTGGCGGCAGGCGGGCGAGAATCGTCGAATCCCGCCCAAAATACAAGTCTTGTTTCAGCGAATCGGATGATTCACAGTCGAGTCGTCCAGAGATGGACACGTTCTCAACAAGCGAAAGGAGGTGATCCGATGTCTCATGGTTCAGCAATGGGGTCGGTTCAGTTCGTTCGGGAGACGCGCCGCTGATCGCATGAGGTCGCCGGCGGGAGGTATTCTCCTCCAGTCAACGCCAGCGCCAAAGCAAAGCGGTTCGCATGGTCTCCCGGGCTGGAGCTCTCCGGCCGCTGACCATGCTGGAGGCTGTCGGGCGCTGCCGCGCTCGGCAGCCTCTTTCATGTCCGGGGGCTCGTCACGCCAAGATCGGCCGTTGCGCCAACTATTGAACTGCGGCTAACCTTTATTCTACTCGGCCAAGTCGAAGCACGATGAATTGCTTTCAACATGGCGCGGCGCGAGCGAACCTAGTTTGCGCTCGAAACTTGTCGTCCGTTCAAGCTAAAAACTTCATCAAAAGGGGAGGGCGTCTATGAAAATCCGGGCCGCAATGACGGCGGCGGCAATTGCTCTTGCCACCAGCACTCCTGCCCGGAGCGCAACGATCGTCGAGGAACAGTCGATCGACCAGCTTCGAGCCGCGATGGTCGCCGGTCGAGCGACGAGCGAGGCGATCACCCGCGCCTACCTTGCTCGAATTGCGGCGATGGATCGCACCGGGCCGACATTGCGTGCGGTCATAGCGCTCAATCCCGATGCTCTTGCCGAGGCGAAAGCTGCAGACGCGCGGCGTAAGGCTGGCAAGACGCTTGGTCCGCTCGACGGCATTCCCATCCTCATCAAGGACAATATCGAAACGAAGGACCCGCTACCGACGACCGCGGGTAGTCTCGCCCTCGTTGCCAATGTCACCCACCGCGACGCACCGGTTGTCGCGCGGCTCCGCGCGGCCGGCATGGTGATCCTGGGCAAGACCAACCTCTCCGAATGGGCCAATATCCGCTCGACACGGGCGATGAGCGGGTGGAGCGGCATCGGCGGGTTGGTGCGCAACCCCTACGCATTCGATCGCACGGCATGCGGCTCATCGTCGGGATCAGGCGCCGCGGTGGCGGCAAGTTTCGCAGCGGTAGCGCTCGGAACCGAGACCGACGGCTCGGTCGTCTGCCCCTCGTCGGTCAACGGCCTTGTCGGGCTCAAGCCGACGATCGGGCTTGTCAGCCGTACCCATATAGTGCCGATCAGCCATAGTCAGGATACTGCCGGCCCGATGGGCAAAAGCGTGCGCGATGTCGCCGAATTGTTCTCGTCGATGATCGGCAGTGATCCCGCGGACCCGGCAACCATCGGCGCTGACGCGCATCGTCACGATTATGCTGCTGAGCTCAAACCCGGTGCGCTAAGGGGAATGCGGATCGGTGTGATTCATCCCGACATGACGCCCGACCTCGCCGACGCTTATGAGCGCGCGTTGGCAGTGTTGAAGGCACAAGGCGCGGTACTGGTCGAAATCAAGCAGCCGAAGCTCGAAGGACTGGGCGAGGCCGAGCTCACTGTATTGCAGACTGAGCTTAAGGCCGATCTCGACGCCTATCTCGCTACCACCCCGCCCGCCGTTAAGACGCGTACGCTCGCCGACGTGATCGCATTCGACGACGCGCATAGGGCGGCCGAGATGCCTTATTTCGGGCAAGAGACGTTCCTCGCTGCCGAGACAACCAAGGGTCTCGAGGATCCCGCCTACAAGGCCGCTCGGGCAAAATCGCTCGATCTCGCCGGACGACAGGGGATCGAGAGCATGCTCAGGACGGCGAACGCGGCAGTACTGGTCGAGCCGACTTACGGGCCGGCCTGGCTCAGCGATCCCGTCTACGGCGATCAGTATAACGGTCCGAGTTCATCGACCCTGTCGGCGGTGGCTGGTGATCCCAACCTGACGGTGCCGATGGGCCTGGTCGACGGGTTGCCGGCGGGGCTGTCGTTCATGGGTCCGGCGTATAGCGAACAGACCTTGCTCGACGCCGGCGATGACTACGAGCAGGCGAGTCATGCGCGCGTGCCGCCCAGGTACTTGCCGACCGCAGCGGTGGCGTCCGGGATGAGCGGATCGGGAGAACACTGAGGCCAAGAGCTTCGGCCACCTTTCGTCGTGACCTGAAGTTAAAGAGGAGGTCGCGCCCGGGCTGCTTCGACTTCGCTCAGAGCGAACGGAAGAAATTCGAGCTAGCGAGAGGGTTTCGAGCGGCTTATCTCCATTTTGAGCCAATCGGCGAAGGTCCGCGTCGCGGCGCTTTCGGAGCGCGATTTCAGCCTGGTCAGCCAATAGCTGCCAGTGTCGATCTCGATGGCGAAAGGCTGGACCAGCCGCTCGGCGGCGAGTGCGTCGGTAAACATGACGGGGGGCGCTAGCGCTATGCCCAGTCCCGCCTCGGCGGCCGCGATCATCAGCGTCGAGCTGTCGAACACTGGCCCACGCAGGGGTGGCGGCGTCAGCCCGGCGCGATGAAACCAGCGCGGCCATTCGTCGGCGCGATACGAGCGCAGCAGCGTTTCGCCGGTCAGGGCCTGCGGCGAACTGAGTCGCGAGGCCATCGCCGGGGTACAGAGCGGCGTGAGCGGCGCGGCCATGATCGGCTCGGCATGAACTCCGTGCCAGGCGCCGTCGCCAAAGCGGATAGCGAGATCGAGCCCCTCCCCGGCAAGGTCAACGCGGTTATTGTTGGTCATTAGGCGCAGATCGACCTCGGGATGCTCCGTCGCAAAGTTGACCATCCGGCGCAGTAGCCAGCCCGCAGCAAAGGTGCCGACCACCCCTATCGTCAACACCTCGCGCAGTCGGCCGCCAGCGTAGCGATCGAGGGTCGCACCGATGCGATCGAACGAATCGGCGACTACCGGCACTAGCGCCTGCCCCTCGTCGGTTAGCGCCAACCCACGCGGCAACCTGCGGAACAACGCTACCCCCAGCCGCTCCTCGAGCAGCGCGACCTGATGGCTTATGGCGCTCTGGCTGACACAAAGCTCCAGTCCGGCGCCAGTGAAACTCAGATGGCGCGACGCCGCCTCGAAAGCGCGCAGTGCGTTGAGCGGCAGATGGGCGCGATCCATGCCGAAGCATGAAATCATTTCATGGCCCTGTCGAGAATTGATGTTTTGTCACCAATCCGCCGGGCCGGCAAAATCGCGGCGGTTGCGGGAGAAAAGAGCCATGCAAAGGGGGCGGAGTATTGTAGCGCACCTGCTGCTTGCCTGTGCGGCCGTCGGCTGTGCCGGTCCGACGAGCTCGGCGGCGGTTCGCCAACAAAAGCAATGGCTGGCTGGCGGTCAACAGACGCCA
>Ga0164242_10003827_pt1 | contig 17035 bp, 16 predicted proteins | sample OricomgcompostMG_FD_108783 | JGI IMG/M metagenome (GOLD analysis project Ga0164242, IMG submission 108783) | Miracle-Growth compost microbial communities from Emeryville, California, USA - Original compost - Miracle growth compost (MG) ...
GCCCTTCTGGGAGGTTCCGGCGCCCTCCCTGTCCCCGCCTTCGAAGTGAGGTTGGTGGCGTGACTGCAAAGCGAAACATCTTGGGACTCATGCCCAGCATTAGCGCGCGGCACGAATTTATGGACAGCTTTTCCCGGATGTCACCGAAGTGGTGGACTCGAACCGGCCTGCAGTCACATATTCGACCCATGTCGATCCCGACGCTCGGCCACCTGCCCGGCTTCTACGTAGACGGTTCGGCGGTCATCGCCCTGGTGGCGATGGCAATCCAGGTGACCACCTGGGGAACGCATCGGGTGCTTGCTTCGCTCCGCGACATCCGCCGGTACCGGCGGGGCGAGTGAGGTGGTCGGATGAGATTCCAGACGGGGTTCGCGCGCAGGTGGTTGGCGGGGCGTCTTCACAAGATCTTGATGCGGGGCCGGCGTTCCTTCATGCGGTCTTCACGGGGGCGGGATGACCATCGGGGGTCGATCCCGAATGGCCCAGTTGAAGACGAGAGGACTGCGGAAAACGGTCGGCGTGCCCGGCCTCTTCGCGACCGCGTACGGGAACGTCGGGTCGTCGATCTATTACGCCCTCGGGCTGGTCGCGGCGCACGCGCTGGGGCTGACCCCGGTGGTGTTCCTGTTCGCGGGCGGGCTGTTCGCGCTGACCGCGAAGACGTATGCCGAGGGCGCCGCGATGTTCCCCGAGGCGGGCGGCTCGTCGTCGTTCGCGCGGCACGCCTTCAACGAGGTCGTCTCGTTCATCGCCGGCTGGGGGCTCTCGCTCGACTACATCCTCACGATCGCGATCAGCGCCTTCTTCGTCCCCCACTACCTGGCGGTGTTCTTCCCGGCACTGGGCCACGCGCCCGGGGACGTGATCGGCGGGGTGGCGACGATCGTGCTGCTGGCGCTGGTCAACATCCGCGGCCTCGGCGAGTCGGCGAAGCTGAACATCGGCCTCGCGCTGCTCGATCTCTTCACCCAGGTCGCCCTGGTCGGGCTGGGCACCGTGCTGGTGCTGAACCCGTCGCTGCTGGTCGACCAGGTCCATCTCGGCACCGCGCCGAGCCTCTCGCAGCTGATCTTCGCCGTCTCGATCTCGATGCTCGCCTACACCGGGATCGAGACCGTCTCCAACATGGCCGAGGAGGCGCGCGACCCCGGCGAGCAGGTGCCGAAGGCGGTCAACCTGGTGCTGATCGCGGTGCTCGGGATCTACGCCGGCATCTCGGTCGTCGCCCTCTCGGCACTGCCCGTCCACCAGGACGCCGCCGGCCACTACGTGACCGCGCTCGGCAGCACCTACTCGGAAGACCCGGTGCTGGGGATCGTCTCGGCGCTCCACCTGCACGGCACCGTCGCCTCGGTCGCCAGGTACTACGTCGGCGCCCTCGCCGCGACGATCCTGCTGATCGCCACCAACGCCGGGATGATCGGGATCTCCCGCCTTTCCTGGTCGCTGGCCGAGCACCGGCAGCTGCCCGGCGCCTTCGCCCGCCTGCACCCGCGCTTCCACACGCCCTGGTTCACGATCCTCTTCTTCTCCTCGATCGCGGCGCTGCTGGTGCTGCCGGGCAACACGACCTTCCTCGGCAACCTCTACAGCTTCGGCGCGATGCTCTCGTTCACGATCGCGCACCTCTCGATCATCTCCCTGCGCCGTAAGGAGCCCGACCGCTACCGCCCCTACAAAGCGCCATGGAACGTGCGTTGGCGTGGCGCCGAGATCCCCCTGACCGCGGCGATCGGCGCGGTCGGCACCGGCGCCGCCTTCGTCTCGGTGATCGTCCTCCATCCGGAGGCGCGGATCATCGGCAGCGCCTGGCTCCTGCTCGGCCTCGGCGGCTACCTGCTCTACCGGCGCCGGCTCGGGATCGACCCCCGCGCGATCTCCGAAGTGCGCCGCCGCGACCGGCCGCTCGACTTCCTCGAGGTCTCCTACAAGTCGGCGCTGCTGCCGATCTTCGGGCCGGAGATCGACACCAACGCGATGCACCGGGCCGCCGCCGTGGTCGACCCCGACGCGACCGTCGAGGTCTTCTACGTGCTGCGGGTCCCGCGCGAGCACGACCTGCCCGACGGCGGCTTCGACGCGCTCGAGGCGGAGGCGCGGAGCGCGCTCGAGGCGGCGCGCCTCGCCGCCCGTAGCCGCGGCCTCAAGGTGCGGGTCAACCTGGTGCGCTGCCGCAACCCCGGCAAGGCGATCGTCGAGGAGGCGCGCGAGCGCGGCTCCGACCTGATCTACCTCAGCACCGAGCATGCCCCCAGCGACGAGCGCCTGCTCGGCCCGACCACCCGCTACATCCTCGCCAAGCGCCCCTGCCGGGTGATCGTCGAGGGGGCGGGGGAGCGCGGTCCGGCCCCGACCGGGACCCCGCCGCGGGCGGGCGCCGAGCCGGTCCCGGCCTAGCCGCGGCCGGGTTCGGCGCCGACGGCGGCCGTGCCGGGCTCGGCCTGGCGGCTCCTCTCGCGCAGCTCCTCCATGTGCTCGTGGACGAAGCGGACGACGGTGGCACCCTCGCCGACCGCCGTCGCGCAGCGCTTGATCGAGCCGGAGCGGACGTCGCCCGCCGCGTAGACGCCGGGGACGCTCGTCTCCAGCAGGCCCTCGGCGCCGGCGTCGTCGCCGGTCAGGACGAAGCCCTTCTCGTCGCGGGCGATCGCGTCGGGGAGCCAGCCGGTGCAGGGCGCCGCACCGAGGAAGAGGAAGAGGAACTGGAACGGCAGCTCGGTCCCATCGCTCAGTTCGACGCTGTCGAGGTGGCCGTCGACCCCGCGCAGCTCGCGGATTTCGCTGCGGTCGCGGACGGCGACGCCGTAGCGGTCGAGCTCCTCGATCAGGTAGGCGGACATCGTCTCGGCGAGGTCCGCGCGGCGGTGGAGCAACGTCACCAGGGCGCCGCCACGGGCGAGCCAGACGGCCGCCTGGGCCGCCGAGTTGCCGCCGCCGACGACGCCGACGCGCTGCGCCCCGCAGAGCTGCGCCTCGGGCGGCCCGGCCGCGTAGAAGACGCTCAGCCCCTCGTATTCCTCCAGGTCCTCGACCGGCAGTTTGCGGTATTCGGCGCCGGTCGAGAGCAGCACCGCCTTGGCGGCGACCTCGTGGCCGTCCACGAGCTTGACGACGTGGTCGCCGTCGATCCCCGGCTCGAGCGAGAGCGCCCGGTAGGGCGTCGCGGTGCGGGCGCTGAACTTGCGCGCCTGGACGATCGCGCGGCTGATCAGTTCGGTGCCGCTGATCCCGGAGGGGAAGCCGAGGTAGTTCTCGATCCGCCGCGAGGTCCCCGCCTGGCCGCCGAGCACGTTGCTCTCGACCACCAGCGTGTCGAGGCCCTCGGAGGCGCCGTAGACCGCCGCGCCGAGCCCCGCCGGGCCACCGCCGACGATCAGCAGGTCGACCTCTTCGCGCGGCGCCAGCTCGAGGCCGATCCCGAGCGCCCGCGAGAGCTCCCCGTTGCTCGGCGCGCGCAGCTCGCCGCCGCCCGGCAAGATCACCAGCGGCAACTCCGCCTCGTCGACGCCGGCGATCAGCGTCGCCGCGTCGGGGTCCTCGTCGGGGTCGCGCCAGGCGTGGGGGAGGCGCATGCGGCGGGCGAACTCGACCAGCTCGCGGGTCTCGTGGTGGCGGGCCGAGCCGACGATCTCCATCCCGACCCCCTGCACCTGCAGCAGTTCGCGCCGCTGGACGAAGGCCGAGAGCAGCAGGTCGGAGAGGGCGCCGTCCTCGAACAGCAGGCCGCGCAGCGTCTCGCGGTCGACGGCGACGTAGCGCATCGGCTCGGTGACGACCGCGGTGAGGTAGACGGTCTGGCCGGAGAGCAGGTTCATCTCGCCGAGAAAGCCGCTGGCCTGGTGGCGGACGATCTCGCGGCCGGAGCCGTCGAGGATCTTCGCCTCGCCCTCGCGGATCGCGATGAACGGGTAGGTCTCGTCGCCGATCTCGAAGAGGACCTCGCCGACCTCCGCGCTGCGCTCCTCACCGTGTTCGGCGAGCATGTCGATCTGCGACCTGGACAAGACGCGAGCTACCGGTTTCGTCACGCCTTCTAGGCTACGGAACGCGTCAATAGGCGGCGACGGACGGCGGCGACGGACCAAATAGGTACTAGTTTCGGTACATGACTGGTACGGTGCGGCGCTGAGATGAGTCCAGAGACCTTATTTTGCGTGGACTGCGGTGCGGTGGTGGGGGACGGTTGGGGGTCCTGCAGGGCCTGCGGCGCGGCCCAGCCGGTCGAGGGGACGACGGTCGGCCGCTCCACCGCGGAGAAGCCGGCGGCAGGCCCGACCGACTTCTGGGGCCGCGCCTTCCAAGGTCTGGGGATCGATGGCGGCGACCCTTCCGTCGCGACCTACCTCTACGTCATCGGCGGCGCCTGTCTTCTGGTCGGGGTCATCTACTTTCTCGCGACGGCCGGATTCCCGCCACACACCACCACCACGTTCGAATACGGCCCCGACGGCTCGGTAACCGAAAGCACCTCCCCCGGCACGGTTCAATTCCTCGTTTGCCTCGGCCTGGTCGTCGTCGGAGCGATCCTCGTCCGGGCCGGCAGGGCCGCGAGCGCGGAGAGCCGTAAGTAGGGGGTTCGGTGTCGGCCGTAGTCGTCATCCTGATCCTGGTCGGTGGGTATCTCGTCGCCAGGGTCTATGTCCCGCGGCTCCTCGACCGGGGCATCAACGTCGCCGGCGATGCCCTCGGCAAGGCGTTGAGCGCCGAGGCGCCGACCGACGCATCGTCGCCATCGCCCGAATGGGCCGTGACCTTGACGCGGCCCGCCGCGGCGGTCCGCAACCAGCTCGTCGCCGTCGGCCTGGCCGACGAACGCGGTCGCGTGCGGACGCCCTCGGGTCTTCTGGTCGAACTGTACGACGTGCCAGAACGGCTCGGCCTCGCCTGCAGTTGGGACCCGGCGTCGGCCCAGAAGCCGACGGCGATCATGGCCGATGTCCTGCGGATCGTCCGCCAGGTTGATCCCGACGCACAGGTCGTCCTCTAGTTCCGGACGCTTGGACGGCGGGACGGGGCCTCGTCCCGCCCCGGCGCGAGTTCGAGCCGTAGGCTAGTGACCACTTGACTGGATCTGGGCGAGAGGAGAGGGAATGGCGGATTCGGCTTACACGCACAAGAACATCGGCGAGGTCGAGGACTCGGCGCCGGGCTTCGGCTTCGGTGAGATGGGCGAGGTCCGCTTCGCCAAGGACGCCTTCGACGCCGAGCGCACCGGCTTCACCCACATCAAGCTGAACCCGGGGCAGCGGATGCCCTTCGGCCACAAACACGACGAGGCCGAGGAGGTCTACGTGGTGATCGCCGGGTCGGGACGGGTCAAAATCGACGAGGAGATCGTCGACGTGGTGGAGCTCGACGCGATCCGGATGTCGCCGCCGGTCGGGCGTGGTTTCGAGGCCGGCCCGGAAGGCGTCTCGATCCTCGCCTTCGGCCCCCGCCACGACGGCGACGGAGAAGTGCTGCAGGACTGGTGGGTCGACTGATGGCGGCCGCAGGGGTCGACATCGATGGCGTCGAGGGGATGAAGGCGATCGTCGGCCAGGAGATCGGCCCGAGCGTGCCGCGCGTCGTCACCCAGGAGCTGATCGACGGTTTCGCCGAGGTCTCCGGCGACCACCAGTGGATCCACGTCGACCCCGAGCGGTCGAAGCAGGAGAGTCCCTACGCGACGACGATCGCCCACGGCAACCTCACGCTCTCGCTCGCCGACGGCTTCCGCAAAGAGCTGATGCGGGCCGAGGGGTTCGCCCTCGGCGTCAACTACGGCACGAATGAGATGTGTTTCCCGCGCACGGCCAGCTGACGCGGCTTCAGGCGACGTCGTAGCGTCACACCTTGTGCAACTACCACGGTGGACCTTGTCTACGAGCAATTGTTCGGACCGATTCCGGTCGGCCAGATACTCAAGGGCAATAGATGCAGCGCGAGGTCGGTCGCAAAGACGTTGACCGTGAGTCAGATGCTGCCGGCCACTGTCACCGAGGGTCCTGGTTACCGCACTATTCGGTCACCGCGAGCATCCTCCGGCCAGGTACCCGCCCGTTCAACGGCCCGGGGCTACACGACGAGAGGGAGTGAGTTAACGGCCGACTGCGATCCGGAGTCGACTGAGCCACCGGGTGGCGCGTACACCGCCTGGACGGTGAAGGCATCGCCTTCCGCGATCGCGCCATCGGAGGGAACGGTGCTGCCGGGCCTGGCCACGCCGGGCTTGTAGACGTTGATCCCGTCAAGAACCGCGAAGACCACATTGTCGCCAGCCGCTCCGCGGTCGCGGCGCCGTGAGGGACTTCGGCGCGGCATCCCCGGACCTCGGATTCTCCGGGACGGCGGACCTGATCGCCGAGGGCGACTAGGTGGTCGGCCAGTGGCTCGGCGGTCTGCCGGAGGCGAACACCGGCAAGACGATGCGTTTCACCGGCACCACCGTCCTCAAGCTGGAGGATGGCCTGGTCACCGAGCAGCCCGGCCTCGACGACGGGGTCGGCGTCCTCCGGCAGCTCGGTCTGATCCCGGAGGGCCGATCGGGTGAAGTGGCCTGAAGGCACCATCTGGATGACTGGGCGAGATCCTCATCGCCGCCCCTACCCAGGCTTCGTAGGCTTCCGTCGATGACGGGGCCCGGCATGACCGATGGGAGTGTGGATGCCGATGCGATCGCGGTCGCCCGTCGCGTCGCGGACGAGGTGCTGGCGCCGGCCGCCGACGCGCTCGACCGGTCCGGCGAGCGACCCGTCGCGCAGCTGCGGGCGCTGGCCGACGCGGGCCTCTACGGCCTGGCCGGGCCGGCCGAGGCGGGTGGATGGGACTGCGACGCCGCCACCTCGTGTGGCGTCGTCGAGATCCTTGCCGCGGCGTGTCTGACGACGACGTTCGTCTGGATCCAGCACCACGCCGTGGTCCGGGCGTTGCGGCGCGCCGCCGACCCGCGGCATGGGGCGTTGCTCGCCGAGCTGTGCGGCGGCCGCCGACGCGGCGGTGTGGTCCTGGCCGCGCTTCGACCGGGACCCGCGTCGCCGCTCGCCCGGTCCACGCGGGGCGGATGGTCGCTGAGCGGAACCGTGCCGTGGTTCACCGGGTGGGGCGAGGTCGACGTCGCCCTGGTGGCCGCACGAGCGCCGGATGAGCAGGTGTTGCTCGCGTTGCTCGATCTCGCGTCCCTCGATCGGACCTTGAGGTTCGTGCCGGAGCGGCTGCTGGCCGTGGAGGGCAGCTCGACCGGCTCGCTGGCCTTCGAGGAGACGCCGGTGGGGCCCGACCGGGTGGTCGGCCTCGAGGCCCGAGGGGATTGGTCCGACGACGTCGGGCTGCGGCTCAACGGCGCGCTGGGGCTCGGGGTCGCGAGCCGGTGCCTGGCCGAACTGGCGGGCGACCGGCCCCACCCTGAGCTCGATCGACTCAGAGCGCGGTTGCACGAAGTCGACGGGGAGGGTGTCGCGAGCGTCCGGGCGGCGATCGCGGCGTTCGCGTCCCGCTGCGCCGCGGCACTGCTCGCCGGCCAGGGAAGCAACGGCATGCGTGCCGACGGCACCGCCGCGCGCCGCTATCGCGAGGCCGGATTCCTGCTCACTTTCGGCCAGCGACCGGCGATCAAGGCCGAGCTTCTCGAACGACTTGGACCAGGCGCCTCGTCACGCGTCGATCCGTGAGCCGCGAGCGGTCCCAGGCTCACTCGGTCACCGGTCCCTCCCCTGCCTGACGGCAGGGGAGGGACCGCGGCTCCGACGGACGCGGGGAGCATCGATCGGTGGCCGGCGGGCGGCAGTGGGAACGATCCGGTCCAGAGCGCCTGCTCGGCCATCGCGCCGAAGTCCGGCTCCGCCGGGCGGCGCCGGGAGTACGTAGGGGGACCCGTAGGGGGTTCCCCGATGACGGCGCGGGCACCGGGCAAGAGGCTCATCTCGACGACGAAAGAGCAGTGGAAGGAGATCGAGATGAAGCAGGTGTTGAACAAGATCGACAAGATGAAGTCGACCGCGGTGGTCGGGCTGAGCGTCTTCTTGATCGCCACGATGGGCATCGGCGCGGCGGCGATCGCCGAGGGCTCCTCGCCCGGCGGCTGGAACGGCCGGGCCCAGACCGACCAGGTGCTGACCAGCATCGCCGCCTCGCCGAACGGCGGCTACTGGACCCAGGTGGACCGGATCGATCCGGTCTTTGAAGGCCCGTCGAAGACCGCGGCGCACCACGGAGCGCCGGACCTCGGCACCTCGGACACCCGCGGCAGCATCGCCTCGCGGCCGCAGGGCGGCTACTGGATCGTCGGCTTCAACGGCGAAATCGTCGCCAAGGGCGGCGCGCCGGAGATCTGCGGCGGCGACCTGTCCACCTGCAGCGGCTTCCGCAAGAACCTGGAAACGACGCAGATCGTCGCCGCGGCGGCGACGCAGAGCGGCAACGGGTTCTACGCGCTCGGCCGCGACGGCGCGGTGTGGACCGCCGGTGACGCGATCGCCCATGGGGATGCGATTGGCGACGGCGCGGTGCCGACCGGGATCGCGACGACGGTCGAGGGCGGCTACTACATCGTCATGGATGACGGTGGCGTCTACGCGGCGAACGCCCCCTTCTACGGATCGACCGGCGGCAGCGGCGGCCACGGCAATTTCACCGGGATCGCGGTCAGCCGCGACGCCCAGGGCCACACCGACGGCTACTGGGTCGTCGGCAACGATGGCGGGATCCTGACCTTCGGAAGCGCGCCGTTCCTGGGCTCGAGCGGCGGCGACAACGGTGGCTCCCGGGTGCTGGGGATCACGGCGACCCATGACGGCCAGCACTACGCCTGGGTCCACCACAGCGGCCGGGTTCAGGTCTCCAGCTGAGCGGGCCGGGCACGCGGCACCAGCGGGGCGGTCGGTCGCCGGGCCGACCGCATGCGACGGGGGCCGGCCGCCGGCACGGGCCGGCGGCCGGCCAGCATAAGGGTGGGGCGATGCCCGCGACCAACACCAACCCGGCGACGATCATGATCGCCGAGAGGGCGCCCGACCCGATCGAGGCACGGACTGCTCGAGGCAGGCGCCCCCGTTTTGCCGTCATCTTGACTTTATGCCCGTTTACTGATTCTCTGCCCGTCGCCTTGAGCGTCCTCGGATCCCTTACCCGTCCGCCTCGCCCTGGCCTCCGTCACCTCGCTGGGGCCCGCCGATGAGTGGCTCCCTCGGGCTGCTCATGGCAGTGGTCGCCGTTGCGGCGCTGCTCTCGCTCGCACCCGTCGGCGCGTCCGCTGCGAACCCGTCAGACGGCACGCTCTACGTCCAGCAGGCCGACGGCGGGACGCTGACCAAGAGCGGCGGGACCTGGAAGCTCGCCCTCCGCGGCCCGGCGGCGCGGACCACCACCTTCAGTGACCGGCCCTATCGCCGTGGCGGCTCGATGGCCCTGGGGGGATTCGTTGCCGGCTGGAAGCGGGAGTTCGGCCGTGTGGCTCCCAATGCGGCCCTCGAGATCACCGATGGCCGCGCTTCCCGCGACGTCGCCCTGCTCGAGCTCTCCTCACCGCGCTACGACCGCTCCCATGACCTCCTCACCTTCGTTGTCAAGCCGCTGCGGGCCACCTCCGACCTCGCCCTCGGTGCGCTGGCACGGCGCGCCGACCGCGGCATCCACGGCAGCTTCGGACGCTCCACGCTCTTCGTCGACAACGGCGACGAAGGGAACCTGTTGCGCCTCGAATTCAGCGGGATCCCGCATGGCTCCGTCGCTCAACTCGGCATGCAGGAGGGAGGGTCCTTCGAATTCGGCCCCACCACCGCTCTCTACCCGGGCACGCCGGGACTCGGGTGGGCCGTGGAGAGCACGGGCTTCGAATTCACCTGTTACGAAGAAGCTTGCCGGGGCTCGGCGACCCTCGCCGTCGACGCCTCGCCGACCGCGCCCCTCCAAGTGATCGTCGCCGCTCCCGAAGGGGGACAGTTCACGGCCTCGTGGGCGGGCGGCCCAACCACCGATCTGATGGGAGGCGGCAAGTTCGCCCTCTCCCCGGCGGCTCCTTGAAGGTGCGCCCGGATCTCCCCGTCAGCCGCCGCCCTGCCTGGTTGGCGTTCGTCGCGCTCGTGCTCGCGGTCGGCATCGCGCTCGCGGCCGCCGGTCCGGCGGCCGCGGCGAACACGGGCTCCGTGCGCGCGCGGGATTGGCCCAACCCGTGGGCGTCGCGAATCCTCACGCCGCGCCCGGAGAGCGTGGCGCCCGCCGGCGTCGTCCACGTCAGCACCCGGCTCGGCCCCGGCGTCAAGCGGTTTCGGGCCTGGGTCGGGGGCTCGTCGGTGACCGGCGCCTTCGACTCGCGCGACGGAGGTGCGCTCCGCACCGCGACCTTGCGGGTCGGTCAGACGCCCGGTCTCCGGTACGGGAGCCGCGTCCTCTACGTCGAGACCTTCGGCGCCAAGCGGGGACAGCACTGGTGGGCCGAGCGCCACATCGTCGTCGCCCGGCCCGGCAGGAACCTCTTCAGCCGTCTGGCGACGAAGCGCATCCCCGGCGCGGGCGCGAGGGTGGTGGCGATGACCCGCAGCCCGCGAGCCGTGGTGACGCTGCAGGTGAACGGCGGCGCCTGGCGGCCGTTCGCCCACCGGGGCCGTCGCCACAGCCTGCGCCTGAACGGCGACCTCGGCCTGCGTCCGGGCATCAATCGGGTCGCGGTGCGCGCGGTCGACCCGGGGCGCGGACGCTATGAGACGGCTCGCTCCGGGATCACGCTGCCGAGCTCGGTGCCGGTCGCCGGCGCCGGCGCCGCGAGACGCGTCCGCACCGGCAGGCAGGTCCGCTTCAGTGCCGCCGGCACCAACGGCGTCCAGGGGAAGTCGGTGCGTTACCGCTGGCGGATCGTCAAACGGCCCGCCGGCTCGAAGGCGCGGCTACACCGGTCGGACACGATGAACCCCGTGCTGCGGCCCGACCGGATCGGGCATTACGTCCTGCGGCTCACGGTGAGCAGCGCCACGGCCTCTGGCGTCCACGCCGCCGCGGCCCGGGCCTCGGCGGTCGGCTCCCAAGAAGGGTCCGAAAGCGCGGGGATGGTTACCGACAGCGCGACGACGACGCTCGACGCGACCCCGAACTACGGCGCGATCGGGACTCCGGTCGACACGATCACGCCGCAGGGGATCACGATCGGCGAATCACACTACGAAGCCCCGGCGGCCAGCGAAGCGCTGCAGCTCTTGGTGCTCGAACGGACGACGCTCGCGAAGATCTCCAACACCTCCTACCCGAACAGCGACAGCGGCACGGCGGAACTCCTCGCCGCGGTGGAAAAGCTCTCCAGCGCCGACCTCGCGATCCTCGTCAAGCCCCAGGCGACCGTCAACAACGCCACCGACTCGACCGCCAACAAGAACATCGACAAGGCGCTCGAAAAGATCGGGGTGCGCGCCCCCTCGCAGGCCGTCACCAACGGCTCGACCCCCTGCGAAGGTACCGAAGCATGCAGTGTCTTCTCGGCGATCGGCGTCCCCGGCGTCCCGGTCGGCCAGGGGTCGCTCAACGACGGCCTCGGCGGTCTCGCCGCCCCCACCGCCGGCGATCTCCACGGTTACTTCCAAGAGAACCTCGACAACGAAGGCTTCACCTTCGTCTCCGCCGAGCGGGTCCCCTTCGACACCGGCGAACCGACCGGTGGCGAAGCCACGGTGACGGTGGGATCGAATGAGGCCGGCAGCCCATATCCGGTCCACAAGTACACCTCGCAGCCGATCTCGTCGGGCGGCTCCGGGTTCTACGTCCTCGTCCTCTCCGCCGGCAATCTGGCGCTGGTCGGGCAGAACACCTACGCCGACAACGCCAGCGGGCTGGCGGAAATGCAGACGCGGCTGAGCGGGGTTCTCGGCAACGCCGCCGACCTGATCATCGTCCGCTCGATCGGCGCGGTGGAACGGGTCAACACCTCGGCCTGGAACCAGGTCGGTGAAGACCTGCAGAAGCTCGGGGCCAGTCAGTTCTACTTCGACCAGCTGAACGGTGGCAGCAGCTCCCAGTGGGCGCAGGTGTCGCCGGGCGGGGACCCTGCCGCGTCGACCTATCCGGATCCCGACATGCAGTTTGCCGACCACGAACACACCGGTACGGGGCGACTCACCGGCTTGCTCGCGCGGGACGACCTCGGCCAGCTCTACCCGTCTGAATCGTCGGGCGCACTGGAGCAAGAAGGCAGCCCGCTCGCCGGCTCGCTCGGCGGGATCATGTCCATGCCGCAGGAAGCTTGGCCGGAGGCCGGTTGGACCAAGGGCGAGCTGCAGGTCGAAGAATGCATCGCCGAAACCCTCACCGGCAAGGGCCTCGGTGGACTTCGTACGCCGATTCGAGCCAATTACACCAACGAGGCGCTCGCGCCGAACTGGGCGAGCTGGAAAGTGGAGATCGAAGGCTCGGGCTACTTCCAGAGACTGACCGAAGTGAAGGGCTGCGAAAGCCTGAACGCCGAAGAATTCAAGATCGTCCGGGAACAGCTCGAAACCGAGTGGTCGGCCGTGGGGAGCATCTGGAAGCACATCGAAGAGATGCAGTCGGTACTGGGCGGCGCCGAAAAGGGCGAAGTGGTGAGGTCGGTCGCGCTCGGAGTGGTGAAAAGCGTCGGCGGCAACAGCGCCCGCCAGGCGGGATACGACACCGACTCGGTCGCCAGCGACGCCCTCTGGGGCCTCAGCACGGTTCCGCCGTTCAACGTGGCGTCCGACCCGATCAACTTCGTCGCGGCGTCGCTGGCACTCGCCTCCGACCTCCAGCAGCATTCCGACGGCGCCACCGCCGCGCGGGGGGAGACGACCGCCGTCGAATTCGCCGCGAAGCTCTCCGAACAGACGAGCGGCGAGTATGACTACCTCGATCGAGAGGGAGAAATTCTGGTCGGCGACCCGAACAAGCTCGTTCTCGCCGCCCGGAACACCCTGAACACGAAACTCGCGGCCGCCGACTGGGCCTGGGAAGAGCCCGAGGCCGCGGACGCCCTGAAGGGGCTCATGATGGCCGTCCGGACCCAGTCCTACCTGACGCTCTTCCCGACCGCCTATTCGCTCTACCGGCTCCAGGGGGGCGCGAGTTCATTGCCGAGCAATCCCGCGGATTACCAGTGCTCGACCCTGTACAACGAGTACTGGGTGAACTGGTCACCGTTCTCGTCGGTCCAACAGAATTACGGCTACGCGCACGCGATCACCTCGGCCGCCGGGACGACCGAGGACTGGACCTACGGCGCGCCGGAAACCTCGGCGTTGACGAAGGTGAACAAGACGATCGGGATGCCCTCCGAGGAACTGCTGGCCGGCATCTTCGGTCCGGCGCCGGAAGGGGATGCCTACCAGACGGCGGGCGTCTCGCTCTTCGACGGCATCCAGTTCGCGATCGAGGCCTACGCGAACGCGACCGAAAACACGATCACGGTCAGTCATAGCTCCGGCGGAGAGGGCAAGCGCAGCACCACCTACATCTGTAACTACAGCGGCTGAGGTCGCGCATATGTGCGGGGACACGTAAGGGGTTCCCCGACGAGAACTCGACCGATCGGCCTCATCCTTCTCGGTGGCCCGGGGTCTTCATCCCGGCCGTTCAATCCACACTCGACCGGGCAGCCGGGTCGATACCGAGAAACGAGGAACTGATGTACAGCAGCAGCAAGAGGCAGATGATGATGGCACCGGCGCTGAGGATCGCCGTGCCGGCGGGCGCGGCGATGCTCGGCCTGGCGCTGCTCTTCGCGGGCGAGGCGAAGGCCGCCTCCCCCGACACCTCCCCACGGGTCGTCTCATCACGCCACATCGTGAACGCCGACTACAACTGCGAAGTTATGGAATTGAAGAAGAGGAGCGGCGCGACGAATTTCTACGCCGTCGGCATGAAGTGCACGGGCATCGTCCCGGGGGTGAAGGTACGGGGGACGCTCGACATCGAACTCGCCCCGGATAGTCACACCGAATGGGTCACTCATCAGACCCTGGTCAGTGGCAAGACGTACGAATCGGAATACGGGAACAGGTCCGGTAGGAGCGTCCGGCTCGAAGCTGACAGAGCCTGAGCGTCGCCGTCACGGCGGCCGGGTGTTGCGACGCCCGGCCGCCCTCTGGCCGCGCCACCCTCAGGGCGCGATCCGGTCCGCGGAGACTCAGCCCGTGAGTCGACGCCGGTCGTGTGCCTTTGCGTCGCATGAGTTGGCGACCATCGGCCCGAATAGGTCCCCGTCGGGAGAGCCGTCCCTCACGTCCCGGGGCACTCCGGCGCAGGGCGTCGGTCCCGGCCGAGCGGCAAGCCACTGGGCGGCGGAAAGCTCGCCGGTGAGGTAGTCGCGCTTCACCGCCCGAGCTGCTCCCTCGCCTCCTCGGCCTCGTCCCCGCGGCCCCTTACCTCCGAGGACGCCGACGGTTGATCCGCCGCCATCAGGCGGGTCACCGAGTCGCCGACGAAGCAGGGCTTCTCGTTGCCCTCGACCTCGAGCGTGATGCGGGTGACGGCCTGCCACCAGCCGCCGCCGACCTCCTCCAGCGACAGGAGCTCGGTGCGGGCCCGTATCCGGGAGTCGACCGGTACGGGGGCCGGGAACCTGATGCGGTCCCAACCGTAGTTCACCGCCAGCGCGAACCCCCTGGAGGAGACCAGCTCGTGGCGGAAACCGTCGACGGTCGCCAGGGTGAGGTTGCCGTGGGCGATCGTCCTGCCGTACGGACTCTCGGTTGCCGCCCGCTCGGCGTCGACATGGATCCACTGATGGTCACCCGACAGCTCGGCGAAGGCGTCGATGTCGGCCTGCGCGATCGTCCGCCACCCGCTCGGGCCGACTTCCCGTCCGAGCAGCGACTTCATCCCCTCGATCCCCTGAACCTCGACGACCGCCATCGCGTCGCAGCTTATTCGACCGCATCGCGGCCTGGGATCTGGATCGCCGGTAGCCCCAAGAGCGATGGGGCCGAACAATTCATACGGCTGGAACAAGGTCCGCCTCCCCTGCCCCGGTCCCGGTCGACAGCCGCGTCGTCGGTACCGCCGAGCTGATCTCCTTCGATGAGCTCGAGGGCGGCTGGTGGAGGCCGTGACCAGGTTCACGACCACCGTCGAGGGTGCCCCGAAGCCAAGCTTCGTCGGCAAATCGGTCACCCGCCTGATGGCCCCACCCGCCTAGTTGTCGATTCCACGGAGGGTCGGGTCGCGGCCGCCGTGCTTCGCGGCGCTGGCAGCCGTCCGAGTCACGTCCCGGGCGTCTCGTGGCGGCCCGGGCAGGCTGTGGCCGCCACGAGACGCCCGGGACGCGAGGGAGGTCCAGGGAAGAGGACACGGGTCCGGCGGGAACCCGGCACAGGGTCGGCACGAAGTCACAGGTCGCGCACGAACTCCAGACTTCCGTCGGAGGTCCCTCCGGGAGAGGCCCCGAGAAGGCCCATTCCGTGACGAAGACGCCGGGAACGTGACGAAGCACGGGGAGAGACGCCGGGAACGTCACCGGTCCTCATGCGCTCCGGGCCCTGGTCAAGGGGGCGGAAACGCGATGCATGGATTTAGGGTCCTATAGGCCCCCAAAACCATGGTCACGTGTTTGCAACGTCTGAAGAACACAGGCAGACCTGTGAACTTCCATGGGTCTTCGTGCCCGACCTGTGACGTCACGGGCGATCCGGGGCGGCTTCGTGCCGGATCTGTGACGCCTCGGGCCCTGCGGCCTCCCCCCGCACCCCCGGCCATCTCGACCACGACCACAGCCTGGCGGAGGGTCGTGGTCGAGATGGCCGCGTCCCTTTCCCGGCGGCCGACTAGGTTGATGGGCCGAAAAGCGCTCTATGTCAGCGCTTTTCGGCCCGTCAACATCTAGTGGCCGGTGAAGGTTGGTTTTTCGCCGCTGAAGAAGGCCTTGATGCCGGCTTTGGCGTCCTCGGTGGCGATGCCGTCGGCGATGCCGTGGCGCTCCAGTTGGAGGTGGTCGGCGATGCCGTTCTCGAGGCTGACGCCGACCAGCGTCTTGGCCATCTTCACGTAGTGGGGGGCGAGCCTGGCGAGCTTGGCGGCGCGCTCCTTCGCGTGGGCCATCAGCTCGTCGGCGGGGACGACTTCGGTGACCAGGCCCATCTCCAGGGCCTTCGCGGCGGGGAGGTTGGGGTCGTCGAGGAGCAGCTCGATCGTCTTCGCCGGTCCCACCACGCGGGGGAGGAAGTAGGTCATGCCACCGTCCGGCGAAAGGCCGACGCGGCCGTAGGCGGCGGCGAAGAAGGCGCTCTCGGCGGCGATGCGGATGTCGCAGGCGAGGGCGAGGGAGAAGCCGGCGCCGGCGGCCGGGCCATTGACGGCGGCGATCACCGGGACCGGGATGCGGCGCAGGTCGATGATCGCCTGGTGTATTACGTCGGCGCCGCGGCGGACGTCGGCGGAGACGTCGACGCCCTCCTCGTCGATCCCTTTCTGGAACCAGTTGATGTCGCCGCCGGCAGAGAAGGCGGGCCCGGCGCCGGTGACGATCAGGGCGCGGATCGGCGCGGTGTCGGCGAGCCACCCGGTGGCGACGACCATCTCACCGATCATCTCCGGGCTCATCGCGTTGAAGGCCTCGGGCCGGTTCAGCGTCCAGGTCGCGACGTCCCCCTCGACGTCGATCGTCATCGTCTCCAGCTGCGGCGGCGTGCTCATCTCTCTCCCTTGCCTCGCGTCGTTTGGCGGACTGGCCGGGACCCTACTCTTTGGAGTGATGGCCACCGACGCGAAAAGCCGCGAGGAACGGATCGCCGAGGAGCGGCGCAAACTGCCCGACCAGCCGGGCGTCTACCTCTTCTACGGAGAGAAGGACGAGCTGCTCTACGTCGGCAAGGCGCGCTCGATCAAAAAGCGGATCGCCTCGCACTTCTCCGGCGGCGAGCCGCGGCTGACCAGCCGGATCGAGCGGATCGACACGCTGGTCACCAACTCCGAGGCCGAGGCGCTGCTCACCGAGCAGAGCTTCATCAAGCGCCACCGGCCGCGCTTCAACATCCGCCTCCGCGACGACAAGTCCTACCCCTACGTCGCGGTCAGCCTCGACGAGGACTACCCGCGCGTCTACTTCACCCGCGAGAAACACCGC
>Ga0164242_10003828_pt1 | contig 17029 bp, 12 predicted proteins | sample OricomgcompostMG_FD_108783 | JGI IMG/M metagenome (GOLD analysis project Ga0164242, IMG submission 108783) | Miracle-Growth compost microbial communities from Emeryville, California, USA - Original compost - Miracle growth compost (MG) ...
GAGCTCGACCCGGGTGGTCGACGGCCACGCCGAGAACGGCCTGCTCATTCCGCCGCCCTTCAGCCCGGCGAAGTTGCTCGGCTCGCCGAGGTTCGCCTTGCAGAAGCACGTGCTCATCCAGGAGGGCGCCCAGCCGCAGCCGTACGACGAGCAGGTCGATGACGTCCTAGCCCTGCTGGCCGGGACCTACTCCTACAACGGCGCCGAGGCCCACGTCGTACCCGGTGAGGGCGCCGACCTCCAGGTCTGGGTCCTGGGCAGCAGCGGTGGCGAGTCGGCCGAGGTCGCCGGCGCGCGCGGGCTGCCGTTCGGGGCCAACTACCACGTCAGTCCGGGCACCGTCCTCGACGCTGTCGACGCCTACCGGGCAGCGTTCCGACCGACGGAGGAGCATCCCGAGCCGCACGTGATGGTCAGCGCCGACGTCGTGGTGGCCGACGACGAGGGAACCGCACGGGAGCTGGCCACCGGCTACGGGCTGTGGGTGCGCGCCATCCGCACCGCCGAGGGGGCCATCCCGTTCCCGACGCCAGAGGAGGCGCGCGCGCATCCGTGGACCGACGAGGACCGGGAGCTGGTCGCCGACCGCATCGACACCCAGCTGATCGGCACGCCGGCCCAGGTGGCCGCCCGACTGGAGCAGCTGCGCGAGGCGACGGACGCCGACGAGCTGCTGATCACCACCATCACCCACGACCACGCCGACCGGGTCCGCTCCTACGAGCTCCTCGCCAAGGAGTGGTACCAGTGAGTGCACAGGCGAGCCTCGAGGACGCCGTACAGGCCCTCGAGCGGCGTGCCGGCGACGAGCAGCTGGTCGCCGCCCGGCTCGTCGCGCGCCGTAAGCCCGGTCAGTGGCTGGCCGCGGGCGTCGTCCTGGTGATCGTCGCTGCCGGCCTCTACAGCGTCCTCACCAACCCCCACTTCCAGTGGAACGTGGTGCGCTACTTCTTCTTCCGGCCCTCGATCATGCTGGGCCTGCTCACCACCATCTGGCTGACCGCGGCCGTGGTCGTGGTCGGCTACGCCTTCGGCATCGGGGTCGCGGTGATGCGGCTCTCGCGCAACCCGGTGCTGGCGAGCGTGAGCTTCGCCTTCACCTGGTTCTTCCGGTCGGTGCCACCTCTGGTGCAGCTACTGCTGTGGTCCAACCTCGGCTCGCTGTACCCGACGATCCACCTGGGCTTCACCACCATCCACACCACCCACGCGGTCTCCGACATCGGTGCCGCGTTCATCGGGCTGACCATCGACGTCGCGGCGTTCAGCGCCGAGATCATCCGCGGCGGTCTGCTGTCGGTCGACCACGGCCAGGCCGAGGCGGCCAAGTCGCTCGGCCTCGGCAAGGGCCGCATCTTCCGGCGGATCGTGCTCCCGCAGGCGATGCCGGCGATCGTGCCCGCCAGCGGCAACATGGTGATCGGCATGCTGAAGGCCACCGCGATCATCAGCGTGCTCTCGGCGCACGACCTGCTCTACAGCGTGCAGCTGATCTACTCGCAGAACTACCTGATCATCCCGCTGCTGCTGGTGGCGACGATCTGGTACGTCATCCTCACCACCGCGCTCTCGATCGGGCAGTACTTCGTCGAGCGGCACTACGCCCGCGGTCGCGGCGGCCGGAGCACGCCGACGTGGTGGCAGGTAGCCCGGGCCAACCTCCGCCCCTTCGGTGTACGACGCGAGGTGGCGGTCGCATGAGCGACACCATCGCGCCCGCCCCCGAGGCCACCTCCCAGCGCGGCACCGACCGGGCGTTGGTCCGCATCCGGGGGCTGGAGAAGCACTTCGGACTCAACCGGGTGCTCCGCGGCATCGACCTCGACGTACCGGAGGGATCGGTGACGGTGCTGCTCGGACCGTCCGGCTCGGGCAAGTCCACCCTGCTGCGCTGCGTCAACCACCTCGAGCGACCCGACGGTGGGTTCGTGGAGGTGGGCGGCGAGATCATCGGCTTCCGCCACGACGGGCGGGTGCTGCGCGAGCTGCCGGACCGGGCGGTGACCCGACAGCGGGCCCGGATCGGGATGGTCTTCCAGCAGTTCAACCTGTTCCCGCACAAGACGGTCCTCGAGAACATCATCGAGGGCCAGCTCGTCGCCGGCGTACGCCGCAAGGACGCGGCCGCCCGGGGCAGCGAGCTGCTCGAGCGGGTCGGTCTGGCGGGCCGCGAGGATTCCTACCCGCGCCAGCTCAGCGGCGGTCAGCAGCAGCGCGTCGCGATCGCCCGCGCAGTGGCCAACCGGCCCGAGCTGATCCTCTTCGACGAGCCGACCAGCGCGCTCGACCCGGAGATGGTCGGCGAGGTGCTCGGTGTCATGAAGGACCTCGCCGCGACCGGACTGACCATGATCGTGGTCACCCATGAGATCGGCTTCGCCCGCGAGGTGGCCGACCAGGTCGTCTTCCTCGACGACGGGGTGATCGCCGAGTCCGGGCCACCGTCCGACGTACTCACGCGACCGCGCAACGAGCGCGCTCGCGACTTCCTCGCCGCCGTCCTCTGACGGCTGCGCCCACCACTCCCGAAGGAATCTTTGTGAAGCTCATCAGGCCTGGCCTCGCCGTCGTCGCGGTCGCCGCCGCCCTCGCCCTGACCGGCTGCAACAGCTCCGACACGCTGAGCAGCAGCGACAAGCAGGTCGGTGCCGCCCAGCCCTCCGCAGGCGCCAGCGCCAGCGCCGACGCGATCCCCACCCAGGATGTGGTCTCAGGGGTCGCCGAGGACAAGAAGCTGCACGACCGACTGCCGGCGGCGATCAGGTCCAGCGGTGTCCTCACCCTCGGTACGACGGAGGCCACCGGCAGCGAAGGTCTCCCGCACAGCGGTTCGGACACGTCCGGCACCCAGATCGGTCTCGACGTCGACCTGCGCAACGAGGTGGCGAAGCTGCTCGGCGTGAAGCTGAAGGTCTCCTACGGCACATTCGAGACCATCGTGCCCGGCACGCAGAGCGGCAAGTACGACGTCGGCCAGGACAATTTCGCCGTCACCAGCCAGCGGCTCCCGGTCGTCGACTTCGCCACCTACCTCAAGGACGGCCAGGGCTTCGTCGCGGCGAGCAGCAGCCCGCTCACGAAGGTCACCAAGCTGACCGACATCTGCGGCCACACGGTCTCGACCACCTCCGGTTCGAGCTTCCAGCAGATCCTCCAGCAGGGCGCGAGCCAGTGCGCCAAGGCGGGCCTCAAGCCCTATACGACCAAGTACTACCCCGATCAGTCCTCGATCGTGCTGGGTCTGCAGAACGGCAAGACCGACCTCTACTTCGGACCCACGCTGGGCGACAAGTACCTCGTGGCTCACCAGCCGAACCTGAAGTTCCTCGGTGAGGTGAGCTCCAGCGACGTCGGCTTCGTGACCGCCAAGGGCTCCCCGCTGGCCCACGTGCTCGTCGACGCTGTCAACGAGCTCATCCAGGACGGCACCTACACGAAGACGTTCGACAAGTGGGGCATCGCCGGCTCCGGCATCGCCAAGTCCGTTTTCAATCCCAAGCCCGCATTCTGATCCGGAGGACCATCGTGACCGCGCAGCAGACCATCGGACCCGACTTCGTCGAGGCCTGGCAGGAGTGGCACACCGCCAAGGACGCCACCTTCGGTTCGCCGCACGGCTTCCTCGCCGTCACGGCCGTGCACTGGCTCACCCCGGATCCCGCGAGGTACGACGACGCGCCGGGCGCCTGGTCGAGCACCGAGGACGGGGTCGTCGTCGACCTGGGCGAGGGCGAGTCGCTCACCGTCGATGGCGACGAGGTCACCGGGCGATACTCCTTCGGGGTGATCGCCGAGCGCGATGGCATCAACGCCGTCGCAGAGGACGCGATCATCGAGGTCGCCAAGCGAGGCGGCCGCGACCTGGTCCGGCCGAGGCATCCGGAGAACCCCCGCCGCCTGGCCTTCACCGGCACGCCGGCGTACGCGCCCGATCCGGCGTACGTCGTGTCGGCTCGCTTCACCGCCTACGACGAGCCGGTGCCGACCACCGTCGGCTCCGTCGTCGACGGTCTCGAGCACGTGTACGCCGCCACCGGCGAGCTCGCCTTCGAGCTGGGCGGCTCGCCACAGACCCTCGTCGCCTTCCCCGGTGGCACGCCGGGCACGCTGCACGTCCTCTTCAGCGACGCGACAGCCGGCGTGACGACGTACGGTGCCGTGCGCAGCCTCTCTCTGCCGGCTCCGGACGCCGATGGGCAGGTCGTCATCGACTTCAACCGCGCGGTCAACCTGCCGTGCGCCTACACCCCGCACGCGACCTGCCCGCTCCCGCCGGCCGGCAACCGGCTGGAGGTGCCGGTCGAGGCCGGCGAAAAGATCCCGGTGCCGTTCGAGGACCGCCCGTGAGATTCCAGATCCTCGACATCGTCCCGCACCTGACCAACCCGGTCACGGGCCGCGAGATCAGCACCGACGAGCGCCTCTCCCAGACCCTCACCGCCGCTCGGTACGCCGAGGAGTTCGGCTTCGACGCGGTCGCACTGGGGGAGCGGCACGCGGGGCACTTCATCTCCAGCGGCACCACGGTGCTGCTGGGTGCGATCGCCGCCACCACCAGCCGGGTGCGGATCCAGACCGGCGTCACGGTGCTCTCGATCCTCGATCCGCTGCGAGTAGCGGAGGACTACGCGACCATCGACCAGCTCTCCCGCGGGCGGCTCGAGATGGTCATCGGCAAGGGCAACGAGCTCAAGCAGCTGCCGATGTTCGGCATCGAGCAGGGTCAGCAGTGGGAGGCGTTGGCGGAGAAGTACGAGCTGTTGCGGCGGCTGTGGCGCGAGGAACTGGTGACCTGGTCGGGTCGCTTCCGGCCACCGCTCGCGGAGGTCACCAGCCTCCCGCGCCCCTACGCCGGTGCCCCGCGGGTCTGGCACGGCTCGGCCACCACCTCGACCTCGGCCAGCTTGGCCGCGAAGTGGGGCGACCCCCTCTTCAGCGCCAACGCGATCCAGCCGCGGGACAACTACACCCGGCTGATCGAGATCTACCGTCGCGAGTACGCCGAGCACGGGCACGCCCCGGAGCACTGCTACGTCGGTGCCGGGGCCGGCTTCCTCTATCTCGCCGACACCACCCAGGAGGCCAAAGACGCCTTCGGCGAGACCTACGAGAAGATGGTCGCCTACTTCAGCCAGCCCGGGAACCACACGCCGGGCAACGAGTTCGTCTTCGGCTCGATCGAGGACGCCATCGCCCGCGGCCCGGTCCTGGTCGGCAGCCCGCAGCAGATCGCCGAGAAGATCCTGTGGTGGCACGAGGCCTTCGGCCACTCGCTGCAGTCCTTCAGCCTGCCGACGATGCTGCCGCACGAGCAGCAGCTGGAGATGTTGGAGCGGCTGGCTGCGGAGGTGCTGCCGATCGTGCGCAAGGCCGCGCCGACCACGTTGTGGACCGACGCCGATCCGTACGGCGGCCGGCCCGCCGTACATGGGCGCTCGGTGGCCGACGCCGCGGCCGAGATCGAGAAGTCGCGCGGGCGCGCGAGCCAGGCCGGCCCGGGCTGGGGCTAGGCGTCGCTCGGCGCGGTGTCGTGCCGCCCGTCCGCCGACGCGGCCGCGTCGAACGCCTGCCACATCGACGCATAGCGGCCACCCGCTTCCAGCAGTTGTTCATGGGTGCCGGACTCTGAGACGGTGCCGCGGTCGAGCACGATGATGCGGTCCGCGGTCCGGGCGGTCTGGAGCCGGTGGGCGATCAGCACCGTGGTGCGGTGCGACGTGAGCCGCTGCATGGCCGCGGAGACGTGTGCCTCGGTGACCAGGTCGAGGTTGGAGGTAGCCTCGTCCAGCAGCAGCACGGCCGGGTCGACCAGCTCTGCACGAGCCAGGGCGAGCAGCTGCCGCTGCCCGGCCGAGAGAGAGCGACCCCGCTCGGCCAGCTCGTGCAGATAGCCGCCGGCGAGACCGGCGATGAACTCGTGCGCTCCCACGGCCCGCGCCGCCGCCTCCACCTGGGCATCGGTGGCATCGGGCCGGCCGTAGGCGATGTTGTCCCGGACCGTGCCCGAGAACAGGAACGATTCCTGGGGGACGTAGCCGAGCTGAGTGCGGAACGCGTGCAGCCCGACGGTGCGCAGGTCGTGGCCGTCCATCCTGACGGCGCCGTTGTCGGGATCGTAGAACCGGGCGATCAGCTTCATCACCGTCGACTTGCCGGCACCGGTCTCGCCCACCAGCGCCACCGTCTCGCCCGCCGCGACGTCGAAGTCGATGCCGCGTAGCGCCTCGGGCACACGGGCACCCTTGGTCGCCGGTACGGCGGCGGTGGGGTAGTGGAAGTGCACCTCGTCCAGCTCGGTCGTGCCGGTGAGGCGACCGATCCCGACCGGATCGCTCGGCTCCGGGGTCAGTGTGCGCAGCGACATCAGTCCCGCGATGCGGCTCACCGAGACCCGGGTCTGCTGCCAGGAGTCGAAGACCTGGGAGAGTTGCTGGATCGGGCTGAAGAACATGTCGATGTAGAGGATGAACGCGATCAGCGTGCCCTCGGTCATACGACCCGAGGAGATCATCCGGGCACCGACACCGAGCACGATCGCATCGGCGATCGCGGAGAGGAACTGGACGAAGGGGAAGTAGAGCGCGATCAGTCGCTGGGCCGCGACCCGGCTCTCGACGTACTCATGTCCCAGCCGGTGGAAGCGCCTGATCGTGGCCGCCTCGTGAGCGAACGCCTGCGCCTCGCGGATGCCCGAGAGGCTCTCCTGGAAGTCGGCGTTCACGATCGAGATCCGGTCGCGGGCCAGGTCGTAGAGGCGCGCCGAGAGGCGACGGAAGAAGACGGTGGCCACCGCGAGCGGGACCATCACGCTGAGCACGCACAGCCCGAGGATCGGGTTGATCACCAGCAGCGCTACGCCGACGCCGACGAAGGTGGCGAACGCCACCAGGGCGTTGAGCAGGCCGTTCTCGACGAGCGACTCGAACTGGTCGACGTCGGTCGTCATCCGGGTCATGATCCGCCCGGCCATCTCGCGCTCGTAGTAGTCGAGCGAGAGACGCTGGAGTTGTGCCCAGATCCGGATGCGCAGCGAGAGCATGATCCGCTCGGCTGCGCGGCCGGTCACGAAGGTCTCGCCCACCTCGGTGACGAAGTCGACCAGGGTGATGAACGCGAACACCGCCGTGGCGACGAAGAGCACTTCTCCGGAGCTCTTCGCCACTCCGTCGTCGATGCCGGTCTTGACCAGGATCGGACCGAGCAGCCCGATCAGCGCGTCCAGGATCACCAGGGTGAGCCCGATGATGAGCGGCCGGCGGAACTGCCGCAGCAGCGTCCGCAGCGAGAAGTGTGTCATCGGCTGGGACTCGGTCGCCAGGTCGATCTCCGCGGTGTCCCTGACCGGTGGCAGCGCCGCGACCCGGGCCAGCAGCTCGGGGGTCGGGGCGAGGGCCATTCGCCAGCCTCCGCCTCCGCCGCCACCCTTGCCGAGACCGGCGCCGAGTGAGGGCGCACCGATCCGGGCGCCGTATGCGTTGCCGCCGCTCTGCGAGCCGGAGGCGGCATCGGCATTCCAGGCCGAGGCGGTGACGCCGTTCGCGCCGGCGACCTGCGCCAGCGACTCGATGTCGCTCGGCGGCGTCTCCTCCAGGCCGGAGAGGAGCGCCCGGTACGCCGGGCTGCGGCCGATGAGCTCGTCGTGGGTCCCGGCGTCGTGCACCCGCCCGTCAGCGAGCACGACGACGCGATCGGCGAGCCGCAGGGTCGAGAGGCGGTGGGCGATCAGCAGGGTGGTCCGCTCGGCCAGGACGTCGCGCAGTGCGTCGTGGATCGCCTCCTCGGTCCGGGAGTCGACCGCGCTGGTGGCGTCGTCGAGGATCAGGATCGCCGGCTGCGCGAGGATCGCGCGGGCCAACGCGATCCGCTGTCGTTGACCACCGGAGAGGGTGAGACCACGCTCACCGACGGTCGTGTCGTAGCCCTCGGGCAGGGCGCTGATGAACTCGTGTGCGCTCGCGGCGCGTGCGGCCGCCTCCACCTCGGCCTCGGTGGCCTCGGGGCGGCCGTAGACGATGTTGGCGCGGACGGTGTCGCTGAAGAGGAACGGGTCCTCGAAGGCCACCGCGATCTGGCGGCGCAGGGAGGCCAACTCGACCGCGCGCAGGTCGTGTCCGTCCACGGCGACGCTGCCTGAGGTGGGGTCGTGGAAGCGGGTCACGAGGCCGGCCAGGGTCGACTTGCCGCTGCCCGAGGAGCCGACCACCGCCACCCGCTCGCCGGGAGCGATGGTGAGGTGGAAGCCGTGGAGGATCGGCCGGTCGGGCGCATCCGGGAAGGCGTAGCTGACGTCGCGGAAGGCGATCTCACCGCGGGCCGGCGGCAGCTCGATGGCATCCGGGGCGTCGGCAATGGCCGCCTCGGAGTCGAGCAGCTGGAAGATCCGCTCGGCGCCGGCTCGGGCCTGCTGGCCGACGGTCAGGATGTTGGCGAGCATCCGGGCCGGGCCGGCGAACTGTGCCACATAGGTGGAGAAGGCGAGGAAGGTGCCGATCGACAGCCTGCCGTGCAGGGCCAGCGCGCCACCGACCGCGAGGATCGCCACCTGGGCGAGGACGGGGACGGTCTCCATCAGGGGCTGGAAGCGCGCCTGCAGACGGACCGTCCGCATCCGCGCGCCGTACAGGTTCTGGGAGGCGTCGACGACCCGCTGCAGCTCCCGGCGCTCCTGGCCGAACGCCTTGACCACGCGGACGCCGTTGACGGCCTCGTCGACGATCTGCGCGACGTCGCCCTCGCGCTGCTGACCGTCCCAGGACGCGGGAAAGACGCGCAGTCGCAGGCGGTAGGAGATGACCACGAGGGTCGGGAGCACGATCAGGCCGATCAGGGCCAGCCACGGCGCCAGGATGAACATGATGACCAGCGAGGCGATCATCAGCAGGATGTTGCCGCTCAGCATCGGCAGGAACATCAGCAGCGCCTGGACCAGCGCGGAGTCGGAGTTGGCGCGCGCGACGAGCTGCCCGGTCGACATCCGGCCGAGGCTGTGCTGGTCGAGCGTGAGCAGATGGTCGTGCATCGCGTTGCGCAGGTCGTACTGCACCTCGACTGCGACCTGGCCGCCTCGGTAGCGGCGCAGGTAGGTGAGGAAGAAGACGCCCACGGCTGCGGCGACGAGCACGAGGATCCAGGGCCATAGCCGTGAGGTGCCGGCGACGATGACACTGTCGACGATGTGGCGCGCGATCAGCGGTACGACGGCCTGAGTGGCACTGCCGGCCAGTGACGCGCCCAGCGCGATGCAAAGCTTGCCGCGGTGACGGCCCCAGACGTAGCCGCCGAGCCGCCAGAGCCAGCTCTGTTCCGACGAGGGCCTCATCGGGCGTCCTGCAGCCGCTCGGCAGCCCGCTCGTCGAGCGCGTTCCCCATCTCCGCGAGTACGGCGACCGTCCGCTGCGGGTCGGTGGTACGCGCGAAGACCGCGTCCAGCCGGTCCAGCAGAGCGCCCTCGACCTCGGCAAGGACCTGTTCGCCGGCGGCCGTCAACCGCAGCGCGCTGGCCCGCAGATCGCCGGGCACCGTCGAGCGTTCCAGCAGGCCGCGGGCACAGAGCGACTCGACTGCAGCACTGACCGCCGGGCGGCCCAGCGTCAGTCGCTTGGCGAGCGCGGAGGCGCGTGCATCACCGCTCGCTACACCTGACAGGACGCGATAGTGCGCCAGGCTGAGGTCGCCGCTGGACCGCTCGAGGAGCCGGGCGAGGCGCGCCAGCGCCCGGATCGCTTCGTGTCGTTCGCTCGTCACGCCCCCACGATACGTCGATAGTTCGACGGTCGAACAAAAGGGCTGGCCGACGCGCATCTCGCTGAGCCGCCGTCACCGGTGTCATCGACCTACGCCACCGGCCGCTCGGCCCCATCGGTTGGTGTCGGGAGTGGGTATAAGGAGGAGTACATCGCCGGTTCACCGGCGCTGCTATGTGCTCCTCCTTATACGCCCGGGCGCTGTCAGGGCTCGCGGTGGTCCTCTGGGGGATGTGGGCTCCGTCCGCCGGCGTACTCCTCGTCGGTGAGCAGACGTGAACGGATCAGAAACCTCTTCCCCGTCGGCGCCTCCACCGAGAATCCCGCACCGCGCCCGTCGACCACGTCGATCGTCAGGTGGGTGTGCTGCCAGTACGCGAACTGAGCCTTCGACATCCACGCCGGTACGGCGCGGTCCAGCCCGATGTCGAGATCGCCGGGATGGATGTCGGCGTCCCCCAGCATGAAGTCTCCGTCGGGGTAGCACATCGGCGACGACCCGTCGCAGCAGCCGCCGGACTGGTGGAACATCAGCGGGCCGTATGCCTCGGTGAGGCTGCGGAGGAGCTCCGCAGCCTCACCGGTGACATCCACTCGCGAGAGGGACTCGGACTCGGGCATCAGAAGAAGCCGAGCTTGTCCGGAGCGTAGGAGACCAGGAGGTTCTTGGTCTGCTGGTAGTGGTCGAGCATCATCTTGTGGTTCTCCCGACCGATGCCGGACTGCTTGTAGCCGCCGAAGGCCGCGTGCGCCGGATAGGCGTGGTAGCAGTTGGTCCAGACCCGGCCGGCCTGGATCCCACGGCCCATCCGAAACGCCGTCGAGGCGTCGCGCGCCCACACGCCGGCCCCCAGCCCGTACAGGGTGTCGTTGGCGATCTTGAGCGCGTCGGCCTCGTCGTTGAAGCCGGTCAGCGCGACGACCGGGCCGAAGATCTCCTCCTGGAAGATCCGCATCGAGTTGTTGCCCTCGAAGATCGTCGGCTGCACGTAGTAGCCCTCGGCCAGGTCCCCGTCGAGGACGTTGCGCTCGCCACCGGTGAGCACCTTGGCGCCCTCCTGGCGACCGATGTCGAGATAGCTGAGGATCTTCTCCAGTTGGTCGTTGCTGGCCTGGGCGCCGAGCATCGTGTTGTCATCGAGCGGGTTGCCCTGGACGATCTTCTCCACGCGGGTGATCGCATCGGCGACGAAGTCGGAATAGATCGACTCCTGTACCAGCGCTCGCGACGGGCAGGTGCAGACCTCACCCTGGTTGAGGGCGAACATCGCGAAGCCCTCGAGTGCCTTGTCGTAGAACGCGTCCTGCTTGGTGGCGACGTCCTCGAAGAAGATGTTGGGGCTCTTGCCGCCCAGCTCGAGAGTGACGGGGATCAGGTTCTGAGTGGCGTATTGCATGATCAGCCGGCCGGTCGTGGTCTCGCCGGTGAAAGCGATCTTCGCAATCCGGCTGGAGGATGCCAGCGGCTTCCCGGCCTCGACACCGAAGCCGTTGACGATGTTGACCACGCCAGCCGGAAGCAGGTCGCCGATCAGCTCGAAGAGCACCAGGATCGACCAGGGCGTCTGCTCGGCGGGCTTGATCACGACCGCGTTGCCAGCGGCCAGAGCGGGCGCGAGCTTCCAGGTCGCCATCAGAATCGGGAAGTTCCACGGGATGATCTGGCCGACCACGCCGAGCGGTTCGTGGAAGTGGTAGGCGTAGGTGTCGGCGTCGATCTCGCTGATGCCGCCCTCCTGGGCCCGGATCGCGCCGGCGAAGTAGCGGAAGTGGTCGACCGCGAGCGGCATGTCGGCCGCCTTGGACTCGCGGATCGGCTTGCCGTTGTCCCAGGTCTCGGCGACCGCGAGCAGCTCGAGATTGGCCTCGATCCGGTCGGCGATCTTGTTGAGGACGTTGGCGCGCTCCGCCGGCGAGGTCTTGCCCCACGCGGGAGCAGCGGCGTGGGCGGCGTCGAGCGCCTTGTCGATGTCGGCGGCGGTGCCGCGGGCGATCTCGGTGAAGGGCTTGCCGTTGATCGGGCTGATGTTCTCGAAGTACTCACCACCGGCGGGGGCGACCCACTCGCCGCCGATGAAGTGCTCGTAGCGGGGCTTCACGGAGACCAGCGAGTCGGGCTGGCCGGGTGCTGCGTAGACGGTCATCTGTTGCTCCTGCGGGTGCCTGGAGGCGTCGCCTGTGACGCCTCTCACACACGCTAGGAGCGCGAACGTTGCATCAACGTTGCCGCGGCAGACGGGTTGTCGTCGCCGGGGTCAGCTCACGGTCGAGCCGGGTGAGCTGACCGTCGGCGAGCGACCACAACGGCGACCCGGGTGGGAGCAGCTCGCGCTGTTGCAGCCACACCTGGTAGTCGTCGCCACCCCACGACGAACGCGTCCAGGCCGACATCAGATCGGGCCTGCCGCAGTGCAGTACGGCGGCGCGCAACTGCTCGGTGAGCGTCTCGCGGAGCCGAGCCACGCCGGGGGCGGTCGAGCGGGGGAGCAGCGGCCCGCGGAAGAGCCGGATCGCGGTCGCGATGTCGCCTGCGGCGAGCGCGGCCTCGACGGAGAGCCAGTCGCCGTCGATGCCCGCGTGCAGCCGGTAGGGCCGCGAGCCGAGCAGCTCCTCACCGAGCAGATCACGCAGTCGCTTCATCTCGGCACGCGGCGTCGAGGAGCCGCCGTCGCCCTCGTAGAGGAGTACGCCGAGCTCGTCGCCGTACATGCCCTGGGGTGCGCTGGCCAGGAGTAGCAGCAGCTCGCTGTGCCGCGGCGAGAGGCGCAGGGAGCCCTGGTGGCCGCGGCCGTCGTCGATGCTGAGCAGGGCGTCGCTGCGGCCGAGCGCGGCGATCCGCAGCACTGGCTCGCCGGCGGCGGTCAGCGGCCGCTGGGTGGTGAGCCGGTCGCGGGCGAGCTCAGCCTCCGCAAGCCGTACCGCCGCCCGGATCAGCGCCATCGTCTGCGGTACGACGATCTGGTCGCCGCCGGTGACGTCGAGGATGCCGAGCAGCTCGGAGGTGGCCGGGTCGTGGATCGGCGCGGCCGCGCAGCTCCACGTGCGGACGGCCTGGCGGAAGTGTTCGGCGCGGGTGACAGTGGCTGGCTGATCTAGGCGCAGTGCCAAGCCGGGGGCGTTGGTGCCGGCGAGCCGCTCGTCCCAGTTGCTGCCCTCGACGAACCCGATCTGCTCCGCACTGCGCAACGCGGGCTGCGAACCGCATACCCAGAGCAGCTGGCCGGCCTCGTCGGCGACCGCCATGATCGCGTCGCAGTCCCGCGCCGCCTGCCCGAGGACGTCGTCGAGCAGCGGGAAGACCAATGCCAACGGATGGGCGTCCCGGCACCGCCGGAGGTCGGTGTCGTGGAGGGTGATCGGCGCGACGCCTCCATCGGTCGGTACGCCGGCCGCGGCGGAACGGTGCCAGGAGTCGGCGACCTCGACGCGCATGGCAACGACGTTGCCACCAGTCGCGTCGCCGTACAAGCGGGTCTGGCGGGCGTACCTTGAAGAGGTGACTCTGCCCCGACCACGGGCGGCTGTCGCCGCCATCCCGCGCTACGTCGCCGGCCGGCCACCGCTGGACCGCGAAGGGATCACGAGCTACAAGCTGTCCTCCAACGAGAATCCCTATCCACCCCTCCCCGAGGTGGTGGATGCGATCGCCCGCGCCGCGGCGGAGTGCAATCGCTATCCCGACATGGGCAGTGCGGCACTGCTCGATGCGCTGAGCATCGCTCGCGGGGTGCCGGTCGACCGGCTCGCTGTCGGGACCGGCTCGAGCGCGCTGATCTATGGCCTGCTGTGCGCTTTCTGCGCGCCGGGCGACGAGGTCGTCTATCCGTGGCGGTCGTTCGAGGCCTACCCGATCGCCGTCGCGGCAGCGGGCGCGACAGCGGTGCCGGTGGCCAACTTGCCCGATGGCCGACACGACGTCGACGGCCTGATCGACGCGCTCTCGCCGGCGACCCGGGCGGTCATCCTGTGCTCACCCAACAACCCGACCGGTCCAGTGCTGACCCAGGTGGAGCTCGCCCGGCTGCTGGGCGCGGTGCCGCCCGACGTACTGGTGTTGCTGGACGAGGCCTATGCCGAGTTCGTCCGCCGGCCCGACGCCGCTCATGGCATCGCGGCCCAGGCCGATCACCCCAACCTGGTCGCGCTGCGGACCTTCTCCAAGGCGCACGGCCTGGCGGGGCTGCGGGTCGGCTACGCGGTCGGCACGCCGGACGTCGTGGCTGCCGCGCGAGGCGTACTGCTGCCGTTCGGGGTCAGTGGGGTCGCCGAGGCCGCCGCTGTCGCGGCTCTGAAGGCGGAGGACCAGCTGCTGGAACAGGTCGAGGCTCTGGTCGCGGAGCGTGAACGGGTGGTGGCCGAGGTGCGGTCGCTCGGCTGGGGCGTCCCTGAGGCCGAGGGGAACTTCTGGTGGCTGCCGCTTTCAGGAGCTGTGCTCGAGGAGTTCGTCGACGCCGCAGACGGGGTCGGCGTCAGCGTCCGACCACTCGGGGGAGAGGGCGTGCGCATCAGTGTCGGAGAACCCGAAGCCAACGATCGGGTCATCGAGGTGCTCCGTGGTCGGATTGAACACGTGAGCAGCGACCGAGGGCCTCGTTCCCGCGATTGAACAGGCATTCAGATCCCCTGCCGCCCCCGCCAGGGTGATCAGCCGTTCAGCGGTCAGAGGTCGACGGTGACTTGGGTGCTCTGCTCCTGTGGCTGACGCTCGGTCGTCGTGGTAACCGGGCCCGCCACGCGGGCCTTCGCCGTACTCGCGTGTCGGCCCAGCGTCGGCATGCACAAGAACGCCTCGGCGCGCAGTGCCGCCGTGGCCACCTGCGGCAGATCGGCTGCGGAGCGGAAGACGAGATAGCGAGGGAGCCACTCGGGGTGGTACTTCGCGTTTGCGCGATAGAGCGACTCGATCTGCCAGAAGCGGGAGGCCCACAGCAGCACCGAGCGCCACATCCGCAGCACCGGGCCCGCGCCCAGGCGCTCGCCGCGGGCGAAGACCGCACGGAAGACGGCGAAGTTGAGCGACACCCGCTCCACGCCCAGCTCGGGCGCGGCCGCCATCAGCCCCGCGACCATGGTCTCCACGACGCCGTTCTCGGTGCCGCGGCTGCGGCGCATCAGGTCGAGGGAGAGGCCGTCGGGACCCCACGGCACGAGATGGAGTAGGCCGACCATGCCGTCGGGGCCAGTGGCGGTGACCAGCACCGCATCGCCGTCCTCCTCGGAGCCGAAGCGGTTGAGTGCCATCGAGAAACCGCGCTCGACTGCGCCGTCGCGCCAATCGTCGGCGAGGGCGCGGGTGTCCTCGATCTGCTGGTCGGTGAGCTCGCGCATCCGCGCGACAGCGATCGTGACGCCGGCGCGCTCGCAGCGCGAGACCGCCTGCCGCACGCCGCGCATCGCCCGGCCGCTGAGGGTGAAGTCACCCGTGCGCACGACCGCCTCGTCACCGAGCTCGAGGCACTCCAGCCCGGCCCGGTGGAATGCTGTCGCGCCGCGCTCGCTGGAGCCGAGCGCAGCGGGGATCCAACCGTAGGACCTGGCCTCGTCGAGCCAGCTGCGCACCGCGTCACCCCATGCGGCAGGGTCGCCGATCGGATCGCCGCCGGCAAGGCTGACGCCGCCGATGACGCGATAGCTGATCGCGGCCCGTCCGGCCGGCTCGAAGATCACCGCGCGGTCATCGCGCAGCGCGAAATAACCCAGCGAGTCCAGCCAGCCCCACTTGTCGAGCAGGGCACGCAGCCGACCCTCCTCGACCGCGTCCAGCGGATGCGGGCCATCGGCAGGCCGCATCGCGGTGAGCACGGCGAGGAGCAGCACCGCAGCGCCGAGCACCATCAGGGCGATCGCCGACTGGTCGAAGTCGCTCTCGTTCTTGAAGGAGATCGGACCGGCGATGCCGATCAGCCCGAGCAGAGCCTGCGCCAGCCGGTCGGCCATCGTCGTACCGTCGACCTGGCCGGCGCTGTCGACGGTCAGCCATGCGAAACCGACGGCGCCGGCGACGAAAGGGCCGAAGCCCAGGACCGCGAGCACCTGTGCGCGCGACCGTGGATCGGGACGGGCGGTGAACTTCCGGCGCGAGCGCAACAGCAGGGCGAACATCGCCATGCAGACCGCCGCCTCCTCGACATCGAGACCCTTGAGGAGATGGAGGCCCGCGGCGGTCGCGGCCAGGACCGTGGCGAGCAGCCAGGCCCGGAACTTCCCGCGTCGCAGCGCCCGCGACAGGACCACCAGGATCACGCCGATCGCCGCGGTGCCGGTGGTGGCGGCGGCTGGGAAGACCCGCGGCACCACCTCATCGACCAGGTGCAGTCGCTCGTGGATGGCGGGCATCAGCGCGGACGCGAGCGACACGAGGCCGACGAGGAAGACCAGCCGGCTGATCCAGCGAGGTGTCTGCAGTGCGGCGAGGAGTCGGCGGGCCCAGGTCACCAGCCGAAGGCTAGTCGACGCCAGCCGCTCGGAACCTGATCGGCGGACGGTGGAGCGCTGCGGGCGCCGGGCGCGCAGCTCAATCCACGCTTCGGCTCACTTCACGCTTCCGTTGGCGCCGGAATTGGTGCACGTAGACGCTCGGATCCGCAACAACGCTGCGCTCGATCGGCTGCTCTGCCACGGTCCTGAGCAGAATGACTGGAAGTCCGTAACCCAGGTCGGTTCTCGGCGTTAGAGCGGCGCTGGATGGTCTTCCGGGTGTTTTTTGCGCTCGCTCGTCAGCCTTTGCAAGAACCCGTCGACGCGTTTCTGGGATCCCTAGGTTGCTAAGCAATGAGGGAGACCCCTGCGTCCGGATCGATTCCTGTTCTGCGCCGGGTAGCCCTTTTCAATCCCGGAAGGAAAACCAAGAAATGACTCGCAGCGGCATCAAGCAGGGCCTGGCGGTTTCCGCCGTCGCGGCCCTGGCCACCGTCGGCCTCCCGGCCGCGGCCCACGCGGCTTCGGCCACCCCGACCTACACGATCACCCAGTCCGCGACGTCGGTTTCGGCCGGCGAGGCGTCGACCTTCACGGTTTCGTCGACCAACGGCGGCACCGAGCCGGCGTCCGTCCACGCCGTGGAGACCGTTCCCACCGGTGACAACAACGCCATCGTCGGCGGCACCACCACTGGGACTACCTCGGCGGCCAACATCAGCGACAACGATGGTGCCGTCGGTGACGGCAGCGGCACGTACGCGGTTGCCTCGAACACCCCCGGCACTGTGACCGTCACGTTCGACACCGTCGCCGGTAGCAGCACGACGCACCACTCGTACACCATCACCGTCGGCGGCGGTAAGAGC
>Ga0164242_10003830_pt1 | contig 17022 bp, 12 predicted proteins | sample OricomgcompostMG_FD_108783 | JGI IMG/M metagenome (GOLD analysis project Ga0164242, IMG submission 108783) | Miracle-Growth compost microbial communities from Emeryville, California, USA - Original compost - Miracle growth compost (MG) ...
ACCGCTGCTCAACACCTACGACGAGACCTACGCCCACGCCCCGGTCGACCCGAGGGCGGTGTTCGAGGCCGAGTTGGCCACCGGCCACGGTGGCCTGCGCCGGATGCGCGGCGGCCCGAACTGGTCGGTCCTGGTCGCCGCGGTGATGGCGGTCGTGCTGATCTGGTCGGTCGCGCGGCTGGTCATGGCGGGGTCGCCGGCGGCGCCTGCCCCGCAGATCAGCCTCGACTCCGGCTCGTCCGGCACCACGAACCCCTACGGCAAGGTCGCCGCGCCGGTCCCGGTGACGCTGACCGCGGCCGGCGGCGGCGCGCATGTCGTCGTACGCGACGCCTCGGGATCGGTGGTCTTCACCGGCGACCTCGCGTTCGGTCAGTCCAAGACGCTCAAGGCGTCGCCCCCGGTGCGGGTGCAGACGTCCGACGGCTCGCTCGCCGTCGCCATCCAGGGCGGCAAGCCCAAGGCGATCGGCTCCACGGGGCAGCCGGCCCAGAAGACCTACACCGCGCGCTGAGCCGCGCGGCGGAACCGAAGGCGTCGCGCGCCCGGCCGGGCGCCGATCGCCTTCAGTTTCCCGCTCGGTGGCCCCGGGGCCCATACTCGAACCACGATGACTGAGCAGCTTCTCTCCGTGGCGATGGTGACCCTCGGCTGCACGCGCAACGAGGTCGACTCCGAGGAGCTGGCCGGGCGGCTGCAGGCGGGCGGCTTCCGGCTGGTCGAGGATCCGGCCGAGGCCGACACCGTGGTGGTCAACACCTGCGGGTTCGTCGAGCAGGCCAAGAAGGACTCCGTCGACACGCTGCTGGAGGCGGCGGATCTCAAGGAGTCGGGCCGGGCCCAGGCCGTGGTGGCGGTGGGCTGCATGGCCGAGCGCTACGGCAAGGAGCTCGCCGACAGCCTTCCCGAGGCCGATGCGGTGCTGGGCTTCGACGACTATCCCGACATCGCGGCCAAGCTGCGCGGCATCCTGGCCGGTGGCCACCACCAGGCGCACACGCCGACGGACCGGCGGCTGCTGCTGCCGATCACGCCGGTGGAGCGGGACGCCTCGAGCATCCCGGTGCCCGGTATCAGCGTCGACGTCAAGGACTTCTCCGCGGTCCGCGCCCGCCTCGACGACGCGCCGTGGGCCCCGCTGAAGCTGGCCAGCGGCTGCGACCGGCGCTGCACGTTCTGCGCCATCCCGAGCTTCCGCGGCTCGTTCGTCTCCCGCCGGCCCAGCGACGTGCTCCACGAGGCCCGGTGGCTGGCACAGCAGGGCGTCAAGGAGCTGTTCTTGGTCAGCGAGAACTCCACGTCGTACGGCAAGGACCTCGGCGACATCCGGCTGCTGGAGTCGCTGCTGCCCGAGTTGGCCGCGGTCGACGGCATCGAGCGGGTGCGGGTCTCCTACCTGCAGCCCGCCGAGACGCGGCCGGGCCTGGTCCAGGCGATCGCCACGACGCCGGGCGTGGCGCCGTACTTCGACCTGAGCTTCCAGCACGCCTCCCAGGCAGTGCTGCGCCGGATGCGGCGGTTCGGCGACCCGGAGAGCTTCCTGGACCTCCTGGAGCAGGTACGCCGCCAGGCCCCCGAGGCCGGCGTGCGCTCGAACGTGATCGTCGGCTTCCCCGGGGAGACCGAGCGGGATCTGGAGATCCTGTGCGACTTCCTGACGGCGGCGCGGCTCGACGTGACCGGCGTGTTCGGCTACTCCGACGAGGACGGCACCGAGGCGGCCGGCTTCGCCGACAAGCTGGACGAGGACGAGGTGCTGGCGCGTGCCGCCCACGTCACCTCCCTGGTCGAGGAGCTGACCGCCCAGCGGGCCGAGGAGCGGATCGGCGAGACCGTCGACGTACTCATCGAGGAGACCGACGGCGAAGTCGTCGGTCGGGCGGCCCACCAGGGCCCCGAGGTGGACGGCCAGACCATGCTGGTGGGCGACGTGGCCGGCCGGCGCCCTGGCGACCTCGTGCGCGCCACGGTGGTGGCCAGCGAGGGCGTCGACCTCGTCGCCGAGGTCGGGCCCGCTAGGGTCTAGCCCCGTGACCGAACCCCGGGTGAGCAACTGGAACGTCCCCAACGTCTTGACGACGCTGCGGATCGTGCTGGTGCCGTTCTTCGGCTGGGCACTGCTCGCCGACGGCGGCCACGACGCCAAGCTGAGGCTGCTGGCCTGGGCGATCTTCTTCGTCGCGATGGTCACCGACAAGATCGACGGCGACCTGGCGCGCAAGCACAACCTGATCACCAACTTCGGCAAGATCGCCGACCCGATCGCCGACAAGGCGATCACCGGGATGGCCTTCATCGGCCTCTCCGTGATCGGAGAGGTCTGGTGGTGGGTCACCATCGTGGTGCTGGTGCGCGAGTGGAGCGTCACGTTCGTGCGGCTCGGCGTCGCGTCCAAGGTGGTGCTCGCGGCCGACACGCTGGGCAAGTGGAAGACCTTCATCCAGGGCATCGCGCTCGGTGGGCTGGTGCTGCCGCTGCGTGATCCCGACGCCGCGCACTGGTGGCACACGACCGGCGATGTGCTGCACTGGGCGTTCGAGCTGTGCCTGGCGGTCGCGTTCGTGCTGACTATCTGGTCGGGCGTGCAGTTCTACGCCAGCGTCTGGCGCCAGCGGGCCCGGCTGCGATCTGCCTGAGTCGTTCCTGACGACGAGGCCGTCGACGGCGTAGCGTCGGCGCAGGAGGGCGTTCACGCGACGTTCTCCCGGCAGCGGTCGTCCCGTCCCCGGCGGGCGATTGGGTTGTCGCGTCTCGGGATCGCGTGGGACCCACCGGGCCGAGACGTCCGTCAGCGACTAGTTTCGGGAGCCCACATGTCACGACCCCATCTTCGAGCTGCGCTCGGACTCGCCGTCACGGCGGTCCTGGGTGCGGGCGGCCTCGGCGCGCTCAGTCCGGCCCAGGCCAATACCGCCGGCACCGGCCTGGTGATCAGCGAGGTGTACGGCGCGGGCGGCAACAGCGGTGCCGTCCTCGACCAGGACTTCGTCGAGCTCGCCAACCCGACCGGCGCCGCCATCGCGCTCGGCGGGCTGTCGGTGCAGTACCGCTCGGCGACCGGCACCGCCAACCCCAGCGGCGTGGTGCCGCTGACCGGCACCGTGCCGGCCCACGGCCACTTCCTGCTCGGTCTCGCCAGCGGCAGCACCGGCGCCGCGCTGCCCACGCCGGACCAGGTGAGCACCGGCGTGAACCTCAGCGGCACCACTGGCACGGTCTTCCTGGTGCAGGGGACCAGCGCCCTGACCGCCCCGCCGACCGGCTCCATCGTCGGCGATCCGGCCATCCTCGACCTGGTCGGATTCGGCACCTCCAACACCTACGAGGGCACCGTCGCCCCGGCGCCGAGCGCGACCACCTCCATCGCGCGGGCTGCCAGCGAGGCCGACACCGACGTGAACGCCGCCGACTTCACCGCCGGCGCGCCGACGCCGGAGAACAGCGGCTCGACCGGTGGCGGCACGCCGCCGCCCGTCGAGCCGGTGAGCGCCACCATCGCCCAGATCCAGGGCACCGACACCGACACCTCGCCGTACGTCGGGCAGAGCGTGACCACCACCGGCGTGGTGACCGCCGCCTATCCGACCGGGGGCTTCAACGGCTTCTTCCTGCAGACCGGCGGCACCGGCGGCCGGCACGACGCGACCCCGGGTGCCTCGGACGGCGTCTTCGTCTACGGCTCGGCCGCGACCGCGCAGGTGCGGGTCGGCGAGAGCGTGTCGGTGACCGGCCAGGTGCAGGAGTACCAGGGTGAGACCGAGATCTCCACCACCGGTGCCTCGGCGGTGAGCGAGCTCGGCACGCCGCTGGCGCCCGTCGTACCGGAGCGGCTGCGGTGGTCCCAGCTCGACTCCGACACGAAGCGCGAGGCCCACGAGGGCGAGTTGGTGGCGCCGCAGGGCCACTTCACGGTCACCGACAACTACAACACGAACTTCTACGGCGAGATCGAGCTGGCCGCCGGCAAGCGGATGCTGCGTCAGCCCACCGACGTCGGGACGGCCGGCAGCCGGGCGGCCAGTGCGCAGGCGGCGTACAACGCCTCGCACGCGGTCTTCATCGACGACGGCTCGAGCTGGAGCTACACCGCCACCAGCCACTCCAGCGACCCGCTGCCCTGGCTGACGCCGAATACGCCGGTCAGCGACGGTGCCGCGGTGCGCTTCCACCAGCCGGTGGTGCTCGACTTCCGCAACAAGCAGTGGAACCTCCAGCCGCGGACCCAGGTCGTCGGTGACGGCTCCGCGGTGGCCACGTTCTCCGACATGCGCCGGGCCAAGCGGCGGCCTGCCGCGGTGGGCGGGTCGGTGCACCTGGCGACGTTCAACATGGAGAACTTCTTCACCACCACCGGACAGGCGTTCGTGGCCGACAACCCCGGCGCGAGGTGCACCTACTACGACGACCGGGCGGGTACGCCGGTGAGCGACAACGACTGCACCTTCGCCGACGGCTCGCCGGGCCCGCGCGGCGCCGCCACCGACGCGGCGTACCGCAAGCAGCTCGCGAAGGAGGTCGTCGGCATCAACGGCCTCGGCGCCAGCATCGTGTCGCTGGAGGAGGTCGAGAACGCCGTGAAGTTCGGCCAGGACCGCGACGCCACCGTGGCCGCCCTGGTGGACGCGCTGAACGCCGTCGACGGCGCCGGCACCTGGGCCTACGTGCCTTCACCGGCCGCGGCCGACCTGCCGCCGCTGGGGGAGCAGGACGTGATCCGCACGGCGTTCATCTACCGGCCGGCAGCGGTCACGCCGGTGGGTGCCTCGCACGTGCTGGCGGACGACTCGGGGCCGGGCCAGCCGTTCTCGATCGCCCGCGAGCCACTGGCGCAGGGCTTCAAGGCCGCCGGCACGTCGGACCGGGAGGCGTTCCTGGTCGTTGCCAACCACCTCAAGTCCAAGGGCGCGGACGCCGACGCGCTGTTCAACGACTGCCCCGGCGGGGATGCCGAGAACACCGACCCGGCCCTCGATCAGGGCGCCTTCAACTGCACCCGGGTGCACCAGGTCAAGGACATGTGGGCGTGGGCTCAGCAGCAGGCCGGCGCGCTGGGCACCGACAAGGTGTTCCTGGTCGGCGACTTCAACGCCTACGACCACGAGGACCCGATCGAGTACCTGCGCCAGCAGGGCCTGACCGAGCTGGCGGGCCGCTTCGACCCGAGCCACTCGTCGTACTCCTACGACGGGCTGGAGGGCTCGCTGGACCACGTCCTGGCCACGCCCGCCGCGCTGCGGCTGGTCACCGGCGCCACCATCTGGCAGATCGACGCCCAGGAGTCGGTGGCGTTCGCCTACAGCCGGGACAACTACAACATCACCCAGTTGTACGACGGCACCGACCCGTTCGCGACCTCCGACCACGACCCCGAGGTCGTGGGACTGGCGCTGCCGCGACACGGCGGTGAGCACGCGCCCAAGCCCGGCCACGGCTCCGGCCACGGCTCCGGGCGCGGCCCTGGCGGCAACCCCGGCCGCGGGCACCGCTGAGACGAGTCACCCCTTGACCGGCGCCGCCCCCGAGGGGGCGGCGCCGGCCAGGGCGAACGCCGCGTGGATCAGCGCCAGGTGACTGAACGCCTGCGGGAAGTTGCCCACCATCCGGTCCTGGATGGGGTCGTACTCCTCACTCAGCAGGCCGACGTCGTTGGTCAGCCCGACCAGCCTGTCGAAGAGCGCGTTGGCATCGTCCCAGCGGCCGGCGCTGGCATAGGCGGCGACCAGCCAGAACGAACAGGCCAGGAAGGGATGCTCGTCGCCGGTGAGCCCGTCGACGCCGCTCTGGGTGCGATAGCGCAGCACCAATCCGTCGCGCATCAGGTCCTCCTCGACCGCCTTGATCGTGCCGAGGACGCGCGGGTCGTCGCCGGGCAGGAAGCCCATCATCGGGATCATCAGCAGCGCGGCGTCGACCTCCGTGGTCGCGTCGTGCTGCACGAAGGTGTTGCGGGTCTCGTCGTACCCGTCCTTGAGGATCGCCTCGCGGATCTCCTCCCGGATCGTGCGCCACTCCTCGACCGGCCCGTCCAGGCCCTGCTCCTCGACGCCCCGGATGACGCGGTCGAAGGCGACCCACGCCATCAGTCGGGAGTGGGTGAAGTGACGCGCCTGGCCGCGGATCTCCCATAGCCCGTTGTCGGGATCGCGCCAGTGCTTGCCGAGCTCGGTGACCAGGGCGCGCTGGAGCGACCAGGCGTTGGGGTCGGGCTCGGCACCGAGTGCACGGTCGAGGTAGAGCGCGTCCAGTACCTCCCCGAGCAGGTCGTTCTGCAACTGCTCGACGGCGGCGTTTCCGATCCGGACCGGTCGGGAGTTGGCATAGCCGGGCAGGTCGTCGAGGGTGTACTCGCCCAGTCGACGCCGGCCGTCGATGCCGTAGAGCACCTGCAGGTCCTGGGGGTCGCCCGCCACCGTGCGCAGCAGCCACTCCCGCCACAGGGTCGCCTCGTCGGCGTACCCGGCGCGGATCAGACTGGAGATGGTCAGTGCGGCGTCGCGCAGCCAGCAGTAGCGGTAGTCCCAGTTGCGCTCGCCGCCGAAGTCCTCGGGCAGCGAGGTCGTCGGCGCCGCGACGATGCCGCCGGTCTCGGCGTCGGTCATCAGCCGCAGCGTCTGCAGCGAGCGGACGACGATGTCGCGATGCGGGACGTCCGCGGTGCAGCGCTGTGCCCACTCCTCGTCGGCGGCGATGGTCTCCTCCACCCCGGCGCCGAGCGCGCCCAGGTCGTCCAGCGGCCGGTACGACGGCAGCCAGCTGGTGGCGAAGACCAGCTCGTCGCCCTCGGCGACCTCGAAGACGTCACTGTGCCGGTGGTCGCTCGCCTCCGGCAGCCGGGGACCGCGCAGCACCAGCATGTCGGGCCCGGCGACGGCGGTGATGACGCGCTCGCCGGCGACCTCCTCGCGGCGTACCCACGGCAGGATCCGGCCGTAGTCGCAGCGCACCACCCAGGCGTGCGCCACCTGCACCCGACCACGGACACCGCGCAGGATGCGGACCAGGTCGGCCCGGCCATCGCCGGCCGGCATCACGTCGGTGAGCGTGATCTCGCCCTCGGCGGTGGTGAACGTGGTCTCCAGCGCGCTGGAGGCGCCGATGTAGCGGCGACGGACCTGGTAGGAGCCGGTCGGGGCCAGCCGCCAGAACCCGTTCTCCTCGGTGCCCAGCAGGGCCGCGAAGCTGGCGGGCGAGTCGAAGCCGGGCAGACACAGCCAGTCCACCGAGCCGTTGGAGCCGACCAGTGCGGCGGTGCGACGGTCACCGATCAGGGCGTATTCCTTGATGGGGAGGGCCATGAGCTGAGAGTACGGGCCCTACGATCGGGACATGGCCGAGCCGACGCTGCCCACGCGTGTCTATCTGATGCTCCATGCCGGCAAGGACACCCTGGCGACCGCGGAGTCGCTGACGGGAGGGCGGCTGGCGACGATGATCACCGACGTTCCGGGCGTGTCGGCGGTGTATCTGGGCGGCGTGGTCAGCTACGCCACCGAGGTGAAGATCTCCCTGCTGGGCGTGCCGGAGGAGCTGGTCGCCGAGCACGGTGTCGTCTCCGCCGAGTGTGCGGTGGCGATGGCGACCGGAGCCCGCGGGCTGACCGGGGCGTCGTATGCGCTGTCGACGACCGGCGTGGCCGGCCCGGACGAGCAGGAGGGCAAGCCGGTCGGCACCGTGTACGTCGGCATCGCGGGGCCGGGGTTCGCCGACGCGGTAGCGCTCAACCTGGCCGGTGACCGGCCGACGATTCAGGAGAAGGCGTGCATCCGGGCGCTGGAGGAACTGGCCGACAGGCTTTCCACCCCACGGACGGACGTGCGACGGGAATCAGGTTCCCTCGGGTAGCGTTGGCATCCCAGCAGGCAGCGAGCGAACGGAGGTAGGTGGCCATGGTGCTGTTTCGTCGTGTTCTCGGCGACGTGCTCCGCGCGCAGCGCGTCGACAGGGGGATGACCCTGCGTGAGGTGTCCGCCGAGGCCCGCGTGAGCCTGGGCTACATCTCCGAGATCGAGCGCGGCCAGAAGGAGGCATCCTCCGAGCTGCTCGCCTCGCTGTGCACCGCGATGGACGTGAGCCTCGCCACCGTGCTGCGTGAGGTCTCCGACGCGGTCGCCCTCGAGGAGGCCGCGACCATGCCGGTGCCGATCCCGGTGCGGACCACCGGCGACGTGGTCGCCTCCGCCGCCTGACCGTCGAGAGGTCACTTTCGGCGGGTCGAGAGGTCACTTTCGGCGCTGGCAGCTGGGGCACAGGTACGCCGGGCGCTCTCGGCCCGGTGGCCCGACCTGCAGCCGGACCACCGGCGTGCCGCAGCGTCGGCACGGCTGCCGGTGCCGGCCGTAGACCCACAGCCGCCGGCTCATGCTCCACTCCGCCCTCAGCATCTCCCGGGTGCGCTCCAGCAGCCGGGGCAGGTCAGGCACGGCATCGACCGGGGTGAGCGGGTGGACGCCGCTGAGGAAGGCGGTCTCGGCGGCGTAGATGGTGCCGATGCCGGCGAGATTGCGCTGGTCGCGCAGCGCCTCGAACAGCTGCGCCTCGGGATGCTGGCGCAGTCGGCGGACGGCCTCGTCGAGGTCCCAGTCGGGGCCGAGCAGATCGGGACCGAGATGGTCGAGCCGGCCGCGCTCTTGGGCGGTCGGCCACAGCTCGACGGTGCCGAGTGCGAAGCCGATCGCGCCGATGTCGCCGGCGGTGAGGATGACCCGGGCCTGGTGGGCGAGTCTCGGCCAGCGCTCACCGGCCCGACGTATCCGCCAGATGCCCTCCATCTTCAGGTGGGTGTGAAGGGTCAGATCACCGATCCGGGTGAGCAGGTGCTTGCCGCGGGCGGCGGTGGAGTGCACCGGCTGACCGGCCAGATCGACCGTGGCGAGACGCGGGACGCGGAAGTCCGTGCCGGTCAGCACACGGCCCGACAGCGCCCGGTCGAGCAGCCGGGCGGTCCGCAGGACTGCGTCACCCTCGGGCATCGGCCGCGCCCTGGAGGCCGTCGATGCCGCGGCCGCCGTCGTCCGCGCGCAGTCGGAGGCCGCGCGGAGTGGCGACGAACCCCGCCCGCTGCAACGCCTGCCGCAGGGGCGTGTCGCCGGTGCCGAGCAGCGGTGCGCCATCGGCCCGCTCCACGGTGAGCCGGCCGAGCGCACCGCGCCGGACGGCCATGGCCAGCTCTGCGGCCGCCGGGGCGAGCAGGCGCTCTTGGTCGCTCCAGGTGAGCAGCGTGCGCCCGCCGCGCTCGACGTAGAGCGTCAGTGCGCCGTCGACCAGGACCACGAGTGCGCCTGCCTTGCGGCCGGGCTTGTGACCGGTGTCGCCGTCGGCCGAGGTCGGCCAGGGCAGAGCGCCCCCATAGGGATTGGCGGGATCGGTCGCTGCCAGCGCCACGGCGACCGGTGGCGCTCCCTCGGCGAGGGTCGCGAACGTCCGCAGCCGGTCCACCGCTCCCGCCGTCCCGAACTGGGCGGCGCCGAGGCCCTCCACGAAGTAGCCACGACGGCATCTGCCGGAGTCCTCGAAGGCCGAAAGCACCTTGTAGACCGCCGCAAACCCGCCCGGGGTGCGCTCGGCGGCGACGGCGCCTCGGGTCACGACCCCGTGCCGATCCAACAGCCGCTCGGCGGCGGCATGCGCGCGCCTGGTCGGATCGGTGTCGAGGGCGGGCAGCAGGCTCCACCGGCCCGAGGTCGCGGGCGGTCCGGTACGGCTGGGCATCCGGGGGCGCCCGCCCGAGAGGGGGCGGTCGGCGAGACGGGCCCGCGGCGGCGGTCTGCGGGAGCGGTGCGCCGGGGTGCCGCTGCGGGTGAGCGCGCGCACCGGTGTCAGCGTGTCGTTGCCGACCCGGCCGGCCCAGACCAGCTCCCACAGGGCAGCGCTGAGTGCGGTGTCGTCGGTGGCGCCGACCGTGTCGGAGAGCTGACGGAAGAACCAGGCGCCGCCTGGCGCGAGCGCGTCCAGCAGACGCTGGGCGAGCTCACTGTGCTCGAACGCCTCGGGCATCGGCAGAGTCAGCTCGGCGCTGTCGGCCAGGTGGAGCGAGATCCAGCCGTCGCTGCCGGGCAGGGCGCCGCGGCCCGCCCACAGCACCTCGCCGGAGGCGGTGAGCTCGTCGAGATACGCCGGCTCGTAGTCGGCCACCCTTGCTCCGAGCACCAGCGGCTCGAGTGCGCTGGCCGGCACCGGGCACCCGGCCAGCTGCTCCACGACCGCCAGCACGCCGTCGATGCCGCGCAGCCGCCGGGTGGTGGCGATTCGCTGCCAGGCGGGCAGGAACCGGGCCAGCGCCGTCGGCTCGACCGGCTCCACCTCCTTGCGCAGCCGTGCCAGCGAGCGGCGGCGCAGCGTGCGCAGCACGTCGGCGTCGCACCACTCCGCGCCCGACCCGCCGGGCCGGAACTCGCCGTCGAGCACGCGGCCGCGCGCGGCGAGCCGCTGGAGGGCGTGCCGCACGATCGCGGCGCCGACGCCGAGACGGTCGGCGACCTGCTCGACGGTGAAGGGCCCATGAGTGCGGGCGTAGCGGGAGACCAGGTCACCGACCGGATCGTCGACCGGCTCGGCGAAGGTCGCGGGCGTGCCGGGTGGGACCGGGACGCCGAGCCCGTCGCGCAGCCGGCCGACGTCCTCGACGACCGCCCAGCGCGGCTCGCCCGCGATCCGCACCTCCACGACGCGGCGTTGCTCTCGCAGCCGCTCGAGCCAGCGCGCTGCGGGCGCGTCGGCGACGCTGCGCTCGGCGACCTCGCCGAGGCCGAGCGGTCCGACCAGCCGGAGCAGGTCGGCCACCCCCTCGGGGTCGCGGGCGCGGCGCTCCGGCGTCGTCCGCTGCAGCTCGGCCTCGACGTCGGCCAGCACGTCGGGGTCGAGCAGTTCGCGCAGCTCGGCCCTGCCGAGGAGCTCGGCCAGCAGACCCTGGTCGAGGGAGAGCGCGGCGGCCCGACGCTCAGCGATCGGGCTGTCGCCCTCGTACATGAACTGCGCGACATAGCCGAACAGCAGACTGCGCGCGTACGGCGAGGGCTGCGGGGTGGCGACGTCGACCACCTGCACCTCGCGCCGCTCGATCCGGGCGAGCAGGGCGACCAGCGACGGCAGGTCGTAGACATCGCGCAGGCACTCGCGGACGGCCTCGAGCACGATGGGGAAGCTCGGATACTGGGCGGCCACCTGGAGCAGCGCGGCCGAGCGCTGCCGCTGTTGCCATAGGGGCGAGCGGCGGCCGGGGTCGCGCCGGGGGAGCAGCAGCGCCCGGGCGGCGCACTCCCGGAAGCGGGACGCAAACAGTGCCGACCCACCGATCTCGGCGGTGACCACGTCCTCGATCTCGTCCGCTCCGAAGACGATCACCTCACCGCTCGGCGGCTCGGACTCGGTCGCGGTGCCGCCCTCGCCCTGGTAGACGCCGTCGGGGATCCGGATGACGATGCCGTCGTCGGAGGCGACCGCCTGGCCGTCCACGCCGTACCGCTCGCGCAGCCGGGCGTTGATCGCCAGCGCCCAGGGAGCGTGCACGGGGGTGCCGTAGGGCGTGTGCACGACCAGCCGCCAGTCGCCGAGCTCGTCGCGGAAGCGCTCGACCACGATGGAGGTGTCACTGGGCAGCACCCGGGTCGCGTCGAGCTGCTCGTGCAGGTAGCCGACCAGATTGCCGGCGGCCCAGGTGTCCAACCCGCTGGCCCGCACCCGCGCCTCGGCTGCGGCCCGGGGGAGCGCGGCGAGCTCGCGGGTGAAGGCTCCGATCGCGGCGCCGAGCTCTGCCGGGCGGCCCAGCGTGTCCCCTTTCCAGAACGGCAGCCGGCCGGGGATCCCGGGCGCGGGGGAGACCAGCACGCGATCGTGGGTGATGTCCTCGATCCGCCAACTGGTGGCGCCAAGGGCGAAGACGTCCCCGACCCGGGACTCATAGACCATCTCCTCATCGAGCTCGCCGACTCGTCGGCCGGTGCCCTCGCCGATCAGATAGACGCCGAAGAGGCCGCGGTCGGGGATGGTGCCGCCGCTGGTCACCGCCAACCGTTGGGCGCCGGGTCGGCCGGTGAGCATGCCGGTGACGCGGTCCCACACGATCCGGGGCCTGAGCTCGGCGAACTCGTCGGAGGGATAGCGCCCGGCCAACAGGTCGAGGGTGGCGTCGTAGGCACTGCGCGGCAGCCCGGTGAACGGCGCCGCCCGCCGGACCAGGTCGAAGAGGTCGTCGACCTGCCACGGGTCGATCGCCACCGTGGCGACGATCTGCTGGGCGAGCACGTCGAGCGGGTTGGCCGGAACGCTGAGCGCCTCGATCTGTCCGCCGCGCATCCGGTCGACGGCGACGGCGGTCTGGGCCAGGTCGGCCCGGTGCTTGGGAAAGAGCACTCCGCGAGAGACCTCGCCGACCTGGTGTCCCGCGCGGCCGACTCGCTGCAGCGCGCTGGCCACGCTGGGGGGTGACTCGATCTGGACCACCAGGTCGACCGAGCCCATGTCGATGCCGAGCTCCAGGCTGCTGGTCGCGACCACGGCCGGCAGTCGGCCGCGCTTGAGGTCGTCCTCGATCAGGGCGCGCTGCTCCTTGGAGACCGAGCCGTGGTGTGCCTTGGCGATCACCGGCGCGGCACCGCGAGTCTGGCCGGACTCCGCCATCACCTGGGCAGGTGGACGGAGCCCGGGATCGAGCGTCTCCCCGGCGCGCTCGGCGGCGATCTCGTTGAGCCGGGCGGTCAGCCGCTCGGCGAGCCGCCGGGAGTTGGCGAAGACGATGGTCGAGCGGTGCTGCTCGATCAGGTCGGCGACGCGCTCCTCGACGTGCGGCCAGATCGAGGCGCTGCGCTGGGGGTCGCCGTCGCCCTCGACGTACTCCTCCGGGGCGGTCATGTCCTCCACCGGCACCACCACCCGCAGATCCCACTCCTTCACGGCCGGCGGGGCGACGATCTCGACGGGCGCGGCGCCGCCGAGGAAGCGGGCGACCTCGTCCAGCGGCCGCACCGTCGCGGAGAGCCCGATGCGCTGGGCCGGTCGATCGAGCAGGGCGTCGAGGCGCTCCAGGCTCAGCGCCAGGTGGGCGCCGCGCTTGGTGCCGGCGACGGCATGCACCTCGTCGACGATCACCGTCTCCACGCCGCGCAGCGACTCGCGCGCCTGCCCGGTGAGCATCAGGAAGAGCGACTCGGGCGTGGTGATGAGGATGTCCGGCGGCGTGGTGGCCAGCCGGCGCCGCTCGGCGGCGGTGGTGTCGCCCGACCTCACTCCGACGCGCAGCTCGGGCACCTCGACGCCGAGGCGGGCGGCGGTGTGGCCGATGCCGGCGAGCGGGGCGCGCAGGTTGCGCTCCACGTCGACCGCCAGTGCCTTGAGCGGTGAGACGTAGAGGACCCGGCAGCGACGCTGCCGCTGCGGCGGGGGCGCGGTGAGCAGGCGATCGATCGACCACAGGAACGCGCTCAGCGTCTTGCCCGACCCGGTCGGCGCCACCACCAGCGCGTGCCGTCCGGCGCCGATCGCCGCCCACGCCCCCGCCTGCGCGGGCGTGGGCGCGGCGAAGGCGGCCGCGAACCACTCCCGAGTGGGAGCGCTGAACGGCGCGAGCGCAGCGGACGGATCGGACATGTCATCCATCCAAGCAGGACGCACCGACAGTTCTGCCGCGCGACCGGGCGGATGTCACAGTGGAGCCATGAGTGAGTCTCTCATCGGCAGGACCTGCCAGGAGCGCGCGTGAGACACACCGAGTTCTGGGCACGACTGGAGCATGCGCTGGGGTCCGGCTACGCGCGCGTGTGGGCGAGCCAGTACGTGATCGCCGACCTCGGCGGGCGCACCGCCCAGGCGGCCCTCGACGCGGGAGTGCCACCCAAGGAGGTCTGGGCCGCGGTGTGGCGCGCCCTCGAGCTGCCCGCGTCGGAGCGATGATCGCCGCGACGGTACGGCGACACGCCGCGCCGCAGGCATTGATCGAACAGGTGTTCGGGCTAGATTGTGTCCACAGGTGACGCTTCGAGCAGGCCCGTCCACAGGTCCGATCCGGAAACTGTCGGTGGCTTCTTCTAGCGTCCAGCCTTGATGACGAGGACACGAGGAAAAGCGACCAAGACGGCGGGCCGGGAGGCCCCGACGGGAAGGACCATCATGGCTGGTGGAGACCGCGAGAAGGCGCTCGAGGTAGCGCTGGCAGGCATCGAGAAGCAGTTCGGCAAGGGCTCGGTCATGCGACTGGGCGACGACTCCCGTGCGCCGCTGGAGGTGATCCCGACCGGGTCGGTGGCGCTCGACATCGCGCTCGGCCTCGGGGGCCTCCCGCGTGGTCGCGTGGTCGAGATCTACGGTCCGGAGTCCTCCGGTAAGACCACCGTCGCGCTGCACGCTGTGGCCAACGCCCAGAAGGGCGGCGGCATTGTGGCGTTCATCGACGCCGAGCATGCCCTCGACCCGGAGTATGCGAAGAACCTCGGTGTCGACACCGACGCCCTGCTCGTCAGCCAGCCCGATTCGGGCGAGCAGGCGTTGGAGATCGCCGACATGCTGATCCGCTCCGGTGCGCTCGACCTGATCGTCATCGACTCCGTGGCCGCGCTGGTGCCCCGCGCCGAGATCGAGGGCGAGATGGGCGACAGCCACGTCGGCCTCCAGGCGCGCCTGATGAGCCAGGCGCTGCGCAAGATGACCGGTGCGCTCAACAACTCCAAGACCACCGCCATCTTCATCAACCAGCTGCGCGAGAAGATCGGCGTCATGTTCGGCTCACCGGAGACCACCACCGGTGGCCGCGCGCTGAAGTTCTACGCCTCGGTCCGTCTCGACGTGCGCCGCATCGAGACGCTCAAGGACGGCTCCGACATGGTCGGCAACCGCACCCGCGTCAAGGTCGTCAAGAACAAGGTGGCTCCGCCGTTCAAGCAGGCCGAGTTCGACATCATGTACGGCAAGGGCATCAGCCGCGAGGGCGGTCTGATCGATGTCGGCGTCGAGGCCGGCCTGATCCGCAAAGCCGGTGCGTGGTTCACCTACGAGGGTGACCAGCTCGGCCAGGGCAAGGAGAACGCCCGCAACTTCCTCAAGGACAACCCCGACCTCGCCAACGAGATCGAGAAGAAGATCTTGGAGAAGCTGGGCGTGGGGGCGACCGTCGACCAGGCGCCGCTGGCAGAGCCGATCGGTGTCGACGAGTTCTGAGTCTCGACAGGCTCGACGACCGATGGGTGAGGCGTGGCCGTCCAACCCGCCGGACTGGCTCGGCGATGTCTCGGTCGGGGTGGAGGCGTGGACTCGGCGCGCCACCCCGACCGGAGACCGAGGCACGGGCCCGGCGAAGGACCGAGCGAGGGGCTCCGTGGAGGAACCCGTCGACGAGGTCCTCCGCGGTCCCGAGGCCGACCCGGAGTCGGCGGCGCGCAAGATCCTGCTCGACCAGCTGACCGGCCAGGCCCGTAGCCGTCAGGAGCTCGCCGACAAGCTCGCCAAGAAGCTGGTGCCGGCCGAGATCGCCACCCGGTTGCTCGACCGGTTCGAGGAGGTCGGGTTGATCGACGACGCCGCCTTCGCGCGGCTGTGGGTCGAGAGCCGGCAGTCTGGCAAGGGGCTGGCCAGGAGGGCACTGGCCCAGGAGCTTCGCCGCAAGGGGATCGCCGACGAGGTGGCCCGCGAGGCACTCGACGAGGTCGACCCAGCCGACGAGGAGGCGACCGCCCGGGTCCTGGTCGCCAAGCGGCTGCGGTCGATGGCCCGGCTCGACGACCAGACCAGGACCCGCCGGCTGGTCGGGATGCTCGCGCGCAAGGGCTACCCGCCTGGCCTGGCGATGGCGGTGGTCCGCGACGCGGTGCGCGCCGCCGGCTCGGGCGACGGTGACGGCGACGGCGACGGCGAGTGCGACGCCATCGACGAACTCGGGATGCCAGAATCGCATCCGTGAGCGAGCAGCGAAGCGAGACCAGACTGGCCCGCGCCCTGCGGCTCGAGCCGGGCGCGGTTCGCCTCGCCGCCTACGCCACCGACAGCACGCCCGCGATCAAGGGTGGCCGCGAGGAGGGCCAGAAGCGCCTGGCCGACCTCGGTCCAGGCCTGCTGGATCTTCAGTCCAAGCTGTTCGCCCAGGGCCGCGCCGGCGACCGGCGTCGGCTGCTGCTGGTGCTGCAGGGCATGGACACCTCCGGTAAGGGCGGCGTGCTGGTCCACACCGTCGGCCTGATGGACCCCCAGGGATTGAAGATCACTTCCTTCAAGGCGCCCACCGAGGAGGAGCGTCAGCATGACTTCCTGTGGCGCATCGAGAAGGTCGTTCCCGGTGCCGGCTACGTCGGGGTCTTCGACCGTTCCCACTACGAGGACGTGCTGATCGGCCGAGTGCGCCAGCTCGCGCCGGCGGAGGAGATCGAGCGGCGCTACGGCGCGATCAACGCGTTCGAGAAGCGGCTGGCCGACGACGGCACCGTCATCCTCAAGTGCATGCTGCACATCTCGCCGCAGGAGCAGAAGCGGCGGCTGCTGGCCCGCCTCGAGGACCCCACGAAGTACTGGAAGTACAACCCCGGCGACGTCGACGAGCGCCAGCTGTGGTCCCAGTACGCCGAGGCCTACGAGATCGCGCTGGAGCGGACCGACACCGAGCACGCGCCGTGGTTCGTCGTGCCGAGCGACAAGAAGTGGTATCGCAACCTCGCCATCGCCAAACTGCTGCACGAGGCGCTCGAGGAGATGGACCTGGACTGGCCGGAAGCCGACTTCGACATCGAGGCGGAGAAGAGGCGGCTGGCCGCTGACACCATCGGCGCGTCGGACGGGCAGGACTCGTGACCCTGCCGCGTGTGGCGGTGACCCGCTACGTCACCCCGCTGCGGGAGGGCGGCAGCCTGCCCGGCATCGTGGAGGCGGACGACCTCGGCACCTACGTGTGCAAGTTCCGCGGCGCCGGCCAGGGTCTGCGCGTCCTGGTCGCCGAGGTGATCGTCGCCGGCTTGGCCCGCGCGCTGGACATCCCGACGCCCGACCAGGTCGTGCTCGACCTCGACGCCGAGATCGCGCGCTACGAGGCCGACGAAGAGGTCCAGGACC
>Ga0164242_10003831_pt1 | contig 17020 bp, 15 predicted proteins | sample OricomgcompostMG_FD_108783 | JGI IMG/M metagenome (GOLD analysis project Ga0164242, IMG submission 108783) | Miracle-Growth compost microbial communities from Emeryville, California, USA - Original compost - Miracle growth compost (MG) ...
TAAGATTTCTCCTCACCCGTACACACAACCCCGATCGGTTCGTCGAAATGACATTGTTTTTTACAATTTTAGCTATAAAATTGGATTTAAAAACATCAAAAGATGTGTCCACACAGTAGCCCCGGAAGGGAGGGGTGCTTACTTTATTACCTTCAATATTCTGTTCCACCGTACTTTATTTAAAAACGTCTCTGTGGAATCCACACTCATCCAGGTAAGCATGGCTTTGCCTACAATATGGTCCTCGGGTACATAACCCCAGAAGCGGGAATCGAGGGAGTTGTGGCGGTTATCGCCCATCATCCAGTAGTAATTCATTTTAAAAGTGTACCGGTCCGCTTTTTTATCATTAATATAAATATCCTTCCCTTTAACAGCTACTTTATTGTTTTCATATAGCTCGATAGCCCGGCGGTAAAGCGTCATGGTGGAATCGTTCAGGGGGATTGTCCAGCCCTTTTTGGGCATCCTGATCGGTCCGAAATTATCCACGTTCCATTTAAAATGTTCGTTATGCGGAAACACCGACGCGTCATACGCTCCCGCCTGTTGAATAACAGGAGTTACGCTTTTTATATCCGAGTATTTTTTAAACTCAGCCAGGTGCGCGGGTGGGATAATCATCTCATAAGCCACAGGGCTTAACTGTTGTAATATTTCAATGCTGCAATTGTGCAACACTTGTGGGTTTATGGCGTTGCCGTCGGTAATCACAGTATAGGATGTTTGCTCCATTGCGGGATTCCTGGCCGGCGAGCCGTTAACGTAAACCTGGGTATTAATAATGCGCAGCTCATCGCCGGGAGCGGCCTGGCAGCGTTTAATTAGGGTAGTGCGCGCATCAACCGGGCGATGGTACATGGTATCGGCTTCCTCCGGCTTATTAAAAACCACGATATCGCCTTTTTTTACTTCGGATAAACCAGGTAAGCGAAAGTAGGGCAGCTTAATGCCGTCCCAATAAGTTTTTACACCGTGTACGGTTGGTTCTGTAAATGGAAAAGCTACAGGCGTGAAAGGCATACGCGGGCCGTAATTGATTTTGCTTACAAACAGGTAGTCGCCGGGGAGCAAGGTGCCTTCCATCGATCCGGATGGAATAGCATAGGCCGAAAATAATAAGCCGCGGATAATGGTGGCGGCTATTACGGCAAATAATACCGCGTCGCCCCACTCGCGCAGCTTGCCTTTTTTGGGGCTTTGGTTATCGGTTTTCTTTCGGAAAGGATTTTTTAATGGCATGGCATGTGATTTAGTTTAAGATGATAACCATCAATAATTGTTACACCTTACCTGCCAGTGATGTCAATTTACATCAACCGGTGTACGTGCTCCTTTAGCGAGGGGAGGTTGGGGCTCCTTATTGATCTTCTTAACATACAACTCGTCCATTAGGATAATTACAATAGCCAGCAGCGGTACGGCCAGTATAACTCCCAGCGCGCCGGATATGGCCCCCATAATGAGCTGACTGATCAGCGTTAAGGCGGGTGGGAGGTTGATCATTTTTTTCTGGATAAGCGGGTTAACAATATTGGCGGTTATAGTTTGCGACGCGATGTACAGCAACGCTACCACAATGGCCATATTGGTGCTGATGGTTAAGGCCAGCAGTACGCCCGGTATCATGGCCAGTAACGATCCCAGGTTGGGTACCATTTCCAACAGACCGGTAATAAGGCCCAACACCAAAGCTACGGGTAACCCGATAACGGTTAAACCGGTGCTGATTAAAATGGTAACCAGCACAATAGAGATCATCATGCCCTTAAGCCAGCCTTTAAGTGACAGGCTTACCCTGTTAATAATATGTTCACCTTTTTCTTTCCTGTCTTCCGGCACCAGCAGCAGGATGCCGTTTTTATAAAGCGACGGGTTAGTAGTGAAAAAGATGCCCAGGAACAGGATAATATACATATCGCCGATTACCCCAAAACTGGTGCTGAAGAAGGATTGAGCGGTGGTCATTAATTTCTGCGAATTATTGCCCGTAATGCTTTCCAATAATTTTTTCCCTAAAGGGGTCGACGCCATTTTAGTCTTGACCGTACCCAAAGTATGAGGGAGGGTGGTACTTAGCTCGGTTACCTGCTGCTGTATTTTGGTGCCCATAAACCATAACAAGGCTCCCATTATGGCGAACGACCCGGCTACGGAAATGATCATGGCCAGTTTGCGGCTGAACTTGGTTTTCCGCTGGATCATATCGCCCAGGCCATGAAAAAAAGTAGCGATAAGCGCGCCGGCCAAAACCATCAGCAGCACATTAAAAGCAACCCGCATAACCAATATCACAATAGCCAGCAGCGCCACAATAGCTACGGTATGCCATACCTTTTCAATATAGCTTAGTTCCTTTTTGGTTTTATGACTGCCGGGCTGATCTTTTATCATGATATATATAAAGATTTTTTAAGGCGATTTGTTTCTGCTTCAATTTAATGAGTGAATGATGTGCAGATGATATCAAATGAGCAAACAGGTAAAAAATCAAATCATCCTTAAAATCCTGAAAATCCAGGTTCGGACCAACTGAAAACGTTATTGTAAACTGCCAACCGAAATACTTACCTTTAGTATATCATGGCGCAATTAAACAACGATCAGCAGATACGGCACCTGGCTAACCTGGAGCTGCTGGCCAGGCAGGTAGTGGAAGGCTTTATTACGGGTTTACACCAAAGTCCGTTCCACGGCTTTTCGGTTGAGTTTGCCGAGCACCGTTTGTATAACAATGGCGAGTCGGTTAAAAACATCGACTGGAAATTGTTTGCCCGTACGGATAAGTTGTTTGTAAAACAGTTTGAGGAAGAAACCAATTTGCGCAGCTACCTGCTGCTGGATACCTCATCGTCCATGAATTTCCCCGAGAAGGGGATCAATAAGCTGCAATTCTCGGTGTATGCCATCGCTTCGCTGATGTACCTGTTTAAAAAGCAGCGCGACGCTTTTGGGTTGTGCCTGTTTTCGGATAGGATGGACTGGCTAAGCCAGGCCCGGTCAACCACATCGCACCTGTTTTATCTTTTTGCCGAATTGGAAAAAGCCTATCAGCAACCCAAGGTTAATACCACCACTAATATCAGCGATGTACTGCACCATGTAGCCGAGGATGTGCATCAGCGTTCGCTGATCATTATTTTCAGCGATATGCTGGAGAATAGCATGAGTGCCGAAAAAATGCAGCAAATGTTTGCGGCTATTCAGCATCTGCGTTATAAAAAACACGAGGTAGTAATTTTTAATGTAAGCGATAAAAAGCGCGAGCTTGATTTTGAGTTTGACAACCGCCCCCACCATTTTATTGATATGGAAAGCGGCGACGAAATGAAGGTGCACCCCGGCCGTATCCGCGAAACCTATAAAGCAGCCATAGATGACTACCGCCGCCAGCTGGAGCTAAAGTGCGCCCAGTATCGTATTGATTTGATTGATGCCAACATCCACAAGGGCTTTAACCAGGTGCTAAAGGCATACCTGGTTAAAAGGGCCGCCATGGGATAATCAAAGATCTACAAAAAAAACCTCCGCGGATTGCTCCGGGAGGCTTTGACATGATATTAAACTGAAAATTAATTTTGCACTACCACATGGTAGGTAACAGTAGCCTGTGTGGCGCCTGATAAATAAATGGTATAAATTTTACCTGCCTGTATAGTGGTTGGGATGCTTAATAAGGCAGTTGCCGAACCAGATGCATATAACGCGAAGGTGGTATTAGCATCAACTGTATAATAGGCCGACGCGGCGCGGTAAGCTAAACCGGTTAAGATTTTACTGCCTGCAGCTATCCCCAGATCGACAGTTGAGGCCGCGGCCGAACTTAGATGAACAAAACGAACCTTGGCTTTACCTGATGCCGGAGCGGAAAGATCATCCTGGGTAACTAAATAGCTGGATGATGAGGAACTGGCATCGCCGGTATAATAAATGCTATAGTGCTGTCCGGATTGTAAGGATACGTTAAAGTTAGCATTGGCGGTAGCGCTGCCCGAATTAACGAACTTAGCCTGATGGTCGCCGGATTTAACGGTTAAGTAGTTGGAGCTTTGCGCATAAGCGACAGTTGAGCCGCTAACCGTAGCGTTATCCAGCATCAGATCCTGTGAGGAAGAACCTTCGGCGGAGTTGGTTACCATAATACTGGCCGAGCCATTGACCGAAGAATTATTATCATCTTTTTTGCAGGATGACAATGCCGCTATTGTGAGGATTACTAAAAGGAACAGGTACTTGAATTCGAGGGTATTTCTTACGTTTTTCATTTTATATATATTTTTAATAATAGATATAAAATAATAATCAAATAATATTCCATAAAGGTGTAATATGCCCTTGCGCCTCAAAAACGAACTTTTTGTAAAGAATGAATACCGGTTTTTTGTATGATTTTTAGTACGGGGTGCCTATTAGTTAATAGGCTAAGGATACATGAGGCTTATAGGTATCGGTTTTTATATGGGCTTTTAATTCGTGCAGGATATTGTATAAACCAAAATTGGTACGGTTTACATAAATAAAATGTTTTACCCCGCGGGCCTGTTTAAATTCGGGCATTTTTGATACCTGTTCGCCAAAGCCATACAGATCGTCAAAAAATGAGGTCTGCGCGAAATCGAAAGTATCAGTTATATAAGGCTTGGCAAACAGGCCGATCATTTTCTTATACATGCGGTAATAAAACTCAATTTGGGCGGGTGTATCGTTCGGTAATATCATTTCCAGCTGCCGGAAGGCTTTAATGGTTTCTTCCTTGTTCGCGAACAGGTTGGTAGAAGTGAGGGAGAAGAATGGCGTATAAAAATCTTCGGGCATTTCCTTAATGCAGCCAAAATCTATAACGCCCAGCTTGCCGTTGGGGGGTATCATAAAATTGCCGGGATGCGGGTCGGCATGTACGGCGCGTAGTTCGTGCTGCTGGTAGTTATAAAAATCCCACAGGGCTTGTCCAATCTGGTTACGCAGTTCCTGCGACGGGTTGGTTTGCAAAAACTCGCGTAGGTGCAGGCCATCCATCCAGTCCATAGTAATAATGCGTTTGCTGGATAATTGAGGATAGTAAACGGGGAACACTACGTTATCAAGCATAGCGCAGGCTTGGCTAAACTCAATGGAGCGCCGTACTTCCAGTTCGTAATCCGTTTCTTCCAAAAGGCGTTCTTCTACCTCGTTCATATATACATCCAACTCCTTTTCGCTCATGCCCAGCAGGCGGAAAGCGAATGGCTTTACCAGCTTCAAATCGGAAGATATGGAATCGCCCACGCCGGGATATTGAATTTTAACCGCCAGTTTTTTGCCATCTAATTCGGCCAGGTGCACCTGCCCGATAGAGGCCGCGTTGGTTGACCGCAGGTTGAACCTATCATAGATCTGCTCGGGCGATTTGCCAAAGTATTTACGGAAGGTTTGTACAATAAGCGGTCCCGAAAGCGGGGGCGCGTTATATTGCGATTGCGTGAATTTATCTACATAAGCTTTGGGCAGCAGGTTTTTATCCATGCTCAGCATTTGCGCCACTTTAAGGGCGCTGCCTTTCAGTTCGCTCAACGATTCATAAATATCAGCGGCGTTATCCTCGTTAAGTTCCGTTTTATCCATTTCGGGATTAAACAGTTTTTTGGAGTAATGCTTAATATAATTACCGCCAACCTTAAACCCGGTTTTCACAAACCTGGCCGATCGTTGTACTTTGGTGGTGGGGATGCTGTTTTGCTCTTTCGGGGTATCGTTCATTGATAAGAATTAACATTACGTCATTGAGGAGCGGCAATCCCCGGCATGCTTAGCTACTCTGTATTTCGGGGATTGCCACACCGCCTGCGGCGGTTCGCGATGACGAGATTGGATATATTGGCAGGGGGGGTTAAAACCCCATCGCTTCCTTAATGCCGCCGTTTTTGGCCAGGAACTTGCCGTATTCAAACAAATTATCAATAGGCGAGCGCTGGAACAGATCGAAGGTGACGTTTACGCCTTTTTCAATGGCCTCGTCTGTTTTTTCAAAGCCAGCCGAATTGTCGTTCATCCAAAAGTTAAGCACAAAACCAAACTGCAGCCAAAGCGCATCCTTGTATTTTTTCGAAAAGAATTTCCGGTCAGATAATTCGCCTGATTCCAACCCTTCGTTTAATATTCCCCCGGCAAAGGCCTCGAAAACGGTTTTCATGTTTTCAAACACCCTCGGGGTACCTAAGCCACGCGGCGCTTTTTTGAAACTGTAAACAGCAAAGCTGCGGTTAGCCTTCAATAGCTCAAAAAAGCTGTAGAAAAACGACAGCGCTTTTTCGCGCGCCGAGTATTGCGTCCAAACTTCCCGGTTTTTTATTTCAGTGATGGTTAATTGGGCGAAATCTGCCCAGATGTTTTGCTCCAGTCCCTCAAATGATCCGAAAAAATTGTAAAATTCGGCCTCGGTCATTTTATTTTTTTTGGCAAACTTATAAACCGACTCCGGCTCGCGGCCCTCTGTCAATACGTAATCCATATATGCCTTGCGTATGCGTTCTGTTGTTGCCATTGTGTTGTATTTTAATTATTTAACGATATAAAATTACAATATGTTGCTGATGCAATTGTCATGCCTGTATATAATTTGGCTCTACTATAAAACGTAATAATTCTAATTTTTGTACTTTAGCTAAATTTCAGGGTAAGGGCTACTATGAGCGAAAGAACAATATTGGTTTGGTTTAGGAACGATTTGCGTATCGAGGACAACGAAATTTTGCTGGAGGCCACGCGCAAAGCCGATAAAGTACTCCCTGTTTATTGTTTCGATCCCCATTATTTTAAAACTACACCTTCGGGCACGTTAAAAACAGGGAACAGCAGGGCCAGGTTTCTGATAGAATCGGTAACTGATCTGCGCGATAATTTGCGCCGTATGGGGTCTGATCTGATCGTGCGTACCGGCTCACCCGTTGAAATGATCCCTCAATTGGCCACGGAGTACCATGTGAATGAAGTATACCATCACCGGGAAGTAGCATTTGAGGAAACCGGCATCTCCGAACAGGTGGAAGCGGCTTTATGGAAAATTAAACTTAACCTGAAGCATTTTATCGGCCATACCATGTATCATAAAGAGGATCTGCCTTTTCCTATTAAGGATATCCCCGACAGCTTTGCCACCTTCCGTAAAAAAATTGAGCGCGATAGCGCTGTACGCACGATAGTCCCCGCCCCCGCCCATATTAATACGCCGCTGATTACTGATGCCGGCGAAATACCCGGGTTAGAGCAGTTAGGCTTAACCGAGCCACCGGCTGATGTTCGCGACCAGTTTAATTTTATTGGCGGCGAAACGGCGGCGCAGGAGCGGCTAAAGCAATACTTTTTAAATGCCGACGCCGCTTCGGGAGGTAAAAATATTCGTAACGCTACATCGGGCTCGCAGCTTTCGCCCTGGTTAACGTTTGGCTGCATATCGCCGCGCCAGGTTTATTGGGAAGCGGTTAAGCATGGTTATAACGGGCATCAATCCATTATATTGGAATTGCTTTGGCGCGATTATTTCCGCTTTATGTTTAAAAAATACGGCAACCAGTTTTTCAAGGCCGATGGCTTTAAGGACGAGGCCCCAGCCGTAAGCGCCGATCAGCACGCGCTGCTGGAGCAATGGAAAAGCGGCAATACCAGTAATGATTTTGTTAACGCCTGCATGCACGAATTGAATGCTACAGGCTATATCAACAATTACTGCCGCCAAACGGTGGCCACCTTTTTAGTAAAGGAACTGAAGGTAGACTGGACCAAGGGCGCCTCCTACTTTGAGGAGCAGCTGATAGATTATTCGCCTGCCAGCAACTGGGGTAACTGGGCCTTCATTGCCGGCGTAGGCTCGGACCCGCGCGAAAATAAATACTTTACCAGTATTAAGCCAGCCGTTGGCGCCGATATTGATGAGTTTGTAAATACCTGGCTGCCGGATAAAGTATTGGGTGAAAGGTGAAAGGTGAAAGGTGAAAGGTGAAAGGTGAATTGGTGCATCGCACCAATTCACCTTTCACCGTATTTGTCATTGCGAGGAGCGGAGCGACGTGGCAATCCCTGGCTATAAGGTTAACCTTGCAAATGACTCTGCTTATCGGGGATTGCCACGCTATGCTCGCAATGACGTGGAGGGTATAACAAACAAAAGAGGCTGTCTCATAAGTAAAATGGAGGCTCTGAGAATTGTCTATACGAAAACAGTCTCCACCTCCCATCCGAATAAATCAAAGAAAAAGAGGCTGTTCTCGGACTTATGAGACAGCCTCTTTTGTTTGTTATACCCGGATTTATATCCCGAAAGCGGCTTTTACTTTATCTACATAATCCAGTTTTTCCCAGGTAAACAGTTCTACCTCTACCTTCAGTTCGCTGCCGTCGGGGCGGTGGAATGATTTGGTTACTACCTGGCTTGGTTTGCCAAAGTGCCCGTAAGCCGCGGTTTCGCTATAAATAGGGTTACGCAGTTTAAAGCGGGTTTCAATGGCATACGGTGTCATGTTAAATATCTCGGAAACTTTAGCGGCAATTTCGCCATCGTTCAGGTTAACCTTGCCGGTTCCATAAGTGTTTACATAAATACCCATAGGCTGCGCTACGCCGATAGCGTAGGATACCTGCACCAATACCTCGTTACAAACACCGGCAGCTACCAGGTTTTTGGCAATGTGGCGGGTAGCGTAAGCAGCCGAGCGGTCAACCTTTGACGGGTCCTTGCCCGAGAATGCACCGCCGCCATGCGCGCCTTTGCCGCCGTAGGTATCTACAATAATTTTACGGCCTGTTAAGCCGGTGTCGCCATGCGGCCCGCCTATAACAAATTTGCCGGTTGGGTTAATATGGTATTTAATCTGATCGTTAAAAAAGTGGGCGTATTTAGGGTATTTAGCCTTTACACGCGGAATAAGGATGTTTACCATATCCTGACTTATTTTGCTCAGCATGGCTTTTTCCTCGTCAAAATCATCGTGCTGGGTAGATATTACGATAGCATCTATACGGATAGGCTGATTATTATCATCGTACTCCAGCGTAACCTGCGATTTGGCATCCGGACGCAGGTATTTCATCTCGTTATTCTCGCGGCGCAATACGGCCAGTTCCAGTAACAGCGCGTGGGCAATATCTAATGCCAATGGCATATAATTGTCGGTTTCAACAGTGGCGTAACCAAACATCATACCCTGGTCGCCGGCGCCTTGTTCAGCCTTGTCTTTACGATCCACCCCCTGGTTAATATCCGGCGATTGCTCATGAATGGCCGATAATACCCCGCACGAGCTGCCGTCAAACATATAATCGCCTTTGGTATAGCCTATCTTATTAATTACATCGCGGGCAATTTTTTGTACGTCCAGGTATGCTTTTGATTTTACCTCGCCGGCCAATATTACCTGTCCGGTAGTTACCAGGGTTTCGCAGGCCACTTTTGATTCGGCGTCAAAAGCCAGGAAATTATCAATTAATGCGTCTGATATCTGGTCGGCAACTTTATCCGGGTGGCCTTCCGATACTGATTCTGAAGTGAATAAATAGGACATAATATTTTTTAAAAGTATACGATAATATTAATAAGAAAAGGAATGAGCAGGAATGCCGATAAAAAAGCATGAATTTTAGCACTTTTTTACGTGGTTGCAATCCAGCCCGGTAACGGGGCCTCAAATCAGTCCACTTTCGTGGGCAAATGTAAAACAATTTTACAAAACCCGAAAATAGGTTACTTTTGACCGCTGAAAAATTAAGCGATTGAAAAGTAAAGTTTTATTTATTATTAATCCCGTTGCTGGCGGTAAAAGGAAGGATGCGGTACCCGGGCTTATACAGCAACACCTGGACGCCGCTAAATTTGAATATACCATAGTTTATACTACCGGGGTTGCCCATGCCCGTGAGCTATCGGCGGCGGGGGTAGGGAAGTATACTATTATTATAGCAGTTGGCGGCGACGGCACGGTGAACGAGGTGGCATCGGCCCTGGTGGGTGCCGGGAGCATATTTGGTGTAATCCCTTTTGGGTCGGGTAATGGCTTATCGCGCTTTTTGGGTATCCCGATGGACATTGAAAACGCCATTAAAAATATTAACGCGGGCCGGGTGGAAGCTATTGATACCGGCCTGATGAACGGACGTCATTTTTTTAATATGGCGGGCATGGGTTTTGACGCGCATATCAGCGAAGTGTTCTCGCACGATAAAAAGAGAGGTTTCTGGGCGTATATCAAATCATCGTTCCAGGAGGTTACCAATTATAAATCAGAAATATATCAGCTTAATATAGATGGCCGGGCGTATGAACGGCAGGCGTTTATGCTCAGCTTTGCCAATTCATCGCAATATGGCAATAACGCGCATATATCCCCCCGGGCTTCCGTGCAGGATGGTTTGCTGGATGTATGTGTGGTAAAGCCATTTCCGCTGTATAAGTTTATTATAATGGGTTTGCGCATGTTTAGTAAAACAGCGCACAAATCGCCTTATGTTGAAATTATTCAGGGCAGAGATATTATGGTGACGCGAAAAAAAGCGGGTCCGGTTCACCTGGACGGCGAACCGCAGCTAATGGGTGACAGTGTAGCGATAAAAATACTGCCTGCATCATTAAAGCTAATTGTAGGCAGTACTTATAAAGCATAAGCAGGCATGTCAAAAAAAAATAAAAATATCAGCGGCGTTGTTTATTCAACCGATCCGGAATTTGAATACAAGGAGGAAAACAAGCGTACGGGTAATACACCGCCCCCGCAACAGCAAAACCTGCGCATATTTTTAGACCGGAAAGGCGGCGGCAAGCTGGTAACAGCTATTGCCGGTTTTTCCGGTAGCGACGAGGATATGCAGGCTTTAGGCAAAAAGCTTAAAACCAAGTGCGGCGTAGGCGGAACTGTAAAGGATAGCGAAATATTGATACAGGGTGATTTCAGGGATAAAATATTAACTATACTTTTAGCTGAAGGTTATAAGGCGAAAAAAGCAGGGGGTTAAATATTACAATGTTAACGCTTATACATAGCAATATATCATAATGATAATAATATGCCTGTTTTACCCGGAAAGGTAATTATAAAAGAGGCTTTAGTTAAATAATACAGCTATAACCCTGCGGTAACTATATCATGTTAGTTACATACTTTTTATAAGGTTGTGCTTGCTAATCTTAAAAAAAATAGTTTTTATTGTAAAAAATTGTCTGCAACGGAGACAATTTTTTTGTTTCATGCCGTTAATATAAACCGAACAGCAGGGGAATATTAAAAAACTGTTATTAATACCGGATTAACTTTTTTTATATCAATTAAAGTTTAAATTTGTTATCCGCTTAAAATGCGCATTTAATTAACTAACTAATACATATAAACAAAAACTAAAAACTAAATTTTAAAGTAATGGCAAACGCACCAAAACCAACTGCTCCTGTTAAAAAAGAAGGCGGATCCGGATCAAGCATCTTCGCTACCCTGGTTATTCCTATCTGTTTTGTTATCGCAATATTAGTATTCCTGTATGTTTTGGGTGATCCAAGTCACTACAAAGGCGGCGATGTTGAGCACGGCGAACCAAATGATTATTTTGGCACTGTACATAGGGGTGGCCCAATTGTACCGGTACTGATGACGATGTTTATGATGCTGATTGTATTTTCGATTGAAAGATTTGTTGTGATTGGCAAAGCTTCAGGAACAAACAGTGTTGATTCATTCGTTAAAAAGATTCAGGTTTTCCTGAACCAGGGAAACATTGACGCTGCAAGCGCAGAATGTGATAAACAAAAAGGCTCAGTTGCAAACGTTATCAAATCGGGTTTGAAAAAATACCGGGAAATGGAAACTGAAGCATCCCTTGACGTTGATCAAAAAACACTGGCTATCCAGAAAGATATTGAAGAAGCAACCGCGTTGGAAATGCCAATGCTGGAGCAAAATCTTACCATTATAGCTACCCTGGTATCCATCGGTACGCTGTTAGGCTTGTTAGGTACAGTAACCGGTATGATCCGTGCATTTGCCGCATTAGGTGCATCAGGCGCTCCAAGCCAGTCGGCACTTGCGGTAGGTATCTCTGAAGCGTTGATCAATACCGCTTTAGGTATCAGTACTTCAGCCTTATCAATTATCATGTACAATGTGTTTACATCAAAAATTGATAAACTGACCTACGCGATTGATGAAACAGGATTCAGCATCGTTCAAACATTTGCTGCCTCACACAAAAACAAATAAAATTTAGTGATTAGTTTATATCCGGCCTTAACCGGCCGGATATCATATACACGTTTACACTAACTTTTTATTTAACGAACGAAATTATGCCAAGAGTAAAGATTCCAAGAAAGAGCACAGCGATTGACATGACGGCCATGTGCGACGTTGCCTTCCTGTTGCTTACTTTCTTCATATTAACCGCTAAACCGCGGACAGACGATCCTGTACCGATTGATATTCCGGCCTCTACCGAGAAGTTATTGCTGCCAGAAGCTGATATCGCTACCCTGATTATTGGCCAAAAGAAAGTATTTTTTGGCATAGAAGGCTATGAACTACGTAAGGCAATGCTGGTAGAGATGGGAAATAGCCACAATCCTAAAATGAGTTTTACCCAGGATGAAGCGATTAAATTTGCATCGCTGCCTACCTTTGGCGTACCGCTTAATGTATTGCACCAGTTTTTGGCCCTTGATGGCGAGGATAAGAAAAATTATACACAGCCCGGCATACCGGTGGATACTACCGATACCAATGAATTGTATGAGTGGGTACATGCCGCCCGTATAGTAACCAGGCGCCTGGATGACAAAGATATGCGTGTTTCTATAAAAGGCGACAGTAAAGAGGAATATCCTACTATCAAAACCGTTATAGCCACTTTGCAAAAACAGAATGTTAATAAATTTGCTTTAATAACCGCGTTAAGGAGCGCTCCAAAATAAGAACATGGCAGAATTAGATACCTCCGGCGGGGGTGGGAAAAAAGGCGGGAAAGTAAGAAGTAAAAAAGCCTCAACACGTGTGGACTTAACGGCCATGGTGGATCTGGCTTTCCTTCTGGTAACTTTCTTTATGCTTACAACCACCCTTAATAAACCTAAGGCGATGGACCTTATAATGCCTGATAAGGATGATAAAACAAATTTACAGGAACCTGTGCCCGAAACCCGTACACTTACCATTTTGTTGGGTAAAAACAATAAATTAGAATGGTATCGCGGCCTGGTTGACAAGCCACTGAGCCCTCCTACTGTTGATAATTTTGGTAAAGACGGCATACGCAAAGTATTGCTGGAAGAATCAAAAAAGACAATGGATGCCTCTGGCAAACCCCTGATTGTACTTATTAAACCAAGTGATAAGTCGGTATACTCAGACATGGTAAACATTATGGATGAACTGAATATTACCAATATCCAGATCCGTGCCATTGTTGATATTACAAAACCGGATATCGCGCTTTTACAAAGGGACAACCTCTATTAATAAAATAAAACTAAAGAAATAGTTGTTGTTATCGATAATAAACTATAACTTTAGTCGTTCAATAATTAAACCATAAAAAAATTACACCATGTTAGGTTCAAAATTAGATATACTGAAACTGGAATGGCTTGATATAGTTTTTGTTGGTCGGAATAAGAGTTACGGGGCATACGAATTAAGAAAGCAAAACCCTAAAAATACAACAAAGGCACTGATTTTTACCGTACTGTTGTTCGTATTCGCGGTTTCGTTGCCAACTCTTCTTAACAAGATCAAAAACTTTATACCTAAAGCTCCGGAGAAGGTTAAAATTACAGAAGTTACGCTCAGGCCACCACCACCGGTTGATGAGATAAAAAAACCACCGGTAGTACCGCCGGAACCACAAAAACCAAGGGTGGACGTGAAGAAATTCCCGCCTCCGATAGTAAAACCTGATAACCAGGTTGTGGATAAAGATCCGCCTACCGCCGAAGAGTTGAAAACAGCCGACCCGGGACAAAAGGACCAGAAGGGTAACCCGGATGCGGAAGTGCATATTGATGAGCCTATTGGTAACTCGGATACTAAACAGGTTACAGAAGACAGCAACGAAATTTTCAGCGCTGTTGAGCATAGTGCCGAGTTTCCGGGGGGGATAGAGAAATTTTATGCCTATTTGCAAAAAAACGTACACTACCCAGCTATAGCCCGCGAAAATAATGTACAAGGCAAAGTGTTTATGACCTTTGTTGTTGAAAAGGACGGAAGTTTAACCGATGTTAAAGTAATGCGCGGTATAGGCAGCGGTTGCGATGAAGAAGCTACCCGTGTAATTAAAGCTTCGCCAAAATGGAAACCAGGCGAGCAAAACGGCCGTACCGTTCGTCAGCAATATACAGTTCCTATTAGCTTTACATTAGCAGATCAATAGGGGGTTAATGTCATATTTTAATAAACGTGAGCAAAAATCGCCCCCAAGGCGGTTTTTGCTTATTTTAGGATTTGTCCTGTTTATCTGCATCACCACGTTTGGGCTGATGATACTTTTTTGGGATAAATTAGCTTTCAATTTAAGGTTATCCCAGTGGAACCGGGTAGGTTTTGGGGTACTATGTATTATCTACGGAATTATCCGCAGCGCGAGGCTCTACAAAAAGGATGGGAATGAATAAAATAAGTGTAGTCCTCATTGTTATTAGTGTTTTCCTGGGTATCGCTTTACAGGCCTGTAAACAAAAAAAGGCAAAAAAAAATACCGATACATTTATGACCGGGACAACCGATTTCCTGGTGGATGAATCATTTGCCCCCATTATAGATGAGGAAGCCTATGTTTTTAAAGCCCTTTACAGGGAAGCTAAGCCAAGGTTAGTTTATAAACCTGAAAGCGAAGTACTAAAACTATTATTGAAAGATAGTATTACATTTGCCATAATGGCGCGCGACCTGACACCACAGGAAGCAAAGATAATGGCCGACCATACACTACCGGCTGATGTTAACAAATTTGCTATTGACGCGGTTGCGCTGATAGTTAATGAAGCATCAAATGATACAACAATTACCCTTTCGGCCATAAAAGATATGTTGAATGGAAAAACAAAAACGGATAAGAATATCGTTTTTGATAATCCTAATTCAAGTTTGGCTCGTTATTTGAAAGATCTGTCCGGAAATCAGCAGTTGGCCGGGAAAAATATTTTCGCGCTGAAAACCAATAAAGAAGTAATAAATTATGTGAGCCAGCATCCGCAGGCTATAGGTATTACCGGCTTTAGCTGGTTAAATGATCCGGATAGCGACTACAAAGCTGCGGTAAAAAAAGTTAAGATAGTTGGTATAAAAGACGACATACATAAAAATGACGCCGGGTTTACTAAACCATCGCAGGAAACATTAGCTCTAAAACAATATCCGCTTATCCGCTCAATTTACATTATTAATTGTACGGGCAGGCAAGGTTTGGGAGCTGGTTTCGCCGCTTTTATGTTAAGTGACAGGGGGCAGCGTATTGTGTTGAAATCGGGGCTTTTACCCGATTCCATACCCGGTAGAGAAATAAATATTATAAAACAATAACTATAAATAGAACCATGAAAATGATTAGAAAAGTAGCAATGTCCGCAATGGGACTGGTATTTATAGGTTCATCAGTTTTTGCGCAAAGTTTAGCCGATGCCAAAAAAGCTATTGATGCTGAAAAATACCAAAATGCTAAATCAATTTTGAAGAACCTTACGGTTACGCAACCTACTAATGATGAAAATTTCTTTTATCTGGGTTGGGTATATATTATTCAGGAACACATTGATTCGGCAAAACTGCAGTTTAATAAAGGTATCGCGGTTGAACCTAAATCAGCATTAAACTATGTTGGCCTGGGTGCGGTGGCCCGCCTTTCGAAAGATGCGGCCGGCGCGACAACCAATTTTAACAAGGCTATTGACTTAGCCCGACGGAAAGATGCCGATCCCTATTTGTACATAGGTAAAAGCTATTTATTGCCAATAGGTGAAAGTACTGAGGTTACCCCTGCCGATGCCGCCGCTGCAATTAGCATTTTGGAAAAAGCCAAAGAGGCTGACAAAAAAATGAAGAATGCCGATATCGACTTTACTTTAGGTACTGCTAACCTTTCGCAGCTAAAAAGCAGTGACGCGGATATCAATTTCTCTGAAGCTATTGCCGACGATCCTAAATCATTACCGGCTTACGTAGCAAAAGGTACGGTGTTAAGGATGGCCCATAACTGGGATGGCGCTATAGCGCAATTTAAAGCGGCCCTGGCTATCGACCCTAATTTTGGCCCTGCCTACCGCGAATGGGCTGAAACGGATTACCGTTGGAGCCAAGATGACCGCACTGTAGCGTCAGCTAAAATAAAAGAAGCGGTTGACAATTATAAAAAATTCCTGGACTTGACAGACAGGTCATTAGAATCGCAACTGCGTTACGCCGACTTTTTGGTAAACGCCGGCGATTATAAAAGCTTACAGGAAGTAGCTTCAACACTTGCTTCTTCGGCTAACTCAAACCCAAGGGTGTACCGTTATTTAGGTTACGCGGCGTATGAAAATAAAGATTATACAGCGGCTATGGCAGCTATGAACAGCTGGTTTGCTAAAGCCGAGCCCGCCCGTTTACTTCCAAGAGACTATGTGTATTTAGGCCGTATACAAATTGCGAGCGGTAAAGATACCACTGCCGGTTTGGATAACTTAAAGAAAGCCGCGAAAATGGATTCGACCAAGGCGGACGAAATTTATACAACAGATATTATTCCGCTTTATAAAGCTAAAAAGGATTATTTGAACGAGGCAAAAGGCTATGAAGAGTTGACCAATTTAATGCCCGGTAAAGCCTTATTGGAAGAGCATTATTATGAAGGGATTTATTACTATTTTTCGTTTAGTTCCAAAAATCCGGATTCGACTTTGTTGACTAAAGCTGATACAGCTTTAGCTTATGTTGAACGGTTAACGAAGGATAAACCATTTGCCCCGGCAACAATTTACCGTGCGCGTATAGCATATGTAAAAGACTCTGACTTTGGTAATATGAAAGGTTTACCAAAA
>Ga0164242_10003833_pt1 | contig 17010 bp, 20 predicted proteins | sample OricomgcompostMG_FD_108783 | JGI IMG/M metagenome (GOLD analysis project Ga0164242, IMG submission 108783) | Miracle-Growth compost microbial communities from Emeryville, California, USA - Original compost - Miracle growth compost (MG) ...
ACGAACGGCAGGACGAGCTCAGCCAAGCGACTCGACCCAGCGGGCCACCAGCCGGGCGCCGAATCCGGTCGCGCCCTTGGGGACGATGCCGTCCGCCTTGGGCGAGCGGGCCGGCCCGGCGATGTCCAGGTGCGCCCACGGCAGGCCGGCGGTGAACGGCTGCAGGAACAGCGCGGCGGTGATGGCTCCCGGGTTGCCGGGCGAGTTGTTCGCGTCGGCGACGTCCGACCGCAGCGACGTGGCGTAGTCCGCCACCAGCGGCAGCCGCCACAGCGGCTCGCCGGTCTCCTTGCCGGCGCGTTCCAGGGCGGCGGCCAGGCGGTCCTCGGTGGCGAACAGGCCGCCGGTACCGAGGCCCAGCGTCACCTTCATCGCGCCGGTCAGGGTCGCGGCGTCGACCAGCACCGACGGGCGCAGCCGCGCCGCCGCGTACGCGAGCGCGTCGGCCAGCACGAGCCGTCCCTCGGCGTCGGTGTTGCCGACCTCGCTGGTCCGCCCGCCGTAGTGCCGGATCACGTCCGACGGCCGCATCGCCCCGCCGGCGAACGCGTTCTCGGCCGCGGGCACGAGCGCGGTCACCCGAACGGGCAGCCCGCTCTCGGCAATCAGCCGTAGCGCGCCGAGCACCGCGGCGCCGCCGGACATGTCCGTGTGCATCAACCGCATCGCGTCACCGAGCTTGAGGTTCAGCCCGCCGGTGTCGAACGTGATGCCCTTGCCGACCAGCACCACGTGGACGCCGCGGCGCGCGCCCCGCGGTCGCCACGACGCCTCGATCAGCCGCGGCGGGGTGGCCGAGCCGCCGCCGACGGCGAGCACGCCGCCGAAGCCCTGCTCGGCCAGCCACTTCTCGTCGTGGACGTCCACCTCGACGCCGAGCGGACGCAGCCGGCGCGCGGCCTGCGCGCCGAGCCAGGCCGGGTTGCACGTCGACGCCGGCGTGTTCGCCAGGTCGCGCGCCCAGGCGGCCGCAGCTGCGGCGCGCCGTCCCCGCTCGACCGCGTCGGCGTCGTGCGCGCCGGCCAGCTCGATGCGCAGCGGCGGCCGGGGCTCGCCGTCCAGGCTGAACCGGTACGCCCCGAGCAGCAGCGCCTCGGTCACCGCGCTGAGCCGGTCGCCGGACAGGGCACCGGCGTCGACCACCAGCCGGTCGGACTGCGCGCCGCGGGCCAGCTCGGCGGCGGCGCGGCGCAGGTCGTCCAGGCTCCGGCCACGGACCGGTTGCGCGTCGGGGTTCGGTGCGGTGATGCGGGCGTCGGGCATGCCTCGATCCTGCCCTAGGGCCGAAAACGACTCCGGCCCCGGCACCCGCACAGTGCGGGGACCGGGGCCGGTAAAGACAGGTAGTGCTAGCTGACGACCGACTTCAGAGCGTCGCCCAGAGCGCTCGCCTCGTCCGCGGACAGCTCGACCACGAGACGCCCGCCTCCTTCGAGCGGGACGCGCATCACGATGCCGCGTCCCTCTTTGGTGACCTCGAGCGGGCCGTCGCCCGTCCGCGGCTTCATGGCCGCCATGCGTACCTCCTCGACGGGCGACGAATCGCCCCTGTGCGGACTCGTGCTGGTGCGGACTCCGGCCGTTCTGGAACTGCACCGGAGCCGACGTTGCCGTCCATTGTCCCGCACGGACCCGCGTCGGCCCAACTCCGGGTCGCGGTAGCGTCCTACAGGCGCACAGCTGCCGCCTCCAGACGAAGGGATCCGGACGTGTCGGACGTACTGCTCATCGAGCGCACCGACGGGGTCGCCACGGTGACCTTGAACCGGCCCGATTCGATGAACTCGCTGTCGGTGGAGCTCAAGCAGGCGCTGGTCAGCGCGGTCGAGGAGCTCGGCGCGGACGGATCGGTGCGCGCGGTCGTCCTCACCGGGAACGGCCGCGGCTTCTGCGTGGGCCAGGACCTGCGCGAGCACGTGGCGATGCTGGAGTCGGGCGACCCGGCCCCGCTGAGCACCGTCGTCGAGCACTACAACCCGATCGTCCAGGGGCTGGCCGGGATGCCGAAGCCGGTGATCGCGGCCGTCAATGGCATGGCGGCCGGTGCCGGGGCCGGGCTCGCCTTCGCGTGCGACTTCCGGATCACCGCCAAGAGCGCCGGCTTCCTGCTGGCGTTCGCGAACGTCGGGCTGACCCTGGACAGTGGGGTGTCCTGGACGCTGCCGCGACTGATCGGCGCGGCGCGCGCGACCTCGCTAGCGCTGCTGGCCGAGCCGATCACGGCCGAGGCCGCGCTGGAGATGGGGCTGGTCAACGCCGTCGTCGAACCGGAGCGGCTGCTGCCCGCGGCGCAGGAGCTCGCGGCGCGGCTGGCGGCCGGCCCGACCGCCGCGTATGCCGCCATCAAGGCCTCGATCGCCTACGCGGCCTCGTCCACGCTGGCCGAGTCGCTGGCCAAGGAGGCCGAGCTGCAGACCGCGATGGGGCGCACCGAGGACCACCGCAACGCCACCGCCGCGTTCGTCGCCAAGCAGAAGCCGGTGTTCACGGGGCGCTGAGCCAGCAGCCCTTCTCGTGTTCGTTCACCATGCCGACGGCCTGCATCAGGCTGTGGCAGGTGGTCGGGCCGACGAGACGCAGGCCGCGGCGCTTGAGTTCCTTGCTCATCGCGACCGACTCCGGCGACGTGGCGCGCACCGCCGGCTCCGCGATCCGCGCCGGCGCGAAGGACCAGAGCAGCGCGTCCAGCCCCTCGGGAACGTTGTCCCGGATCGCCCGCGCGTTGCCGACGGTGGCCTCGATCTTGGCGCGGTTGCGGACGATGCCAGTGTCGGCCAGGAGTCGTTCGACGTCGTGCTCGTCGAAGTCGGCGACCGCGTCGATGCGGAAGCCGGCGAACGCCGCGCGGAACGCCGGCCGCTTGCGCAGGATGATCAGCCACGACAGCCCGGACTGGAACGCCTCCAGCGAGAGCCGCTCGAACAGCGCGTCGTCGCCGTGCAGCTCGCTCCCCCACTCGTCATCGTGGTAGGCGAGGTAGTCCGGCGCGGACGTCGCCCAGGCGCAGCGGACGCGCTCAGCCGGCATGCGGCCCGGCATCGCCGTCGGCGCCGCCCGCGTCGGCGCCGTCGTCCTCGGACGTGTCCGGCTCGGACGGCTCGGACGAATCGGCCACCGGGGACGACTCAGCCGGCATCGGCCGGTGCTCGCCGCGCAGCCGGGCGATGAGCTCGTCGCGGGCGCGCAGCTCCTCGGCGAGCCGGTCCAGCAGCACATCGGTCTCGGCGAACCGGTAGCCGCGCAGGGCAACCGGCAGCCGCACGGACGCGACCTGCTCGGCGTGGATCGTCTGGTCGGCCGGCAGTTCCCAGGGCCGGTCGTCGCGGATGGCCGGCGCGATCTGCTCGCCCGCCGGCAGCAGCGAGGCGACGACGAAGAAGACGGCCGCGGCGACCGCGATCGCCAGCAGCGCGTACAGCACCAGCGTCAGCACCCGATGATCGTGTCATGCGAACGCCCGTGACACAGTGAGCGGGTGAATTTGCGTCTCGGCGCGCGCCGCGTGCTGCCCGGCGAATTCGCGGTCATGGCGATCGTCAACCGCACGCCGGACTCGTTCTACGACGGCGGGCAGAACGTCCGGCTGGACGCGGCCCTGGCCGCGTGCGCGCAGGCGGTCGCCGACGGCGCGGACATCGTGGACATCGGGGGCGTCCGCGCCGGGTACGGGCCGACGGTCGACGCCGCCGAGGAGATCGATCGCGTGCTGCCGGTGGTCACCGCGGTGCGCGAGCGGTTTCCCGAACTGGTGATCAGCGTGGACACCTGGCGCGCCGAGGTGGCCGAGCGGGTCGTCGCCGCCGGCGCGGACCTGATCAACGACACCTGGGCCGGCGCCGACCCGGAGCTGGTACAGGTGGCGGCGCGCACCGGGGCCGCGATCGTGTGCAGCCACACCGGCGGCCTCGGCCCGCGTACCGACCCGCACCGGGTCGCGTACGACGACGTCGTCGCGGACGTGATCAGCACGGTGACCGGCGCCGCCGAACGCGCGGTCGCGGCCGGCGTGCGACGCGACGGCATCCTGATCGACCCGACCCACGACTTCGGCAAGAACACCCGGCACTCGCTGGAGCTGACGCGGCGCCTGGACGAACTCGTCGCGACCGGCTGGCCGGTACTCGTCGCGCTGTCGCGCAAGGACTTCATCGGCGAGACCCTCAACCTGCCCGCGAGCGACCGGTTGGAGGGAACGCTCGCGGCGACGGCCATCTCGGCGTGGCACGGGGCGCGTGTGTTCCGCGCGCACGACGTCCGGGCGACGCGGCGGGTGCTGGACACCGTCGCGTCGATCCGGGGCGTCCGCCCGCCGGCCGTCGCCCGCCGCGGACTGGCGTAGCCGGTTGTGGTGGACTGCTCGCCGTGACTGACACCTTGCTGCGTGAACGGCTCGACGGCGGTATCGAGGTGCTGCGGCTGAACCGTCCGGACAAGCGCAACGCGCTGGACACCGCGACCACCGACGCGCTCGTCGCCGCGCTGGACGAGCTGGCGGACGATCCCGAGCTGCGGGTGCTGGTGCTCTCGACGACGAACCCGCGGGCGCTGTGCGCGGGCGCGGACATCGGCGAGCAGTTGGACCACGCAGGCGGCGTCGCCCGGATGGCCGCGTACACCCGGATGTACGCGGCGATCGAGCGGTTCCCGGTGCCGACGATCGCGGTGTGCGTCGGCAACTGTGTCGGCGCGGGAGCCGAGATCGCGGCGGGCGCAGACCTGCGCGTGGGCGGCGACAACCTGAAGCTGGCCTGGGCGGGAGCGCGGCTGGGTGTGCCGGTCGGGCCCGCGCGCCTCGCGCCGCTGATCGGCGTGGCCCGCGCCAAGGACCTGGTGTTCACCGGCCGCACAATCGGCGCCGAGGAGGCTTCCGCGCTCGGGCTGCTGCACCGCGTCGCGCCCGCCGACCAGGCCGAAGCCGTGGCGCTCGAGCTCGCGTCGGCGATCGCGGCGCAGCACCCCGCGGGCGTGCGCGTGCTCAAGGACATGTTCCGCGAGCTGGACGGATCCGCCGCGCGCGTCGCCTACGAGAACGATCAGCTCATGCGCTTTCAGCAGCACGGCCACGGTCTGCCGCGCGGCTGAGCTCGGCGTCCAGCACGGCGAACGCCTCGTCCACGCCGGTCACCCGGTGCAGCGACTCCAGCGCCGCCTGCCGCACGAAGCCACGCTCGCGCAGGCCGTCCAGGAACGACCACAGCGGCGCGTAGAAACCGTCGACGTCCAGGACCACCACCGGCTTGGCGTGCATGCCGAGCGAGCCGGCCGTCCACACCTCGAACAGCTCCTCCAGCGTGCCGATGCCGCCGGGCAGCGCGACGAACGCGTCCGCCCGGTCGTCCATGATCCGCTTGCGCTCCCGCATGGTGTCGACGACGACCAGCTCGTCGGCGTCGGTGTCCGCGACCTCGTAACCGACCAGGTGCTGCGGGATCACGCCGACCGTCCGCGCACCGCCGGCCCGGGCGGCGCGCGCCACCGCGCCCATCATCGACACGCGCCCGCCGCCGGAGACCAGCGAGTGACCGTCCGCCGCGATGCGCGAACCGACCTCGGCGGCCAGCTCGACGTAGGACGCGGCGATCCCCTCACCCGACGCGCAGTAGACGCAGATCGCTGCCACTAGCGAACCACCCTCACGAGCCGGCCCGCTCGACGTGCTCGGCGAGATTGCCCGCGGCGCGCTGCTCGGCGGCCTCCTGCTGTGAGCGCTCCTGCGCAGCGGCAACGATGTGCGCGACGATCTCGTCCACGTCGTCGGTTACCCGGATCAGTTCCAGGTCGACCTCGGCGATCTTGCCGCCGCGCAGCACGGTGCCGCGCAGCCAGTCCATCAGGCCGGCCCAGTAGTCGACCCCGTAGAGCACGACCGGGAACCGGGTGACCTTGGACGTCTGCACCAGCGTGAGCGCCTCGAACGTCTCGTCCAGCGTGCCGAATCCGCCGGGCATGATCACGAATGCCTGCGCGTACTTGACGAACATCGTCTTGCGGGCGAAGAAGTAGCGGAAGTTGATGCCGAGGTCGACCCAGTCATTGAGCTTCTGCTCGAACGGCAACTCGATGCCCAGTCCGACGGACACCCCGCCGGCCTCGGACGCGCCGCGGTTGACCGCCTCCATCGCGCCCGGCCCGCCGCCGGTGATCACCGCGTAGCCGGCGTTCGCGAGTGCCGCACCGAGCGCCACGCCCGCCCCGTACTCGGGAGTGCCCGGCTTGGTGCGCGCCGACCCGAACACGGACACCGCGGCCGGCAGCTCGGCGAGCAGGCCGAAGCCCTCGACGAACTCGCTCTGGATGCGCAGCACGCGCCACGGGTCGGTGTGCACCCAGTCCGACGGACCGCGCTGGTCGAGCAGCCGCTGGTCGGTCGTGCCTGCCTGGATCTGCGCGCGGCGCAGCAGCACCGGGCCGCGCTGGTGCTCGACGCGATCCGGTTCTGCCTGTGGCGTCCTGTCCGTCATAGCCGTGGACGTTATCGCGCCCGTTCTGAGCGCCACCGACTGTTGGCCCCGTAGCAGGGTGCTCGGCGGCGTGTCGCCCTGCTACGAGGCCAACACCGATCAGGCGGTGAGGAAGCGGACTACGGCGGCCTCGACCTCGCGGATCTGCGCGCGCGACACGTGCTCCTCCGGCTTGTGCGCCAGGTTCGGGTCGCCCGGCCCCAGGTTCACCGCGGGGATGCCGAGCGTGCCGAAGCGGGCCACGTCGGTCCAGCCCAGCTTCGCGCGCGGCTCCCCGCCGACCGCCGCGACCACCGATGCGGGCAGCGGCGCGTCCAGCCCCGGACGGGCTCCCGGCGCGCTGTCGGTGACCTCGACCTCGAAGCCGTCGAACACCTCGCGCACGTAGGCGAGCGCGTCGTCCTCGGAGCGATCCGGCGCGAACCGGTAGTTGACCGTCACCGTGCACTCGTCCGGGATCACGTTGCCCGCCACGCCACCGCTGATCGCCACCGCGTTCAGGCCCTCGCGATAGGTCAGCCCGTCGACGGACACCTCGCGTGCCGTGTGCGCCGCCAGCCGGTCCAGCACCGGCGCGGCCGCGTGGATCGCGTTCACGCCGAGCCACGACCGCGCACTGTGCGCGCGCACCCCGGACGTCCGCACCACCACCCGCAGCGTGCCCTGGCAGCCGCCCTCGACGACGCCGTCGGTCGGCTCCAGCAGGATCGCCAGGTCGCCGGCCAGCGCGTCGCGCCGCTCGCGCGCGAGCCGGCCCAGGCCGTTGCGCTCCGCCTCGATCTCTTCGCAGTCGTAGCAGATCCAGGTCAGGTCGATCCGCGGGTCGAGCTCGCCGGATCCGACCAGCGCCGCGACGCGCAGCATGACCGCGAGCCCGGACTTCATGTCGGTGGTCCCGCATCCGTGCAGCACGTCGCCATCCACCCGGGACGGGACGTTCCCGGCGATCGGGACGGTGTCCAGGTGCCCGGCCAGCACGACCCGCTGCGACCGCCCGAGCGAGGTGCGGGCGAGCACCACGTTGCCGTCGCGCTCGACGCTCAACCGCGGCAGCTCGCGCAGCGCCGCCTCGACCAGGTCCGCCAGCCGCGCCTCGTCCCCCGACACGGACGGCACGTCGACCAGCGCTGCGGTGAGGTCCGCGACGTCGAGACTGAGATCCAGCACGCTGGCGAGGTTACGGCAGCGACGGGATCGTTACTGTTGCACCCGTGACGAACTCCCGAAGCGCCTGGGCCTACGGCCTCGCCACGACCGACGCCGACGGCCGGGTGCTCGACACCTGGTACCCGCAGCCCGCACTCGGCCCCGCGCCGCTGAGCGCCAGCCCGAGCCACGCGATGACCGCGCTGACCGGCACGCACGGCACCGCCGGCGACCGCGGGGTGCGCCTCGAGGTGGTGCTCACCGAGATCGACCTGGACGCCGAGCCCAAGACCGTCCCGGACGTCTACCTGCGCCTGCACCTGCTGTCGCACCGGCTCGTCCAGCCGCACGGCTGCAACCTCGACGGGATCTTCGGCGTACTGCCCAACGTGGTGTGGACGAGCGTCGGGCCGTGCGCGGTCGAGGGCTTCGAGCAGACCCGGCTCGCGCTGCGGCACAAGCACAACGTGACCGTGCTCGGCGTCGACAAGTTCCCGCGCATGACCGACTATGTGGTGCCGACCGGCGTCCGCATCGCCGACGCCGACCGCGTCCGGCTCGGCGCCCACCTCGCGGCCGGGACGACCGTCATGCACGAGGGCTTCGTCAACTACAACGCCGGCACGCTCGGCGCGTCCATGGTCGAGGGACGCATCTCGGCGGGCGTGGTCGTCGACGACGGCTCGGACGTCGGCGGCGGCGCGTCGATCATGGGCACGCTGTCCGGCGGCGGCAAGGAGCAGATCCGGGTCGGCAAGCGCTGCCTGATCGGTGCGAACGCCGGCATCGGCATCTCGCTCGGCGACGACTGCGTGGTCGAGGCCGGCACGTACATCACCGCGGGCTCGAAGATCACCCTGCCGGACGGGCGCGTGATCAAGGCCGCCCGGCTGTCCGGCGAGCCCGGCTGGCAGTTCTGGCGCAACAGCGTCACGGGCGCGCTCGAGGCGCGTCCCCGATCCGGCGGCGGCGTCGAGCTCAACGACGCACTGCACGCCAACGACTGACGCCATGGCGGCTCGCTCGCGACGGAGTACCCGCGGGCCGATTCTCGCGGTGCTCGTGGTCGCCGTCGTCGTCGGCGGCTACTTCGGGATCAGCGCGCTCTGGCACAAGGCCCAGAACGTGTTCAACGCGGACCAGTGCACCGTCGGCTCCTACGACCTCGACCCCGACCAGGCGTCCGTCGCGGCGACGATGGTCGGGGCGGTCACCAGCTACCACCCGGCGCTGCCCGAGCGCGCGGCCGTGCTCGTCCTCGCGGCCGGGTTGCAGGAGAGCAAGCTGACCAACCTCGCGCCCGGCGCGGGCGACCGCGACTCGGTCGGCGTGCTGCAGCAGCGGCCGTCCCAGGGCTGGGGCAACCCGCCCGGCAACGAGGCCAGCCTCAATGACGTGTTCGAGGCGACGAACGAGTTCCTGGACAAGCTCGTCCAGGTGTCCGGGTGGCGGCACCTGCCCCTGTCCGACGCCGTGCAGGCGGTGCAGATCTCCGCGGACGGCAGCGCCTACGGCCCGCACGAGGGCGAGGCGCAGGCGCTCGCCGACGCGCTGCAGGGGCACCGCGCCAAGGGCATCACGTGCAGTTTCAGCAAGCCGACCAAGGTCGCCGCGCCGACCCGCGTCGCTTCACTCGTTCAGCACGACCTGCCGATCAATGCCCCGAACGTGACCGCTACCAGCGTCCGGGTTCCCGGAGCGAGCTGGCAGACGGCGGCGTGGTTCATCGCGAACGCCGACCGCCTCGGCATCGAGCAGGTCGGCTACGACGGCTGGCGCTGGACGCGGGCCGACGGCTGGACGCGCGACCGCGGCGCATCGAAGTCCGCGGTCGTCGCGACCATGTACCAGCTGAAGTAATCCCGCCGTACTGAGCGCGAGTGGCGCGCCACCCCTCCGAGTGGCGCGAATTTCCGCGCCACTCGCGGGCATACTGCGCCACTCGCGAGAGCAGTCAGTGACCTTCGCCCTGTGGCGGCAGCGCCTTGATGAAGCTCGGGTCGTTCTCGGTCTTGCCGACCTTGGACGCGCCACCCGGCGAGCCGAGCTCGTCGAAGAAGTCGACGTTGGCCTGGGCGTAGTCGTGCCACTTCTCCGGCAGGTCGTCCTCGTAGAAGATCGCTTCGACGGGGCAGACCGGCTCGCACGCACCACAGTCGACGCACTCGTCGGGGTGGATGTAGAGCATCCGGCCGCCCTCGTAGATGCAGTCGACCGGGCACTCTTCGACACAGGCCTTGTCGAGCACATCCACGCAAGGTTCGGCGATCACGTAAGTCACTGCGGTCCTCCGGGCGCTTCGGGACGACAAAACGTCTCGCTGTAGGCGGCCTCTAGTATGCCGCTCGTGATGGAGCCTAGTTGGCTGGGTCGGCGGGTCAGCGTGCGCCGGGCCGTTCGTGACGCGTCAGACGCCGGCACCGGTGTGCAGTACTCGGACGTCGTCGGTGACCTGGTCGCCCTGAGCGACGACGCGGCGACGGTCGAGACGCGGAACGGGCCGGTGCGGGTGCCGATCGCGGACGTCGCGATCGCGCGGGTCGCGCCGCCCTCGACCGCGGACGAGCTGGCCCTCGAAGCCGTCGGGGCCAAGGGCTGGCAGCCCGCGGAGACCGGATCGGTCGGCGGCTGGGTGCTGCGCGCGAGCGGCGGCTTCACCTCGCGCGGCAACTCCGTGCTGCCGCTGCGCGCGCCCGGCGTCCCGCTGGACGAGGCGCTGCAGCGCGCCGGCGCCTGGTACGCCGAACGGGGCCTGCCGCTCAAGCTGCAGGTGCCCACCGAGGCGCGGCGGCTGCTGGACGCCGAGCTGGGCGAGCGCGGCTGGCCGATCCTGACCGAGACCCGGGTGCTGGCCGCGCGCCTGGACCTGCTGCGCGACGCCGCCGCGTCCGAGATGCGCGTCGAGGTGCGGCTGGACGCCGAGCCGGACGACGCCTGGCTGGCTCGCTACCGCGACGGCGCCGGGCTGCAGCCGGTCGCGCGGGAGCTGCTGACCCGCCACGACCGGGTCCGGTTCGCGTCCGTCCGCGCGGGTGAGGACGTGCTGGCGATCGGCCGCGGCGTGATCGACCAGGAATGGCTGGGTGTCGCCGCCGTCGAGGTCGATCCCGAGCACCGCCGGCAGGGTCTGGCCCGCGCCGTCATGGCCGCGCTCTGGCGCTGGGGCGTCGAGAACGGGGCGCGGCGCAGCTACCTGCAGGTCGAGGCCGACAACGAGCCCGCGCTGGCGCTGTACGAGCGGCTCGGCTACTGGCACCACCACGACTACCGGTATCGCACCCAGCCGTAGTTGGCCGCGGAGCAGGGTCGCCGACGGCGTGTCGCCCCTGCTACGGGGCCAACAGTCCTATCGGCGCGCTCCGCTGACGGCGACGGTCACCATGCCGGCGACGCCGCCTGCGAGCAGGGCGAGGTAGTAGACCCACTGCTCGCCACCGCCGCCGGGGATGATCACGTCACCCTCCGGGCGCGCGGTCAGGGCGAGCAGCACCATCGGCACCAGCCAGGCGAGGAACGGCGCGACCATGGCCGCGGTGCGGTCGGCGAACGAGCGTCCCATCCGGGGCAGCACCACGTTGCTGACGGCCGCGAACAGCACCGACACCGGCGCCAGCGTCGTGCCGTCGCGCAGCGGCACCAGGAACAGCTCCAGCCCGGCCGCCAGCACCGCGGCCGCGCACACCAGGACCATGCCCGCGAGCGCGATCGGGGTCAGCGCGCCACCGTCCTGCGGCGGCGGCGCCGCCGGACGCGCGCCGGACCGCGGCCGTGTACTGCTCATGACGCGCGCACGCCCGCGAACAGGTCGGTCTCGCGGCCGTCCGCGTCGCGTTCGCCGGCTGCTTCGCCGCGGACCAGGCGGAAGTACTCGGTGCCCAGCACCTCGTGCCCGATGTTGTTCGACAGCGCGAAGAACGGGCCGTCCACGCTGATCTGCGTTGCGTGCGCGCGCATCGCGTCCGCCTTCGCCGCACCGAACTCGCGCGCGTCGATGGCCGCCGTGACCTCGTCGTCGTCGTTGCCGAACGGCAGGTCGTCGGCACTGTCCACGCCGAAGAACGTCTCCTGCCCGGACGCCTTGAGCTGGTCGATCCCCTGCTGCAACACCGAGCGCGGCATGGCCGTCCAGTAGATCTTCTCGATCTCCCACGGCTCCCCCGGGCCACCCGGCCGGGCCGCCTCGTCCGCCGCTGCCATCGCGACGCGGTGCGCCATGATGTGGTCCGGGTGGCCGTAGCCACCGATCTCGTCGTACGTGACGAGCACCTGCGGACGCACCTCGCGGATCACCGCAACGGCCTGCGCGACCGCCTCGGCGAAGGCGCTTTCGTCCTTCGCGCAGCGCCAGAACGCGCGCGGGTCGTCGTTGCCGGGCGTGTCCATCATCCCGCTGTCGCGCCAGCGGCCGGCGCCGCCCAGGAAGCGGTGATCACGCACGCCCAGCACGCGCATCGCCTCGGCGAGTTCGGCGATCCGGTACCCGCCGAGCTGATCCGCGCGGTCGGCCGCGATGCCCTCCAGCTCCGGCACCAGGATCTCGCCCAGCTCACCGAGCGTGCACGTCAACAGCGTGACGCCGGCACCGGCCGCCGCGTAGCGCGCCATGGTCGCGCCGCACGTGATCGTCTCGTCGTCCGGATGGGCGTGCACCAGCAGCATGCGCAAGGAACTCACCCGCGCGAGGTTACCGTCCGCGGCTAGAGGACCCGCTCGACGCTCGCGTAGTGACAGGCCGTCGGGTGCCCGATGTCCCGGTTCTCGGCGAGCGGCTCGGTGTTGATGCACAGCTCCTGCTGCTGGCTGGTGAGCTGGTTGGCGAACTTCGGGCAGCGGGTGCGGAACCGGCAGCCGGACGGCGGATTCGCCGGGCTGGGCAGGTCACCCTGCAGCAGGATGCGCTCGCGGGTGCGCTCACGCGCCGGGTCCGGCAGCGGAATCGCCGACAGCAGCGCCTGCGTGTACGGGTGGGCGGGCCGCTGGAACAGCTCCAGCGTCGGCGCCGTCTCGACGATCTTGCCGAGGTACATCACCGCGATCCGGTCGGAGATGTGCCGCACCACGGACAGATCGTGCGCGATGAACACGTACGAGAGCCCGAGCTCGCTGCGCAGGTCGTCCAGCAGGTTGACCACGCCGGCCTGGATGGACACGTCCAGCGCGGACACCGGCTCGTCCAGGATCAACATGCGCGGTTCGAGCGCGAGCGCGCGGGCGATGCCGATGCGCTGCCGCTGGCCGCCGGAGAACTCGTGCGGGTAGCGGGTGGCGTGTTCCGGGTTGAGGCCGACCAGGTGCATCAGGTCGCGGACCCGCCGGCGCAGCGCGTCGCCGCTGGCGACGTTGTGGATGATCAACGGCTCGGCGATGATCTTCTGCACCTGCATGCGCGGGTCGAGCGAGGCGTACGGGTCCTGGAACACCAGCTGGATGTTTCGGCGCAGCGGCCGCATCTTGGCGCGCGACAGGCCGACCAGCTCCTGGCCCTCGAACACCACGCTGCCCGCCGTCGCCGGCTGCAGGTTCATCACCGCGCGGCCGGTCGTGGACTTGCCGCAGCCGGACTCGCCGACCAGGCCCAGCGCCTCGCTCGGGTACACCTCGAACGAGACGCCGTCGACGGCCTTGACCGCGCCGATCTGGCGCTTGAACAGCCGGCTGCGGATCGGGAAGTGCTTCTCCAGACCGGTGACCTTCAGTACCGGCTCGACCGAGGTCTTGTCCATGGTCACTGTCACGACTCGGTTCCGTCCTGCTGGGTTGTGCTGTCTTCCAGGGCCTCGCGCGGATGCGCGTCCGCGCCCACGATGTCGGCGGGAAGCACCTCGTCGCTGCTGGTCGCCTCGAACACCTGGCCCGCCTCGTAGCGGTCCTGGCCGCGCAGCTCGTCCGAGCGGATGCACGCGGCGCGGTGCAGCATGCGGCCGTCGACCTCGACCAGCGGCGGCTCGGCCTTCGTGCACTCCTCGATCGCCAGCGGGCAGCGCGGGTGGAACGGGCAGCCCGGCGGCAGGTTCTGCAAGGACGGCGGAGCTCCGACGATCGGCGTCAGCCGCGTCTTCTCGTCGGTGTCCATGCGCGGCAGCGAGTTCAACAGGCCGACCGTGTACGGCATCCGCGGCTGGTAGAAGACGTCGTCGATGCCGCCGATCTCGACGGCCCGGCCGGCGTACATCACGAGGACGCGGTCGGCCATGCCGGCGATCACGCCCAGGTCGTGCGTGATCAGCACCAGGGCCGCGCCGGTCTCCTTCTGCGCCGCCTTGATCGCCTCGAGCACGGTGGCCTGGACAGTGACGTCCAGAGCGGTCGTCGGCTCGTCCGCGATGATCACGTCCGGGTTGTTCGCCATCGCGATCGCGATGACCACGCGCTGCCGCATGCCGCCGGAGAACTGGTGCGGGTAGTCGTCCACCCGCTCGCTCGCGTTCGGGATGCCGACGATCTCCAGCAGCTCGATGGCCCGCTTGCGCATGTCGGCCCGCGACATCTGCGGGTTGTGCACCTTGAGCGTCTCGGTGATCTGCGCACCGACCTTGTAGACCGGGTCGAGCGAGGTCATCGGATCCTGGAAGATCATCGCGATCCGCTTGCCGCGGATCGTCGACATGCTCTTGTCCTTGGCGCCGACCAGTTCCTTGCCGCGGAACTTCACCGAACCGGTGATCCGGGCGGACTTCGGCAGCAGGCCCATGACCGCGAGCGACGTCACCGACTTGCCCGAACCGGACTCGCCCACGATGCCCAGGGTCTCGTGCCGGCGCACGACGTAGCTGACGCCGCGGACCGCGTGCACGCCCTTCTCGCCGCCGAACGTGACGGTCAGGTCGTCGACGGACAGCAGGATGTCGTCGTCCGCCTCCCGTCCCTGAGTCTGGACGTCGAACGCGGCCTGCGGATCTGGCATGGACTCACTCATCAGTCACGCACCCGGTTGTGACGCGGGTCGAAGGCGTTGCGGATGCCCTCACCGATCAGGTTCACGGCGAGCACCAGCAACAGGATCAGGATGCCGGGGTAGTAGAACAGCCACGGCCGGGTCTGTGCCGCGTCCACACCCTTGGAGATCAGCAGGCCGAGGGACGTGTCCGGCGGGTGCACGCCATACCCGAGATAAGTCAGCGACGTCTCGGCGATGATCGACACCGCCGCGAACAGCGTCGAGAACACCAGGATCGTGCTCAGGGCGTTCGGGATCAGGTGCCGGAAGATGATGCGGAAGTTGCTCGCGCCCATCGCGTGCGCCGCCTCGACGAACTCCCGCTCGCGCAGCGCCAGGAACTGCGCGCGCACGAGGCGCGACAGTCCCATCCAGCCGAACAGGCCGAGCAGCAGGCCCAGACCGACAGCGCCGAGGCCGGGGTAGTTGCTGGCCACGATGATCAGGATGACCAGCACCGGGACGCAGAGCATCACGTCCACGATGCGCATCAGCAGGTTGTCCATGAAGGTGCCGAAGTAGCCGGCGAGCGCGCCGATCGTGATGCCGATGATGAGCGCGATGACCGTCGCGAGCACCACGATGATCACGTCGCGCTGGGTGCCGCGCATCATCTGGGCGAGCAGGTCGAACCCGGTGCCGTCGGTGCCGAGCGGGTGGCCCTTCTGGCCCGGGTGCAGGGACAGCGCGATGTAGTGCCCGTGGGCGTCCTTGCGCGCGTCGATGCGGTTGAACTTCCAGCGGTAGAAGTACGGCGCGATGAACGCCGTCAGCACCACCAGCACGAAGAACACGGTGGCGACCATCGGGATCGGGCTGCGGACGAAGCGCTTGAACGCCTGCTTGCCCTGCGACTCCGATGCACCGGCGAACTCGCCGGGCTGCTCGCCCGAGGCGGACGGCGGGAGGGCGGTCTGCAGTGAATCCTGCTGTGACGTCATCTGGTTCGCCCCCTCACGACAACCGGATTCGCGGATCGAGCACCGCGTAGATCAGGTCGGCCAGCAGGTTGAACACGACGACGAACACTGCCGACACCATGACCCAGCCGGCCACGGCGTAGGTGTCCTCGTTGAAGATTGCGGTGTTCAGGTACTCCCCCATGCCGTGCCAGTCGTAAACCTGTTCGGTGATGATCGCGCCGCCGAACAGCGCGCCGATGTCGATCGCCATGACAGTGACGAGCGGGATGAGCGCGTTGCGCAGGCCGTGCCGACGGATCACCGTCCGGTTGCGGACGCCCTTCGCGCGGGCCAGGCGCATGTAGTCCGAGTCCAGCACATCGATGACCGACGCGCGCTGGTAGCGGATCCAGCCGGACGCCGTCAGCAGGCCGAGCGAGACCGTCGGCAGGATCATGTGCTGCAACTGGTCGCCGGTGATGCTGAAGAACGAACTCGGCGGTGGTGCGCCGAACGATTGGGTGCCGGCGGTATAGAAGACCAGCGAGCCGGCGTGCTGGTTGATGTTGATCGCGAACTGCTTGAGCACCGCGGCGAACCAGAAGGTCGGCAGCGCCAGCAGGATGAAGGTAACCACGGTCGCGACGGCGTCGAACGCCTTGTCCTTGCGGACGCCGGAAATGACGCCCAGCACGACGGCGAGGATGACCGCCAGGATGATCGCACCGATGATCATGCGAGTCGTGACCTCGAGCCGCAGGCCGAGGTTGTGCGCCACCGGCGCGTTGTGCACGTCGTTACCGAAGTTCAGCTTCAGGAACGGGAAGCTGCCGTCCCACCCGATCATGTGACGCAGCCAGTTCCAGTACCGCGTCAGGACCGGTTGGTCCAGGTGCGCCTGGTGCGCGGCCAGCTTGAGCGACTGGGGGGTCGGCGGGGGGTTGCGCGATCGCAACGGCTTGAGCGGGTCGTACGAGGCCGCGGCGAACATGAAGACGATGAACGACGCGACCAGCAGCACCAGGAGGCTGCTCACCAGCCGGCGAACGGTATAGATCAGCACGAGTGACCTCGGTCCCTAGGGGTCGACGCGACCATTGTGGTGCCGCGCGCTGTAGAGCACCATCCCGGGGTCAGCGTCCGTGCAGGATCGCCACACGAAAGCGAACTCGGCATGGGTGGTGCCGGGACCCGGAGTTGCCTCCGAGTCCCGGCACCCTTGCTCTTGCTGTGGTGACTAGTCCTTCGTGAAGGTGTCCGAGTTCCACAGCGGACCCGCCTGCGTGGCGTTGTCCGCGATGCCACTGTAGTTCGAGTCGAACGCGAGCAGCGTCGGCTTCTGGTACAGCGGCAGCGTGTACATCTGCTGCCACAGCAGGGCGTCGGCCTGGTTGGCGAACTTGATCTCGTCCTGCGTGTTCGCCGCGCTGGTCATGCTCTTCAGCGCGGAGTCGATCTGCGGGGTGCCGCCCTGGGTGTAGTTCTGGCCGACGCCACCGCCCTTCGGGCTCAGGTAGATCGAGGCGTTGGACGAGATGCTCGGGCCACCGACCCAGGCGAACAG
>Ga0164242_10003834_pt1 | contig 17006 bp, 13 predicted proteins | sample OricomgcompostMG_FD_108783 | JGI IMG/M metagenome (GOLD analysis project Ga0164242, IMG submission 108783) | Miracle-Growth compost microbial communities from Emeryville, California, USA - Original compost - Miracle growth compost (MG) ...
CCGGAGCCCCACGGTTGCTTACCCGCGTCCCGGCCGGGGTGCCCGCGCGCGCCCCGCAATTGCACCCGTGCGCGGGGGCATGAGCCGCGCGCGCGGGCCGTAGCCCGTAGCCCGTGCCGCCGGGTCCGGTTCGAGCCACGCACCGCGTGGACGACACCTTCGCGGTTCCCGGCGGACCGTCACTGAGCTGCAGTTGCTCGACACGGCGGTCCGCTACGCAGAACAACGGGCATGGGGCGGTGCTCGCGGGTTGCGTGGCGCGAACCGGACTCGGCGGGCGGGCGCAATGGGTCCGCGATCCGGCGCCGGTCGATCCGTGGCTGCCCGACCGCGGGAAGGTGCCGGAGCGCTCGCGTACGCGTGCGTTCGTGCGGCGACCGGCGGTACGTACCGGCGCCCCGCGGTTCGAGGCGGATGTCGGGCGCTGGGCCGCGCCGAGCGCGGGGACGGCCGCGGAGTGATCAGTAGGACTTGGGACGGCTGCACGACGGCTGCACGGTCCCGGCTGTGTTCTTCTTCGCGCGCGGATACCACAGAGCCGGGGCCCTGACCGCTTGTCCACAGGTCGGATCGGTACGCGCTGCGGTTGTCCACAGGCCGCGCGGTAACGCCTCGTGACGTGTCGTCACCGCTCGTATCGTTGCAGTGCGCGGAGGCACCGCGCGGCGGAACGGGGAGAGGTGTGGCGCCATGCGGAGCGTGCGTGGACGGGACGGCGGGGCGAAGGACGCGGGACGGGTTTTCCGGCGGCTGGGCTGGAGCGGCCTGCGGGCGCACGCGGCGCGGTTGCGCGTTCCCGCGCCGACCGAGGGCCTCGGACACGGGAAGGCCCGTCGGCCCCGCGGGCGGGCCGCGGGGCCGAGGGGCGAGCCGGACGGCCGGTTGTCGATGGACGGAGGTCGGTCGGCGAGAGGCGGGCCGTCAGTTAGCGATGGAGCCGCGCCAGGAAGGGAGAAGTTCGTCGAGGAGAGCCTCGACGCGGGGCGGCAGACCGCGCCCGTGGTGGGTTCCGGACGTGGCGCGCGCGATGAGGGAGTTGGCGGCTGCTTCGAGGCGGGCGGGGTCGCCGACGGCGTGGCTGGCGCGCAGGTAGCCGAGCCAGAGGCGTTCGTCGTCGGGGGCGATGGCCATGGCGCTCTCGATCGCGGCGACGGCGGCCTTGGGTTTGTGGGCCTCCAGGTGGAGCCCGGACAGCGCGAGGGCGATCTCGGCCACGAGCACCGGGTGCTGGGCGTCGACGATCTCGTGGCTGAGCCATGCGTAGCGTCCGGGTGCGCGGTCTTCCAGGAGCCGGCCGCGGGCGAGCGACAGAGCATCCGTGAGGAGCCTGCGACGGGCGGCGGGGTCTGCGGCGGCACGTCCGTCGCCAGCCTCGTGGTGGAGGGTCTGGAGCACGTCCCAGTCGGACACCACGGAGGTGGACAGCACGATCCGGCCGGTCTGGTCGAGGGTGAGCCGCTCGCTGCCGTCGGGGTCGGTGCCCAGCCAGGTACGCAGCCTCGTGATCAGGGCGTCGCGGACATCGTCGGTGACGCCTCGCGGCCACAGCGCGGAGGCGAGCACCCGCGGGTGGACGCCCTCACGGTGCAAGAGCAGCAAGGCCAGTGCCTCGTGGAGGAGTTGGCGGCGTTCGGCCTCGGGTTCGTCGATGCCGACGATCTCGAACCGGCCGAGCATGCGTGCGTAGACGCCGGGGCGGCCCTGGTCGCTGAGGTCGACGAGGAAGGGCGGCGCGTCCGGGCCGGGGCCGTCGCCGCCGCCTGCTTGGGTGAAGAGGTTGAGGACGGCTTCGTACTGCGCGCGGGGCAGCATTTGGGCCTTCATGTCCAGGCCGAGCAGCGGCGCCAGCAGTCGGCCCTGCGGGGTGATCTCAAGCTCCCAGGCGGCGCCGGGCAGGTCGCTGCGGCCAGCGGCCACCAGGTAGCCGATGCCCAGGCGGCCGGCGTCGGCGGCGAGTTCGGCCAGCCGCTGCGCCTCGTCGTCGGTGGGTTCGGCGGCGAGCAGGACGAGGTGGGGGGCCCACTGGGTGTGCTGGGCAGGGCCGGTGCGGCCGGTGAGGACGCTGTCCTGGCCGGCGGTGCGCAGCGCTGCCGCGCGCTGTGCGGTCTCGGCGGTCATGGTCTCGGCGGCCTCGGCCACCGAGGCGATGTGCCGGACCCGGGCCGGGGCGAGCGCCGTCAGGTCTTCGGCGAAACCGACGAGGGTGACCGTCATGCGGTCGGACCAGCCGTTGGTGGCGAGTTCGGCGGCCACCGAGGAGAGGACGGCCTCCCGGTCCGCCTTGGCGCCGGCGAGGGCGACGATGCCGGGCACGGCTTCGAGGTTGAGCAGCAGCCGCGCTTCGTCGAGGGTGCCGAGGACGGCCAGGCCCGGGTAGGGGGCGGCAGCCGCGGTGTCGGCGTCCTCGGGCAGGTCGTGCCGCTCGAGCTGCCAGAAGGTCTCGTCCTGGCCGAGCGTCCATGGCTCAGGCGGCTGGCCCTCCGACCAGGCCAGTTGGAGGTGGAGGGAGTCCTCGGTGAGCCAGGCGGCGTACACGGTGGGCAGGTTGCGGCCCGCAGCGGCGAGCTTGGCCGACAGCGACCGCAGGGCCCGGTCGAGGAAGGTGACGGCCTCCTGGTCGGCGCCGATACGCAGGGCGTCGGCGGCGTCGGCCTCGGCCCCGGTCGGGGTCTGCGGTGCGCGCAGCGCCCCGGAGGCCAGCGACTGCCACAGCGCGGTACGGCGGCGCCGGCCGAGGGCGGCGAGCAGTCCGGCCGCGAGCAGCGGGGCGCCGATCAGCGCCTCGGAGAGGTCGAAGCCGTGGGAGCCGGTGACGGCCTGGGCGACAGCACCGGCCTCCTGAGCCGCGCTGTGGCCGCCGTCCTGCTCCGCGCCGCCGGCCGAACCGCCCTGCTGCCCACCGCCCGCACCGCCCTGTTGCTCGACGGCCGGCGTGGCGGTGCCCGGGGCGTGGGCGCCCTCGTGGACGGTGTCCTTGGCGCCGCCGTGCTCGGCGTAGTGCTCGATGTCGGGAGCGGTGTGCGTGGAGGCCACCGGCATCTCGACGAGGTCGCCGCCGTGCGCGTCGGCGGGCATCTCCATGACCCAGCCCGGGCGGATCAGACTGGCCTGGGAGAGCCGGGAGCCGTCGGGCTGCACGCGGTCCTTGTTGAGCTCGTAGATCTCCTTGTAACGGCGGCCGTCTCCGAGGTGCCGTTGCGCTATCTCCCACAGGGAGTCGTGGTGGCGCCCTTCGGGCGGGTTGATCCGGTAGAACTTGGTGGCCTGCTGGGTGCCGCGGGCCGCGTTACGGGCGGTGGCGGACTGCTGGGCGCCCTGCTGCTGCGCCGCCGGGCGGGCGGGACCGTGCTGGCCGGGAGTCTGCTGGGCGGTGGCCGCGACGCCGCCGCGGGCCTGGTCCAGCGGCTGGTGGGTCTGGCCGAGTTGGGACAGGCCCGGCACCAGACCCGCGGTGCTCACGCCGATCAGCAGCAGCGCCGCGATCAGCTGGCGGGCCAGCATCTGGCTGGGTCCCGCGCCGGGTACGCGGGTCGGCATACCGACGCCGGAGACGGCGGCCTTGGCCTCCACCAAAACGCACGCGGTGAACTGCGCCCAGGCGATCCACACGACCACGGCGAGGGTGTTGACGAACGTCTCGGAGGTGATGGGCTGCCGCAGCAGGTCGGAGTCGAAGTGGTGCGGGAACGGGGAGCCGATGTAGTAGAGCAGCGCCCCCGGCACGCCGACGACCAGCACCAGCAGCGCCACGAACGCCCCGAAGGCCCGGAGGATGTCACCGGGCGTGCGGCGCCGCCGGGGCGGGGCGGACGCCGGCCCGCCCGCCTGCGTGCGGTTGTGTCCCGTGGCGCCGGTGCGTGCCATGGCTGCTTCCCTCTGTCCTCGTCGTTGCCTGTTCCGCCGGCCTCTCGGGCGGGCCGGCGCCGGTCAGTCCGCCGGGCCGGTGATCGACTCCGCGGCGGCGGTGCCGTGCACGGTCAGGTGCTTCTTGTAGAAGAACCCGGTGAGTACCGGGGAGTAGGTGAGCTGCACGGTGACCTCCACCCGCCGGGTGGTCGCCAGGGTGCAGTACGAGTTGCGGACGTCCGTCGCGGACAGCTTCACGGAGCGCGCGAACTGCTGGACGCGCGCGGTGCAGTCCTGGGGCTTGATCTGCGGCTGGGCGCCGGCGGGCGCCGTGCGCAGGGCGTCGGTGTCGATGTCCTGGGCGGCGTAGCGGGCGGCCTGCTCGGCGATGTCCGCGGCCCGTTCGCGCTTGGCGATCGACAGGCCGCCGTCGACGACGAAGGCGGCCAGCGCCATGAAGACGATGGCGAAGATCAGCACTGCCGCCGCGCCCGAGCCGCGGTCGCCGCGGGCCGCGCGGGCCCGACGCGCCAGGGCCTCGACTGCCCGGCGGCGGATCTGCTCCGCGGTGCGGGGTGTGCTCGTGGTGGTCGCCATCAGTCGGCCACCGATCGCCGGAACGGGTCGAGCGGCGAAGTGGCCGTCGACGTGACCGTCTTGGTGATGGGCAGGCCCAGGATGTCCAGGCCGCGCACCTTGCAGGTGACCTGGATGCTGAAGAGGGTGTCGGGCTGGAAGCTGGTGTCGCCCACGGCCCGTACGTCGGGGGTGCCTTTGCAGATGTTCTTCAGGTCGGCGCGCGCGGTTTCGGTGGCCTGCGCCTCGGCGACGCTGCGGTCGCGCTGGATGGAGCCGGCGCGGGCGGCGTCGCGGGCGGCGCCGTCCACCGCGCCGCGGCCGTCGACGAGTTGCCCGAAGGCGACCAGCATCAGGATGAACAGGATGATCACCGGGGCGAGGATGACCACCTCGATGGTGGACACTCCCGCGTCGCCGGACTCCGGGCCGGCGCCGCCGGGTGCGCCGGACCGCGCCCGCACGGGGCGTTCCGGTCCTGTCACTCGCATTGCCCCACCTTCCCCCCGTCCGGGACGAAGCACTCGACCGGGCCCTCGGACACCTCGTTCACGTGGAACTTCACGCCGGGCAGCGGGAAGACCGAGGGCACGCCGGCCCGTACCCGCACGCCGACCGTGTCGACCCGCCCGGGGATCCGGGAGGCCGTCACCCGCGGCCCGATCAGCAGGTCCGGGCCGAGTTGCCGGATGTAGGAGGTGGCAGCGTCGTGTGCGTCGCCGGACCAGTCCTGGCTGGTGGCCGCCTCGTCGCGTGCCTTGCGCGCGCCGGCCCGGGCCGCGGCCTGGGCGACGTGCTCGGCGAAGTAGAACATCGCGAACTGCACCGTTGCGAACATCATGAAGAAGAGCACCGGCGTGAGGAAGACGAACTCGATCGCGGTCATGCCCCGGTCGCGCCCCGGACCGCCACCGCGCCCGTACGCATCGGCGGGCGGGGCCGTGCCCACACCGCTGTCGCCGTGCGCGGCCGCTATGCGCCGCCGCACGGCCCGCCGAAGGGCGACGGTGGTCCGTCCCATTGTTCCTCTCCCCCGCGTCTCCCGTGACGGGACGTCAGCACTTGGAGCTGCCGTCGGCACTGCCGATGCAGTTGCTGACGCTGCCCGCCTTGTTCTTCAGGGCCCTGGTGATGATGACGCCGACGGCGGCGACGATGGTCACCACGATCGCGGAGATCACGACCCACTCGACGGCCGAGGCGCCGCGGGACGTCTCCTCGCTGCGGGCGCGTGCGATGCGTCCGCGCAGGTAGATGAGCGCGAACTGGAGCGTCGGGTCGTTGATCCTGAGGTTCTTCAGACTGTTCATGGTGGTGGGGATCCCCTCGTTGGACTGTCGGCGATGTGGCTGCGCTGTGCGGTCGGAGCTGGAATCAGAACTGGAACACACGCATCGCCGCCGGGTAGATCAGGAAGACCAGGAATCCGGCGGCCAGCAGAAGTTGTGCTACCAGCATGGACTGCGACTGCTCGCCCGCCTCCCCCTCGATCTCCGCCAGTTCGCGGTGGCGCATCGTCTCGGCCCGCGAGCCCAGGGAGTCGCGGACCTTCGCCCCGTCGTCGGCGACCAGCCCGAGGGTGACACCGAGATCCTGGAGCTCCTCGACGCCCAGTTCGTCGCCCAGCCGGCCGAGGGCCACCCACTGGCTGATGCCGGTGATCCGCGCGTCGGCCAGGCAGTTGCGGATGCGCAGCAGCGCCCAGCCGTCGCTGACCTCCGCGGCGGCCATCAACGCCTCGGGCAGGCCGCGTCCGCCTGCCAGGTTCATGGCGACGAGGTCGAGGTAGGCGCCGACGACACGGCGGAAGTCCTTGCGCTTGCGGGCGGCGTCCCGGCGCACCTCCAGGTCGGGCAGCAGGAAGAACAGGCCGGCGAAGACGAGCGCCAGCCACACCGGGATGACCGGGCTGAGGCCGAAGCCGATCACCGACACACCCACGAAGACGAACGGTCCGAAGACGAGTCCGGCTGCCGACAGCGCGACCTTGGTGGCGAGGAACCCCTCCCAGCTGCGGTCGAGGACGGCCAGGTCGGCGCGGAGGGACCGCAGTTCCCAGCCCTGCTGGAGGTAGAACAGCGCCACCCGGCGGCCGAGGCGGTCACGCCAGCCGTCGTCGCCGTCGGCGTTCTTGGCGCCGGCGGAACTGCCCGCCGCGGGAGTGGCGCGCAGGGCGTCGATCTCCGCGACGGTGGACAGCGCGCTACGACGGCTCGGTGTCAGGGCGCGGATCAGGGCGAAGAGCCCCAGGCCCGCGATGCCGCCGACCAGGCACGTCAGAAGGATGGTGTTCATCGGCCCGCCCCTTGCCCCGGCGCGGCCGGGTATCCCTGCACGTTCTGTCCGGGCCCGCCCGGGTATCCCTGTGCGGGCTGCGCCGGGCCGGGCTGGTGGCCCTGGGTCGCGTTCTGCCCGGGCACGGCCGGGTGGCCCTGCACCGCGTATCCGGGTACCGCCTGCTGCGGCTGGGCGGGACCGGGCGCCACGCCGGCGTGCCGCCCGGTGCCGGATCCGGCACCGAACGCGGCGGCGCCGCTACGCGCGGCCCGTTCGGGGGCGTGCACCAGGAAGCGGTCCGGGGTCTCGATCTTGGACAGCCGGCGCAGCCACCAGAACCCGGCGGCGAAGAGCAGGCACACCACGGCGAGCACGACCTGCCCGACGGCGGTGCCGTAGGGCTTGACGAAGCTGCGGTTGAAGACGGCCAGGCCCAGCACGAATCCGGCGGAGACGATGACCACGATCTGGACGCTGCGCCGGGTGCTGGCGCGCTGGGCGAGCACCCGCTGGCGCATGTCGACCTCTTCGCGGGCGGACTTGGCCAGGGCGCCCAGCACCTCCCGCAGACCGGGGCCGCGCAGCCGGGCGTTGAGGATGAGGGCGGCGAGGATGATGTCCGCGGAGGCGTCGTTCATCTCGTCGGCGAGCATCTGGAGGGCGTCGGGCAGCGGCCAGCGGGCCCGCAGCCTGTCCACCAGGGACTCCAGGTGCACGCGCAGCGCGGGCGCGGCGGCGCGTGCGGAGGCTGGGATGGCCTGTTCGAGGCCGACGGCGCCGGCGATGGTGTCGCGCAGTGACTCCGTCCAGCTGGCCAGCGCCTCCACGCGCTTCATCGCGGCCCGCTCTTCCGCGGCGCCCCCGAAGAGGCGGTCCCAGGCGAAGACGAGCAGCGCGGTGGCGACGCCGAGTACGATCCAGCGGGTCAGACCGAGCACCGCCAGACCCACGACGATCGCCAACGAGCCGCGCTGGGTGAGGAAACGGGCCAGCTCGGAGGTGCGTTCCCCGGCGGACTGGCCGGCCTGGGGCGGTTTGGGCGCCCACCCGTACAGCGCGGCGACCAGCAGCGCGATGCCGCCGCCCGCCGCGGCGCCGGCCAGGAGTCCGTAGAGCACGGACAGCGAGAAGATCCCGGTCATTACCGCCACACCCCCGTGGGCTGGTAGCCGTGGGCGAGGAGTTCGTCGAGGCAGGCGATGGGCGCGTGCGGCAGCGCCACGCCGTCACCGGTGTCGGCGAAGATCTCGCTGGACAGGACGCGGCCGTCAACGCCGTTCACCTCGCGGATGGAGGTGACGTGCCGGCGCAGGGAACCGCCGCGCTGGTAGTCGTTGCGGCGCTCGATGAAGATGACGAAGTCGATGGCGCCGGCCACCAGCATCTGCGACGCCTCGACCGGCAGCCGCTCCTGCGCCTGGAGGGCGTAGGTGGAGATGCGGTTGAAGACCTCACCGGAGCCGTTGGCGTGGATGGTGGACAGCGAGCCGTCGTTGCCCTGCGACATCGCGTTGAGCATGGTGACGATCTCGTCGCCGAGTACCTCGCCGACGATCACCCGGGACGGGTTCATGCGCAGCGAGCGGCGGACCAGTTCGGCCATGGAGATGGCGCCCAGCCCCTCGGAGTTGGGCAGCCGCTCCTCGAACGCCACGACGTTCGGGTGGAGGTCGGGGAACTGGTCCAGGCCCAGCTCCAGGGCGCGTTCGACGGTGATCAGCCGCTCGTGCGGCGGGATGCAGTTGGCCAGGGCGCGCAGCAGCGTCGTCTTCCCGGCGTTGGTGGCGCCGGCGATCATCATGTTCTTGCGGGCCAGGACGGCGGCGGACAGAAACGAGCCGATCTCCGGGGTCACGGTGTAGTTGCCGACGAGGTCGGCGAGGAAGACCTTGCCGAGGCGGGCGCGGCGGATCGACAGGGCGGGGCGCCGGGTGACGTCCATGACCGCGGAGAGGCGGGAGCCGTCCGGGAGCCGCAGGTCGAGCTGGGGGTTGGCGGTGTCGAACGGGCGGGAGGACAGGCCCGAGTAGGCGCCCAGCACCTGGATGAGTTCGACGAGTTCCTCGTCGGTCTCGGCGACGGGTTCGCCCTGGACCTCGCGGCCGTCGGAATAGCCGATGAAGACCTGGTCGCAGCCGTTGATGTCGATGTTCTCGACCTCGGGGTCGTCCAGCAGCGGTTGCAGCCGGCCGACGCCGAAGAGCGCGGCGTGCACCGCAGCCGCATAGGCCTCCTCGGCCTGCGCGTCGGGCGGGGTGCGGCCGACAGAGATCTCGGCGCGGGCGTAGTCCTCCAGGATCTGGGCGATGATGGCCCGCGCGAAGTGCCGTTCGTCCTCCGGCGACATCGCCATGCGGTTTTCGGCCTGGTCCAGCCGCCGCTGTTCGGCGATGCGGTCGCCCGCTTCCTGGCGGAAGCGTTTGACCAGCTGGTGGTCGACCTCGCTCATCGCAGGACCCCGTACCGCTGCGGCACGTCGGCGGTGATCTGGCGGGCGGAACGGATCAGCAGCGACTTGTCCAGGCGACCGCGGCGGCGCCCGGCGAGCATCTCGGCGCCCGCCGGGTCGTGGGCGAGGGTGCCGACGACGCGGGCGGCGATCTGCGAGGCGACCAGCATGTCGTTGACCTGCGAGGTGATCCGCGAGTTCTGGCCGGTTTCGGCGATCAGCAGCACACCGATCGGCGGGTAGCCGAGGGCACCGGCGCCGCGCTGCGAACCGTGCAGCTTCGCCGACAGGGCGCCGGCCCGGTCGCGGACGCGGGCCAGGCTCTCCGGCGAGGTGCGGGCGGCCAGCAGCACGAGGGAGGCGTGCGGCAGCAGGTCGAGGGTCGGCGAGTCGGGACCGATCCGCCCGCAGTCGGCGATCACGTCCGCCGGGTTGTTGGAGGACTGCGCGAGGGTGGCGAACGCCTGGCCCAGGGCGGGCCAGAGCCCGGCCAGGCCGGCGGCCTGCTCGGCACCGGCCAGGCCGACGAGGACGTCGAGGCCGCCGGTGAGCGGCTGGGCGTGGTCCCACAGCTGCTCGGCGGCCAGCCCGTGCCGGGCGGTGGCCGCGAGTGACAGCAGCCCGATGTTGGGGTTGAGCACGCCGCCGTGAGCCCCGGCGGAGCGGTAGACGAGGTCGCCGCCGGACGGGTCGGCCTCGGCGAGCAGCACTCGCCGCGGCCAGACCGCGGCGAGTGCGACGGCCGTGGTGGTGACGCCCGGGGAGCCCTTGTCGGCGGCGATTGCGATCAGTGCCATGACGGTGTCGCCGTTCGCTCAGCTCTTGGCGGGGACGAGCACGAGCGCCACGTCCTGCGCGGCGGCGGCGTCAGCCAGGGCGGCGGCGTCGGCGTTGTCGGCGACCACGGTGACCTGGAGGTCGCCGCTGCCGCCGATGGAGTCACCGCCGCTGTCGGCCGAGCGGATCGTCAGGTGGGCGCTGATCAGCGTGTCGGACGCGCCGGAACCCGCCCCGGCGGAGCCGGAGTCGGAGGAGTCCTTGTCGTCCTGGCCGACGTAGTACGCGGCGACGGTCTGGCCGATCCGCAGCCCGTCCGGGTACTGGCCCTCCTTGAGGGACAGGCCCACGACGGACTTGCCGGCGGGAACGGAGTTGTCCTGGTCGGTGATCATCGACGTCACCAGCAGCGAACCGGCCGTCAGGTCCGTGGCGGCGCGGTAGTGGGAGGTGAGGTCGCCGCGCTGGTTCCAGCGGATGAAGTCGACGCCGCTGTCGCTGGAGACGTCCACCTCGTGGATGGCGCCGGCGGGGATGCGGTCGCCGGCGGCGACGGTCTGGGTGATCTGCACGACGGAGATCTTGTCGCCGGCGCGCATGACCATCACGGTGGCGCCGAGCGCACCGACGAGGATGAGCAGGACGGCCAGTGCGGCGAGCGCGGGCTTGCGCTCACGCGGTGCCACCGGAAGGCGTTCCCCGCCGCCCGGCGCGTGGAGCGTCGGAGTGGGTGCGGGCTGGCGGCCACCGCCACCGCCCCCGGCGGATCGTTCCCTGGTCTTCACGTCATGCCCCCGAGCCGGCGCGTTGCAGAAGTGGTCGTGCGGGTGGTGGTCGTCGCTCTCCCGTCCGGCGACGTCCCGCAACGCCCATGTCAAGTCACCGCACGCTATCAGCGCCTCTCAAACACCCTCAAGGCGCAGCGGGTGACAAGGGGCGCACAGCCCGGCAACAGAACGAAACGGCCTGCGACCGCCCTTGACACCAGCCCGTCCGCGCCTGAACGGGCCCGCCGGCGCTGCGTCGTGCGGACGGTGGCGGTGGTCCCGCGGTGTCCGGGGCGGCCCGTCCGACCGGACCGCCGCTCACATGCCGCGCATTTTGTCCTGGTTGTACAACTTGGCCTCGGACGGCGTGACCTTCTCCGGCAGCCGCTTGATCTCCGCGTCGATGATGGGCTCCAACTTGCCCAGCAGCGTCCGGATCCGCGACCGCCTGCCGTCGATCTCCTTGGTCCAGGCGTCGGCAGCCTTGCCGACCCAGACCTTCTTGCCGCCCATGTCGGAACTGGTCTTCTTGAGCGTGTCGTCGAGAGTGCCGAGCTCGCCGTGGAGTCTCGACTTGAGGTTCCGCAGGTCGGTGATCGCCGGGTTGGGTACCGTCGCCTGCTCCTGTGCCGACCCGCCGCTCATGCAACTACCCCCGTAGCGCGTCCTTTTCTTCTCGTACGCCATGGTAGCTCCCCGGTTCCGACCCCGCTGCCGCCGCGCCCTGATCCGGAATGCCCGGGGTGATCCCGCAGCCTCCTCCGGGAGGACGGCGCGAGCGGCGACCCACCGCGGCGCGGCATGTCGTGGCGTCGTCCGCCAGCGCGGGAGCCGGGTTTTCCACAGGCCACACGGCGGGGGTTACAGGGGGTTTCCGGGGGCCGATAGCCTGCTGTGAACAGGTGGACGCGGGGCTCGGAGCGGGCCGGACGGGGAGGGGAAACCCATGCGCGTGACCGTGACGGTGGTTCAGCAGGGCGCGGACGCGCATGACGTGCTGGTGACCGCCGACGACACGGCGACAGCCGGCGATGTCGCGCAGGCCGTGGCCCGTGCGGTCGGCGCGGCGCCGGAGCCGGTCGGCGGCGCGGGCGGCGGGGTGGTCGTGCAGTTCCCCGGGCAGCACACGGCCGGGGCCAGGGCGGGGCTGCCGGTCGCTGCGGCCCGCACGGCGCCCGTGCTGTGGGCGGACGGCGTGCCGTGCGACCCTGGGGCACCGGCGGCGAGCCTGCTCAGGGACGGTATGCGCGTGACCGTCGACGAGTCGATCGGCCCGTTCATGCGGGGCGGTGAGCCGTCGGGCCGCTATGAGGTGCGGGTGTGTGCGGGCCCCGGGGCCGGCCGGGTGGCCCGGCTCGGCGTGGGCAGCGCCACCGTCGGCTCCGCCCCGGGCAGCACCGTCTCCGTGCAGGACCCGGCGTTGCCTGCCACCGCCTGCCGGGTGTCAATGGCCGCGGACGGGTCGGTGACGCTGGTGGGCGCCCCGGGCGTGGCGCTGACGATGGAGAACGAGCCGGTGGAGCGCGAGCGCCCCTGGCCGCTGCGCGCGCAGGTCAAGGTCGGCGAGTCGGTGCTGGTGCTGGACGTGCCGAGCGCCCCGGACGCGCACCTGTCGCCGATGGGCGAGGGCGGCCTGGCCTACAACCGGCCGCCGCGGCTGTCCACGCTGCCTCCGCGGGTGCGCCTGTACGTGCCGCAGGCGCCGAAGAGAGGCGAGGGCGCCCGCTTCCAGTTGCTGACGGCCGTCGTCCCGCTGGCCTTCGGCCTGGCGATGTACTTCATGGTCCACCAGATCTACATGCTGCTGTTCTGCCTGATGAGCCCGATCATGCTGGCCGGGCAGTGGCTCAGCGAGTCCCGCGAGGGCAAACGCAAGGACCAGAACGAGTCGAAGAACTACAAGGCCGAACTCGCCAAGCACGAGGAGGAGCTGGAGGCAGCTCGACTGTCGGACCAGCGCGAGCGGCGGGCCAACTATCCGGACGCGGCCGAGGTGCTGCTGTTCGCCAGCGGCCCGCGGCGCCGCCTGTGGGAGCGGCGGCTGACCGACCCGGACGCGCTGCGGTTGCGGATAGGCGTGGCCGACCTGCCCGCGGACATCGAACTGCTGCCGCGCGGCTCCGTTCCCGAGGGGGCGCCTCCCCTGGTACCGCCCCTGGTGCGGGACGTACCGGTGCCGCTGGCCATGCCGGAGCTGGGCGTCGTGGGCGTTGCCGGGCCGCGGGAGCGGGCGCTGACCACGGTCCGCTGGATGGTGGCGCAGGCGGCGGTGCTGCACAGCCCGCGCGACCTGTCGATGGTGGTGCTGTCCTCCGCACCGGACGCCGAGCGCGCCTGGGGCTGGGCGCACTGGCTGCCGCACCTGACGCCGCAGCAGGGCCAGGACTGCGTTTCGCTGCTCGGCACCGACCAGGAGGCCGCCGCCCGCCGGGTGAACGAGCTGCTCCAGGAGCTGGCCCGGCGCAAGGCGGACGCGGTGGCGACGGCCGGCGGCGGAAGGCTGCGCCCGGACCCGTACGTGCTGACCGTGCTGGACGGTGCCCGGCTGCTGCGCCGTATGCCGGGCGTGCCCCAACTGCTCCAGGAGGGGCCGCGGTTCGGCATGTTCGCGCTGTGCCTCGACGAGGACGAGCGGCTGCTGCCCGAGGAGGTGCGGCTGGCGGTGTGCTGGTCCCCGCAGACGGCCAGCCGGCTGCACCTGCGCGGCGGAGGCCTGGAAGGGCTCGGCGAGGTCCTGGCCGACCAGGTGTCGCCGGAGTGGTGCGAGCTGGTGGCCCGTTCCATGGCGCCGGTGCGCGACGTCAGCCGGGATGACGCGGACAGCGCGCTGCCCACCTCCGCGCGGCTGCTGGACCTGCTGGGCATGCCGGACCCGGACGGCCCGCAGGTGGCCGGGATCTGGCAGCGCGGCGGTTCCACCACGGCGGCGCCCATCGGCGTGGGCGCCGATGGCACCTTCGTCCTGGACATCCGACGGGACGGGCCGCACGCGCTGGTCGCCGGCACCACCGGCGCCGGCAAGTCGGAGCTGCTCCAGACCGTCATCGCCTCGCTCGCGGTGGCCAATCGGCCCGACGCCCTCAACTTCGTGCTGATCGACTACAAGGGCGGCAGCGCCTTCCAGGACTGTGCCCGGCTGCCGCACACCGTCGGCATGGTCAGCGACCTGGACGCCCACCTGACAGAGCGGGCCCTGGCCTCGCTGGCGGCCGAGCTGCACCACCGCGAGCGGATCCTGTTCGACGCGGGCACCAAGGACATCGAGGACTACAACGACGCGCGGCGGCTGCGGCCGGAGCTGGAGCCGATGCCGCGGCTGGCCCTGATCATCGACGAGTTCGCCTCGCTGGTCGAGGAGTTGCCCGACTTCATCGCCGGCCTGGTCGACATCGCGCGCCGCGGCCGTTCCCTGGGGGTGCACCTGGTGCTGGCCACGCAGCGGCCGGCCGGTGTGGTCAGCGCCGACATCCGTGCCAACACCAACCTGCGGATCGCGCTGCGGGTCACCGACGCCGAGGAGTCGCGGGACGTCATCGACGCGCCGGACTCCGGGGCGATCGCCAAGTCCACCCCGGGCCGCGCCTACGTGCGGTCCGGCGCGCAGTCCCTGGTGGGCGTGCAGTCCGCGCGGATCGGTGGTCGCCGCCCCGCGGTGGGCCAGGAGCGGGCGCGGGCCGAACTGGTCCCGCTGGGCTGGCACGCGCTGGGCCGGCCGATACCGCGCGGTCAGCAGGGCGACGCCGACGACGGCACCATGGTCACCGACCTGGCGGTGCTGGTGGACGCGGTGCGCGACGCCTCGGACCTGCTGGGCTTCCCGCCGCCGCGCAAGCCGTGGCTGGACCCGCTGCCGGAGCTGATCACCGCCGGGGAGCTGCCGTCCCCGGGGCGGGCGGCGGCGTACGGTGACGTGCCGCCGATCCCGTTCGGCCTCACCGACCTGCCGCGGCAGCAGTCCCGCGCACCGCTGGCGCTGGACCTGGTGCACGGCGAGCACCTGCTGATCGTGGGCGGTCCCCGCTCGGGCCGCTCCACGGCGCTGCGCACGCTGGCGGGATCGCTGGCCCGGGACACCTCGCCGCAGGACGTGCACATCTACGCGGTGGACTGCGGCGCCAACGCGCTGCTGCCGCTGGTGGCGCTGCCGCACTGCGGCGCGGTGGTCACCCGTGACCAGCCCGAGCGGGTCGCGCGGCTGCTGGACCGGCTGGCGGGGGAGGTCTCGCGGCGGCAGCAGATGCTCGCGATGAAGGGCGCCTCCAGCGCGGCGGAGCAGCGGGCGATGGCGGCCGACCCGCTGGAGCGGCTGCCGTGGATGGTGCTGCTGCTGGACAACTGGGAGGGCTACACCTCGACGTTCGAGTCCTACGACTACGGCAAGCTGCTGGACGCCGCCAACCGGTTGTTCCGGGAAGGCGGTTCGGCGGGCTTGAAGGTGGTCATGACGGCCGACCGGTCGGGCTTCAGCGGCGCCGTCTCGTCGGTCTTCGCGGACAAGCTGATCCTGCGCATGGCCGACCCGAACGACTACAGCACCGGCGGCCTGTCGGCCCGTGAGGTGCCGAAGAACATGCCCTCGGGCCGGGCGCTGCGCCCCACCGACCACGGTGTGCTGGAGAACCAGGTGGCGCTGCTGGCGGCCGACCCGTCGGGTCAGGCGCAGGTGGAGTCGCTCCAGCGGATCGGCCGGGAGGCGACGGAGCGGATAGGCCGGGTCACGCGGCTGCCGCGCCAGGTGCGGCCGATGCGGGTGGACGCGCTGCCGCCGCGCATCACGGTGCCCGAGGCGATGGCGCTGGACCCGGACTTCCGGCCGGAGCCGCTGTGGGCGCTGTTCGGCGTCGGGGGGGACGAGTTGGCCCCGGTGGGGGTGGACCTCCAGGAGTCGGGTCCGGGGTTCGTGATCGCCGGGCCGCCGAAGTCCGGCCGCTCGACGACGCTGATGGCCGCCACGCAGTCGCTGACGGAGCGGGGAGTGCCGGTGGTGCTGGTGACGCCGCGCCGTTCACCGCTGCGCCAGTGGGAGGGCCGTCCGAACGTGCTGGGCGTGCTCGGCGGCGACGCGACCGGGGACGACCTGCGCGAGCTGACGGACAAGGCCGGCTCCGACCCGTACGTGGTGGTGGTCGACGACGCGGAACTGATCTACGACACCCCGCTGGACGAGGCGTTCGAGGAGGTCATCCGCACCGGCCTGGACGGCGACCACGCGATCATCGCAGCGGGCTCGGCGGACTCGATGGGGTCGCAGTACCGGGGCTTCCTCGTGGAGGCCCGCAAGTCCCGGACGGGGCTGCTGCTGTCACCGCAGGGTGCGGCGGAGGGCGACCTGTTCAACGTCCGCCTGCCGCGGGACGCCGGCGGCGGCCCGACCGGACGCGGCCTGCTGATTCGCGGCGGCAGCGTGCTCCAGGTCCAGGCGGTGGCGCTGGCCTGAGAGTGCGCCGGTGGGGGCGCGGCGGGCGGTTGCCCCGCCCGCCGTCCCCGCCGTCCCCGCCGAGCCCGCCCCCGACAGTCGGCGGCTGCGGGGCTGATGGCACCGGCTGCACGAGAAGGGGCCGGCCCGGAGCTGGTGCTCCGGGCCGGCCCCTTCTCGTACGTGCCGTGCGGGTGCGGCCGCTGCCGGCCCACCGGGGCGCGTTACTTGGTGGCGGCCTCGACGTTGTCCGCGTTGGTGCTGGCGGACTTCTGGGCGTCGTGCAGGGTCTGCACGAACTTGTCGAAGGTCGGCTTCAGCTGCGACCACTCGTGGCGGAAGCGGTCGGCGGCCGGCCCCTTCCAGTACGAGTCACTGCTGGACGTGGCCGTCTGCAGGTGGCCGATCAGCGTGCTCAGGTGGCCCGCCTCGGTCTTGAACTTGTTCGAGAGGTCACGCAGCTGTTGGATATCAGCACCGTGGATCGACATAACACCCTCCCCGTTATCCGGAAACCATGGACGGGCCGTGTGCCCGCTGCATGGACGCTAGCGTAAGGAAGCGCTGTTCGCAGCCCTCAGCCGACCGCCCCCGCGGACTGTTGCGGAACATGGACATGCATGCGACAACGTCACATGGCGTCTCAACTGCTGGGCAGGCCCGTGCGGGAGAAGGTGTCAGTGGGGCCGCCGGTCCACTCGACGGTGAGCGAGCGGCCGTCGGTTGACAACTGGCCAGTGCCCTTCGTGCGCTTCTTGTCGCCGTCCATACAGGTGAGGGTCAGCCGCAGGTTGTCGCCGCCGACGCCGGTGCCGGAGTAGCCGCCGCCGCACAGGTGAGTGCTGGTCAGACCGGCTTTGCCCTTGCCGAGGACGAGTTGCACCTTGGCGCCGCCGGC